>Ga0310810_10004093_pt1 | contig 16067 bp, 12 predicted proteins | sample NCmetagenome_FD_207641 | JGI IMG/M metagenome (GOLD analysis project Ga0310810, IMG submission 207641) | Soil microbial communities from experimental microcosm in Duke University, North Carolina, United States - NC | ecosystem: Engineered > Artificial ecosystem > Soil microcosm > Unclassified ... | reverse complement strand
TCAGGCCGCAAGGGGCAGGGAGTAAAGGCGGACGACCTGCTGGATACGATGATTTCGCGGGCAGAAGCGGAAGTCTCGAAGCGCAATCCGGAGTTTTCCGCCGCCGAGCACCATCGCATCGCGGAAATGATCGCTGTGGCGGCCGTGCGGTACTTCATGGTGAAGTACTCGCGGACGAAAATGATCGCGTTCGACATCGACGAAGCGCTCACGTTCGAGGGCGAGAGCGGCCCCTACCTGCAGTATGCTGTGGTCAGGGCCCAGAACATCTTCGCCAAACTCCGGGAGCGCGACGGCCTGGAGGAAACGGCGGTGTTCGACCAGCTTGGCGCTGAGCCCGCCGGCGAGTTGAACGGCGAAGGGGGCAGCCATGATTTGTGGGCGCTCATCCTGGAAGCGTCGCGGCTCGATGAAATCGTGGAGCAGGTCGTCCGCACGCTGGAGTTTTCCGTGCTGGCGAAATACGCGTTCGGGCTCGCACAGCTGTTCAACGGGTTCTATCACCGCTATCCCATCCTCAATGAGGAACGGCGCGACGCCCGGCTCTGGCGCGCCGCGGGAGTGGCGTATGTGCGAGCCGAGCTCACACGCGCCCTGGATCTGATGGGCATCGCGGTGCCACCAAGGATGTAATGCCGATCATCGGAATCACGCCCTGCCGCTTGCTTCCCGACTACGTCGAGTCCATCCGGCGCGCGGGCGGCGAACCCTGCGTGCTGGAGCTCACCGGCCCGCCGTCCTTGAAGGATCTCGATGGCGTGCTGCTTTCGGGGGGCGACGACATCGATCCCGCCATCTACAACGAAACTCGGCATTCGAAGACGAGTGACCCGGACCCCACGCGCGACACGTTCGAGCTGGAGCTCGCGCGTTTGGCCATCGAGAGCGACCTTCCGATGCTCGGCGTCTGCCGCGGCCTGCAGGTGATCAATGTGGCGGGCGGCGGCACCTTGATCCAGGACATCGCTTCCGAAGTGAATCATCCTCTCGGCCACCAGGTGAACGCACCGCTGTATGCGATTGCGCATGAGGTGTGGGTATCGAGCAGCTCCACGCTGGCAAAAGCCATGAGCGAAGAGCTGGATGGAGGCGAAGTGCTTCAGGTGAACAGCCGGCATCACCAGGCAATCCGGCAGACGGCTCCGGGTTTCGAGGTGTCCGCCACCGCGCCCGACGGCGTCATCGAGGCGATCGAGCGGCCGGCGTCGCGCTATTGCGTGGCCGTGCAATGGCACCCCGAGAACTTCTGGCGAACGGGCGAGTTCCGCGCGCTGTTTGAAGGTTTTGTGAAGGCCTGCGAACGGTAACAGCTACCAGCTGCCAGCTACCAGCTGCCAGCTATCAGCTGCCAGCTATCAGCTTTCAGCTTTCAGCTGTCAGTTCGTGGCTGGAAGCTGGAAGCTCGCGGCTGGAAGCTTCTTAAGTGCGCTTCACGAAGACGGCCAGCGTTTCCACGTGTGCGGTATTCGGAAACAGATCGAACGCCTCCACGTGCTCCATCCGATACCCGGCCTCCACGAAACGCCTTGCGTCGCGCGCCAGCGTGGCCACATCACACGACACATAGACAAGGCGCCCCGGCTTCAGGGCCAGAATGCCTGACATCGCTTCGGTGGACACGCCGGTCCGCGGCGGATCAAGCACCATCGTCTCTGGCACTCGCACGGGCTGCCGTTCGAGATACTCCTCCACCGGCGCGTGAATCGCCGCCACGGCCGTGCCATACGGCCGGGCGTTCGATTCCAGATCGGCCGCGCTGAAGCGATCGCCTTCCACGGCCACGATGTCCGTGCGTCCCAGCGCGGCCAGGGAGACGGCGAACAAGCCGACGCCGGCATAGAGGTCTGTCACGCTGCCGGCGGGAATGTGTGACACCACACGCTCGGCAAAGGCGGGCAAGATCCATCGATTGCCCTGGAAGAACGAGCGCACGTCATGCACCAGCGAAATCGATGAGCCGCTTACGGCGAACCGATCGGTCACCTTCGCCTCGCCGTGAATAGCGGACGGCAACTGCCGGAAGTCGATCTGGATCGCGCGCTGGTCGGCAGGAATGTTCTCCAGCACTTCGCAGGACACCGCTTGCCGGAACTCAGAGACCTCGCTCTCCAATCGCGTCACCGCTTCGAGCGTTGCCGGCAGCAATTGACGCGTCAGCGCGGCATCACACAGGTCGTGCGTGCCTTCCCTGAAGAAGCCGGCCCGCCCGTTCCGGATGTGCAGGCGCGCCCGGAGGCGATAGCCATCCTCGCGCGACGCCATCACTGCCGTCGCGTCCGCAAGCGTGATCTTCGCGATGCGCGCAAACGCATCGGCCAGCAGCGCTGATTTCAACGTGAGCTGGCGCGGATAGGCGATGTGCGCGTACAGCGAGCCGCCGCACGCCAGATCGACGTTCCCGGGACGCCGGTCTGGACTGGCCTCGATCACTTCGATGACATCGGCAAAGCCCAGCTGCCTGGTGACGCGCTCCACGTGGACGCGAACGCGCTCGCCCGGAATGCCACCGAGGACGAAAACCACCTGCCCTTGGTAGCGCGCCAGCATGCGCCCGCCGGCCGCCGGCTTCTCCGGTGTTACGACGACGTCGGTGTTGGGTTGAAGACTCAAATGGGGTCAGACCCTCTTTTTACGTTTTACGTAAATCTCGAGGAGCAGATCCATGATTTACGTAAAACGTAAAAAGAGGGTCTGACCCCATTTATTCAAAGGCGATCACCGGGAGTTGCGCGCGGTCTCGCAGGAGGCGATCGACGGCGCTCTCAATGGCGCGATCGTACGCGTCCTGGGGTAAACGGTCACGGAAAGGTGCCAGCTCCTCGGCGGCCTCACGGCGAAACGCTTGCAGCGTTGCGGCGTCTGTCTCGATGCGCGCGGCGGCCAACATGGCCGCGTCCAGGCCCGCCAGGCGCTCGAGCACTCGAGCCCGCATGTCGCCGCGGAGAGGACTCGGCAAGTCTGACAACGTCGAGACCTCATTGGCGGTGGCTTCCAACAGCGCCAGAAAAGGTTCCGGGAACCCTTTTCCTGACGATCCCGGAAAAGGGTTCCCGGAACCTCCTCCGAGCAGAGCTGTGAGCCGCTCCAGCACCCGGTTCAAGTGCTCCGGAAGGCTTCGGCGCTGTCTTCTGACGGCCTCCTGCTCCGTGGGCTCCGCGCCGGGCAGCCTCACGCCAACGGAGCGGCGCCAGTCGTCAAACGCGTCGAGGACGTCGGCGTCGCAGAAATCGATCTGCACCGGCCGCCGCTTCGGCCCCTTCGCGTAGTAGCGGACAAAGTAGCGATCGATCCCCTGGCAGGCGATCTTGAACGGAATGCCCTGCGCGGCCCAGCCGCGCACACGCTCGAAGGAAGGGCCGACGAGTCGAATCAGGTGGCCGTCGTTCTTCCGGCAGAGATAGGCTTCGATCTGGCGGCAGTATTCGTCGTTGTTCAGCAACGTCAGCGGCGTCAGGAAGGCCGGTTCCTCTCCCAGATCATACGAAGGCCCTGGAGCGTCAGGTCCGGGTCCACATGCTCGATCAGATCCACTTCGGGCGAAATCACGCTCGCCAGCCCGCCGGTGGCCACGCACACCGCGTTCCCGCCAAGCTCGCGCTTGATTCTTCTCACCAGACCGTCCACGAGCCCCACGTAACCGTAGTAGAGCCCGGATTCCATCGCGCCAACAGTCGTCCGGCCGATCACGTCGCACGGCTTGCGCACGTCAACCCGCGGCAGCCTGGCCGCGCGCTGAAACAAGGCGTCGGCCGAGATCTGGACGCCCGGACAAATCACCCCGCCCATGTATTCACCGCGTGCGGACACGGCGTCGAACGTGGTTGCCGTCCCGAAATCCAGAACGATCAGCGCCGCACCCCGTCCGTACAGGTTGAGCGCGGCGACGGCATTGGCGATGCGATCCGCTCCGATTTCCGCTGGGTGCTTGTAGAGCAGCGGCATCCCGATGTCCACCGTGTGGTCCACGTTGAGCGGCGTCATCCCGAAATAGCGCTGCGCCATCGTCATCATCGTGCCCGTCAGCGGCGGCACCACCGATCCCATCACGATGCCGGTGATGCGATCGATGTCGATGGCGCGATTCTGAAACAGCTGCGCCACCCAGACACCGATGTCGTCGGCCGTGCGCTCGCGCAGCGTCCCCAGGCGCCAGCTTTCGACAAGCCGCTCCCCGTCGAACACGCCGAGAACAATATTGGTATTGCCGACGTCGATGGCTAAAAGCATGACCTCATGTCCAGCGGACCTCTCCTGCGATGAGGCGCTCGATCCGGCCGTCACCGCCCGTCGCCCCCAGCGGGCGCACCAGCAACGCACCGGTTGCGTCGATGTCTTCTGCGCGCCCTCGCTGAAGGCCGTGGGGCGTTTCCCACTCCACCAGCGCGCCTCTCAGTGTCGGCGCGCGGGCCCGCCACGCGCTCAGAATAGCATCGAACCTTCCCTGCTGCAGGTCCGCATACCGCGACGCGAGCGCTGAAAGGATCTCCGCGAGGATCATCGCGCGGTCCGCCGGACGGCCGAGCTCTGCTTCAATTGAGGTGACTCGACTGGCAAGCTCCAGCGGATACGCCGCGGGCCGCAGATTCACGCCGAATCCGAGGATCACGAACGCCAGCGCACCACCCTGCGCCGCGGCTTCAGCCAGAATTCCCGCGAGCTTTCGCTTTCCGACGAGCAGATCGTTGGGCCATTTGATCTCCGCCGGAAGCCCGGTGCTGGCCTGAATCCCCTCGGCCAGCGCCACACCGGCGGCAATCGTGAGCAGTGCCGCCGGATCCGGTACGTAGTGTCCGCCTTCCGCCTTCGCTGGAAGCTTCGGCGGACCATCTGGTTCCACCGGAACTTCTGCTTTCGGCGGCCTTGGCCTCAACACAACTGATACGTACAGTCCCGCGCCCGGTGGCGAAAACCAACTGCGCCCCATGCGGCCGCGCCCGGATGTCTGGGCTTCGGCCACCACTGTCGTGCCTTCAATGGCGCCGGCGTCCGCCAGGCGCGCGGCAACGCTATTGGTGGATGTGGTGGTCTCCAGCCAGTGCAGGCACTGACCAAAGACATCCAGCCGCGACGCGTGCCGCGACAACTCATCACGCACCTCCTGGGGCACGTCATGCAACGCCCGCAAATCGTCAGACGGGTTCGATTTCAAAGCTGATATCGACTGCGGGGGCCGAATGAGTAAGCGCACCACTCGATACGTAATCGGCGCCGGTGGCAGCCAGCTCGGGGATGCGACCCAGCGTGACGCCGCCGGAGATCTCGGTCTTCGCGCGCCCCCGACTCCGCCGGACGGCTTCGCGAATCACGTCGGTGGTCATGTTGTCCAGCAGCAGGATGTCCGCCTTCGCGTCCAGCGCCGCGTCCACCTCTTCCAGCGTGGTGACCTCCACTTCCACGGGATGCTTCGAACCCCACGCTCGCACCTGCGTCACCGCATTGGTAATGCCCTTCGCGATTCGAATGTGGTTGTCCTTGATCAGCACGCCGTCATCGAGCGACATTCGATGGTTGGTGCCACCGCCGATCCGCACTGCGTATTTCTCCAGCGCTCGGAACCCCGGGGTGGTCTTGCGTGTGTCAAGAATCGTGATGCGGCCCCCGGCGGCGCGGACGAATTCGCGTGTGAGCGTGGCCACGCCCGACAAGTGCTGGAGAAAATTGAGGGCCGTGCGCTCGCCAGAAAGCAGCGCCCGGGCGGTCCCGGTGATTTCGCCGATGATCGTGCCGCGCACCACCTCGTCGCCATCCGTGAAATGAAACGCAGACGACACCTGTTGATCGATTTGAGCGAACGCCTCGAGAGCCACATCGCACCCCGCGAGGGTCAAAGGGCTCTTGGCCAGAAACACGCCGCGGGCGCGGTCGTTCTGGCCCGCCATCGCGTTGGTGGTAACGTCGCCGCTGCCGATGTCCTCGGCAAGCGCCTGCCGCACCAGCAACCGGTAGAAGCTAGGATCGAGCTTCGGGCTCGCCGAGTTCATAGGCGCTCTCGAACGACGCCGACTCTTCCTTCGTCGGGGTCACCTGAAACACTCCGGATGCGCTGACGTCGCGCCACACCTGATCGAGCAGATCCAGGTTGTCCTTCGGCGCGCGGATCGTGGCGGAGATCACAGGCGTCCGCAGCGGCTTCTTCTCTTCGGACTTCTTCTTGCGCACCTCGCCGAGCACCCGGCAACCCTCCACCAGCGCCGCGGCCGCTTTTTCATCCTCGCCGCCGATCGCCGCCAGCAGCTCGTCGGCCGCCGGCCACGCCGCCCGATGCACCGAGCCCGCCTGCCACCACGACCAGACCTCTTCGGTGACAAACGGCAGGAACGGCGCGAATAATCTCAACAGAGTCGAGAGCGCGAGGAGCATCGCGCTGTTGGCCGACGCCGCTCCGGCTTCACCGTGATCGCCGTACCGGCGCGCCTTGATGAGCTCCAGGTAGTCGTCGCAGAAGAACCAGAAAAAACTCTCCGATTTCTCGAGGGCCGGTGTGTACTCGAATGCCGCCAGCGATTCGGTGGACGCGTTCACCGCGAGCGCCAGCCTGGTCAGCATCCCGCGGTCCGCCACTTCGGTGATGGCGCCCAGCGGCTCAGGCTTTGCCAGCACGAACTTCGACGCGTTCAGCAGCTTCATCGCCAGGCGCCGGCCGACGCGCATCTGGCCGGGATCGAAGACGGTGTCCGCGCCGGGACGGCCTCCAGCCGCCCAGTACCGCACGCCATCCGATCCATGTTCTTCGAGCAGCGCGAAGGGCGTAACGACGTTCCCTTTGGACTTCGACATCTTCTTGCGATCGGGATCGGTCACGAACCCGGAAATGGTGGCGTGACGCCAGGGCAACGCGTCCAGTTCCAAATGCGATCGAAGCACGCTGGTGAACAACCACGTCCGGATGATGTCGTGAGCCTGCGGCCGCACGTCCATCGGAAAGACGCGCGCGAACAGGTCCTCGTCTTCCCCCCATTTCGCCACGATTTGTGGCGTCAAAGACGACGTGGCCCACGTGTCCATGATGTCCGGATCGCCGATGAAGCCGCCCGGCGCCCCGCGCTGTTCCGGTGTGAACCCGGCGGGCGTGTCGGTGGAGGGATCGATCGGGAGCCGCGACTCGTCCGGCACAATCGGCTTCGAGTAGTCCGGTTGGCCGCCACCGTTCAGCGGATACCACAACGGAAACGGCACGCCGAAAAAGCGCTGACGGCTGATGCACCAGTCCCCGTTCAACCCGTTGACCCAGTTCTCGTACCGGGTCCGCATGTAATCCGGATGCCACGTCAGTTGACGGCCCCGTTCGATCAGCGCCGCGCGAAACTCCACCGTCCTGGTGAACCACTGGCGGCTGGTGATGATCTCCAGCGGCCGATCCCCCTTCTCGAAAAACTTCACGTTGTGGACAATCGGCCGCGGTTCGCCGAGCATCGATCCGCTCGCGCGCAGCAGCTCGACGATGCGCGTGCGGGCTTTGTTGATGGACTGATTCGCCAGCTCGTCGTAGGTCTTCTGCGCCGCCGCCACGTCCTGGGATTCCCAGCCCGGCGCTCCCCAGGTGAGCGGCTTGAGCGTCCCATTCGGCTGAATCACCGCGCGTACCGGGAGACTGAGCTCCCGCCACCACGTCACGTCCGTGATGTCGCCGAACGTGCAGATCATCGCAATGCCGCTGCCCTTTTCAGGGTCCGCCAGCGCGTGGGCCAGCACGGGCACGCTGGCCCTGAACAGGGGCGTGAGCACATGCTGCCCAAAAAGCGGCTTGTACCGCTCATCGTCGGGATGCGCCACAAGCGCCACGCACGCCGGCAGGAGCTCCGGGCGCGTGGTCTCGATTTCCACGGAACCAGATGCGCCGGCCCGATCGAAGCGCAGCCGGTGGTATGCGCCCTCGCGCTCGCGGTCTTCGAGCTCGGCCTGGGCCACCGCGGTTCGAAAATCCACGTCCCAGAGCGTGGGCGCTTCAAGCTGGTACGCAAGCCCTCGCTTCAACAGATTCAGAAACCCCAGCTGCGAGGTCCGCTGCGAGCGCTTGTCGATGGTGGCGTAGGTCATGCCCCAGTCCACGGACAGGCCGAGATACCGCCACAGATGCTCGAACGCTTTTTCGTCTTCCTTTGTCAGCCGGTCGCACAACTCGATGAAATTCGGGCGCGATATGGAGATGGGCTGCTTTCCGGGCGAGGCCGGAGGCTGAAACGACGGATCGTACGGCAACGACGGATCGCACCGCACGCCGTAGTAGTTCTGCACGCGGCGCTCGGTGGGCAGCCCGTTGTCGTCCCAACCCATGGGATAGAACACAGCCTTCCCCCGCATGCGCTGAAACCGGGCGAGGATGTCGGTGTGGGTGTAGGAAAAGACGTGGCCGATATGCAGGGAACCGCTCACGGTGGGCGGCGGCGTGTCGATGGAATAAATCTCGTCCCGGGATCGCGCGCGATCGAACTTATACGTGCCCTCGGACTCCCAACGCTCCTGCCACTTCGTTTCCAGCCCCTCGAGCGCCGGCTTCTCCGGCACCTCAATCGCTTTCCTGTTCGACATTGGCGTCAATGGTACTTCAGGTGCGATAGGTGCGATAGGTGCGAGGGGTGCGAGGGGTGCGAGGGGTGCGAAGGCGGGTGCGACGGGTGCGACGCACCCCTGAGTCGTGAGCCCTGAGCCGTGAGCCTTTTATTGCGCTTCGGCTTTGATCCTCTCGATTTCGGCCTGGACGAGGCGTTCGGCGGTCTGCGGCACGATCTCCGTGACCGTTTCGCGCACGACACGATTGGCGGTCTCGGGCACGATCTTCGTCACCGCTTCGCGCACGACACGATCGACGGTCTCCGACACCGTCTCCGTGACAGCCTCGCGGACCACACGATCAGCGGTCTCCGACACGATCTTCGTCACCGTCTCGCGCACTACACGATTGGCGGTCTCAGGCACGAGCTTGGTCACCGTTTCCCGCACCGCACGATCGGCGGCCTCCGGCACGATCTCCGTGACCGCTCCGCGGACCACACGCTCGGCGGTCTGCGAAACGATGTCGGTGACCGTTTCACGCACCAGGCGATCGCTGAGGCGCTTGAGCACGCGCGCCACCACCTCCTCAATCACCTCGTCGGTGATCACGGGAGCGGCCACGGGCGCGGCAGCTTGCGCGGTGGGAGCCGGGAGCTGGACCGCTGCATGGTCTGCCGGGAGCTCTGCCGGAGAAGGGGCTGAAACAGGCGCGGGCGGCGAAGCTTTCAGAGGCTCGGGCGCGGGCTGAGCCAACACAGGGGGCGGCACTGGCCGGGGCTGCGCGGCAGGCGGCTCGGGACGCATGATCTCCGGCTCCAACGGCACGGAGATGAGGGGATCCACGGCTGCCGGCTGGCCATTCTGCGGCAGATCGTCAATCCAGTCTTGCGCTGATTGCTTCGCTTCGTGCTGCGCAGCCGGCGACGCGGGCTGCTGCAGGCTCGAGAAGGCGGCGTCGAGCTGATCGAAATAGTCGTCTATCGAGACCGGTTCCTGCGCAGCAACCTGTCCCGGAGCCGGCCGCGCCGGCTGGTTTTGCAGCGACGCATGCTCGTCGTTCATGGCCATGCTGCTGCGCGCCGGCGGCCGCGGCGCAGACGGGGCTTTCAGGCCTTGCGCGGCGAGCGGCGCCTGCGGCGGGGCTTCGGGCGCAAAGTTCTGCACCGGCGGCGCCTGCATGCCTTCGTCGCGCTTTCGTCCCAGCAACTGCTTCACTCGATTGATGACCATTTGTGGCTCAAAAGGTTTCGCGAGCACGTCGCTCGAGCCCGCCGCTGCGGCGCGGGCGTGATCGATCGGCTCGAAGGCCCCGGTAAGCAGAACCACGGGGATGTGGGCCAGCTTCGGATGGCTTCTGACGTAAGCCGCAACGTCGTACCCGTCACGCTTCGGCATGTCGACGTCCGCCAGCACGATGTCGGGCGGATCCGCCTCCAGCCGGTCGATCGCCGCCTGGCCGTCACCGACCGTAACCACGGTCACGTCCTCATCGGCGAACGTCAACTCGATGACGCGTTGAATCGTCACACTGTCATCGGCTAACAGCAGCTTATGCGTCAACTTATGAGTTATCGGCCCGAGGGCTCGTGGGCCTTAGCGGTGACATTCGCCTGAATAAAATCGATGATTTCCTTCATGGGCGTGCCGGGGCGGAAGACCCCGGCCACCCCCAGGGCCTTCAGGGCCGGGAGATCGGCATCAGGGATGATGCCCCCCAGGATCACCATCACGTCGCCCAGGCCCTTTTCTCGAAGCAGCTCCATCAGGCGGGGACAAATCGAGTTGTGCGCGCCGCTGAGAATCGAGAGGCCGATCACATCCGCGTCTTCCTGCAGCGCAGCGCTGACGATCTGCTCGGGCGTCTGCCGCAGGCCGGTGTAGATCACCTCCATGCCCGCGTCGCGCAAGGCGCGCGCAATCACCTTCGCCCCGCGGTCGTGTCCATCCAGCCCCGGCTTCGCAATCACCACTCGGATCATCGGGACACCCACACCCACATAGGCGATTGGGTGATAGGCGATTGCGCGATCGCGTGGGTGATTGAATGATCGGCGATTGCGCGATTCACACTGTCCATCTGGCAATCCAACAATAGCTCGCCCAATCTCCAATCACCAATCACCAATCACCCACCCAATCACCCAATCGCCAACCACCCAATCTCAAATGATCGCCTGTTCCTGATACTCCCCCCACACTTCTCGAAGGACGTCGCACATCTCGCCAATCGTCGCGTACGCCCGGACGGCGTCGAGCAGTGCCGGCATGGTGTTGGCGGTACCGGCGGCCGCCCGGCGGAGACCGTCCAGCGCCCGGGACACTGCCGCAGCGTCGCGTGTCCGTCGCAGCCGCCGGGTACTCTCGAGCTGCCGCTGTTCGACGCCTGCCTCAATCTGCAGAATCGGCACGTCCGAGTCGCCTTCGGCGGCGAACTCGTTGACGCCCACGATGATCTGACGCTTTCGCTCCACGTCCTGCTGGAACCTGTACGCGCTTTCGGCTACTTCGCGCTGCGGGTAGCCGCGCTCGATGGCCGCCACCATGCCGCCCATCTTGTCGATGACCTGAAAATACCGCTCCGCGTCCGCTTCCAGATCCCGCGTCAGCCGTTCCACAAAATACGATCCGCCGAAGGGATCCACGGCGCTCACCACGCCGGTCTCGTACGCCAGGATCTGCTGCGTGCGCAGCGCCAGTGTCGCGGCCTCCGCGGTGGGCAGCGCCAGCGCCTCGTCCAGCGAGTTGGTATGCAAGGAATTCGTGCCGCCAAGCACCGCCGCCAGCGCCTGCAGGGTGGTCCTCGCCACGTTGTTCATCGGTTGCTGGGCGGTGAGCGACACGCCCGCGGTCTGGCTGTGAAACCGCAGTTTGAGGGAGCGCTCGTCTTTGGCGCCGAACCGCTCGCGCATCGCGCGCGCCCAGAGGCGCCGCGCCGCGCGGTACTTCGCCAGCTCCTCGAAGAAATCGCTATGCGCGTTAAAGAAAAATGACATCCGCGGCACGAACACATCGACGTCGAGGCCCGCATCCACACCCGCCTGAACGTACTCGATGCCGTCGCGCAGCGTGAACGCCAGCTCCTGGGCCGCAGTGGCTCCGGCTTCGCGGATGTGATAGCCGCTCACGGAGATCGTGTTCCACCGCGGCACCTCGGCGGCGCAGAACGTGAAAATGTCCGTGATGAGGCGCATCGACGGCCGCGGCGGGTAGATGTATTCCTTCTGCGCGATGAACTCTTTCAGGATGTCGTTCTGAATGGTGCCGGAAATCGTCCGCCAGTCGGCACCCTGGCGCTCTGCCACCACGAGATACATCGCGAAAATCATCGGCGCGGGTGAATTGATGGTCATCGACGTCGTAATCGCGGCAAGGGAGATGCCCTCGAACAGCGCTTCCATGTCCGCGAGCGACGTCACGTTCACGCCGCACTTCCCCACCTCGCCAAGCGACAGCGGATCGTCCGGATCGCGCCCCATCAAGGTCGGGAGATCGAAAGCCACGCTCAAACCGGTGGCGCCTGCCGCCAGCAGCTCCCGATATCGCCGGTTGGTATCTTCGGGCGTCCCATATCCGGCAAACTGCCGCATCGTCCACAACTTGCCCTGATAGCCTGTCGGATGGATACCGCGCGTGTACGGATAGCCGCCCGGATCGTTCAGCTCGCGCCGATAGTCGAATCCCGGGAGCGAGTCAGGGGTGTAAACGCGCTCGATGGGCCGGCCGGAAATAGTCTGGAAGGGGATGTCTCGTTCGCGGAGGGTCGAAGGGGCGGCCTTCATGCAAAACGATGGATGCCGCCGGCGCGTCAGCGCCGGCGGCATCCGGGCCTTGCTAGAAACAGATCACCGAAGGTTTAGGCATATTGAGATGTCCTCCCTGCCGCGGCCTGATAGGTGCTTCGTGGCTTGACGGCATTTCCCACGCGCCGATAGAGCCGGCGCGATGACTCTTCGATTATACGGTACTCACTGACGAATCGGGAAAGATCGCGTCCAATAGCCGAGCTGTTCACAGAGTTTCAGTGCGACATGGCGTGCAGCAGCACGTCGATGCCCAGCGCATAACCGTTCGGTGAGAACTCGAGAAAGAACCCGGGATCCTCGCCTTCCCGCTCCCATGAATCGGCCACGTCGGTGTTGTGCGTCATCAGGACGATGATGCGGCCGTGGTCGTCGCGGATCGCCCGCAGGTCCGCGTGCGGGCTGTCTGAGCCACGCTCCGACGTGGTGCCCTGGTTGCGGCGCCAGAACTGGATGTTCGTGATCTGCGGCACGCTGCCGACGATGAACTGGCTTCTGAACAAGGGATCGGAGAGCGGCACGTCACGGATGGGAAACTGGTCCGGTGGAAGAGCCTTGGCAATCTCACGGGACCATTGTTCCCAGGCCTCGGTGCCCCAGAAATCATCCACCCAGAAAAATCCACCCTTCAGCAGATACTCCCGGAGTTTGTCAGCTTCGGCCTGGCTGAGCCCCATCGTGCCCACATCCGACGCCACGAGATACGGGCAGTTGAACATCTGAGGATCGGTGGCGCGCACCACCCATGACATGGGATCTTTCCGCGCGTCGCGGCTGATCGGCGTCTTCGTGAGCTCCGACAGCCTGATCATCAGGTTCCGCTCGGAATACGGGTAGTCGGTCATCCATCCGATGCCCATGTCCTCGTAGCGGACGCGGGTGTACTCGAGGCGGCATGCATAGAAATCGGCATCCGGCATGACGGCGGGCGCATATTGGGGCGCGTACGATCCTTCTCGGAAATAGCGCTGGGCGTGAATGGAGACCACCACGGCAACCGAGAGCATCGCGACGAGAAGCGCCCTCCGCAAGCCGCGTGACATAAGCCTACGCGGTGATGCGGATGGCGACCAGCGCGGAGGTCTTGGCGACGCCGTCGCCGGCGTTGATCTCGATGAGGTATTCGCCGGTGGGCAGGTTGGCGAGCGGGACGTCAACGTTGGTGAGACCGGGGGCCACGCCGGGCGCCGTGGTCAGCGGGTTCATCTCGACGCCGTCGCGATTCAGCATCCGCGCCGTCACCGTAGGCGTGCCGCCCGGGCTCTGCGTGCCGACGCGCACGAGCAAATGGTCGGTCCTGCGGAACTCGCGAACGGTGGCAGGCATCGGATTCGGGTCAGCCGACAGCGTCTGAAACTCTCGCACCGTGCGCGCCTGGAACACCTCGGGCGTGCTCATCGTCAGCCCCAGACCGAGGCCGGGTACAGTCAACTCTCGCTTTTCGCGATCGAGCACTTCGCCGCCGGCGTCCTCGATGGCGATGGCCAGTTCCATCGCCCCCTCAGGCACTTCGAACTCCACGCGCGCAGGCTGCGTGTCACCAGGGATCTTCTTGCGGAAATACAGATCGCCGTTCGGCGCACCCGCGATGAGCGATACCGCGCCCGGCTTTTCCGTGCGGACACCGGGCGGAGGCGGCGTGGTCTCCCAGACGAACGTGACTTTCGTCTTGCCGTCGGAGCCCGGCGACATGCCCACCCACGTGCGAATCAGGCTGCGGCGCGGAGGAAGAGCCAGGGTGCCCAAAGCGTCCGACACAGCCTTTGGCGGGCCGGGCTTGGGCGGCGCGGTGACGCGCTCGACTTCGCGCGCGGTCAGCGCCAGATAGCCCTTGCGCGCGCGCACCTGGAGGTTCGGCCGCTTGACGTTCACCTTGATCTGATGGAACCGCCCATCAGCCGCATTCTGCGTTGTGGTGTAGCCGATGAGGTAGTACGCGCTGGAGTCCCGCGAAATCTGCTTCAGGCCGGCGTCCAGATCGTTTTGATTCACGATGGCGCGGCCGTCGGTCTCCTCGGCCATCTGCCGCAGCGTGTTCGTGGTGGTGTCAAGGATGCTCGCGTCGGCGCTCAGGCTGACGTTGCCGCGGCTCAGGTCGAATTCGAAGTTCGCCAGGCCGCGGGGGTCCACTGTGTAGAGCGTGGTGTTGTACTTGTTGGCCATCTGGGTGACCAGATTGAGGTCTCCCATCATTTCGGCGTCGTTGAAAAAGTCCTGGGACTGCTGCCGCTGCGACGTGCCCTGCACCGGATCCGGCGCGCGACCGGTGGGCCTGGGCTCGTCGGCGATCTGATCCTGCACCTGCGAAGGAAGACGATTCACGTAGCCTTCAGTGACCAGAATGATGGACTTACGGCCTTCCCGCAGTCCGCCGAGGTGCACGATCAACGCCTTGATGGCGGACAGGCTGACCTGATTGCGGATCCTTTCCGCCTCCATCGTGGAAACGTAGTGGACGTAGCGCTCTTCGAAGATGTTTCTGGCCGTGTAGTCGTACTTGCGGCCGGTGAACGCACGGATGGCGCCCGACACGTTCCCGCGATCCTGGGTGACCAACACATCGGACAGCGGCGTCAGCGGATACATGACCGCGATCAGGTCCGAGGCAAACATCTGGTTCTCGACGAACTGCGCGATCGGCTCGCGCGCGCGCATGCTGTTTTCCAGACGAACGTGATAGTCGTCCAGGAAAATGCCGAACAGCCGCACATCCTCTTTCGCGGCCGCCATCTGCTCGTCGGCGATCGTCTTGATCCGCCGCGGCACGCTCACGGGCGTGGCGGCCGACGTCTCCGTGATGTTCACCAGCTTGAAGGACTGGATGGTCTGCGGCTTGCCGTCTTCGGTAATTTCAAAGTCCTGCTGGCGGAGATCGTTGACCGGAGCTCCAGTCTTGTCCGATACGATGACGTCCACGCGGACGTAGTTGATGTCGGTACGGAAGTTAGGTGTGGCGGGCGTTTGAGCGGGCGCCGCGGGCGTTTCGGCGGCCGGCTGGCTCGGCGCGGCCTGCCCCTGCGCCGCGGGCCTCGCATAAAGCCCCAGCGCAATGGGGGCGGCAAGAGCCGCCGCAGGCACCAGGCGGAGCAGAGAGGTCTTCATCCCTTTTCGCAATGATAACATTGCCCGCGTGTCCGAACCGCCAGCAGATATTCCCCAGCCCCTTACCCGCCTGACCGAAGACGAGCAGCTTTTTCGCGACAGCGTCCGGGAATTTGCCGCCCGCGAGATCCGGCCGCTGGTTCGCGAGATGGACGAACACGCCAAGATTCCCAGGGATTTGATCGATAAGCTGTTCAACCTGGGCGTGATGGGCATCGAAGTGCCGGAAACGCTCGGAGGCGCCGGCGGACGCTTCTTCCACGCTGTCCTGGCGGTGGAGGCGCTGTCGGCCGTCGATCCATCGGTGGGCGTGCTCGTGGACGTCCAGAACACGCTGGTAGTGAATGCAGTGGCTCGCTGGGGCGCCACCGGCCTCAAAGAGCGGCTGTTGCCCCAGCTGGCCTCGCGATCCGTGGGCGCCTATGCCCTCTCCGAGGCCGGCTCAGGCAGCGACGCCTTTGCGCTGACCACTCGCGCCGTCGAAAGCGGCGACACCTTCCGACTGACAGGGCGCAAATTGTGGATCACGAACGCCAACGAAGCCGGCGTCTTCATCGTGTTCGCCACCGTCAACCCCGAAGCCGGTTACCGCGGCATCACCGCCTTCGTGGTGGAACGGGGCGCGGCGGGGTTCTCGGTGGGCAAGAAGGAAGACAAGCTGGGCATCCGCGC
>Ga0310810_10004091_pt1 | contig 16068 bp, 7 predicted proteins | sample NCmetagenome_FD_207641 | JGI IMG/M metagenome (GOLD analysis project Ga0310810, IMG submission 207641) | Soil microbial communities from experimental microcosm in Duke University, North Carolina, United States - NC | ecosystem: Engineered > Artificial ecosystem > Soil microcosm > Unclassified ... | reverse complement strand
GAGCGACCGCAGCCGGTTGTCGTTCAACGTCCGCCGGACGGGATATCTGCAATCGAAAAATGACTACTTCAACAACAAGGCTGCGGCGCTGGCGTCGAACCTGACGCGAGACAACTGGGGCGCCACGGTCGACGAAGTCTTCACCATCAATACGACCACCATGTTGAACGTCCGCGCGAACTTCACGCAGTTGCGCGAGACGCACCCGTCGCCGACGGCAGGCTTCGATGTGACGTCGCTCGGTTTCCCGGGCTACATCGCATCGAACGCGACGCTGACGCAGATGCCGCGCGTCTCGTTCGGCAGCACCTGTGGCAGCGACACCACGCCGGGTTCGAGCTTCGATTGTCTCGGCCAGACCGGCGCCGACCTGTTGCCGTCTTACAACTACAGCCTGTTCGGAACCCTGGTGAAGCAGTGGAGGCAGCACACCTTCAAGTGGGGCATGGACTCCCGCCGCTACACGCTCGACGCGCAGACCTACGGCAACTCAGTGGGCTCGTACTCCTTCGGAACCGGCTGGACACAGTCGGCGTCGAACGGCACGGCGGCGCCGTTTGGGCAGGACTTCGCATCGTTCCTGCTGGGCCTGCCGACTTCCGGACAGATCGACATCAACGCGCGCGGCACCTACACCTCTTATTACAACGCGGTCTTCATGCAGGACGACTGGCGCGTGACCCCAACGATCACGTTGAACATGGGCCTGCGGTGGGACCATGACACACCGTACTCCGAGAAGCTCGGACGCACGGTCAATGGATTCGCGTTTAGCACGCTGAACCCGATCTCGAGCGCGGCGGGCGCAGCGTACACCTCGAAGTCGCTGCCGAAGATGCCGACCACGATCAACGGGCAAGCGGTGCCGGCGACGTTCGCGGTTCCGGGCGGCTTGAACTTCGCCACGCCCGAAAACGGCAACGTGTACAACATCCACGCGAACATGTTGAGCCCGCGCCTTGGGTTCGCGTGGTCGCCGGAAATGTTCCACAACAAGACGGTCATCCGCGGCGGGTTCGGGATGTTCGTGCAGTCCATCGCGATGGCGAACCTGAACCCGGTCGGAAGCTACTCGTCGACTCCCATCCTGACCCAGGAAGGCTTCAGCCAGACGACGCAGTTCCCGATTCCGGGCACGCTGCTGGCGCCGCTGGCAACACTCAGCAACCCGTTCCCGAACGGCATCCTGCAGCCGGTGGGCTCCGCATCCGGATTGCAGACGTTCCTCGGACAGAACGTCGACTTCTTCAATTCGGACATGAAGAGCCCGTATTCGGAGCGCTGGACGTTCGGCGTGCAGCAGCAGTTGACGCCGACGACGGTGGTGGAAGTCGCTTATATCGGCAACCATGCGTTGCACATGCCGATGTCGGTGACGCAGCTCAATGGCATCCCGCGCAAGTATCTGAGCACGTTGCCGTATCGTGACGCGGCGCTTATCACGACGCTCACGGCTTCGGTGCCGAACCCGATGGCGGGGCTGATTCCGTCGCTGGGCAGCAGCGGGCTGAACGGCACGAACACCACAGTTCGCCAACTGCTGGCGCCGTATCCGTCGTTCCCGGTGGCCGACTCGACGGCATTCAGCTCGGGCGTGACGATGCGCAACGGCAATACCGGCAGCTTGTACTACAACAGCCTGAACGTTCGGTTGGAGAAGCGGCTGTCGAAAGGGCTGAACCTCATCGCCACCTACGGCTGGCAGAAGCTGATCGAGCGCGACACCTGGCTCAACAACACCGACCTGGTTCCGGAGAAGCGCATCTCGGCGTTCGACCGGCCGCAGCGCTTCATTACGGCGGTCAACTACGACCTGCCAATCGGCAGGGGCAAGCTGATCAACCTGGAGAACAGCTGGGTCGATCGCCTGCTCGGCGGGTGGCGCGTGAACGGGATCTACACGTACCAGTCGGGAGCGCCACTGCAATGGATGAACGGCAGCACGAACAATCCGGGTGATTACCCGCTCTGCAAGGTAAGCACGACGAACGGGCTGTGCCCGTCGGGGCAGGAGGCGACGTTCGTGGATACGAAGGCGCTGGCCTACAACCCGCGCGGCGTCGATGGAAAGGCGTTCGACACCACGAAGTTCGTGACGGGCTCGGCGGGGCAGTTCCAGTTCCATCTGCGCACCATGCCGAGCACGTTTGGCGACCTGCGCGCCGACGGGACGAACAACTTTGACGGGTCCATCCTGAAGAAGTTCACCATCACCGAGCGGCAGTACTTCCAGTTCCGGATGGAAGCGTTCAACGTGCTGAACCATCCGCAGTTCGCGGCTCCGAACCTCCAGGTCACGAACTCGAGCTTCGGCGTCATCAACACGCAGGCGAACCGGCCACGCCAGATCCAGTTCGGCTTCCGGTACGTCTTTTAGCGAGTAGTGAGTAATGAGTAGTGAGGAGCGAGTAGCGACCTGGCTACTCGCTACTGCGCCTGCTCGACCAGTTCGCCCAACCGAGTTATCGCTGAAGGCCCGCATGAATAATCGTAGAGATTTCCTGAAGAGCGTCGTCGCCGGCGGAGCGGTTGCCGCCGCGTATCCCGCGATCGCCCGATCGTTTCCGGACGGCCTGTTCGAAGATTCGGATCCGTGGGCGGAAGTGCCGCGCATCCTTGCCCGCATCAAGCCCCCGGTATTTCCCAAGCGCGACTTCGACATCACCAAGTTCGGCGCAAAGGGTGACAACCAGACCGACAACACCGAAGCCTTCGCCAAGGCAATCGCTGCTTGCAACAAGGCGGGCGGCGGACGCGTGGTCGTGCCGAAGGGCGAGTTCATCACGGGCGCGATCCACCTGAAGAGCAACGTCAACCTGTTCGTCGGCGAAGGCGCGACGATCCGGTTCAGCCGCGACACGAAGAAGTACCCGCTGGTCTTCACCCGCTGGGAAGGCACCGAGCTGATGAACTACTCGTCGTTCATCTACGCCTTCGAGCAGGAGAACATCGCACTCACCGGCTCGGGCACGCTCGACGGCAACGCCGACGCCGAACACTGGTGGAACTGGAAGAACAAGACGCGGTCGCGTGCAGGCGAGCCGCCGAACGATCGCGACCAGCTTACCCAGATGGCCGAAGCGGGTGTGCCGCCGGAAAAGCGCATCTTCGGCGAAGGACATTACCTGCGTCCCCAGTTCATCCAGCCGGTCCGCTGCAAGAACGTTCTGATCGAGGGCGTGAGCCTGGTGAATTCGCCGATGTGGCAGGTGACGCCGTGCCTGTGCACGAATGTGACGGTGCGCGGGCTGCGGATCAACGGCAATGGCGGGCCGAACACCGACGGCTGCGATCCGGAATCGTGCACCGACGTCTGGATCAAGGACTGCTGGTTCAACACGGGCGACGACTGCATCGCCATCAAGTCCGGTCGCAACGCCGAAGGCCGTCGCGTCAAGGTGCCGACACAGAATCTTGTCATCCAGGACTGCCACATGGTCGACGGGCACGGTGGAGTGACGCTGGGCAGCGAGATCTCGGCGGGCGTCCGCAACGTCTTCGCCGAGAACTGCCGGATGGACAGCCCGAATCTCGACTTTGCGGTGCGCCTGAAAAACAACGCCATGCGAGGCGGCGTGCTGGAGAACATTTTCGTCCGCAACATCACCGTCGGGCAGGTGAGGAATGCCGCCATTACAATCGACTTCTTCTACGAAGAAGGGAAGAACGGGAAGTTCACCCCGGTGGTGCGAAACGTACGGATCGAGAAGCTCACTTCGAAGAAGTCGAACTACGCGCTGTACCTGCGGGGGTTCGAGAATGCCCCGATCAGCGGCGTGGAGCTGATCGACTGCGATTTCGAAGGCGTGGCGAAGGGCAATCTGCTGGAGAACGTGAAGGATTTCACCATCCGCAACACCACATTGAATGGCAAGCCGATGGAGCGGGTGGGGTAGATTGCAGAATGCAGATTGCAAATTGCAGATTGAAGGCAGGTAACGGCTAGGGAGCGGATCATGGGCTTCATCGATGAGAATTTCTTACTGCAGACGCGGACGGCGCAGCAGCTGTATCACGAGTACGCGGCGGGCGAGCCGATCTTCGATTACCACTGCCACCTGTCGCCGAAAGATATCGCGGACGACCGACGCTTCGCCAACTTGTTCGAGATCTGGCTCGAGGGCGACCATTACAAGTGGCGGGCGATGCGCGCCAATGGCATCGACGAGCGCTATGTCACGGGCGATGCCGACGCGAACCTGAAATTCCTGGCATGGGCACGCACCGTGCCGCAAACGCTTCGCAACCCTCTGTATCACTGGACGCACCTCGAACTGCGCCGCTACTTCGGCGTCACCGATCTGCTCAACGAGAACACCGCGCAGCAGATCTGGAAGATGGCCAACCTGGCCCTTACGTCGTCGCCCGACTTGAGCGTGCACGGCATCCTGCGGAAGTTCGGCGTGGCGCTGGTGTGCACCACCGACGACCCGAACGACACGCTCGAATACCACAAGAAGATCGCAGCCTCGAACCTGGAAACGCGCGTCTATCCGGCATTCCGGCCTGACGCCGCGCTACGCACCAATCGAGCGGCGTCGTGGAACCTTTGGGTGGAAGCGCTGGAACGCTCGAGCAACGTCAGCATCGGCAAGCTCTCCGACTTTCTCGATGCGCTCAAAAAGCGCCACGACTACTTCCACGAGAACGGCGGCCGGCTTTCGGATCATGGCCTCGACTACGTTTACGCCGAGCCGTGCACCGAGGCGGAAGCGGCGCAACTGTTCAACAAGGCTCGCGGCGGCAACGACCTCGACGAGCAGAGCTTCGTGAAGTTCGCCAGCTACATGATGCTGTTCTTCGGGCGGCTGGACGCGCAGAAGGGATGGACGAAGCAGCTCCACCTCGGCGCCATGCGCAACGTCAACACGCGCATGATGGAGAAACTCGGGCGCGACACGGGATGGGATTCGATCGGCGATTGGCCGCAGATGCCGTCGCTCGCCCGCTATCTTGATCAGCTCGAGCGCGAAGATTCGCTGCCGAAGATGGTGCTGTACAACCTGAATCCGGCGGACAACTTCGCGTTAGCCACGATGATCGGCAACTTCCAGGATGGGCGCACGCCGGGCAAGATGCAGTTCGGCAGCGGCTGGTGGTACCTCGACCAGAAGGAAGGCATTGAGTGGCAGTTGAACGCGCTGTCGAACGTGGGTCTGTTGTCGCGCTTCGTCGGCATGCTGACCGATTCGCGCTCGTTCATGTCGTTCCCGCGGCACGAATATTTCCGTCGCGTGCTGTGTAACGTCCTGGGCAGCGAAATGGAATCGGGCCTGCTGCCGAACGACGAGAAGCTCGTCGGCGGGATGGTGCGGAACATCTGCTTCCGGAATGCCGCACAGTTCTTCGGCATGCCCACCGCCAATACGGCAGCGCCGGTCGCGGTCGGAGAAGCGAAGTAGAGAACTGCCGAACTGCCGAATTGCCGAACTGCCGAATTGAGAAACAAGAAAACATCATGAAGCGGACAGTTCTTCTCATCGCATTCATGTTCTGCACGTGTGCTCCTGCCTTGGCGCAGGACACGCGCACCGTTACCGAGCCGAAGATTCCGCCGGTGTGCAAGACGCTGAGCGCGCAACTCGGCACGCCGCTGACGCAAGCGGACGAGACGAAGCTCGATACGGATCGGATCCAGCAGGCGATCGATTCCTGCCAGCCGGGTACGGCGGTTGAACTGCGCGCACAGCGCACGCAGAACGCGTTCCTCACTGGCCCGATCGAGCTGAAGACAGGGATCACGCTGCTGGTCGATGCCGGCGTTGTCGTATTCGCCTCGCGCGATCCGCGTCTCTACGACATCGAACCGGGACGATGCGGGACGGTCGACACGGTTGGACACGGCTGCAAGGCGCTCATCCACGTGAAGGCGCACGATGCCGCGATCATGGGTGACGGTGTCATCGACGGCCGGGGCGGGGCGAAGCTGCTTGGGCAGAACGTGACGTGGTGGGACCTGGCGGAGCAGGCGCGCACGCCGGCGAACCGGAGGCAGAACAACTTCCGCATCGTCGTCGCCGAGCAGGCCGACAACTTCACGCTTTATCGCATCACCATCCGCAACTCGCCGAACTTCCAGGTGATCGTCAACAAGACGAACGGCTTCACCGCGTGGGGTGTGAAGGTGTTTGCGCCGGGCAAGGGCGCGCGTAACACGGATGGCATCGATCCGTCGGGCTCGAGCAACGTCACCATCGCGCATTGCTGGATCAGCACGGGCGACGACAACGTTGCCATCAAGGCCGGTACGAACTCGCCTTCGACGCACATGACGATCGCGCACAACCACTTCTTCCGCGGGCACGGGATGTCGATCGGAAGCGAGACGAACGGCGGGGCGAGCGACATCGAAGTGTCGGACCTGACGATCGACGGCGCGGACAACGGGATTCGCATCAAGTCGAATGCCACGCGCGGCGGGCTGGTGCAGAACGTTGCTTACCGAGACGTGTGCATTCGCGACGTCAAGAACCCGATCGTTCTCGAAACGACTTACGAGAACCAGACTTCGGGCGAGCTGATTCCGAGGTTCGAGAAGATCCTGCTGCAGAACGTGCGCGTGCAGGGCGGAGGGAAGATCACGCTCGACGGCTTTGACGCCGCGCATCCACTGCAATTCACGCTCGACGGCGTCGACGTCGCCCAGGCGCCGCCGGTCAAGGTGCACGCGCAGCACGCGAAGCTCACGACCGGGCCGGGGCAGGTGAACTTTGTCATCAGCGGTGACGACGTCAACATCGAGCGGCTGGCGGGCGACCATCGGGTGCCGACGTGCGAAGGCAGATTCCCCGCATTGCCGAAGGAAGCGCCCGCCGGCGCAGGCATGGCGCCATCGAAGCGTTCGTCAGCCGCGAAGAAGAAGAGCCTGACGGTCGCGGAAAGCGGCCCAGCCGATTTCAAGTCGATACAGGAAGCGGTCGACGCGCTGCCCGACGACGGCGGAACCATCACGATCAAGCCGGGCACCTACCGCGAAGTCGTCCACGTCACCAAGCCCAAGGTGCGAATGACCGGCGACGCTTCCGACCCGTCGCGCGTGGTGATCGTTTATGACAAGTACGCCGGAGCCGCGGGCGGCACGCTGAACACCGCGACCGTCGACGTTCGCGCCGACGACTTCTACGCGAAGGGCATCACGTTTCAGAACGACTTCTGGATCCGCAATCCGAATCCGCCGCAACGCGGGCCGACAGGCGGCACGCAGGCAATCGCGCTGGCAGTCAGCGGCGACCGGGCGGTGCTGCGCAACGTTCGCATGCTCGCGGCGCAGGACACGCTATACCTCAGCAGCAAGTCATGCGCCGGCGAGCAGGGGCCATGCGTGCCGGCGCGGCAGTATCTTGCGGACTGCTACGTCGAGGGGCACGTGGATTTCATCTTCGGCGACTCGAAGGCGTACTTCGAGAATTGCCATATCCACGGCATCGCGCACAGCAACGTCATGTACACGGCGCAGAGCAAGCATTATCCGGACGAGGATTCCGGGTACGTATTCGACCACTGCAAGCTGACGGCGGATCCCGAGGCGAAGCGCATCAGCCTGGGCCGGCCGTGGAGGCCGTACTCGACAGTGGTCTACCTCAACACCGATATTCAGGCAGCGCTCGAGCCGGCCGGTTGGAGCGAGTGGACTCCGGGCAGGACGACTTCGCTCGAGACTTCGTACTACGCAGAATTCCAGTCGACGGGGCCGGGCGCGAATCCTTCGGCGCGCGATCCGCATTCGCATCAGTTGACGGCGCAAGAAGCGGAGAAGTGGTCGGTGAAGAACTTCCTTGCGCGGCCGGACGGTTGGGATCCGACAAAGATCAAGTAGACCCGTATGGCAAATGGCAAATCGCAGATGGCAAAAATGAAGCCCGCGAGACTCTGGGCCGCATGGCTTCTACTTTTTCCACTTGCCGTTTTCCATTTGCCATTGATTGCTGAGGCGCAACAGTCGAAGCAAGCTTGGGTTCCGGACCTCGGTAACGGCAGCTACAAGAATCCGGTGATCCACGCCGACTACTCCGATCCGGACGTGGTGCGTGTGGGCGACGACTTTTGGCTGACATCGTCGAGCTTCAATCATGTGCCCGGGTTGCCGATCCTGCACTCGCGCGATCTGGTCAACTGGACGATCGTGAACCACGCGCTGCCGCGGCTGGTGCCTGAGGATCACTTTTCCGCGGTGCATCATGGCGAGGGCGTGTGGGCGCCGGCGATCCGGTATCACGGCGGGAAGTTCTGGATCTACTATCCCGATCCGGATTTCGGGATTTACGTGGTCACCGCCACCGACCCGAAGGCGCAATGGTCGAAACCGGTGCTGGTGAAGGCGGGCAAGGGATTGATCGATCCCTGTCCGCTGTGGGACGACGACGGCAAGGTCTGGTTGGTGCATGCGTGGGCGCGCTCGCGATCGGGGAAGAACAACATCCTGACGCTGGTGCAACTCTCCGAGGACGGCACGCGCGCGGTGGACGAGGGGCGCGTCATCGTCGACGGCGAACAGTTCGCCGGCATGCGCACGCTCGAAGGCCCGAAGTTCTACAAGCGCAATGGCTGGTACTACATCTTCGCTCCGACGGGCGGCGTCACCGAGGGTGTGCAATCGGTGTTTCGCGCGCGGCGGCTCGAAGGGCCGTACGAGCACAAGATCGTGCTGGCGCAGGGTGCGTCTTCTATTAATGGACCGCACCAGGGAGCGTTGGTCGACACGCCCGCGGGCGAGTGGTGGTTCCTGCACTTTCAGGACAAGGGCCCATACGGGCGAATCGTGCATCTTCAGCCGGTCACCTGGCGCGACGACTGGCCGCTGATCGGCGAACACCAAGACGCGGACGGCAAGGGAGAGCCGGTCGCGACCCACGCCAAGCCGAAAGTATCTTCGGCGGCGCCGATCGCCGTGCCGCAGACGTCCGACGAATTCGACGGACGAACGCTCGGGCTGCAATGGCAGTGGCAGGCGAATCCGCAAGCGTCGTGGGCTGCGCTGCGGGACGGGACGTTGCGCCTGCAATCGGTCGCGCCGCCGTCGGAAGAGAGTCTTTACCTCGCGCCTAACCTGCTATTACAGAAGTTTCCCGCGCACGCATTCGTGGCGACCACGGCGGTTGCAGTTCCCAGCCCAGGCCGGGGCATCGAGGCGGGCTTGATGATTTTTGGCGATGACTACGCCTGGGTCGGGGTGCGGGTTGCGCCCGGCGGGGCGTGGATCGTGCAGGTCATGAATAAGGACGCTTCCAAGCAGGGCGCCGAACGGATCGCCGAGGCCATTCCTCTGAAGCAACCGAAGGTACAATTGCGGGCCGCGGTCGGCGACGACGCCAAGTGCCGCTTCTCCTACAGCTACGATGGCAAAACGTTTACGCCGCTGGGCGAGGAGTTTACGGCGCGGAACGCGGGACGCTGGCTAGGCGCGAAGGTCGGGGTCTTCGCCGCGGCAACGGGCGGGACAGAGCCCGGCGCACGCACCCCAAATCGGAGTGGCTACGCCGATTTTGCGTGGTTCCGGGTGACCGGGCCGTAGGCCGTGTCTTGCAGATAAGCGTTTTTTCTGCTTTCGGTTAAGGGCATTTAGTTTCGTTGTCGCTTCCTCGCAAGAAGCGTAATTTGGTATCGTTCATAGAGCAGCAGCTACTCTCATTGGCGCCGACGTGTGCTTCCGCCTTTCCGCTGGTCATCGCGGTGGAGCGACACCCCTCTAGGTTGGGTACTGCACGGCGGCCGGCGGAGTGCCGTTTTCGGATGGCCTCCCGGCGTTTGCGCTGGTGCGGGTAGCGGCTGAGCACGATCATTTGCGACTGCGTCATCGCTGGGAGCGCATTTTTGGACATTCGGTCCACAGAGTTTGTCAGTAAAGGGCAGGTCTTGCGGCAGGCGTTGGCTGTTTTGACAGCCGCGCTGATGGCGCTACTGGTAGCGTGCGGTGGCGACAAGAAGCCGACCACGACGACGACCGAGATCACGGTCACGGTGTCGCCTGGCTCGGCCACCCTCCAGACCAAGCAGACGCAGCAATTCACGGTCACGGTCAACGGCACCAGCGACACGTCCGTCACCTGGCAAGTGAACGGCACAGCCGGCGGCACTACCGGCGTCGGAACGGTTGATTCGAACGGACTGTACACAGCGCCGGCCGTCGTCCCGACTCCCAACGTAGTTACGGTTACAGCGGTCCTGAAATCAGACACCACCAAGCTTGGGTCGTCGTCGGTGACGATCACCAACTCCGGACTGCCGGTCGTGGTCACGCCCGGCAACGTGAATGTCGCGGCGGGTGCGCAGCAGACATTTGTCGCGACTGTGGGCTCGACGACGATCTCACCCGGGTGGTCGGTGCACTGCGGCAGCCTGGTGGCAGGCGGTTGCGGATCGATCACCAGTGGCGGCGTCTTCACTGCGCCGCTGGCACCGCCGCCAGGGGGGACTGTCAGTGTCGTCGCGGTAACGCCCGACAATACTGCGCTGGTCGGCACGGCCAGCGTGACCGTGCAGTTCGGCAACGGCAGCCTGCGCGGGTCGTACGTCTACTCGTTGGCCGGCGCGCGCGGAACGCAGCAGTTCGCCGAAATCGGAACCATCACGTTTGACGGCGGCGGACGCGTGACTGCGGGCGTGCGCGAGCAGTATTTCGGCGGCCTCAGCACTCACACCGACATCACGTCCGGGTCTTACAACATCGGCGCCGATGGACGCGGCACGGTGACGGCCGGGGGGATGACCTGGCAGGTTGCGCTCGTCGGTTTCGGCCATGGCATGGCGCTGGAAGCCGACAGCGACGGCACCACCGCCAGCGGTACTTTCGACGTCCAGGTTCCCGGCGAGTTCCAACTCGCCTCGCTCGTCAACAACTACACGCTGCTGACCTCGGGGTTCGAGAGGACATCGCTCGCGCCGTTCGCGATTGCCGGCGGCTTAACGCTCGACGGCGCAGGCAATATCACGGCTGGAACGCTCGACGTCAATGCGAGCGCGGCCGTCTCGGGCGCTTCGGTGACCGGCACGTTGAGCGCGCCCAACGGTTCCGGCATCGGCACGATTACGCTGACGACTGCGTCGGGACCCTTCGCGTTCACCTATTACATGATCGACGCCGCGCACATGAAGGTGGTCAGCAATGACATTCATGGCGAGACAATGGGCGAGCTGGTGCGGCAAGGAAGCGCGATCAGCACGTTGAGCCTGCGGAATTCATACGCCTTCTCGGCGACAGGTCCGGTTGCAGCGGGTCCGTTTGCGGCGGCTGGCACGATGACGTTCGATGGCGCCGGGGCGATCTCGTCGGGAGTCTCGGACAATCTCGGCAACGGGCAGCTCAACGCTCCCGTCAGCGGCACTTACACCGTGGCCAACGCGGGCACGGGGCGAGTGACCGCGACCATCACGCTCGGTACGGCGACGATGCACTGGGTGATGTATCCGCGTCTCGATGGAGCGCTGGACTTCATTCGCACCGACGCCGGCGCGCCGATTCACGGCACCGCATTTGTGCAGACGGCGGCACCATTCGATCCCGGATTGCAGAAGGGATCGTTCGCGGCATTGCTGAGCGCGTCGAGCACCACCACGGCGACAACGGAAGACATCATCGGGCAGTTGACGCTGACCGGAGGATCGTCATTCACCGGGACGGTGATCCTCGACGACGGCGGCACGCTGCAAAGCGGAGTTTCGATTCTTGCCGGCGGTTATCTCCTGAGCCGCGATAACGGCCGGGGCACGGCTGCCATCAGCAGTCCGAATACGCGGCTGAACGGGACTACGCTGTACGTCTACCAGATCGACTCGCGCACTTCGCTGCTGATGATCGGCGGGAGCGCGCAGCCGATGGTGGGATTGATGCAGCAGCAGTTTTAGACCTATGGACGGATTGAGCCAATCGCAAACGCATTCACGCCGGCGCTGGGCCGCGCCCGCAGCGCTGTTGGCGTCTCTCGCGCTGCTGGCGACGCTGCTCGCCTGCGGCGGCAGTTCGTCGTCTTCCAGTTCGACGACCACGGTCACGCTGCAGACGATCACGATCACGCCGTCCAACGTGTCGATAGGCCTCAACCAATCGACCAATTTCATTGCTACGGCCCTCGATTCCAGCGGCAATGCGGTTTCGAACCTGGTTTACACATGGACGAGCAGCGCCCCGACCGTCGCCATCGTGACCAATACCGGATTGGCGACAGGTCTGACGGCCGGAACCGCGCAGATCACGGCGTCGGTCACGACGGTTGCGGCAACCGCCACGACTGCGGCGACGGTGGTGACGAGTAACACCGCCACCGTGAACGTGATCCCACCAGTTGCGAAGGTGGTGGTTACGCCGGCGAGCGCTCAAATCAAAGCGGGTCAAACCCAGCAATACACGGCGCAGGTGGTCGACGCGAACGGCAAGGGCATTGCCGGCATTCAGGTGACGTGGCAGAGCAGCAACGCGGCGGTGGCTTCTGTCGCGCCGAGCGCAGCAGCGACGGATGCGAATGGCTTTGCCGCGGAAGTCGTCACGGGGATAACGGCGGGCGGGCCGGTCGTGATTACCGCGAACGCCAACGGCGTGATCAGCAACCCAGTACAGCTTACGGTGACGCAATAGCGAGGATTCGTGAGAAGTAGGGAATTCCAGATGAGATGTGTTGCGGCCGCGTTCGCGGCGGTTATGGCCGTCATGCTCGCTGCCTGCGGGAGCAGCAATCCCACGATCGCGAGCACCTCGACTGCCGGCGTCACAGTAACGATTTCGCCGACGACCGCTTCCATCCAGCTCACCAAGACGCAGCAGTTCACGGCTACGGTCACGGGAAGCAGCAACGTCGCCGTCACGTGGAAAGTAAACGACGTGGTCGGCGGGAACACCACCATCGGCACCGTCAGCACCAGCGGCCTTTACACCGCGCCGGCGGCGCAACCGAGTCCGAGCACGGTCAATGTCACCGCGGTTTCCGCCGCCGATACTTCCAAGTCTGCAAGCGCCGCGGTCACCGTCAATGCTCCGATCGCGGTGTCGCCGTCGTCGGTGACCGTGGCCGCGACTCAGACGCAGCAGTTCACCGCGCTGGTTACGTTCTCGACGAACACCGCGGTGACATGGCAAGTGAACGATATTGCCGGCGGCAACAGCACGGTCGGGACGATCAGCGATACCGGACTCTATACGGCGCCGAACACCATTCCGAATCCAAGAACGGTGGTCGTGAAGGCCATCTCCAAGGCGGATGCGTCGCAAACCTCGACGGCGACCGTGACGATCACGGCTCCGCCGATCGTGATTTCGCCGACAGCCGTCACGCTGGCGGCCGGAGCTACGCAGGCTTTCACCGCGACTGCCGGCGGCAACACCATCACGCCCATCTGGTCGCTCACCTGCCAGAGCCAGGTTCCGAACGGGTGCGGCACGATCGCCAAAGACGGAACCTTTACGGCGCCGTTGTCGCCGCCGCCGGGTGGCACGGTGACCATCAACGCGTCGGTGGCCGATGGCAGCGCCGCGCCTTCGAACACAACGGCGACCATTCAGTTTGCCAATGTCGCGCTGACGGGATCGTACGCGTTCTCGCTGAACAGCCAGGTGCTAAGCGGATTCCTGACGGAAGCCGGTTCGGTAGCGTTCGACGGCAATGGCAACGTGACTGCGGGCATCCTCGATCGCGCCGGCTCAGCGTCGATTGCGATCACCGGAGGCACGTACACAATCGGTACGGACGGCCGCGGCAGCATCACGGTGAAAACCGCTTCCGGCAGCGAGACGTGGCAGCTTGTCGTCGAGAACCAGTCGCAGGGCCTCATCGCCCTGCTCGACGGGAACAAACTCGCGGGCAGCGGCACTCTCGACAAGCAGACGATCGGCAGCGGGCTCTCGGCCGTCAATGGTAGTTACGCGCTCAGTCTCCGAGGAATCAATGGCGGCGCATCGGCCGGCGCGGCGGTAACAGGATTCGCGCAGGCCGGAAGCCTGGCCTTCGACGGCGCGGGTGCGATCACGCGGGGCACAATCGATGCCAACGCAAACGGCTCGTTGACGACCAACGCCAGCGCCACCGGTTCCTACACGGCGCCGGCGACGTCTACCGGACGAGGCACGATCAGCATTCAGTCTTCACTTGGCACACAGGCGTTCGCCTACTACCAGATCGACGCCAACCGCGTGAAGGTGATCGAAACCGACGCCGCACACCTGGCAAGCGGCGAACTCGTTCTTCAGCCCACAGGGTCATTCTCCAACGCGAGCTTCAACGGGCGCTTCGCATTTACGCTCGGCGGTCTGCGGAATGCCGCGATCGGCGGGGTTTTTGGGATGAATGGCAGCGGAAGCATCACGAACCGCGTGCTCGACGGCGTTAGCCAGATTTCGTTCGACAACGCGGGCGCTTACAGCGTTACCGATTCTGTCAGCGGACGAACGACCGTCTCATGGACGGTGAGCGCCGGGGCGCAGCAATACGCGCTCTATCCGCGTGTGGATGGTGGCTTCGCGATGGTCGAGATCGACGCGCTCAACACAGGCGGCGGTCTCGTGCTGCGACAGACGCTGACCACGCCAAGCGTGATCTCGTTGATCGGCAGCTTCGCAGTCGACTTGTCGGGTCAGGACGCAACCGCAGGGCAGGAGATTGCGACCGGCATCATCAAACTCACCGGATCCACTACCAACATCCAGGGCACAATCGACCAGCAGACTGCGACCGGCGGCACAGTTTCCGGCGGAACGTTCCAGGCGGGCGCATTCACGGTCGACATCGCAACCGGACGCGGCGTGACGAATACAGTCTCCAGTTCGCAGGCGATTCCGGGCGGACAGTTGATCCTGTATCTGCTCGATGCGAGCCACGCACTTGTTCTCGAGTCGGACAGCGCGCGCGTGCTTTCCGGCGTCCTCAGCAAGCAGTTCTGATCGTCTCGGGTGGTGCGCAGCGCCGATCAGCATGCGCGGGATTTCACAAGTCGATTTCCCAATTCCGGAATGAAACCGGCGCAATGCGAATGGCCAACTTCGGCCAAAAGAGCGGCATAGCCCAAAGGTGCTATTGCACTTCGTTAAAGAGGGCTGAGAATAGGGTAACTTCAGGCTCGTTTTTGACCGTTCTGTCACCGCCGTCGTGTCCGGTAAATGCCAATAAAGTCAATCCCTTTATTAGTAACAATAGTGTGGTTACTACTGACCCCTTGACTTAGTTGGCACATGACAGAACAATGCATCCGCCAGCTCTAGAACTTTCGATACTAACCGCTCGTGCAAAGGCCCTCGGACGCGTTCTCCCCCAGGCTGAGGCGCGCGAGTACGACATCGCGCTCGACTACCCGTCGTTTCGCGGGAGACGCTTGTGTTACTGGAAAACTTAACTGCGCTCGTCCTCTGGTTGCTCATCACGGTGCTGTGGGTCAATGCTGTCTTCCTCGCGTTCCTGATCCATCGCCGTGTTTCCCGGAAACGTTACTTCATCATCAAGGACGAGGCGCGCACTCGATACCGCAAAGTCATTGAACAGCTGAACGAGGGCAAGATGACGTTCGAGAATGCCACCGTTCTGCTGACCTCGGCCAAGCTGGAACCGGAAATCGAAGCGGTTCACGACCTGCTGCTCCCGAAGATGGAATCGGAGCCGGTGACCAAGCTGCTGTATGGCATCGGCAGCATCGAGCGGTGGGCTCGCATGGCATTCGGACGCAATCGCGCCGACGCGATCGTCGAGCGCGCGATGAGCAGCGAGTCGGCCATCCACAAGCGGGAAAAACAGGAAGTGTGGTGGCTGCACCCGGGCCGTTTCCGCGTGACCTCGATCGACCGCGCCCGCGCCATGAGCTATCTGGGACGGCTTCATGCGCCTGTCGCGCTGATCTTCGCCAGCGAGGGACTGCACGACCCGGCTCCCGAAGTCCGCCGCATCGCGATGAGCGCGCTCGGACGCAACCGCCACCCCGGTGCGATTCCTCTGATCATGGAGGAACTCGATTCGACGGTAGCCCGCGGCGGACAGGAGATTTCGTTCCGGAGCGCGCGGTCGGCGCTGGTGAGTTATCCGATGCAACACATCGGCGCGTTCGCGCCGTACCTGCGTCACAAGCATCCGCGCGTGCGCTTCGCGGTGATCGACGCGA
>Ga0310810_10004090_pt1 | contig 16070 bp, 16 predicted proteins | sample NCmetagenome_FD_207641 | JGI IMG/M metagenome (GOLD analysis project Ga0310810, IMG submission 207641) | Soil microbial communities from experimental microcosm in Duke University, North Carolina, United States - NC | ecosystem: Engineered > Artificial ecosystem > Soil microcosm > Unclassified ... | reverse complement strand
CGACAACTTGATGTTGACATCGCCGCCGCCGACGAGTGCCGGCGATTGCGCCTGTTCGAGAACGATGCCGGCGATACCGAGGAGGATGGCCATCACCGCAACGCCCACGCCGAATCCCCCGGCGAGAACGGCGCTTCGCACTGGATGAGCCGTGAGCGATCTGAAGGCGAGTCGCCCGATCACCTGGTCCGCTCGCTTTCGATCTGGCCGTCTCGCATGGTGAGCACGCGCGTCGCGCGACCAGCGAGCGAGGGGTCGTGCGTCACGATGATGAGCGCGGTGCCGCCCTGGTTGACTTGATCCAGCAACGAGGCGATCTGTGTTCCTGTCGCTTCGTCCAACTCGCCCGTCGGTTCGTCGGCCAGGAGCAGCCGCGGGCTGTTGGCCAGCGCCCGTGCGATCGCGACGCGCTGCATCTCTCCGCCGGAGAGTTGCGATGGACGATGGTCTGCGCGCGCCGCAAGGCCCACGTATTCGAGCAATTCCCTGGCGCGCTGTTGCCGCTTGTCCTTCGGCATGCCCGCCTCGGACATCGGCAATTCGACGTTTTCGCGCGCGGTCAGCATGGGCAACAGGAAGAAGCGCTGAAACACGAACCCGATGTGACGCAGCCTGAGCAGGCTGCGTTGCGCGTCCGACAGCCGGCTCACGTCGTTGCCGTCGAAGAGCAGCGTGCCCGACGACTGCGGCTCGACGCACCCGAGCATATGGAGCAACGTGGACTTGCCGCACCCCGACGGCCCGCGAACGGCGATGTGATCGCCGCTCCTGACCTGCAGCGTCACATCACGCACGGCGGTGACGGGACCGGCGGGCATGGAGAACACGCGACTGACGTGTCGCGCGTCGACGATGACGCCGTCGGTAGACGATGGTGAAAACCCAGACCCGTGTGCTTCGGGTTGCGCGATCATCCGATGACCTCGTCGCGGAGTGTCGCGGCAATGGGAAGCCTCGACACGATTCGCATCGGATACAGCGCGGCGATGACGGCCGTCGCGACGAGCAGCGCCACGTGGACGACGAGAGCACGCGACTCGAACACGAAGAAATGGAGCGCCGCGGGGATGCCCGGCATGCCCTTGAGAATCCGGTCGAGGCCTGATGCCATCGCCCAACCAAGGGGAAGAGAGAGCAATCCGCCGGTTCCCACGATCAGCGCCGATTCGCAGAGCACGTCTTTCACCACGCGCATGCGGGAGAATCCCAGCGCCCTGAGCGCGGCAACTTCACCCAGTCGCTGGTTCACCGACACCGTCAACAGGACCGTGATCAGCAACACGGCAAACGACACAGTCACGGTCGTCAACACGCTCGAGATCTGTTGAAAGTAGGTGAAGCCGGTCTGCTGCAGCCGTCCGACGACCTCGCTGTTGGTGGCGGCTCTGACGTCGGGGTGCTCTGCACGGATGGATGCGGCCGTGCCGTCCGCATCGCCCCTCGAGGTCACGAGGATCAGGTCCGCTTCATCGCCGATGTTCCCGCCGCACGCCGCGGCGAGCGCGGCGAGCGTGCCGCCGACGGTGCTGTCGCTGGTCGTCTGGAACGGGAATTCCGCAATGCCTGCGATCGTCAGACGAGTGGCGGGGAGCGCTTCCAGATCGGCGACGCACGTTGCGCGAACGATGATCTCGCCGCCGGGGCCGGTGCCGGTCTGCGATGCGAGGCGCTCGTCGACAACGATCTCGTTGGGCCCTTCGGCATCTCGGCCGCGCAAGATGGTCCATGGCGCCCTGAGACGCGAGCCGGCTGGATCGGTCGAGCGTGTGGCCACGCCCTGAAACGACACGTGCAGTGGCGTAGCGGATGCGCGATCAACTTGCGCGCTGGCGGTCCGGACAATGAGTGCGCCTTGCACTGAGGGCAGTTGGGCGATCGACTCGGCCGTGGCGATCGCGTGCGGCAGTCGCAGGCCGCTGCCTGGAAGGTCGCCCGCGCTCACGCGAACGTCCCACCCGCCGCGATCGAGCAGGTCCTGCATCGACACGATGAGCCCTCGTGAGAGGAGCAGCATGTCGAAGAGCAGCGCGCCGACGGCGGCAACGCCGAGGACGCCGAGCGCCGCACGCGCCGGCTGGCGCACGAGGCTTCGCCAGGCAAAGCCAAGCGCGTTCATCGGCGGGCGAGCCTCAGTCCACCGCGCCGCAGCAGTGCCCAGGAGGCCACCACGGTTGCCGATGCGCCGAGCGGGACCGCGATCATCACGCACGTCAGCGCCACATCCTTCGTCACGCGGACGAAGATGAGCGCCGTGTCGTAGCGCCACTGGAAGAACTGGTTGATGAGTTGCTCGGAGAGCGCGGCCAGCACGAGGCCGAAGACAGCGCCCGTACCCGCAACGATCAAACCCTCTAGAAGGATTTGCGTGAGGATCCGTCTCACTGGCAAGCCGATCAATCGAAGCACGCCGACCGTTTCGCGCCGCTCGTCCACGAGCATGATCGTGAGCGCCAGCAGGAACACCGTGGCCGCCACGATTGTGATGATCGCGATCGCCAGATGAAACCGCTCGAGAACCCGGAACGGTCCGGCCGATCCGGTCGCTTCGCCCGCGGGAAGGGCGAGCACGCCGGGCAGCCTCGCGTTGACATCGCTGGCGAACTGTTGCGCGTCGGCAGGGTTCGTCAACGCGACGTTGACAGAGGATACATACTCGGCCCCCGCTGGCACATCGACGGGGCGCGTCATCTCGAGCAGGTCAGGCAAATGCAGCCGGACGGAGCGTGGAACTTGACCGAGCCGGGCTGGATCGGGCGTCGGCTCGTAGATGCCGGCGATACGGAACTCGCGAGCGTGCGCGCCGGAAGCATCGGTAGCGAGACGAATCACGGTGCCGACCGTCAGTCCCTCCGATTCGGCAAGTTGGCGCGAGATCAGGACGTCGGGCGCGGTGGATTCCTGCGCCCACGCGACCGGCGGCAACACGCAGAAAGCGAGGATAGCTGGGAGAAGGACGGCGGCGGGCGCGAGCCTCACGACCGGCTGAGGGCTTCGATACGCGCCCACTCAGCGTCGGTCACGGGCATGACTGACAGACGGGCCATGCGAACGAGCGGGAAGGTGGCGAAGCTCTTGTCCGCCTTGATCTCTGCCAGCGTGACCGGCCGCTTCAAGCGTGTGCCGGGAACGACATCCACGACCGAGAGCTTGCCGGATGCGTCGCCCGGATCGCCGTACGCGTCGCTCGCGGCTTTGGCGATAGCGACGACGCTTCTTTCTTTGCCCGTGTGGTAGTAGAAGATGCGATCGCCGCGCTTGATTGCACGCAGATGCTTTTGCGCGAGGGGGTTCCGCACGCCGGCCCAGACCGTCTTGCCGTCCTTCTCGAGCTGATCGTACCCGTAATGATCTGGCTCTTCCTTCACCAACCACTGTGCCATGCAGCGATCATAATCGGTCAAAGCCAAAGGCAAGGTCCAAAGGGTGCAAGTTACAAAGTTCGTAGGTGAGGAAGACTCTGCGAAGTTGGGCTTCTTTTGATTATTCTAAAGACGCAAAGAGTAGCGACCTGTGACCCTCGAGTGGCCTGACATCGATCGGCGCAACCCGTCACTCCCTGATCGACGAGTATTCCTGCGCGGCGGCCGCCGCGCGACCGATCCGCCGCACCCGGTCGTGTGCCATCGGTGTCAGAGCTCCGACGTCCGAAGCCTGGGACGCAGCTTCGCAGGGCTATGGTGCGAGTGCCGTCGCTGCAGCAACGTATGGACGCTCGATCCGAGGGTCTGGCGGCGTCCACAGTGAGTCCGGTTCCTCCGCAGTGTCAGGCTTTAGCCGGACTGTCGCGGTCCGACTGAAGGCGGACACCCTCCAGCCGCCAGCGCAGTGGTCTTCACCTATCCGACACGGTTCGGCGTCGTGACGTCAAAGACGCGCGCCAGGGGCGCCGCCCTCGCGCGAGACTTCGCGCACGAGCTCACCCGCCCGTCGCGGCGATGCATCGGTTGCGATGTCAGCTTGCGCGATGATTCCCGCGCAGCAGCCCTCGCCATCGATCACGAGCACGCGCCGGATCTGATGCCGCTCCATGGTCTCGATCACCTCGTCGAGCGGCGTGTCGCTCGAGATCGAGACAACGGGGGACGTCATGACCTTGTCAGCTGTCTGACCGATCGCATTCTTTCCATCGGCCACGACACGGCACACGATGTCACGGTCCGTGATGACGCCGATCGGCCGGTTCGAGGCGTCGACGATCGGTATCTCTCCACAATCGTTCTGCACCATCAGCCTGGCAACCTCATCGATGGTCGCCGTTGCTGAGCAGCACGCCGGGTCTGCAGTCATCACGTCGCGGGCGAGTTTGTTCATTGCCGAGCCTCCTGATGGGTAATCCGCTGGCTCTCCTTAGCAAGACGCGATCCCCGATGCTGTATTCGTGTCAGCCTCGAGCCTGTTGGAGTCCGGTCGTCAGACCCGCCTTCCAAAGGCATTTGTGAGCTGAAGCAGAAACCTGATGAGTGATGTCGATCTGAGGCGGGCTGACTCGTCGTGTAAGTACGAGCGGGAAGCAGGAACGCCGTTGAACACCGAGAGGCGCTTCTGTGGTACTGCATGACAGCGAGAGGAGAGCGGCGATGCGATTCATGATGCTGGTCATTCCCAAGGGCTACGAAGCGGCGAAGCCGGGCACGATGCCGGATGCGAAGGCGGTGGAACGAATGATGAAATATAACGAGGAACTGCAGAAGGCCGGCGTGCTGCTCGCCCTCGACGGGTTGCATCCTCTGTCGGCTGGTGTCCGCGTCTCCTACTCCGGCGGCAGACCTCTTGTGTCCGATGGCCCCTTCACGGAAGCCAAGGAAGTGATCGGTGGGTACTGGATGATCCAGGTCCGATCGAAAGAAGAAGCGATCGAGTGGGCCAAGCGGGCGCCGATGAGCGACAACGAGATCATCGAGGTCCGGCAGGTGCAGGAGTTCGAGGAGTTCCCGTCCGACGTGCAGAAGGCTGCCGCTGGTTTTCAGGAGATGCAGCAGGGCACGAAGAAATAGCTGTCGTGAAGGACCTTATGACGAATGACGGATGTAGTCATATCAGTGCTGTTGCCAACGTGAAGCGTCCTGCCAAACGCGAATGCGAAGACTGCGTGAAGGTTGGTGGCAGGTGGGTGCATCTGCGGACCTGCCAGGAGTGTGGCGGAACGCATTGTTGCGACAGCTCGCCCAACCGGCACGCCACGAAACATGCCCGGGCGACCGGTCATCCGGTGGTCGCGTCGGCGGAGCCAGGGGAGCGGTGGCTGTACTGCTACCCCGACGACGCGTTCGTCGAATATTGATGGTTGGCCGGCAGCGTTCTGCCCTTCAGGTCCGCATAACGGTGGACAACTACGAGACGCGGCACTGCGCATGTTTGTCACCCAGCCAGGTGAGGAACTGCTCGAGCGGCCAGCAGTTCACAATCCGGTCGATGGGAATGCCGGCCAAACGAGCATGCGCCAGGGCGGTTTCGGCGTAGACCAGTTGACCGGTGGTGTGCGCGTCGCTGTCGAGCGCGAACAGGCAGCCGGCGTCGAGAGCCTCCCGAGCCATCGAGTAATCGAGATCCTGGCGCGCCGGGTCGCCGTCGATCTCGACGGCGACACCCAGAGCGGCTGCCGTGGCGAACACTCTTGCCCAGTTTGCGACGATGCCGGCGCGCGAGCCCGTGATGCGTCCGCGGGGGTGGGCGAGAATGCATACCGCCGGATGCTGAACGGCGGTCACGAGTCGCTCGGTCTGATCTTCCGCACGTCGCAGACGAGAGTGCGGCGCCGCCAGGACGACTTCGAATTCGCGCGCTTCATCGTCACTCAAATCCAGGTGGCCGTCGCCGCCGATATTCGCCTCGATTCCCTGGAAGAAACGGAACGGCTTCGTCCTGTCATTGAGGTCAGCCAGCAGTCGCCGTTGTTCGGCCGCCTCCTGCATCGACATGCCGCCGGCGATTTTCAAACCATGGGAATGATCCGTAATCGCGGCGTAGGCGTAACCTCGTTCGCCACACGCATCGGCGAGATCGTCGAGGCTATCACTGCCGTCACTCCACTCGGAGTGCATCTGCAGGTCACCTCGATAGTCGATGAGCGATGGTCCCGGCATCGCAGAGTCCCCGAGTACGCTGAGGACCTTTGCCCGACTCAAGAAGTGTTGTCGGAGCGACCGCCGGCGTTCGATGTCTGCCCGGCGATCGCTCGCGTCGATCGCTCGTTCAACGGTCGATGAGCCGCCAGTCTCGAGCACTTCATGAATGACGCGGGCGGATCCTGGTCCGATGCCGGGAATTCGCGGCAGCGCCCCCGTGGGTGTCACGAGATCTGAAAGCGATGTCTCGAGCCCCAGGATGGCAGCCGCCGCGCGCTTGTAGCCGAACATCTTCGGCTGGCTCGTTTGCGCAAACGCGAGATCGCGCAAGAGCCCGCCGACGACCGCGTTGATGTCCACGAGATCAGCGGCCACACCCTCATGCGGTCGCGGTGATGCCGTCGGCGTCAGGAGCGGCGCCGGGGTGTTGTCTTGGCCGCGCCCTTCCTCGAGCTGCCGGTAGTGGCCAATGCCCGTCCGTCTTCTTCTTCGTCTTCATCCTCGGACGGATGTGCCGTATCGGCTGCGCTCTGATTGATGCCGCCTTCGGCGAGCCCCGAGAGCTTCTCGTCAGCGGCCTTTTCCTCGTCCAGCGTCTGCTGGAGCAGATCGACAGCCTCCGAGTGGCCCATGGCCTGTGCCCATGCGATGAGGGTGCCGTACGCGGCCATTTCGTAGTGCTCGGCTCGTTGTCCGGCGGCGATCAGACAGGCATCCATCGTGGCGTCATCGAAGTCCTCTTCCATGATCGCCTTGCCTTCCTCGATGATGCCGCTGATGCCGTCGCAGTGCTTCCCACGGGCCTTTTCCTCGAGGCTCTCGAACACTTGCTCCAGCCGTTCGACGTGTCCCTTCGTCTCTTCGAGATGGGTCTCGAACGCTTCGCGCAACTCCGGGTTCGAAGCGGCCTTCGCCAGCTTGGGCAACGCTTTGGTCAACTGCTTCTCGGCGTCGTAGCAATCGCGCAATTCATCAACGAATGCATCGTGAAGGGTTCCAGCTTCGGGCATGATCGGTTTCTCCTTTGGGTCGAAAAAGATCGGCGTCACGCTTGGGGTTGTCGCCGGCGTGGCAGATCGGTGGTGCTATCGAAATGGATTCCTGCCCCTATCGTGGCGATGTGCGGCTTGATCACCACTTTGATGCACGCATCGTCTTTGTCGCGGAACGTGCGGTACATTCCGGGAACATCTTCGAGTCCGATACGGTGCGTGATGATGAAAGACGGGTCGATCTCGCCGCGCTCGATCCGTTCGAGCAGCAGCGGCATGTATTTGTGCATGTGTGTCTGGCCCATCTTCAGCGTGAGCCCTTTGGCGAACGCGGCCCCGAGCGGAAACTTGTCGAGCCACCCACCGTAGACGCCGGGGATCGAGATCGTGCCACCCTTGCGACAGGCGCTGATCGCCTGGCGAAGCGCATGCGGTCGATCGGTTGCCAGGAACATGCTCGTCTTGGCGCGGTCGTACCAGGCGTCAAGCGTCGTCCCGTGCGCCTCGAGCCCGACGGCATCGATGCAGGCGTCTGGCCCTTGGCCACCGGTGAGATCGCGCAGGGCTTCAAGCACATCAACCTCTGAGTAGTTGAGCGTCTCTGCTTTGCCGTGCGCGGCTGCGAGCATCAACCGTTCCGTGAACCGATCGATCGCAATCACTCGCTCGGCGCCGAGAAGGAAGGCGCTCTTGATCGCGAACTGACCGACGGGGCCACAGCCCCAGACCGCAACCGTATCCCCCAGCTTGATCTGGCAGTTCTCCGCCGCCATGTATCCGGTCGGAAAAATATCTGAGAGGAAGAGCACCTGTTCATCGCTGAGGCTGTCGGGCACCTTCAGCGCACCGACATCAGCGAAGGGCACGCGCACGTATTCGGCTTGACCACCCGGATATCCGCCGTACATGTGCGAGTAGCCGAAGAGGCCGGAGGCGGAATATCCGTACAGCTTCTCCGCCATCCATGCGTTCGGATTCGAATTGTCGCAAAGCGACCAGAGCTGCTCCTTGCAGAAGTAGCAGCGCCCACAGGCGATCGTGAACGGAACGACCACGCGGTCACCGACTTTCAGCCGCGTGTTCTCACGCCCGACCTCAACGACCTCACCCATGAACTCGTGCCCGAGCACATCCCCTTTTTTCATAGTTGGGATGTAACCGTCGTAGATATGGAGGTCCGACCCGCAGATCGCCGTCGTCGTGATTTTGAGGATCGCGTCGCGAGGATTGAGGATGGTGGGATCGGGAACCGTTTCAACTCGGATGGACTCTTTGCCTTCCCAACAAATTGCACGCATGAGCGACTCCTAAGTTCGGGCTCGTGCTCGCGGGATCTCGCCCGCCTCGAGCAATTGCTTGAGATGGCGGAGATCCTCCCGGATGGTCTGCGATGGTGCGCGCCCGAAGAGCGACGCGAAGAGCGCACCGGTCTTTCCGGCTGGCGGTTGGTACTGCAGGTTGACGCTGACCTGGGTGCTTCGGCCGCCCCGGACCGCATCGAAGTTCACGGATCCAGCCGTGATCACATCCGAGCCGGGCAGCGAGCGCCACGCCAGCAAGCGATTGTCGATTTCGTTGAAGATCTCGGCGTCCCATTCGACGGCGAGACCGGCAGGGCCGGCGGCGACCCAGTGCGACTGCCGATGCGACGTTTCAGTCACACGACTGAGGTGCGACATGACCCGCGGAAGATTCTCGAGACGACGCCAGAAGCCGTAGACCTCGCCTATCGGCAGCTCCAGGCGAATCGACTCTCGGACGTGCAGTCCGCGGTTACCAGCCAGAGCGGTTCGCGTGCCCTCATCCCAGCGACGTGCTTTGGCCCGAGGCCAGCGGCCGGTGATTCCACGATAGAGAAGAGGCACTGACGCTGCGGCGATGAGGGCGCCGGACCTCGGCCTCTTGGTCGTTCCATATGCCACCAGCGCAGCAACGCCTGCGCCGATCGCAATCACGTCCGCAGTCGTTCTGAATGAAACTCCGCTCGAGGAAGATGGTTCTGGACGCATGCCCCTCACGCGAAGCACGCCTTGTACCAGCAGCTATTGTTAGGCCGGCATCCATCGCCGTCGAGTTCAGCGAGAGCGTCGAGCTCACACGCGCTCTGATCGAACGCTCGAACGCCTCAACGAGTCTGCAAGCACGGCGCGAATGTAGATGAGCACTTCCGGGACATCAGGTGTTCACGAATCAAATCAATGCGCGCTGCAGTGGCAATCGTGTGACGCGATTAGCACACGCCTTGCAATGTGCTCGAGGCGGAGCGTTGCCGGCACGTGGATGAGAACGAACGGAGCGTCCGGGCTTAAACCGGACCCCGTGACGATTTCGAGAGATGCGCAAGACCTCGTTTGAAGCGAGACCAGCATGGAGCACGCACGAGCGCAATGCCCGCTCCCCCTCGGAATCTTCAATTCGGATCGGCTGCTCTGGATGGCAGTACAAGCACTGGCGCGGGAGCTTCTATCCGGCGGCGCTACCGGCGACGCGCTGGCTCGAATACTACGCGACCCAGTTCGACACCGTTGAGATCAACAATTCCTTTTACAGGCTGCCGGCGGCCAACACGTTTTCGGAATGGCGCCGTCGTGTTCCCGGGTCGTTCGTCTATGCGGTCAAGGCGAGCCGCTATCTGACGCATATGAAGAAGCTGAAGGAACCGGGTCCGCCCCTCGCGCTGTTCTTCGCACGCGCGAGAAGCCTTGGACGTCGTCTCGGTCCAGTGCTCTATCAACTGCCGCCACGCTGGCCGAAGAATCTCGAGCGCCTGGAGATTTTTCTGCAAACGCTCCCGGCGAACCGTCTGCACGCGATGGAGTTCCGGGATCCGAGCTGGTATGGCGACGACACGTTCGAGATGTTGGACCGACATGGCGTGTCACTCTGTCTCCACGACATGGCTGGATCGGCGACAGGGCAGCGTCTGGTCGGCCCGTTCGTGTATCTGCGCCTGCATGGCCCGCAGCGTTACTCGGGCAGTTATTCCACTCCCACGCTCGACAAGTGGGCGGAGTGGTTGGCCAGCCGTCGCCGTGAGGGGATGGCCGTCTATGCCTACTTCAACAACGACGCCGGTGCTCATGCGCCGCGTGACGCTCGAAGACTGCGAGAATTGTGCGAGCGATACGAGACCGCCCGATCGCAGAAAGCGGTCTGAGTTCGTGAACACGCTCGATGGGTCATGCGCATGAGCGCTCCTCTGCTCGCTGGTCGAGAGCTCAGCTCCGGATGAACGCGAGGAGATCCGGATTGATCTGCTCGGGGTGCGTTGTACACATACCGTGCGGCAGCTTCTCGTATACCTTGAGCGTGCCGTGCTTCAGCAGCTTCACGGAGAGCAGTGCCGAATCGGCGATGGGAACGATTTGATCGTCGTCCCCGTGCATGACCAGCGTCGGAACGTTCGTGGCTTTGAGATCGTCGGTGAAGTCAGTCTCCGAGAACGCCTTGATGCCATCGTAATGAGCCTTGGCCCCACCCATCATGCCTTGCCGCCACCAGTTGTCGATCACAGGTTCCGATACTTTTGCTCCCGGGCGATTGAAACCGTAAAACGGGCCGCTTGCGACGTCTCGATAGAACTGCGCGCGGTTCGCTGCGAGTTGTTGACGGAAGCCGTCGAAGACCTCGATCGGCAAACCACCTGGATTGGCGGGTGTCTTCACCATGAGCGGCGGTACTGCGCCGATCAGCACGAGCTTGGCCACCCGCCCGTCGCCATGGCGCGCGGTGTAGTGCAGTGCCTCGCCGCCCCCGGTCGAATGGCCGACGTGAACGGCATTCCGCAGACCGAGGTGTGCGACGACCGCGGCGACGTCAGCGGCGTAGTGATCCATGTCATGACCATCACCCACCTGACTCGATCGCCCGTGGCCGCGGCGGTCGTGCGCGATGACGCGATAGCCCTGTCCCAGGAAGTACAGCAGCTGCGCATCCCAGTCGTCGCCGCTCAGTGGCCAGCCATGATGGAACACGATCGGCTGTGCGTTTTGGGGGCCCCAGTCTTTGTAGAAAATCGTCGTGCCGTCCGGCGTGGTAATCGTGCCCATGGTGATCTCCTGCAGTCGAAAAAATTCCAGTATATGGCGCGTGTGCAACGCGGCAAGGTGAACAGCATGGCTTGTCGGCGACGACCACCGGCCAAGCTTCTCACCACAAATTGTGCACAAATGGACAGCGCTTCAGACGTGCGCCATACAGACTTCATAGGATGCGCGAATTCGGCGCGTCGAGGGAGTGGTCCATGAGCATTGAAGCGCTGAGCGAACGGCCGCCAAGTGATTCGACCGTGAACGGCGTCATGAAAGCGTTGGTCTACGGCGGCCCCGGCCAGCGGGCGTGGGAGACCAAACCCAAGCCGACCATTCGTGAGCGGGGCGACGCCGTCGTTCGAATCACCAGATCGACCATTTGCGGCACGGACCTTCATATCCTGAAGGGTGACGTTCCCAGTGTGACCCCGGGCCGCGTTCTTGGACACGAGGGCGTGGGCGTGATCGAGGCCGTCGGCTCGAGCGTCACGTCCTTTCATGCAGGAGATCTCGTGCTCATCTCCTGCATCACCGCCTGCGGCATCTGCGATTTCTGCCGTCGGCGCATGCCGTCCCATTGCCGGACCGGTGGCTGGATCTTGGGAAACACGATCGATGGCACGCAGGCCGAGTACGTGCGCATCCCGCATGCGGACACGAGTCTGTATCGAGTTTCGCCGGAACTTGATCTCGAGGCGGTCGTGCTGCTCAGCGACATTTTGCCGACCGCGTACGAGTGTGGCGTGCTCAATGGCGAGATTAAACCCGGCGATACGGTCGCGATCGTCGGCGCCGGACCGATCGGACTCGCGGCACTGCTCACCGCGCAGCTGTACTCCCCCAGCGCCATTCTGATGGTCGACCTCGACGCCAATCGTCTCAAAAGAGCGCAGGAATTTGGCGCAACGTCAGTCGTGAACGGCGGGGCTGAAGATGCCGTGGCGCGGGTCTTGGCGATCACCGACGGCGCGGGAGTGGACCTCGCGATCGAGGCGGTCGGCACGCCGGCGGCGTTCGACACCTGCCAGGCCATTGTGGGCGCGGGCGGACGCATCGCGAACATTGGCGTCCATGGCAAGCCCGTGCAGTTGCATCTCGAGAAACTATGGGACCGCAACATCGCGCTCACCACGCGCCTGGTCGACACCGTCACGACGCCACTGCTGCTCAAACTGGTGCAGACCGGTAAGCTTCGTCCCGCAGGACTCGTCACGCATCGATTCGGTCTCGACGACATCATGCAGGCCTACGACACCTTCGCTGACGCGGCCAGGACATCTGCGCTCAAGGTCGTTCTGAACGGCCGTGGGCCGAACTAGCCGCACCTTCAGGTCACTCTTCCGCGAGGCAACTATGACAGTGTCGAAGCCGCGCAGAAGGCGCCACGACGGTGAGCAATGGAGTGGTTGACCGAGCACGATGGGGTGACGGGCGAGGAATACATCGCCGTCGACACGCGCGGTGAAGCGCTGCTCCGCGATCCGCTGACGAACAAGGGCACGGCCTTCACCGAGGGCGAGCGCGCCGACCTCGGGCTCGACGGGCTCGTGCCGCCGGCCGTCAGCACCATGGACCAGCAACTGGCCCGCGTGTACGAGAACTATCGTCGCAAGCCGACACCGCTCGAGCGCTATATCCACCTCGCCAGCCTGCAGGACCGGAACGAGACACTGTTCTTCCGTCTCCTCCATGACCACATCGACGAGATGATGCCGGTCGTTTACACGCCTGGCGTCGGCGAAGCGTGCCAGCAGTTCTCGCACATCTTCCGCCGCCCTCGCGGTCTCTACATCTCGTACGAGCACCGCCACAACATCGATACCATTCTCGGGAATCACGCGCGGCCGCCGGCCGTCATCGTCGTCACCGACGGGGAACGCATCCTCGGGCTGGGCGATCAGGGAGTCGGCGGGATGGGCATCCCAACCGGAAAGCTCTGTCTCTACACGGCCTGCGCCGGGATCCCGCCGTCGCTGACGCTGCCGATCATGCTCGACGTGGGCACCGACAATCGGGAGCGGCTGAACGACCCGCTGTATCTCGGCCTGCGGCACCAGCGGATTCGGGGACGCGAGTATCAGGACTTCATCGATCGCTTCGTCGACGCCGTGATGCGCGTGTACCCGGACGCCGTCCTGCAATGGGAAGACTTTCTGAAAGCCAACGCGATCACTCAGCTCGCGCGTTTTCGCGACCGGTTGTGCACGTTCAACGACGACATTCAGGGCACGGCCGCCGTTGCAGCCGCCGGTATCTTCGCATCCCTGCGGATGACCGGCCAGGAGATGCGCGACCAGCGCATCGTGCTCGCTGGAGCCGGAGCGTCCGCGCAGGGCATTGCGTCCCTCTTCGCAGCGGCGCTGCGTGAGGACGGAGTGTCCCACACGGAGGCGCGGAAGCGGATCTGCACGGTGGACAGCCGCGGACTGGTGACGCAGGCGCGGACGGATTTAGAGGACTTCAAGGCGGCCTATGCCCGGTCGGTCGAGGAGGTCGCGACGTACGTCTGCCGCGATCCCGGACACATCACGCTCGAGGAAACCGTCCGCAATTTCAGGCCGACGATCCTCATCGGCACGTCGGGCGCGACGGGCCTGTTCACGGAAGCCGTGGTCCGCACGATGGCCGCCCTCAACGACCGTCCGATCGTCTTTCCCTTGTCGAACCCGACGAGCAAGAGCGAGTGCACGGCCGAGCAGGCGATTCAGTGGTCCGATGGTCGCGCGATCGTCGCCACCGGCGGCCCGTCCGACCCGGTCATCCATCGCGGTCGGACGCACCGCGTCGGCCAGGGGAACAATGCGTTCGTCTTTCCCGGCGTCGGACTGGGCCTGTGGGCGGGAGGTGTCCGACGCGTCACCGACGTGATGTTTCTTGATGCCGCCAGGGTACTCGCGCGCATGGTGAGTCCGGCGGACCTGGATCAGGGAGCAGTCTACCCCGAGCTCACGCGCATTCGGGACTGTTCACATGCCGTCGGGTGCGCCGTGATCCGCCGCGCTGTCGCCGAAGGCCACGCGTCGCCGGGGATCCTGACCGGCCTCGATGAGACCGTGCGCCGCGCGATGTGGTTCCCGACGTACCGACCTGTTCGCTATCGACGAGGCTCGCGGTCCGCAGCCTGATCGCGCTCGAACGCTGCCGCCCGACTGAGCCATCCCGCCGTGCATCAGCACGCGGCGACTCTGAACCAGATCCCTGCATGTCATTTGGTGACGACAACCCCAATCACAGCTCCGTGGGTCGGAGCGCGTACTGGCTCTCGTGGATGCTCGGCGCCGCGATTCTGGTCGTGCTTGCGGCCCTTCATGTTCTTGAAGGCCGGGAACTCATTGAGGTCGCGGGACGGGCCAGGCCCTGGTGGCTCGTACTTGCGGTGTGCCTTCAGAGCACCACGTACCTGGCGCAAGTGGAGATCTTTCGCCGCGGGCCGCGGTTACCAGTTGCCAATGACGGCGGCTTACGAGCTCGCTTACGGCGCCGTATATCGTCGCCACCGAACTGACCAAACGGCGGTTCTATCGGGGCATGCTGTGACCGGGGCCGCTCGCGGCGAAGGCCTTCAGTAGCAGGGGTTCGAGATCGTGGAGTTCGAAAGGCTTGTGCATCACCTCGTAGGCGCCCAAGTCGAGCGCCCCCTTCGTGACCTCCGGCGTGCCATGCGCCGTCATGAGGATCACGCCGCTCTGCGGTGACAACCGCCGAATCGCCGCCAGCAGGGTCAGGTCATTGGAATCGGGAAGGCGGTAGTCGAGCATCACCACATCAATCGCTTCGGTGGTATTCGTCAACGCTCGAACCGCCGCGGCCCCGTTGTTCGCTTCGATCACCGTGTGGCCGGCAAGACCGAGGGTCTCAGCGATCGCATACCGAATGAGTAACTCATCCTCGACCACGAGCACGCGCAAACGAGGAGAAATTCCTGCCATAAGGGAAAACCACGCACACTTAACTCGTGGTACCGCGAGGAAGCCTAAGTTTCCTTGCGAAAGCCACGAACAGATGACCGACGACCCTCGTGTCTTCAAGAACAGGTCCAAGCTGGTGGGCCGCCTCAGACACCTACATGGTCACGGCCAGGGGTTCGCCGGGCAGTTGAATGGTCACCACCGTTCCACCAGCTGATGGGCACGCGATGCTGATCGTGCCTTGGTGTGCCTCGATGAGGCGCCTGACAGTGGGCAACCCCAGACCCGATCCGCGCGCTTTGGTCGTGAAGAACGGCGTGAAGATCTTCTCCAACACGTCCGCGGGAATCCCTGGCCCCTCGTCGGCAAACACAATCTGACAGACGTCCGCGATCGAGGCCAGCGACACGTGGATCGTTCCGCGTCCCTGCATCGCGTGCGCAGCGTTCACCAGCAGATTCACAAAGACAATCTTGAGGAGCTCGGCATCCCCGAGCGCGCGCGCCGGTTCTCCGTCAACCCGCACCTCCACCTGCTTGAACGCCGGGTCGCCACGAAGCAGGTTCGCCGTGGTCATCACCAACGTCCCCATGTCCACGAGCGCCACCTTCGGCTGCGGTGGACGGGCAAAGAGCAGCAGATCTTTCATGAGCTCATTGAGCGTATCGATCCGCGAGACGATTTCTCCCACGACCAGGGCGTCCTTGCTGTCCTTCGGCAGCCGCGTGCCGATAATCTGAATCGCGCCACGCACGCCGGCCAGCGGATTCTTCACCTCGTGGGCTATCACGGCCGCCATTTCCCCGAGCTTCGCCAGCGACGTCTGTTCGCGCAGTTGCTTCTCGATCCGGACACGCGCACTCAGGTCGTGCAGTATGCCGGTGAATCGTGGTTCTCCGCCGGCCATCATCTTTCCGACCGACAAATGCAGCGGAAACGTGGTGCCGTCGCGACGCAGACCCATGACCTCGCGGCCCGTCCCGATGATCTTCTGAACGCCGGTCGCGAGATGGCGCGCGAGATACGTATCGTGCTCTTCGTGATAGGGCGACGGCATCAACATGTTGACGTTGC
>Ga0310810_10004089_pt1 | contig 16070 bp, 15 predicted proteins | sample NCmetagenome_FD_207641 | JGI IMG/M metagenome (GOLD analysis project Ga0310810, IMG submission 207641) | Soil microbial communities from experimental microcosm in Duke University, North Carolina, United States - NC | ecosystem: Engineered > Artificial ecosystem > Soil microcosm > Unclassified ... | reverse complement strand
ATGAAACCAGAAAGATTCTCGGTGCTCCGGCGCTCCGCGTCACGGCCACGACGGTCCGCGTGCCCGTGCTGCGCTGCCATTCCGAAGCGATCAATGTGGAATTACACGCTCCATTAAAGCCCAACGAAGCGCGAGCAGCGCTGGCCGCGATGCCCGGGGTCATCGTGTACGATGACCCGCATCGCAAGCTTTATCCCATGCCGCTGGATGCGACCGGGAAGGACGAGGTCTACATCGGACGCATCAGAGAAGATCCCTCCGTCACGAACGGACTCAATCTCTGGGTGGTTTCGGACAATCTCCGCAAGGGCGCTGCACTCAATGCCGTGCAGATCGCCGAATGCCTGGTGCACGGCTGATGACCGAGTGGGGAGGCCTGGGCAAGGTCTTCATCGGCATCGGCTTGGCGATCGCGGGGCTTGGGGTCCTCTTGTTGCTCGCCGATCGGGTTCCGGGCATGAGCCACCTATTTGGCTGGATCGGCAAGCTTCCCGGCGATATTTCGATTAAACGGGACAATTTCAGTCTCTTCTTCCCTCTGGGGACCAGTATTCTCTTGAGCGTGCTCTTGAGTCTGGTACTCTATCTTTTATCATGGATCTTCCGCCGGTGACGCCAGTGGTTCGTCGGATCGTGATTGCCCTGGCGGCATGTGTGTTCTATTCGATCGGGCCGTGCTGGGTGGAAGGCGCGCAATCGATCCGTGTTCTATTGGCGGCGGACGTCACCAAGCTCGACGTGGAAGCCGAGGGTGCGGTCTGGCTCACCGATGCCAGCCGCCACGGGCGCGCGATCCGGTCGGGCGCGCACATCACGCCGCAGGGAAAAGGGTTCTTGGTCAACGGTGTGCGGGCCGCGCACGAGCGGCTCACCATCCGCGCGGGCGTGCAGGGTCTCACTTTGCTGTTGGTCAAGCCCAATGAGAAAATCCCCGGCGCTGCCCATGATCAACGCGTCAGCGTCCCGGTGACAGGGTTGGTGCACATTCTACGAAAAGGCAAGGGCTTTCTGGTGATCAACCAGGCGGATCTCGAAGAATACGTCAAGGGCGTCGTGCCTTCTGAAGTCAATTCGTCCTGGCATCCCGAAATGCTGAAGGCGCAGGCCGTGGCGGCTCGCACCTATGCCCTGTACCAACAGATGTTGAGCGCCGCCCGTGACTATGATGTGGTCGCCACCGTCCAGGACCAAGTCTACAAGGGAAAGAACGGCGTCGATGCCGCGGTCTCGCGCGCAGTCGACGAAACGCGGGGTCTTGTCCTCACCTATGAAAACGCGCCGATTTATGCCGCCTTTTCGTCGACGGCGGCGGGCCTTACGGAAGACGCGATGAATGTGTGGTCGAAGGACTATCCGTATCTCAAAGGCGTCGAATGTCCATTTGATCTCGAGTCGCCCTACTATCATTGGAGAGCGTCGTTCCAAGTGGACAAACTGGAGCAGAGCCTGCGCCAACAGGGATTTGCGGTGGGCGCGATCACATCCATCGAACCGCTCGCATACAGCCGTGGCGGGCGAGTGGCCAAGCTGCGGGTCATTCATTCAGACGGGGAGCTGGTGCTGCGCGGCGAGGATCTCCGCAAAGCGGTGGGATATTCGATCGTGCCCAGCACACAGTTCACAATCGAGGCCGTCGGCCACGACATTGTCCTCTCAGGGTATGGCGCGGGCCATGCCGTTGGAATGTGCCAGTGGGGTGCGAAGGAACTGGCTGAACTTGGATATTCCTTTTCGACCATCCTGGCCTACTATTATCCGGGAACCGAGTTACAAGACATGTCCACGACGACACAACCGATCCCGCCAATTTCCTGAGCCGGTCTCGGCAATGGCACCTGCCGGCACGACGACTCGTCTCTCTCCCGTCACCCCATGCGGCTGTCAGAATTTAACTTTCCCTTCGATGCCTCGCTGATTGCTAGTGAACCTGTGCTTCCGCGGGACCAGGCCAGGCTGCTTGTGCTGAGTCCGCGGCGGCGGTCGCTGACGCATTATCGAGTCGCCGATCTGGCCGATGTGCTGTCGCCTGGCGACCTGCTTGTGGTGAACGACACCCGCGTGCGGCCGGCCCGTGTGACAGGACGAAAGCCCTCGGGCCAAGCCGTGGACCTCTTGTTTGTAAAAGCGGTGACGGAACGGGACTGGGAAGTGTTGATTAAAGGAAATTGGCGGGCCGGCCAAGTCATCACTGTCGATGTCGACAGCCGCTTGTCCGTCCTGGGACGGGCAGGCGGACGGACCGTCGTCCGTATCGAAAGCACGCTGCCGGTCTTGGAATGGTTCAGGAGCTACGGCCGGATGCCGTTGCCGCCGTATATCAAACGGCCGCCGACCGATGAGGACCGCGAATGGTACCAAACGATGTTCGCCAAGGAGGAAGGCGCCATCGCCGCTCCGACGGCCGGCCTTCATTTTACTCCCGCATTACTCAAGCGGTTGGCTGAACGGAAGATCGAACTGGCGAATGTCACGCTGCATGTCGGCGTCGGCACGTTCAAGCCCGTGACCGTTGATCGGATCGAAGAACACCGGATCGAGCCCGAATGGGTCGACATTGGTCCGGAGGCCGTGGCCGCCATTGAGCGGGCCAAGCAGCGGAAAGGAAAAATTGTGGCGGTTGGAACCACCGTCGTGCGTGCGCTCGAGTCAGCGGCCTCCGGGCCGGGCGCCCTCCGGCCGTATCATGGTGAGACGAGCCTGTTCATCGTGCCGGGATACCGCTTTCGGATCGTCGAAGCGTTGTTGACAAACTTTCATCTGCCTCAAACGACCTTGCTGATGTTGGTTGCGGCATTTGCCGGAACACAGGCGCTTCGAGATGCATATGAGGAAGCCGTGCGGAGCAGGTATCGGTTTTACAGTTATGGAGATGCGATGCTGATATTAGAAGAGGAGAAAGGCTAGAGGCGAGGAGCCATGGGAACGCACGCGTAGTGGTTAGAGCAGCTCCCGTCGGATGGTAATGGGCACTGTCGCTTTCAGCGATTGCGCATAGGCCGCCATGGCACGCTGTTGCTTTTGGAACAGCACGTCCTGAATGGCGCGTTCCTTCGCGGCCGCCGCTTTTGCCGGGTCGGAGTCCGGTTGGCGAAGCATGAGCGCTTGCGCCTCTGCGAGCTCGGCGGGGGTCAGCGCGACGGCATCGCTCACCATCATCCGCGCCTTGAGGCTCAAGAGTTCTTTCATCTGCACGGCTTCGAACATCGAAGGGGTCAAATGGTTGGCGGCCAGCAACCGTTGGTAGTGTTCAGCATCAAAGCGTCCGTTTTTTTGAAATTCGGGAATCTGCATAATCGATTCCCTTAAATCGTCATTCGACACCGTCAGCCCCATGTTGTGGGCGGCGATGAGCCACACGCGGTGATCGACTAATTGTTCAACGACGTATTGCTTGATCATTTCGTCCTTGAACTCTCCCGGCACTTTCTCCTTGTAGAACCGGTACGTGTTTTCATAGGCGCGCTTGAATTCCTCCGAGGAGATCGAGAGGTCGCCGACGGTTGCCACGACGGACCCCGAGTGCTCGCCGAAACCCCACCAACCCATCCCGACGATGAACGTGATGGCGATGAAGCCCATCGTGGCGGCCAAAAACCACGGATATTTTTCGTTGGCGAATCGGAGGACTTTGATCATCGATGACGGTGTTTGTGGAGGTGGAAGAGGATGGATTCTACGGCAGCGGCGCCGTGAAACGCAAGTGTTGAAGGGGTGGTCGTGCTGCAGTGATCGGCAACGTCAAAGAATGGCGTTTCGTTTGTGCTGGGTGTTCGTCTTTGTTATACTTTGCCCCGAGTTGCGACAAGATCCTTGGCGGGAGAGGCGTGATCCATCCATTGGGCATCGGGATCTACCCCAAGGCGACCGTTCTGAATCGGTTTATTGCCAAGCTGATCGACGTGTTTCTGGCAGCAGCGGCGGCGGAAGTCATTGCCTCTGTCGGGTTCCTTGCGGGCGTGGCCTATCTGTTCGTGGCTGACGGGTTTGCCGGCGGCCGAAGCATCGGAAAGCGGCTCATTGGCCTTCAGACGGTGCTGCCGGAGATCCGCGAGCCGGCTGGATTTCGGGAATCCATCATTCGCAATATTCCTTTTGCGGCGGCGCAATTGCTCTTTGCCGTTCCTTATGTCGGGTGGCTGGCCGCGGCCGCCATCATCGGATTCGAAGCGGTCTTAATCATCGGCAACGAGCAGGGTCGCCGCTTGGGCGACGAACTGGCGGGGACGCAGGTGTTGGATGCCGGCCGATTGGCAGTGCCCGACTGAGGAATGAGCCAGCGCCCAAGGCGCTGTGGCATCGGGGCACGGCGTGAGTCCCGGGTCCGGCGCGTGTAGGAGGGAGTCACAACGTGGGTTTTACGAGCGACATTTTCGGCTGGTTCTCGAACGATCTGGCGATCGATCTCGGCACCGCGACGACGTTGGTGTACGTTCATGGAAAAGGGATTGTCCTCAACGAGCCCTCGGTCGTCGCGGTCGAGAAAAAGACGGAGAAAGTGCTTGCGGTCGGCGCCGATGCGAAGAAGATGCTCGGACGCACGCCCGGGAACATCGTGGCCGTGCGGCCGATGAAAGAGGGTGTCATTGCCGATTTCGAAATGGCCGAGCAGATGTTGAAGCGCTTCATCCAGAAGGCGCACAACCGCAGCGCCTTCGTCCGGCCGCGGATCATCATCGGCGTCCCCTCGCGGATTACCCAGGTGGAGCAGCGGGCCGTGCGCGATTCCGCCGAACTGGCGGGAGCCCGCGAAGTGTATCTGATCGAAGAGCCGGTGGCGGCCGCCATCGGCGCCGGCCTTCCCATCACCGAACCTTCCGGCAATATGGTGGTTGACGTCGGGGGCGGCACGACGGACATCGCCGTCATTTCCCTGGGCGGCATCGTGTACAGCGAATCCGTGAAGGTTGCCGGCGACCGGATGGACGATGCCATCATGAACTACATCAAGAAGAAATATAACCTCCTCATCGGCGAGCATATGGCGGAGCGCATCAAGTTTGAAATCGGCTCCGCGTATCCGTTCGAGGAGCGTAAGACCATGATGATTAAAGGGCGCGACCTGATTTCCGGCATCCCCCGCACGTTGGTGGTGGACGACGCGGAAATCAGAGAAGCGCTGCAGGAGCCGATCGGAACGATCGTGAACGCGATCAAGGTTGCCCTGGAAAACACCCCGCCGGAGCTGGCGGGCGACATCATCGACCGCGGCATCGTCCTCACCGGCGGCGGATCCCTGCTCAAGGGCATGGATACGCGCTTTCGCGAAGAGACGAACCTGCCGATCATCACGGTGGACGATCCTTTGACGTCCGTCGTGCTGGGAGTCGGGAAGATCCTCGATGAGCTGGATCTGCTCGCCAAGGTCGCCGTCATGTCGCAGGCAAACACCTTCCGGTAAAGGTTCCATCCCGATCCATGTGGATGGTCAACGTGCGTTCTCCCTACGGTGCTAGGCGTCTGGCGCTAGGAATGTTTGCCCTCCTCCTGGCGGCTCTCCTTCTCTTCCCAGGACAAAGTCAGGGGCTGCTCGAGTATCTCGACGGGCCGGTGGGCCAGGTCGTGAGGCTTCCGCTCGAGGCCGTGTCCTCGATTGATCAAGGCATCTCCGCCATGTGGCATCACTACGTTTCCCTGCAGCAGGTGGCCGACGAGAACCGGCGCCTCAAGCAGGAGATGGACTGGCTGCGCGGAGAGAACAACCAATTACGGGAGGTCGCGGCGGCGACGCAGCGGCTCACGTCGTTGCTGCAGTTTAAAGAGCAGGCCTTGCCCTCCATGGTCGCTGCGCAGGTCATTGGACGTGATTCCAGCAACCGTTACAAATCCGTCATTCTCAATAAAGGGGAGGGCGACGGAATCCAAAAAGACATGGGCGTCATTACGCCGGCCGGCGTCGTCGGCCGTGTCGTGAAGACCACCGGAGCGACGGCGGTGGTTTTGCTTCTCACTGATCCGAACAATGCGATCGCCGGATTGATTCAACGTACGAGGGACGAAGGCATCGTCGAAGGGATCCCCCAAGGCCGGGCTAAATTGAAATACATCCCCTTGCTTTCGGCGGTGAAGGAAGGCGACCGTGTCGTGACGTCCGGCCTGGTCGGCGGCTTTCCCCGAGGGCTGGCCATCGGCACCATTACGACGATAGACCGGGAGGAAGGCGCTCTCTTTCAAACGGCGGAGCTCGTGTTGGAAGTGGACGTCAACCGGGTCGAAGAAGTTCTGGTCATCCAAACCGTTCAGGGCCCCCCGACGGAGCCCGCGGCAAAGCCGGAGGGCGGGGCGAAGCCATGAAAAAAATCGCAGCCTACGCAGGCCTCGTGCTCCTCCTTGTGCCGGTGCAGACGACGCTCCTTCCCCACCTGGCCATCTGGGACATTAAGCCCGATCTGGGGTTGGTCACCGCCGCCCTCATTGGCGTGTTGGCGGGCGAACTGGATGGTCTCCTCGTCGGCTTGGCGATCGCATGGATCCTGAATTTGTATTCCGCCGGCGATCTCTGGTTGAATCTCGTCACGACAGGAGGTGCAGGATTGTTCGCCGGTCTCCTAGCCAGACAGGTCGCCGAGATTACACCGACCATTGTGTCCATCGGTCTGTTGGTCCTGTCTCTCGCGGGCGGCCTGTTGGCCGCGTTCAGCATGAAGCATGCGACGATCACTGATACCTGGTGGATGGTGCAGTTCATCGTGCTTCCCCAGGCCTGCTTCGACGCGGCCGTCGGCGCCGTACTGTTCTGGTTCCTCGAACAGCGCTTCGCTGTGCCGCGATTCGGGATGCTGGACCGGTACTCATAAGCACAGAAGCAAGCCCGATGACTACCTCCAGCGTACATGATTCGGAATTAGGCGAACTGCAGCGCCGCCTGATGGTCCTTCGCATCGGGCTCTTGCTCGTCGTGGCGCTTCTGGCATTGCGGCTCTGGCATCTTCAGATCCGAGAGGGGCCGTATTACCGGGACCTTTCGGAAAACAACCGCACGCGTTCGGTGATTTTGGAGCCAGCGCGCGGCCTTATTTATGACCGCCATGGCGTGTTGCTCGCGAACAACGTGCCCAGCTTCACGTTGTACGTGTCGCTGGAAGATGTCAAAGACCGGGAGGCGCTCATCGGCGAGCTCAGCGAGTTGATCGGCATCGATCCCGAACTCGTGCGTAAAAAGCTTGCCGTGCGTGGGGCCAAACAGTTGCCGCGGAAGATCAAAGACCGGTTGACGCTGAAGGAGGCGACGTTGATCGAATCTCATCGCCTCGATTTGCCGGGCGTGATGATTCAAGTCGAATCGCGCCGCAATTACCTCGGTGGGATGGCCGCTTCACATGTGTTGGGGTATGTCGGCGAGGTCTCCGCTGAGCAGTTGGAGAAGCCGGAATTCGCGGAACTCCATCAAGGCAGCATCGTCGGCCAGTATGGTGTCGAAAAATTTTTCGATCAGATCGTTCGCGGCTTGGCAGGACAGAAAAGCGTCGAAGTCGATGCCTTGGGGCATGAGAAGCGTACGGTCATGGTCGATCAACCGCACGCCGGGGACGATCTCTATTTGACGATCGATTTGCGGCTCCAAAAGATGGCCGAAGAGCTGCTCGGCCAGGAGTCTGGCGCCATTGTCGCCTTGGATCCAACCAACGGCGACATCCTCGCCATGGCCAGCCGTCCCGGTTTTGATCCCAATGTCCTGTCGCGTGAGCTGACCCCGAAGCAGTGGGTCGAGATCGTGCAGGACGAGGGCCGGCCGCTCAACAACAGAGCGTCACAAGGTCAATATCCTCCGGGCTCTACCTTTAAAGTCATGATGGCCGCGGCAGCCCTCGAGACGAAAACCGTGACGCCGTCATCGACGATCTTCTGCAACGGTGGCTACCAGTTCGGGCGGCGGGTGTATCACGACTGGAAAGCGAGCGGACACGGATCAGTTGACCTGCGGAAGGCCTTGATCCATTCGTGCGACGTCTATTTCTACACCATCGGCCAGCGCATGGGCATCGACACGATGGCCTCGTTTGCCCACCAGTTTGGGCTCGGGGAAGAAACCGGCGTCGAGCTGCCGTCCGAGCGAGTCGGCATTGTGCCCTCGACGGAATGGAAGCAAAAGGCCAAGCATGAAGCATGGTTGCCGGGCGAGACCATTTCGGCAGCGATCGGCCAAGGATACGTGACGGTCACGCCGCTGCAGATGGCAAGCCTCATCGGCACCGTCGCCAATGACGGAGTCACGTTTCGGCCTCGCCTCGTCCAAGGCATCATGGACCGCACGACCGGCCAACTGCAGCAGCTGCCCGTCGTTCCGAAAGCCACATTGAACGTCAAGCCGGATACGCTGAAATTAATCCGAGAAGCGCTGGCCGGAGTGGTGACGGAAGGCACCGGAGGCAGAGCAAAATCGTCGCTTGTGTCGATCGGCGGAAAGACAGGAACGGCGCAAACGGCCGCACTTCGGACTGGACCGGAAAAAGACATTCCGAAACGATTCCGGGACCATGCCTGGTTCGTCGCATTCGCACCGGTCGAGAATCCGAAGATTGCGGTGGCGGTCCTGGCCGAGCATATGGGTCACGGTGGGTCGGCGGCGGCCCCACTTGCCAAGGAGCTCATCGAGACTTATATCAAACTGACCGCCGCGAAACCGTCTACCGTCGATCCGATCACGGCACCGGGCCGCGTGGCCAAAGCAGAGGCGCCATGATCGACCGGATGATGGACCGCAGGGGGTTCGACAACTTCGACGTTCGTTTTCTCAGCTTGATCGTTGCCATACTATCCCTCGGCGTGGTCTCCATCTACAGCGTGACGCATGATCAAGGCGGCCCGGGACTGCCGTTTTTCGCAAAGCAGATGGTCTGGATCCTCCTCGGCGCCGTGGCCTTCCTGGTCATGCTCATTTGGGACTATCACCGCATCGCACGATTAGCGTATCCTGCCTATGCGATTATCCTGATCCTGTTGGCGGTCGTGCTGTTCGAGGGCAAGACGAGCCGTGGAGCCCAGCGTTGGATCCCGATCGGTCCCTTTGCCTTCCAGCCTTCAGAGTTTGCGAAGCTGGTGTTGATTCTGGTGATGGCGCACTACTATTCCAAGGCGCCTCGGGTCGGCTGGCTACAGCGCGTGGTCATTCCCGGCGCCTTGATGCTGCCGGGGTTGCTGTTGATTCTCAAGCAGCCCGATCTGGGCAGCGGGCTGAGCTTCATGGCCGTGTATGCGGCCATGCTCCTCATGGTCGGCATGCGTTCGCAGGCCCTGGGCGTCATCTTATTGTTTTCGCTGATGCTTTTCCCATTCGCCTGGGAAGCGATGTGGGGCTCATTGCATGATTACCAGCGCCAGCGCATCATGGCCTTCGTCGATCCGAACTATGACCCGGGAGGGAAGGGCTATCACGCATTGCAATCGCGGATTGCGATCGGCGCGGGCGAATTGACCGGCAAAGGCTTGTATGGCGGCACGCAGAGCCAGTTGAAATTTCTTCCGGAAGGGCACACGGATTTCGTCTTCTCGGTGTTCGCGGAGGAGTGGGGATTTCTCGGGGTGCTGATCTTATTGCTTCTGTTCGTGGCCCTGATCTGGCTATCGCTTGAAATTGCAACGCGCGCGAAGGACGAGTTGGGCGCGCTTCTCGCGGTCGGCGTCATCTCGATGCTGTGCTTTTGTGTCGTCGTGAACATCGGCATGACTGCCGGAATGTTCCCGATCGTCGGGATCCCGCTCCCGCTCATGAGTTACGGCGGCAGCGCCACGATCATGACGATGGCCTCGCTCGGACTTTTGCTGAACGTGAAACGACGGCGATTGAGTTTATTTTATTGAACGGGCGGCGGCGCTCCAGGGTGTCGCCCTTTTGTGCGTATTCATTGTGCGGATCGTCGAATCGACGGGACATTAGGTGACTGCGGAACCTGGGACTGCCCGCGTTCCACCGTCACGCCGCTTCGAACGGTTCGCGAAACGGAAGGAGTCGGTATGGGTGTGGAAATTGCGATAACCGTCGCGAGGGAAGAAACCCGTGTGGCGGTGTTGGACAACGGAGTGGTCACCGATCTGTTCGGTGATCGTGCCAAGCATAAGGATTTCGTGGGCAACATTTACAAGGGCAAAGTGGCCAAAGTCCTGCCCGGCATGCAGGCCGCGTTCGTGGACATCGGTCTTGAGAAGGCCGCGTTCATGCACGTCTCGGACCTCTCTCTCGACGCCGAACCCAACGATACGCTGCTGGACTCGGACGACGACGACAAGGACGCGGATGAAATGCGGCCAAAGCGGGAAAGCACCAAGCCAATCGAACAGTTGCTGAGCGAAGGCCAAGAATTGATGGTCCAAATTTCGAAAGGACCGATCGGCACGAAAGGCCCCCGGGTGACGACCTACGTGTCCCTGCCTGGCCGGTATCTGGTTTTCATGCCGAATGTGGAACACATCGGCGTCTCGCGGCGAATCGCCCGGGATGAAGAGCGCGCCAGGCTGAAGGACATCATGAAGCGGGTCCGGCATCCGGGCTGCGGCTATATTGTCCGCACCGTCAGTGAAGGGGTCAAAGAAGACGAATTGCGGTCGGACGTCGATTTTCTTCATGTCCTCTGGCAGGACATCAAAACGAAGCGCGATCAGCAGCCGGCGCCGGCGCTGCTGCATACGGACCTGAGCCTCAGCTTCCGTGTGGTCCGCGACCTTTTCGGAAAGAAGGTCGAACGGCTCTGGATCGACTCCCGCCAGGAGTACGACGCCGTGCGCGATTTCGTGCAGCGTTTTTCCCCGGAACAGACCTCTCGGATCCACTTTTATGACAAGGACGAGAGCTTATTTGATTATCTGGGCGTTGAGCAGGAGATGGCGCGGGCCTTGAGCCGGAAAGTCTGGCTCAAGTCGGGTGGTTACCTGGTGATCGATCATACGGAAGCCATGACCGTGATCGACGTCAACACCGGCCGGTTCGTGGGAAAGCGCGATCAAGAGGAAACGATTCTGCGCAATAACCTGGAAGCGGCAAAAGAAGTGGCCTATCAGGTGAAGCTTCGCGGAATCGGAGGGATCATCATCGTCGACTTCATCGACATGGAGCGCGAGAAAAACCGGGACAAGGTCTATCATGCCCTCGTCGATGCCATGGCCTCAGACAAGGCGCGGACCAGGATTTCTCGCATCTCGGATCTCGGCTTGATCGAGATCTCCCGCGAGCGTGTACGAGAAGATCTGCTGCGCTCCCTCTCCGAACCATGCCGCTACTGCGAAGGCCGAGGGTACACGAAATCGCCGACCACGGTCGCCTACGAGATCTTCCGCGAGATCAGAAAAATCGGAGGGAGCAATGAGCAGCAGCGAATTGTCGTAGGCGCCCATCCCTCGGTCGCCGGGTTACTGCAAGACGAGGAGCGGCAAGGCCTTGAAGCATTGGAACGCGAATGCGCCGCCAAGGTCTTGGTCATGCCGGACGAGCAATTGCACCTCGAACAATACGATCTCGTCGTGATGTAGGATCGTCGCGGCGGTCGTGCTTGCTTTCTGCGGTATGAGGGAGCATGAGTCCTGTGGCCGGTCGGCTCAACTCGTCGGCGTCGCTCGAAGCGTGGATGAAGCTTCGCGCCATCGATCGAGTAGGCGATCACGTCGTCCTCGCGCTCGTGCGCGAATGGGGAACACCGGAGGCGGTCCTCGGCGCCACAGCGGACGACCTGATACAGCGAGGCTGCAGCCCAGCACTGGCGGGCGCCGTCGTCCGAGGGCCTGACGATGAAGCCTCCCGGCGTATTGCCCGCGAACTTCAAGGCATCGAACGAGGACACATCGATGTCCGATGCATCTTGGATGCGAGCTATCCCGCCCGACTCCTGACGATTCCCGATCCGCCTCCGCTCCTGTACATTTCGGGGACCTTCTCCGACTCTGATGAATTGGCACTGGCTGTCGTAGGAGCCCGACGTGCGACGCCTGCGGGACGTGTGGTGACGGAGCGGTTGGCCGGTGGCTTGGCAGGCAGGGGCTTTACGATCGTCAGCGGACTGGCGCGAGGCGCTGATGCGGCCGCCCACCGAGGCGCGCTTGCGGCCGGCGGCCGCACCGTTGCTGTTCTCGGCTGCGGTCTCGGACGGACGTATCCGCCGGAGCACGAGCGCCTCCGTAGGGAGATCGAGGAGCGGGGCGCTGTCTTGTCTGAGTTGTGGCTCGATGCGCCGCCGCATAGCGCACATTTTCCCCGCCGAAACCGGCTTATCAGCGGACTGTCGTTCGGCGTCGTGGTCACTGAAGCCACGATCGACAGCGGATCATTGATCACCGCGCGGCTCGCGGCAGAGCAGGGCAGAGAGGTCTTTGCCGTGCCCGGCTCCGTCAACGCGGAAACCAGCCGGGGAACGCACGCCTTGATCAAAGAAGGAGCGACGTTGGTCGAGCGAGCGCAAGACGTCATCGACATCATCGCACCGCAGCTCGAACCGCCGATGCGAGCTCGTGTGTCTGCTGCGGACTGTCCGCGCGAGCCCGTGACCGAGAGTTTTGGAAATCATGAACGCCTAGTGTATGATGCGCTCTCGTACGAGCCGCTCACCGTCGATCATCTGTTGGAGCAGACGCATCTCCCGGTGTCGTCAGTCATGGCGTCGTTGTTGTCGCTCGAGCTTGGACGGCGCGTGCGGCAGCTGCCGGGACAACGGTTTGTGAAGGTGTAATCCGTGCATAACAGGAAGGCTGGTTGCACTCATCTGCTATATTTGGTACGGATGGTAGCGTGACCTGTTTGCGAAACCGGAGTCGACATGGCCAAATCGCTGATCATCGTTGAGTCTCCCACGAAGGCGAAAACGATCACCAAGTACCTCGGGCGAGGCTACACGGTGATGGCGTCGGTCGGGCACATCAAGGATCTGCCGACGAGCAAACTCGGGGTGGACCTCGACCATGATTTCAAACCGCAGTACGTGACGATCAAGGGCAAATCCAAGGTCCTCGCGGACATCAAGAAGAAGGCGGAAGCCGCCGACAAGATCTTTCTCGCGCCCGACCCGGATCGTGAAGGGGAAGCGATCGCCTGGCACCTCGCCGAAGAGCTGCGGGGCAAATCGAAGAAGAAGAGCGACGGGAAAGTCTTTCGCGTGCTGTTCAACGAAATTACCGAGCGAGCGATCAAACAGGCGCTGCAGTCTCCGGGCCAGATCGACATGAAGCTCGTGAACGCGCAGCAGGCCCGCCGGGTCCTGGACCGCATTGTCGGTTATCAAGGCAGCCAGCTCTTATGGAACAAGGTTCGCCGCGGCCTGTCGATGGGGCGAGTCCAGTCCGTGGCCGTGCGACTGATGTGCGAGCGCGAGGCCGAGCGCGAAGCGTTTCGCACCGAAGAGTATTGGTCAATTATCGCGTTGCTCGCCGGCGCCAACCCCCCGCCGTTTGAAGCCAAGCTGCACAGTATCAATGGTGAAGAGGCCTCGATCGGGAATGCGGAGCAGGCCCAACAGATCGTCTCCGCGATCCAAGGAAAGACCTTTGCGGTCACGTCGATCGAACGGAAGGAAAAGAAGCGAAATCCCGTCGCGCCGTTCATCACCAGCCGGTTGCAACAAGAAGCGGCCCGTAAACTGCATTTCACGCCCAAGAAAACCATGACGCTCGCGCAGCAGTTGTACGAAGGCGTTGAAATCGGTGCGGAAGGGGCTACCGGCTTGATCACCTACATGCGGACCGATTCGCCGCGGATCTCCCAAGAGGCGACGGCCGACGTCAGACAGGTCATTCAGGAGCGGTTCGGCGCCGAATATCTTCCCGAGACGCCGAACGTCTACAAGACGTCCAAGGCAGCTCAGGAAGCGCATGAGGCGATCCGGCCGACGTCGGCCGCGCGCGATCCCGAATCGATTCGGCCCTATCTGGAACAAGATCAATACAACCTGTACAAGCTGATTTGGAACCGCTTTATCGCGTCGCAAATGGTGCCGGCCATTTTGGACGTCACCCGCGTGGAAACCTCTCCCTTGGACACGACCGCCAGATACCTGTTCCGTTCCAGCGGCACGATCGTGAAGTTCCCGGGCCATACGATCGTCTACATGGAAGGCGTTGACAAGGAGCTTTCTGCTCAGAAGGCGAAGCAGGAGGAGGAGGTTGAGGAGAGCGGCGAACGGCAGCTTCCAGAGTTGACCGAAGGCGAGCGGCTGCATCTGATCCCACAAGCTGAGCAGACCGTTCCCGGCGTGACCTCGAAACAGCACTTCACGCAGCCGCCTCCCCGCTATAACGAAGCGTTGCTCATCAAGGAGCTCGAGGAGAAAGGCATCGGACGTCCGTCAACGTATGCCGCCATCATCTCGACCATCCAAGAGCGCAAGTATGTCGAAAAAGTGGACGGGCGGTTCCTCCCCACCGAAACCGGGAAAACCGTCAACGACTTCCTGCTCAAAGGGTTTCCCGACGTCGTCAACGTCGATTTTACGTCGCAGCTTGAAGCGGAGCTCGATGAGGTTGAAGAGGGGAACAAGCCTTGGGTGGACGCCGTCCGCGATTTTTACGATCCGTTCACGGCCGATTTGGAGAAGGCGAAATCCATTCCGGGCCCGAAGGACACGGTCGAGCCGCCAACCGACATTCCTTGTGAGAAGTGCGGCCGGATGATGGAAATCAAGTGGGGGCGCAACGGCAAATTTCTGGCCTGCCCGGGCTATAAAGAGGATCCACCGTGCAAGAATACCCAGAACTTCGAAAAACTGCCCGACGGCACGATCAAGATCATTCCGAAGCAGGAACTCACGACCGACCAAGTGTGTGACAAATGCGGGAGCCCGATGCTGGTCAAGACCGGCCGGTTCGGAAAGTTCATCGCGTGCTCAGCATATCCCGAATGCAAGACGACCAAGCCCTTGGCGCTCGGCGTAAAATGCCCACAGCCGGGATGCGGCGGTGATCTGGTGCAGAAGCGCACCCGCAAGGGTCGTTCGTTCTTTGCCTGCAGTAAATATCCGGCTTGCGAATATGCCTTGTGGGACAGGCCGATTCCCAAGGCCTGTCCGACCTGCAGCGCTCCGTTCCTGGTGGAAAAAGTGAGCAAACAAGCCGGCCGGAGCGTGCAATGCCGCAACGAAGAGTGCGGCTACCGCGAAGCCGGATAAATTTTTCCGTCCAACCTTCCCTTCGTTTCTCGCTCCTGATCTTTCACCGTGTTGCGGCGGCCTCGTCACACATGCACGCCGAAATTGAGAATTCATGTCGTCGAAACTGAGAGACGAAATCAAGACGATCCCGTCGTCCGAGTTGACGAGCGAAGAAGTCGTGAAGATAATGACTTAAGGGAGACCGCACCGAATCGTACCCGATCGTGAAGGGAGGAGTGATATGAAGGCAAAAGAAGGGGTCGTCAACCTTCTCAATAAGATTCTTACGGCGGATTTGACCGCGATCAACCAATATTTTCTCCATGGAAAAATGTGCGAGAATTGGGGGTACGAGCGTCTTTATCACAAGGTCCGCGAGCGGAGCATGGATGAAATGAAGGATGCGGATGAATTGATCGGCCACATTCTGTATCTCGAAGGCGTGCCGAATGTGCAGCGGATGAACACGGTCCAGGTCGGGGAGACCGTTCCTGAGCAGCTTAAGCTCGATTTAAAGGCCGAGCAGGAGATGCTGTCCCTGCTAAACGACGGCGTCGTCCACTGCACGAAGGTGATGGATTTCACCACCCGGCATATGCTCGAAGACATGGCGAAGGACGTCGACGACCATATCGATTGGATCGAGACGCAGATGGAAACGATCAAGCAGGTGGGCCTCGAGAACTATCTCTCAGAGCAAATCAAAAAGGAATCGTAACAAGGAATTGCCACATGGAGGCGGGGGGCCTCAGGAGGAAGCGAGGGCCCCCGCCGTTGGAGCGGTTTCAAGTCACGTCCCGCTCCACTCCCGGTGACGCCATGATACCGACTGCGGTGTCGTTCTCCCCTCTATTGATAATCCTCGTTCAATGACCTGAGAAACGCCGTCAGGGCCATTGCATCAGGTGCGTTCAGCGCAACGCCCTTCAACTCGGGTGCGCCGTTTCGTAATGCGCCTGCGCGTGCAAGCGTCGACATATCGCGATAAAAGGTCATGATGTCCTCAAGCGT
>Ga0310810_10004088_pt1 | contig 16071 bp, 14 predicted proteins | sample NCmetagenome_FD_207641 | JGI IMG/M metagenome (GOLD analysis project Ga0310810, IMG submission 207641) | Soil microbial communities from experimental microcosm in Duke University, North Carolina, United States - NC | ecosystem: Engineered > Artificial ecosystem > Soil microcosm > Unclassified ... | reverse complement strand
CTGGTCACCCACATGGCGGCGGCGGTTGCTTCGCTCACCTGGATGGCCATTGAGTGGGCGCGCTTCGGCAAGCCAAGTCTCGTTGGAACCGTCACGGGCACGATCGCGGGCCTCGCCACCATCACCCCGGCGTCCGGCTATGTCGGACCGTTCGGTGCAATCGTTATCGGGGTGGTCAGCGCCGCGGTCTGTTACGGCGTGGTGCAGATCGTCAAGCTACGTCTCGTTATCGACGACGCGCTGGACGTCTTTGCGGTGCACGGCATCGGCGGCATGACCGGGACAGTGCTCACCGCGGTTCTCATGCCGGCCGAACTCGGGGGCGTCGGCTTCAGCGGCGGCGCGACGATGATGTCGCAGCTGTCCGTGCAAGTGACGGGCGTGCTCGCAGCTCTCGTCTGGTCGGTTGCGTTGACCTTCGTTCTCGTGAAAATCACCCAATCGCTGGTCGGTTTGCGCGTCCGGCAGGAGGTCGAGACCCAGGGTCTCGATCTCACCACGCATGGCGAGGCCGGCTACAACGTCGCGTTCGGAGGAACCAGCCAATGAAATTCATTGTCGCTATTATTCAGCCGCATCGGCTGGACGCCGTGCGCGAAGCTTTGACGGATGCCGGCATCAGCGGACTGACGGTCACCGAGGTGCGGGGTTACGGCCGCCAGCGCGGCCACAAGGAAATCTATCGCGGCGCCGAATACGCGATCAGCTATGTTCCGAAGCTGAAGCTCGAAGTCGCGGTGGAAGACGACAAGGCAGAAACGGTGACGGAAGCGATCGTGGGCGCAGCGCGAACAGGAAAAATCGGGGACGGCAAGATTTTCGTCTTCGATCTTCCCTTTGCGCTGCGCATCCGCACCGGCGAGACCGGCAACCAAGCCGTCTGATCGTGACCTGATCGCGACACCCGCGAGAGCTGATCGCCCAGGCGTTACCGTCGCGATTGCGCGCGATCTGGTATAAAACTCGCGAATAACCCATCCTGGAGGGGATCCATGCGCTTCGCCACGCCGCTCGCTTTTGTCTTGTCCTTGACGGCCGTCGGCCCACTGCTCGCGCAGATCACGAGCAACCCATTGCCGGCCGCGGTCGAGAAAAAGGGACTGGCGGTGGAGATCAAGGATTTCGCCCGTCTTCCCGATACGCGGGGCAAACACGGCGAGGACGACGTCACCCCGGCCGGCTGGGCGCGCGTGAGTTACGTGCGCGATCTTCCCGACGGCCGCCGCTTCGCCAACGATTCGCGCGGCTTCATCTACGTCTTCGACAAGGACAACAAACCGACGGTCTACGCCGATACGTCTGCCGCGTTTCCGTATGGCATCTACAACCGGCTCGAGAGCGGCATCATCGGATTTGTCTTCCACCCGGATTTTGCGCGCAACGGCTTGTTCTACACCGTGCACTCCGAGAAAGGGCCTGGAAATCCCAAGAATCCCGATTTCATTCCGCCTGGCTACGGCCTGAAGGATGTGACCTATCACAACGTGATCACCGAGTGGCACGCGACCAATCCGGCGGCGAACGTGTTCCAGGGCACGCGGCGCGAAATCCTGCGCGAGGCCCATGTCGTCGCCAACCTCACGCATCCAATGGGCGCGGTCGAGTTCAATCCGACGGCGAAACCTGGCGATGCCGACTACGGCCTGCTCTACACCAGCGGCAGCGATCACGGCTTCAGCAACGGCGGCGGTCCGAACGCGAGCAATCCGACTCAGACCCAGCGGCTGGACTCGATCATGACCGCGATTCTGCGGATCGACCCCCGCAGCCCGTCCGAGACGCACGGCGTCAAAGGCCTCGGGGACTACACCATCCCGATGGCCAACAAGTTCGCCGCCGACGGCGATCCCAGGACGCTGGGCGAGATTTACGCCTACGGCTTCCGCAACGCTCACCGCATCTCATGGGACGACGACGGTACGATGTTCGCCTCCGACATCGGCATGGACAACATCGAAGAGATCAACATTGTCCGTAATGGCGAGAACTATGGCTGGATGCGGCGTGAAGGCATTTTCGAGAACGGCCGCTTCCGCGGCGGCGCGCTGAACCAACTCTATCCTCTACCGGCGGAAATCCTCGATGGGCGCGTGAAGGACGGCTACACCTATCCGGTCGCGATTTACGACCATGACGAGGGCCGCTCGGTGACGGATGGTTTTGCGTATCACGGCCGGATCGCGGCGCTGCGCGGGAAGTTTGTGTTCGGCGACATTCAGCGCGGCCGTATCTTCGCAGCCGACATTGCCGCGATGAAGAAGGCGGACGACGGTATCCCGCAGACGCTGGCGCCGATCGAAGAAATCCAGCTCTATGTGAAGGACGCCAGCGGCAAACGCGTCGACGTGTCGTTCCAGGACCTGATCGACAAGACCATGGGGGCGAAGACCTCGCGCGCCGATCTGCACATCAGCCACACGCGTGACGGCGAGTTGCTGCTCACCTCGCGCCAGGACGGCATGATCCGGATGCTCGTTCCGTAGAAGGGCCGGGAAGCCGCGTCAAATCGCTCGACCTCGTCATGCTGAGGTGGCCGCGCAGCGGCCCTCGAAGCACGGTTGGCCTTGTCCGCGGCATTTCCTGTACATTCGCCGCAAGCGCGGGCGATTGCATCGAAAGGAACTTGCCATGGTCGTGTTGTCCTGGTTGTGGGGCATCGTAAAGAGCGTGCTCAACGGCATCGCGAAGGTGGTCGTATTTGCGGTGTTTCTTTTGCTCGTGCTGGTCGGCGTCAGCGTCATCAGCGGTGACGGTCTGCCCGGCAACATGGTCCTCGAATTGGACCTGCGCAAAGCGATGGATGACAAGGCCTCTCTCAGTCTACTCGATTTGGGAGAAGGCCGCCTCTCGATCATGGACGTTGTGCTCGCCTTGGACAACGCCGCGCGCGATCCGCGCGTGAAGGGTGTTTTCTTACGCGTCGGCTCGGGCGATTTGTCGGTGCCCAAAGCCGAGGAGCTGCGCGATGCCCTCAAGCATTTCAAGGAATCGCGCAAGTTTGTCGTCGCGCACTCGCAGAGCTTCTATTCCAGCGGGCTTGGGGACTACACGGTGGCCGCGGCCGCCGATCAGATCTGGATGCAGCCGGTCAGCACGTTCTTTAGTGCCGGCACGGGCGGGACGACGCTGTTCTTCAAGGGGTTATTCGACAAGGTCAATGCAACCCCGCAATTCGTGCAGCGCTACGAGTACAAGAACGCGGCCAATGTGTTTACAGAGACCGATTTCACCCCCGCTCACCGCGAAGCGACTTTGCGCGTTTTACAGTCCTGGTATGATTCGGCGACCGCCGAAGCTGCCGCCGACCGCAAGCTCGACCGCGCCGCGCTGATTTCCGTTCTGGACGCTAGCCCTTCGACCGTCGAACAGGTCAAGGACAAGGGCCTCATCACCAATGTCGGCTATGATGACGACGCGAGCGACGCGGCAAAAAAACAGGCGGGCTCGGGCGCACGCGTGATTGACATGGAACGCTATGTGCGCGCCACGCGCGGCCGCAACACCGGCCTTGGCGGCACGACGATCGCGCTCATTCACGCGGCCGGCGACATCGTCGAAGGGGAGGACGACGACACGCTCAGTCAGAGCCGCGTCTCGATCGCGGGCGACACCTTCGCGCAGGCGATCCGCGATGCCGCCGCCAATCGGAATGTGAAAGCAATTCTCTTGCGGGTCGATTCACCGGGTGGATCGGCGATTGCTTCCGACCAAATCTTGCAGGCCCTCAAAAAGGCGCGCGCGACCGGCAAGCCGATCGTGGTGAGCATGGGTTCGGTCGCCGCTTCCGGCGGTTATTACATCTCGGTCGTGGGCGATCGCATCGTGGCCGAGCCCGGCACGCTTACAGGCTCCATCGGCGTCCTGTGGGGAAAAGTGGCGGTTGGCAAATCCCTCGAAATGGTGGGCCTGGAAGGCCGCGAGCTGGGCGTGGGCAAAAACGCGCTGTTTCTTTCCGGTACGGTGCCGTGGAATCAGGACCAATTGGCGCAGGTGAACACGCAGGCCGACATCGTCTATGCCGATTTCACGCAAAAAGTCGCGGATGGACGCAAATTGCCGCTCGCGCGGGTCCAGGAAGTGGCGCGTGGCCGCGTCTGGACTGGCGCAGACGCGAAGGAACGCGGGCTCGTCGATGAGCTCGGCGGATTCTGGACGGCGGTCGCCGATATAAAAAAATTGGCAAAGCTTGAGCCCGATGCGCGGATTTCTTTCAGAACCTATCCGCGGCCGCGCGGATTCGTAGGCGCGCTCTCGCGCCTGATTGACGGCTCGTCGGACACCGCAGCGGCGCTCGACGGATTGACCGCCCTGATGCACGCTGCGCCGGTCAAGGCGCTGGTGGAACTCGCACACGCCGTGCCGGAGGGTCGCGCCGAGCTTCGCGCCATCGGTCTTCCGAAGTATTGAGAGGAGCGGCCGCGGGCCCCAATGCAGCCGGTCCATCTGAACTGGTCGTTGAACAATTTTTCGGGTTGGGGTCTCGTAGGTCTCAACCTGTTCATGCAGTGGGCGAACGATCGCGATGTCCGCCCACTCATGGGTACGCCGATCACGCCGCAGGAACTGGCAGGGATCGATCCCATAAAGCTGATTGCCTGCCGCGACGCCATACTGGACTCGAACAAGTTCCAGCCCGAGCTCGAGCGGGCCAAAGCGGGCTCGCGCAGGCTGCCCATCCCGATCATCGAAGGACTCGGCAATGGGCTGCATTTTGAGCACGGGCTATATGGTTCACGCACAGTTGGCCGCTGCATCTTCGAGGACACGAGGCTAGAGAGCCTCGATGAGAAGCTCGCGAAATACGATCTTCTTGTCTGTGCCTCGCAGTGGAACGCAGAGCTCTTGAAGGCCCATTGCCGCAAGCCGGTCGCCATCGTGCTGGAGGGAATCGACCCGTCACTGTTCCACCTGGCGCCGCGGTCGGGCGTGCTGAGGCAGGATCGCTTCTATATTTTCTCGGGCGGCAAGGTGGAGTTCCGCAAGGGCCACGACCTGACGCTCCTCGCATTCAAAGAGTTTTCGCGCCGCCATGACGATGCGATGCTGGTCACCGCTTGGCATTCGCTTTGGCCGCATCTGTCGGTGGGATTCCGCGGGCGCCTTCCGGTACCCCTCGAACAGAATGCGCAAGGGCAACTCGATTTCCGGACGTGGCTCGCGAAGAACGGCATCGCCCCGGCGCGCATGATCGAAATCGGGCCTATTCCCAACACCGTGATGCCGGCGCTTCTGCGCGAGATGGATTGCGCGCTGGCGCCGTCGCGCGCCGAAGCCTGCACCAACCTCCTCGCGAAGGAGGCGATGGCCTGTGGAATTCCCGTGATTGCCGCGGCGAACACCGGCATGAAGGATCTGCTCACGCGCGACAACGCGGTCGTGCTCACGCGCCAGCAACCGATCCGCGATTACACGCTTTCGGGCACCGAAGGTTGGGGCGAAGCCGACGTGGAAGAGATTGTCGACGCTCTCGAACGTCTTTACAGCGACGCTGCGCTGAGGAAGAAGATCGGAGAAACGGGAGCGAAATGGATCATCGAAGCAGACCGAACCTGGTCGCGCCACGCTGCTGAGCTCAAATCCTTGCTATTGTCGTTGTAACGCGTAAGGAACACCAACTTTGCCAAGCATCATCGTCCCGGCGCGCAACAACCCCGAATTTACGTCGATGTGCCTGTCGACGATTCTGTTCGCGGTGTCCCGGCTCAAGCTGTCGTGCGAGTTCATCCTCGTCGACGATGCGTCGGCCCCGCAGGAGCGGATCCTCGATGTTTTCAGGACCCACCGCGTGAACGCCACAGGGCACGAGACGAAGATCATCCGCTCGCGAAAGCATCAGCATTATTCCGGCGTCTTCTCTATCGGACTGCATCACGCGACGCGCGATCTGATTTTCTTCATCAGCAACGATATGTTGGTGACGCCAACCTTTATCGAGGGGCTGATGCTGGTCTCGTCGCTATCGCGCGACATCGGGATCGTGCGCGGCACCTCCAATTACACCGACAGCCACATCGAGCACAAAGTCGAACCGCAACAGCCGTTGAAGACGTACCAGGACATTGAAGCGTTCTCGCGCAACATCTTCGCCGCGAACGGCTGCCGCTGGGTGGAGGACCAGTTACTCTCCGGCGACGCCATTCTGCTCAAGCGGGCGCTCGTGGATCGTATCGGCGTGCTCGATTTGCGCTTTTTCGGCTATTTCGGCGACATGGATTACGGTGCGCGCGCCATGATGGCCGGTTTCAAGCTCGTTTGCGCCAAGGGCGCCTGGCTCTTCCACGAAGGAAGCGGCCATGTGAAGCACGAAATGCAGCAGGACGCCGCCATCACGTTCGACGTGGCGAGGGATCGCCGCATGGCGTTGGTCGAAGCGGGCTACGGCGAATTCCTGCGCAAGTGGCAGGTCGAGGCACCCGAGATGTGGTCTGCCGGGACAGCAGTCGATCCGGTCCCTTTTCTGACTCAAGTCTGGGCCAACAAGCCGGGCTTGGATCTGCGCTATGATTTCCCCTTGTCCGTTTTGGACGATCTCGAAATCCACTGAAGAGGCGCGCTCATGACAACGGCCCTCATCACACACCCCGCCTGTCTTTTGCACGAGACGCCTCCGGGCCATCCGGAACGGCCAGCGCGCCTCTCGGAGGTGCTCAAACAGTTGGACGCTCCCGAATTCACCGCGCTCAAGCGGAAAGAAGCGCCCAAGGCGACGCAAGCCATGATCGCACGTGTGCACGACGCCGATTTTGTTGAGGACGTGCTGGCCGCGATTCCGAAATCCGGCTACGCGCAGATCGATGCCGATACGGTGGCGTCGCCGGGTTCGGGCGAAGCGGCGTTGCGCGCTGCCGGCGCGGTAGTCCAAGGCGTGGACTTGGTGATGAGCGGCGAAGTGAAGAACGCATTCTGCGCCGTGCGGCCGCCCGGACATCATGCGACGCAGGTGCGCGCGATGGGCTTCTGCTTGTTCAACAGCGTGGCGGTTGCTGCCGCGCACGCGCGCGATGCGCACGGCCTCAAGAAGATCGCCGTCGTCGATTTCGATGTTCATCACGGTAACGGTACGCAGGCTATGTTCACGGCCGATCCGAACCTGTTCTACGCCTCGACCCATCAGTCGCCGCTATATCCCGGCACGGGCCGCGCCGATGAAACCGGTGTCGCCCACAACATCGTCAATGTTCCACTGCCGCCCGGCGCCGGGAGCACCGAATTTCGTCGCGCCTTCGAGCTGGTGATTCTGCCGGCGCTCGAGCGATTCGCCCCCGAGCTTCTGATCATCTCGGCCGGGTTCGACGCTCATCGCGACGATCCCCTGGCCCAGTTGCGTCTAGATGAGACCGATTACGGTTGGGCCACGGAGAAACTCTGCGGCGTCGCGGCTCGCGTTTGTCAGGGGCGCGTTGTCTCCGCCCTGGAGGGGGGGTATGACCTTCAGGCGACAGCCCGTTCGGCGGGCGCGCATGTCCGCGCTATGATGGCGGCATAATAAAGGGCTCCTCAATGGCGGCGAATGAGGCTGCGCCTCCGGCAGTCGAGAATCTGAGTTTCGAAGCGGCGCTCGCAGAACTGGAGGACATCGTTTCCCGGCTCGAACAGGGCGAGGTCGACCTGGAAGATTCCATCGCCCTCTATGAGCGCGGCACAGCGCTCAAGGCGCATTGCGAAAAAAAGCTCAAAGGCGCGGAAGCGCGGCTTGAGAAAATCGTTCTTGGACCGGAGGGCGTCAAAGGGTCCGAGCCGATGGAATTGTAGGGTGCTGATGAAACCCGGCATGCCTCTGGCTCCGATCGAGCCCGCTTTGGCAGAAGCCTCAGCCTTCATCGAGGCGACCTGGGAAGCGCTGCTTCCCAAACCTGCCGGACCGGAAGCGCGCCTGATGGAAGCCATGCGCTACGCCACCTCAGGTGGCGGCATGCGTCTGCGAGCGTTTCTGCTGCTCCAAAGCGGGCGTCTGTTCGGCGTGGACCGCCGGGCGCTGGGGCGGGTCGCGGCCGCCGTCGAATGCGTGCAGGCGTGCGCCGCCGTTCACGAGGACCTTTCCGCCGCGGAAAGGGTCGGGCCACGCCGGGACAGGGCCCCGCTCGACCGCGCTTTCGATCAGCCCACCGCAATTTTGGCAGGTGATGCACTTTTAACACTGGCCTTCGGGCTAATTGCTTCCCCCGAGGCACACGGCGATCCTTTCATCCGCTGTGAGCTGATCGGCAAGCTCGCAGCGGCCGCAGGGTACGGCGGGATGGCCGGAGGGAAGATCATGGATCTGTCGTGGCAGGGCCGGCCCCCTGAATTGCCGGAGATCACCCGTCTTGCACGGTTGAAAACCGCGGCGCTCGTAACGTTTTGCTGTGAAGCGGGCGCCGTCATGGGAAAGGCTTCGGCTTCGACCCGTCAGGCACTCGCAGCTTATGGCCAGGAGCTGGGCCTCGCCTATCAGATCATGGAGGATCTTTTGGAAGGGCAGAGAGCAGGTGCAGAAGGCGAGGGCCCGGTACCGCGGCCCACCATCGTTTCGCTTCTGGGTAGTGGTCGGGCGCGGGCGCATGCGGAAGCGCTTGCGGGACAAGCCGCTGCTCACCTTGATTTGTTTGACGAGAAGGCCGATCTTTTGCGGGCGGCGGCGCAATTTGTGGTCGCCCGCGGCGCCTGAATTTCTCGGGCCATTTCAGAGAGTTCCGTGACCGGTTCCTCAAAAACTCCTCTGCTGGACAGCGTGCAAGAGCCCACCGATCTTCGTGCGCTGCCGCGCGAGCAGCTAGCTCAGCTCGCGCATGAGCTGCGCCAGGAAACCATCGATGTCGTGTCCTCCACAGGCGGGCATCTCGGGGCAGGCCTGGGGGTGATTGAACTGACGGTTGCGCTCCATCGCGTCTTCGACACGCCGCGCGACAAGCTGATCTGGGATGTCGGCCATCAATCCTACCCGCACAAGATTCTCACCGCCCGCCGCGCGCGGATGAGAAGCCTGCGCCAGGCGGGTGGTCTTTCCGGGTTCACCAAGCGGGCGGAGAGCAATTACGACACCTTCGGAGCAGCGCACTCCTCGACTTCGATTTCCGCCGGTCTGGGCTTCGCAGCGGCGCGCGATCTCTCGCACGAAAAGAATCACGTCATCGCGGTGATCGGCGACGGCGCGATGAGTGCCGGCATGGCCTATGAGGCAATGAACAATGCCGGCGCTCTGGGCGCCCGTCTGATTGTCATCCTTAATGACAACGACATGTCGATTGCGCCCCCGGTGGGCGCCATGAGCGCCTATCTCGCCCGTCTCGTCTCGAGCCGTACGTATCGCGGCCTGCGCTATTTTCTCAAGCGAATGGTCGAAGGCTTTCCGCGGGTATTCCGCGTCGCGGCACGCCGCACCGAGGAATATGCCCGCGGTTTCTGGATGGGCGGCACGCTGTTCGAGGAACTGGGCTTTTATTATGTCGGCCCAATCGACGGTCACAATCTCGATCACCTGATTCCCGTGCTCGAAAATGTCCGCGACCTCGATAACGGTCCGGTGCTCGTCCATGTCGTGACGCAGAAGGGGAAGGGCTACGCACCGGCGGAAGCCTCGTCCGACAAATTCCACGGCGTGTCGAAATTCAACGTTCTGACGGGGGAGCAGAAGAAGGGCGTCGCCGGCCCTCCGAGCTATACGAAAGTGTTCGCCGAAGCGCTGGTCGCCGAGGCCGAACGCGATGAGAAAGTGATCGGCATCACGGCGGCCATGCCGTCGGGCACCGGTCTCGATCTTTTTGCCAAGCGCTTTCCCGATCGGTTCTTCGATGTCGGTATCGCAGAGCAGCATGCAGTCACCTTCGCCGCCGGGTTGGCTGCCGAGGGTTATCGTCCGTTCGCCGCCATCTATTCGACGTTCCTGCAGCGCGCCTACGACCAGGTCGTGCACGATGTCGCCATTCAATCTCTGCCGGTGCGCTTTGCCATTGACCGCGCCGGCTTAGTGGGCGCGGACGGACCTACCCATGCGGGCTCGTTCGACGTGACCTATCTATCTACGCTGCCCAATTTCGTCGTGATGGCCGCGGCCGATGAAGCCGAGCTCGTGCACATGGTTGCGACTGCGCGCAGCATCGACGACCGCCCCTCCGCGTTCCGTTATCCACGCGGGGAGGGGATCGGTGTGCCTCTGCCGGCAATCGGGACACCGCTGCCGCTTGGCAAGGGCCGCATCATACGCGAGGGCACCTCGGTTGCGATCTTAAGTTTGGGAGCGCGCCTCGCCGAATGCCTGAAGGCAGCAGATAAATTGTCCGCGTACGGACTGTCTGCGACGGTTGCCGATGCGCGCTTTGCCAAGCCGCTCGACACCGATCTGGTGCGCTCGCTCGCACAGAATCATGAAGTGCTGCTCACTATCGAAGAGGGAGCGATCGGCGGATTTGGCGCGCATGTTTTGCATTTCGCCGCCTGGGATGGACTGCTGGACCGCGGCCTGAAAATTCGGACGCTGGTTCTGCCTGACCGCTTCATCGACCAGGACACGCCCGAACGAATGTACGAAATCGCGGGTTTGGACGCGAAGGCAATCGTCGCGGCCTGCCTCTCCGCGCTTGGCCGCGAACGCGACGCCGCCGCCCTGCGGGGGTAGCCAGCCAATCGATAATCGCGAGTAGCGAATAGGGCATCGGTTTGGAACTTCTCTATTCGCTATTCCGCACTTGGCCATTCGCCAAATTATGTCACTGGACTATCCTCCCTCCATGTCGGATCGAAGCGAGCGGGCGGACGTTTTCCTGGTCAATCACGGTTTCGCCTCCTCACGGGCCGAGGCGCAGGCGGCCATTGGCGCGGGCCGGGTCGAAGCCGATGGTCGGAAGATAACGAAAGCGGCACAACCACTGCGCGAAACGATGACCATCCGTTACCAACCTCCGCATCCTTACGTGTCCCGCGGCGGCGTGAAGCTTTCGGCGGCGCTCGATCAGTTCGGCCTCTCATCCGACGGGCGGGTCTGCTTGGACGTAGGCGCTTCCACCGGTGGCTTCACGCAGGTGTTGCTGGAGCGTGGCGCGCTGCGCGTCTATGCGGTCGATGTCGGTCACGGCCAGCTGCATCCGAAACTGCGCTCTGATCCGCGCGTGGTCGCGATCGAAGGCTTGAACGCGCGCGACCTCACCCCGGCCCGGATTCCTGAATCGCCGCGGGCGATTACCGCTGATGTCAGCTTCATCAGCCTGAAGCTCGCGCTCCCGGCCGCACTTCATCTGGCGGCGCAAGACGCCTGGGCGGTTCTGTTGGTGAAGCCGCAATTCGAAGTCGGCCGCTTGGGCGTTTCCAGGTCCGGCGTGGTGAAGGATGACGCACTGCGCGAGGCGGCGCTCGGCGAAGTGACCGGATGGGTGAAGAACCAGGGTTGGGCCATTCTGGGCTCAATGGAAAGCCCCATCGCCGGAGGGGATGGCAACCGCGAATACCTGCTCGCGGCCAGACGCGGTACCGCGCAAATGGGCGCCTGACGCGCTACGCCTTTGCGAGTCCCATCATCGCGAGCGCGGCGCGCCCGCCCCAGCCATACGGGTTGGCGAGCGTCTCCTCCATCTCGAAGTGGTTCGCGTTCGGCACCGCGATCAGCGTGACCGGCTTGCCGGCGGCTTTGACGGCAGCAGCGAACTCGCGCGTCTGACGCTGGAATTCCGGCGTCTCATTGGTGCCGTAAAGAAGCGTCAACGGCGCCCGCAATCTATCGATATGCCGGATCGCGCTCATGGAGTCTTCCATAGTGTCGTCGAACTTGACGTAGGTGCCGCGCGAGGACAGCCGCACCGGCTTCATTTCATAGAGACCGCTCAAGAGCACGCCGCCTTTGATGATGTCGGCCGGCAAGCCGTAATCCTTCTGCCAATCCGTGATCAGCGCCACGCCCGCCAGATGGGCGCCCGATGAGTGGCCGCATACAAAAATGCGGTTTGGGTCACCGCCGAAAGTCGCAACGTTCTTGTGCACCCACGCGATACCGCGTCTGACCTGATCGGACATGACCCTTAGGTCGCCGTTCAGCGCGTTCACCGGAGCGAAGTCGAGCGCGACGTAATGAGCCCCCGCGCCGGTCATATTTTCGGCCGCGAAATGGTACCCGCTGGCTTCCTCCGTAATCCAGGCGCCGCCGTGCACATAAATGATGACCGGCGCGTTGGCGCGCGAGGTGCGGAAAATATCCAGCTTCTCGATCGCGCTCGGGCCGTAGGATTCGCGCCGGGGAGCGCCCAGACGGCGCCGCGTTTCCTCGCTGTTGCTTCTCCAGCGCGCCTGAATTTCCGCACCCAGCGGCGCGTAGACGAATTGATTGTAGGCAGCATCCAACTCGATCTGATCGTAATCGAGAAAAACGCGCGGCCCCTTGGAATGGGGTGCTGGACCGATGCGGCAGTTTTCGGAATTCGCATCAGCCCCGAGCACTGGCCCGGTCAACACCGCACCTGCCGCCGCGGCGATCGCCGCGCGTCGTGTTATCTCGCTTGAATTGCGGTCGCGCTCCATTCGACGCGGCTACGCTTTGCCCAGTCCCATCATGGCGAGCGCGGCGCGTCCGGCCCACCCATAAGGATTGGCCAGCGTCTCCTGCACCTCATAGTGATTGCAGTGCGGGGCGACGATCAGCGTGACCGGCTTTCCAGCCGCTTTCACGGCAGCTGCGAATTCGCGGCTTTGGCGCTGGAATTCCGGCGTCTCGTTGGTGCCGTAGATCACGGTGATGGGCGCGCGGAGCCGTTCGAGGTGTCGGATTGTGCTCATCGATTCTTCCATGGCGTCATTGAATTTGACGTATCGCGCACGCGCCGAAAGCCGCACCGGCTTCATCTCGTACATGCCGCTGAGGAGACAGCCGCCCTTGATGATGTCGGCGGGCAGGCCGAAATCCTTCTGCCAATCTGTGACCAGCGCGACGCCCGAGAGATGCGCGCCCGACGATTGCCCGCACAGATATATACGGTTCGGGTCGCCTCCGAAGCTTGATGCGTTCTTGTAGACCCAGCCGATCGCGCGTCTGACCTGTTCGGCCATGACGCGGATGTCACCATTGGCGGCTTCCGCCGCGATGAAATCGAGCGCGATGTAATGCGCGCCGGCGGTCGTGATGTTCTCCGCAGCGAAGTGGAAGTTCTTGGACTCGCCGTTGAGCCAGGCGCCGCCATGGACAAACACGAATACGGGCGCGTTGGCGCGAGAGGTGCGGAAAATGTCGAGCTTCTCGATAGCGCTTGGGCCATACGAGACGCGCTGCGGCTCTCCCAGCCGCCGGCGGGCTTCCTCGCTGTTGCTGGCGCGCCGCGCCTGAATCTGGCCGCCGAGCGGCGCATAGGAGCTCTGGTCGTAGGCGGCGTCGAGTTCGATTTGGTCATAATCCAGGAAGACGAGGGGACCCTTGGCATGTGGCGCCGGGCCGATGCGGCACCCATTCGCGGGCGCCTGAGCCAGTGCTGGCGCCACCACCGCCGCGCCCGCCGCTGCGCCTGCGGCAGCGCCGATGATGCCGCGCCGGGTCATGTCGCCCTTGCTTGAATTCCCGTCGCCGTCCATCACATCCCCCTTTGGCCTTTGCCGCCGAGCCTTTATTCCCCTAGCCGCGGAGTTTAGCCAATCGGTCCCCATGGCAACAGGTGAGTATGTCGCCCCCTGACGAAATCGTGGAAATTCTGCGGCTTGGCCACGCCGGGGACGGTGTGACCGCGGATGGGCTGTTCGTGCCCTACACCGTCCCCGGGGATGTCGTCGGCATCATGCGCGAGGGCAAGCGCGGCCGCGTGCTCGAAATCGTCTCGCCCGGAGGTGCACGCATTCCCGCGCCGTGTCGGCATTTTGGGATATGTGGCGGGTGTGCGATGCAGATGTTGGCGCGTGACGCCTATCTCGATTGGAAGCGGGATTTGGTGATCGGTGCGCTGACGCAGCGCGGTTTTTCCGACGTGCCGGTGGAAGCGATCCGTGCTGTCGCGCCGGGTACCCGACGCCGTGCGATGTTCAAGGCGCGGCTTTACGGCAAAGAGATCGTACTGGGATTCTATGAGCAGGAAAGCCGCAACCTCGTCGATATTGCCGAGTGCCCGATCCTCGTACCCGAGCTTGCGCGTCTGATCGCGCCCTTGAAGCGTGCGCTTGCACCCTTGCCGAGACCTGGTGAAACGGCCGAGCTGCACGCCACGTCGACCGATGCCGGCGTCGACCTTTCGCTGAAACTCAAACGCGCGCGCGAACCTGGCCTGCTCATGCAGCTTTCCGAGCTGGCAGCGGACCTCAAGCTCGCGCGTCTTTCCTGGAATGGCGACATCGTGACAATGGCGGCAACACCGATGCTGCGCGTCGGCCGCTTTACCGTCGAGCTGCCCGCTGAATCATTCTTGCAGCCGACGCGAGAAGGCGAACGCATGCTGCAAGATCTTCTGCGTGAAGAATTGGGTGAAGCGCGGCGCGTGGCCGATCTCTTCTGCGGCTGCGGTACCTTTGCGCTCAGCATCGCCGGCGCACGCGCGGTGCATGCGGTTGACAGCACCGCTGCGCCCGTAACGGCGATGGCCCGAGCGGCAAAGGCAGGCGGTGCGAATCTTACTTCCGAAACGCGTGACCTTTTCCGCCGTCCGTTGCTTCCGGCAGAGCTGGCGCCGTTCGATGCGGTGGTGCTCGATCCGCCCCGTCCTGGAGCGACCGCTCAAGCACGAGCCCTCGCCAAGTCCGCGGTGTCTTCTGTGCTGTACGTCTCCTGCAACCCGGCCAGCTTCGCCCGCGACGCGCGGATTCTCTGCGACGGCGGTTTTCATTTGAGACGCGTCGTGCCGGTGGATCAATTCCTCTGGTCGCGGCATGTCGAGGTTTTTGCTCACTTTTCACGCTGAAACTTGCACCGATTTTTCGCCCAGCGCGTTTGCGGACCGCCGCGTTTTGAGACAACATATGAGGGTGGCCCTTTCGGTTCGAACATGACGCTCCGCGTAGTCCTGATTGCCCTGATCACGATGCTTTTGGCGGCGATGACACCCGCCAATGCGGGCCCGTTTGACTCATGGGCCGCCATCGTGGTCGCCGGCGATTATCGCGCGCACTCCGGAGCGCCTAGCGAAGTGTTCGACAATGCGCGGCGCGATTTGGTGACGGCGCTGAAGCAGATCGGTTTCGCGGAAGCCAACATCCAGCAATATTCGACGCGACCCGAAAAGGATCCTGACACCCACCCCTCCCTCACGGACGCCCAGGCGATTCACGACAAATTCAAGCTGCTGGCGCAGAAAGCGCCCGCGGGCTGCTTCGTGTATGTCACCTCGCACGGCGCGCCGCTCGGCATCATGCTGGGCGATGCGCTCGTGCCGTTTCGCGCCATCGGTGACATTGTCGATGACGCCTGCTCCAACCGGCCGACCATTGTGATCATGTCCGCTTGTTTCTCGGGCATGTCCATTCCGGTGCTGCTAAACCAGAACCGGATGATCCTGACCGCGGCGCGCTCTGACCGCACCTCGTTCGGATGCGGCGAGGCCCTGCAATACACCTTCTTCGATCAGTGCTTTCTCGAATCCCTGCCGATGTCGCCCAACTTCCCGGCTCTCGCGGACAAGACCAAGGAATGCGTCGCCGCGCGCGAGACCGCCGAAATGGCGACGCCGCCGTCGGAGCCGCAGCTCTACATCGGCTCCGCGATTTCAGGCTTTCTGAAATCGGCGAATTTCGCTCTAAGTACCTCTGCTCCCTAACGAATCTGGCTCGAGCCCGAACGGTGTGCCTGCTCTGGCAACGGGCTAAATCGTCTGTCCGCGGTGCCTCAATGCGTGATCGGCAAGCACGCACGCCATCATCGCTTCGCCGATCGGCACCGCACGGATACCTACACATGGATCATGCCGGCCTTTGGTCGCGATCTCGGTCTCGCGTCCCGTAACATCGATGGTCTTGCGCGGGGTGAGGATCGACGAGGTCGGTTTGACGGAAAACCGTGCCACGATGGGTTGTCCCGTCGAAATGCCGCCCAGAATGCCGCCCGCCTGATTGGATAGAAACACCGGTTTTCCAAGTTCGCCGGCGCGCATCTCGTCGGCGTTTTGTTCGCCGGTCAGTTCGGCCGCGCCCATTCCCGCACCG
>Ga0310810_10004087_pt1 | contig 16072 bp, 10 predicted proteins | sample NCmetagenome_FD_207641 | JGI IMG/M metagenome (GOLD analysis project Ga0310810, IMG submission 207641) | Soil microbial communities from experimental microcosm in Duke University, North Carolina, United States - NC | ecosystem: Engineered > Artificial ecosystem > Soil microcosm > Unclassified ... | reverse complement strand
CAGTTCAGAATCCCAGGTATTGCCGACGCCAAGTTCAGACGGAAAGCTGGTGGAGACTTGATAAGCCACGCCCCGCAGACCTTCGTTTGTGAAATCGACTGGAATGCCCAGACGGGTATCTTCGATAAAGAAGCGTTGGACTGCGTTCATAGCCCAGACGTGCTTCTCAATATCAGTTGCATAGATGCTTTTCGATCCGGCACCCCAACCGTTCAGATGTTCATCGATGTTGGCGATGCCGTCCTTCCAAACCTGGTTTTTCCACTCTGGCGTCGGTAATTCATCTTTAAGAACCCGGTTGTAACCGTAGAGCGTTGCGGTCTGGCACGTCTTCTCTTCCAGTGTCATCTGCGAAAGAAGATCGGTAATGCGTGTCTCAATGTCGACTTTAGGATTCTCGTAGACATCCATACGACCGTTCTTGTTGAGATCGATCCAGCCGGAGTGGTAGATGTCTTTCCTCGTTTGTTGGAGTGCTGTGAAATTGAAGACAAGAACGAGAAGGATAATCAGGGTTGTCGATTTCATATGCCTGCCAATTGACGGACGCGGTTAGAAGAAGTCAGTACCACCTCGCGGTTCTGAAGTCTTGCTCTTGTTCGTGTAATTCGTGTGATTTCGTGGATCGTTCTTACCCTCCCCAAAAAGCGATTCACGAAATCACACGAATTGCACGAACAAGAACAACCCATGGGGAAAATCTCTGACACGTGGTGACTTCATTAACGTGCGATTCGCTACCTCACTTGATAAGTTGTGGCGATCTTTTTGCTCGGAATCTCAACTCGATAGGAACGGCCATTCGCATTCACTGCAACCTTAATGAACTCGCCCTGACATTTCTCATCATCATTGGCGATGTAGGCAGACGGCGTGTTGTCCATCCACGTTGTCGCAAGGTTCTTGTGCAGCTGATAGATGGCTTCGATTTCACGCACACTCTTAAGCGTCGCGTATGTTTTGGCCTCCCCACCTTTACGCGGTCCATTATCGATGACGACTACTCGAGGCTTTAACGACCGTACCAGGGCCGGGTTATTGCTGTTCGCAGCGCCGTGATGGTTCACCTGGAACAAGTCCACCGTTCCGATCAGATCTTTCGGACAAACCAATTTGTTTTCGACATTCCAGGTCAGGTCACCGCCGTCGAAGAAACGAAAAGCTCCAAACGTCAAAACCATTCCAAGACTGTTAGCGTTGTCTGTCTTGTCTTCCTCTATGGGCGTGAAGTCCGTCCCGCACGGTTTGATTTGCGGTGAACCCGGCTCTTCACCTACGACGAGAGCATTTGCCGCGACGATTCGAAAGTTGATGTGAGTCAGGGATCGATCAGCAAGAAACTTGATTTGGTCGCCGGCGTTAAGGGCTATGGCTTTCCCCTGAGACACACTTCGATATGCATCGATAAGTTGCTGGTCGATGTCACTACTCAACACTGAAGGAATGCCGTGATCGTAGAAGTTCTTCACGGGAAACTTTTTCGCCAGCAAAGTAATGCCACCGACGTGATCACGATGCCAGTGAGTGGTGATGTAATGATCAATCTGCGACAGTCCGGCAACGTCCTTAGCTACGTGGAGTATTCGTTGCGCATCTCTTTCTTCAGGGAAGCCCGAGTCGATCAGCATTGACTCGCCTAGTGGCGTGACGATCAAAGTCGACGCACCACCTTCGACATCGATGAAGTAGATATCGAGAGTTTTCGGTGCGGCGTTTGATTGGGAAGAAATAAAAAAGAGGATGACCAGAACGAAAAGCGATTTTCTCATTTGACTCCTTCAAACTCTCTGCGTATCTCTAGGTTCTCTGCGTCTCTGCGGTGACTGGTCGGTTGCGGACTGCAAAACCGCAGAGACGCAGAGAAAAACTATTTAGTGGATCTCAGGTTCAGGCGTTTCTGGTCCAGCTTCCAGAACATCAAAGTCACAACCCCTGTCCGCTTGCGTCACGTGCGCTGCATATAGAGCTCCAAACCCTCGTTCGTACCTTGGAGGTGCAGGCTTCCATGCTGCACGACGTCTTGATAGCTCTTCGTCATCAATAACCAGTTCAAGCTTTCGAGCTGCTACGTCTAAATCGATAAGATCGCCGTCGTGAACAAATGCCAACGGGCCACCAACGAATGATTCGGGCGCCACATGCAGAACACATGCTCCATACGCCGTTCCACTCATTCTTGCATCCGAGATTCGAACCATATCTCGAATACCGCGCTGCAATAGTTTCTTTGGTACCGGCAACATTCCCCACTCCGGCATTCCCGGGCCGCCGAGTGGACCAGCGTTTTGCAAGACCAGCACCGAGTTCTCATCCACTTGCAGATCTTCGTTATCGATTCGCGCTGCCAGATCGTTATAGTCACTGAACACAACTGCGGGTCCTTTGTGCTTTAAGAGTCGCGGTTCAGCTGCGGTAGGTTTGATGACGGCGCCATCAGGTGCGAGATTACCGAATAACACTGCTGTGCCACCTGATGAGGAAACTGGATTACTCAATGAACGAATGACGTCACTATTCGTAACTCGGGCATCCTTAATATTGCTGCCGAGTGTTTCTCCCGATACGGTTAGGCAATCCAGATGTAGACTTCCTTCCAGCTCTTTCAACAACGCCCGCAAACCGCCGGCATAGTAGAAATCCTCCATCAGGAATTCTCCTGACGGACGAAGATTGGCAATCATCGGCGTTTGTTGCGAGATCTCATCAAACTTTTTCAATCCAAGTTGATGACCGGCGCGACCGGCGAGTGCGATGAGGTGAATAATCGCGTTGGTCGATCCACCGATTGCCATGTCGGCAGTGATTGCGTTTTCGAATGAAGTCTCCGTCAGAATGTCGCGCGGCTTTAAGTCTTCCCAAACCATTTCAACAATCCGTCGCCCACAACGAGTTGCCATTCGGGAGTGGTTTGCATCGACTGCCGGAATCGAAGAAGCGCCCGGCAATGTTAAGCCAAGTGTTTCGGCGATCGCGGTCATTGTTGAAGCAGTTCCCATCGTCATGCAGTGACCCGGACTGCGCGCGATCCCATCCTCCATTTCGTTCCATTCGCAGTCAGTGATGTTGCCGGCCTTCTTCTCCGCCCAATACTTCCAAACGTCGCTGCCACTTCCCAGGATCTTGCCGTTCCAGTTTCCGCGAAGCATTGGTCCTGCAGGTAAGTAGATCGCAGGAAGGTTCATACTGATTGCGCCCATCAACAATCCGGGTGTCGTTTTGTCGCAGCCGCCCATCAAAACCACTCCATCGATTGGTTGGGATCGGATGAGCTCTTCCGTCTCCATCGCGAGAAAGTTCCGATACATCATCGGACTCGGTTTCATGTAGGTTTCGGTGACGGACATTGCGGGGAGTTCAACAGGAAAGCCGCCAGCCTGCCAGACGCCACGCTTCACTTCCTCCGCCCGCGTACGGAAGTGACTATGACACGTGGCGAGATCGCTCCATGTGTTGATAATGGCTATTACGGGTTTGCCTTGAAAGTCCTCCAGGGCGTAGCCCATCTGTTTGGTGCGGGAACGATGTCCAAATGAGCGCATATCGTTCACGCCGAACCACCGATGGCTACGAAGTTGTTCAGGAGTTTTCATGGGTTAAAGAATAGGTCCTATGGGTCAAATAGGACTTATGATTGCCTCTTCGATCCTTGCCACAGCCAGGCCGATTGCTCCATCCACAATTGGTTCTCGGTCTTCCATGATCGCACGAGCGAAATCATCGATCAGCGGTGCATGCAGGTTCGACGCTGCTGGATGAGATTCTTCGCGGATTCCTGCTTTGGTAATCACGCGCAGTTTTCCCTCATTCAGAACTGGAACATGAATCGATCCTTCTGAACCAAAAATATCAAAGGTGTCGTGTGGCTGCTGAGCAGAATGAGCGACAGTCAATGTGGCGATCGTTCCTCGCTCAAACTTCATAACGACTGTCCCGACATCTTCAACCTCGCGATGAAAGAATTGATTGGTGCTTATCGCTTTCACCTCTTCGACACCACCAAATAAATCGAGCAATACTTCTATCCGATGACAACCAAAGTCAAACATCGGACCGCCACCCGATAATTGCTTCTTCAATAACCATGAACGTGGATGATCTTCTGCAGGATCGAACCATTCAAACGCGTTCATTTGTGCGATTACCGGTGTTCCAATCTCGCCGTCGTCGATGATCTGCCTGATCCGCTTAACGACAGGATAAAAATGGCGGTAGTAGGCGATGCCTAGTTTCACGTTGTGACGATCACGCGTCGCAATCATCCGATTACACTCGGCTACCGTTAAGGCCATGGGCTTTTCACAAAGCACATGCTTCCCGGCTTCAATCGCTGCGATTGTTTGTTCAGCATGTAAATAGACAGGAGTCGCAATATAAATTGCATCGATACCACCGTCTTTCAGAAGTTCTCGCCAGTCTGCATACCAACGAGGCGCTGCGAATTCCCTGGCGAACGATTCCGCCAATTGCGACTGTGCGCGACTGACCGCAACCAGTTCGCAAATCGGAGAATCGCGCAATGCAGGTGCAACTCGCTTCTGCGCGATGTCGCCACATCCGATCAAGCCAAACTTAATCATTGCCAATTTCCGATTGCGAAGTACCGACGGGGCAGTAGCCCGACTGTCAAGGAGTGCTCCCATGTATCTCTTGCCAGAGACCCAATCTAAGCCCTCCTTGACAGTCGGGCTACTACCCCGTTGGTTGCTCACAAGAACTTTTCCCATCGCCCCAGAATCACGCGCAGCTCGTCCAGCTCTTCCTCAGTCACATTTACCAGCGGCGGGCGCACTGGACCGCCATTCATACCCACCATGTCCATCAACGCTTTCATCGTTGAGACTTCATAGCCTTTGCGACGCGAGCGAATCGCGAATAGTGGGATGACACAGCGATCAAGCAACTCTGCAAGATCATCTTTAGCGCCAATTGAACCCAGTTCATGAAGTCTCAGCGACAAGCGCGGTGCCACTGTCGCAATGCTCGAAGTGAACGTTCGGATGCCTGTGCTGTAATAAGCACCAACCATGTCGTCTCCTGCTCCGCCAATCCACAGGAGGCGATCGCCAACTCGATTCATTATTACTTGTAGTCGCCGAATATCGCCCTGGCCATCTTTCCATGCGACGAGCGTGGGTATTTGGGAAGAGAGTCGCTCAACTGTAGATGGACTGAACGTCAACCAATCACGACTGTAGATCAGCACTCCGAGTTCCGTTGAGGCAGCGATGCTGCGGTAGTACTCGATCAATCCTGCTTCATCAGCGTTGGGATAATAGGGAGGGAAAATAAGGATTCCATCGGCTCCTGCTTTTTCAGCAGCGTGAGCCATCTCGATTCCAACCCGCTGGCCAAACCCCACTCCTGCGATTACCGGGACGCGATTTTCGATGGCATGAACCGTCAACTCAATCACACGCTCATATTCAGCCGGTGTCAGCGAATACATTTCACCTGTTCCGCCTGCCGCAACGATCCCCGTAATCGGATGTTCGATCAACTTGCTTAGATTTTCATGAAGACCGGGTAAGTCCAATGAGAGGTTTTCCTGAAAAGGCGTGATCGGAAAAGCAATCACGCCAAAGAGGCGGCTTCTTAATTCGGATGGATGCATATTCGGACGTCAGCCACAGATTTACGCAGATTAAACGGATCTGAAAAGGGTTTTCAAATCAATCCGTGTCACCTGTGTTGATCTGTGGCCCTAACGGTTTTCGGATACCAACTTTTGTACGACTGGCGCAAGAGTGTCTATTTGCTCGGCGCTCAACGCAGAAACATAAGGACTGATAGATCCAGTCTGCGCAATTCCCGCGAGTTCGGTTGCATGATGCAGCACGCGAGCTGGTCCCCACATATCGCGCAAGTCCTCAAGCGGGAGAAACCTTTCCCGTATCTCTTCTGCTTTTGCGTAGTCGCTCGCATTCAAGGTTTCGAACAATTGTTGGCTCAATCGCGGCGCTATGCATCCAGAGCCAGTGGTAAAACCTTGAAGCTTCCAATCACGCACGTGAACAACCGCCGGCCGTTCGCCGATTCCACTAACTACATGTTTGCGATCTACACGCGCCAGCAACGCCTCCAGATATGAGTCCTGCGACGGATCATCTCTCACAACGGCGTATTTGATTCCTATGCAAACACCGTCATCAACAAGACGCGCGACTGCATCCAGGCCAGCCTCGCGCCTCGCTCCAAAGTTGCTCTCGTCTTTAAGGTACACAATTAACTTTGCGCCTGCGAGATCAGCGATCTCGCGGTAACCTTGCTCCAATCCCACTGCGTCACGAGGGTCCCCGCACGGCAACATCATAGCGACCGCGAATGAGTGCTTGCGTAGAAGGTCGGCTTGCTCGAGAGCGCGCCCGAATGAAGGTCCGATACTTGGAATCATCCACAGTTGATCAGACCCGGATAACCATTCGAGCAATGATTCGAACTCTGAAAGTGTCGAGTGGTAGAGAAACGCATTGCCGCCATAAAGCAGGCGACTGATTCCGCCGCTCACGATGTGTTTGACGATACGGTTGTTTTGTTCGAAATCGATCGTACGCTTCGAATCGTGTCGTCTGGCAAGTGGTGGTACAGCAAAGACGCCATGCAGATCGTCCGGTGTTAGTACTTTCATTGATTTCACTTTTCCTCTGCGCGCCCTCTGGTTCTCTGCGTCTCTGCGGTAAAAATCTACGGGCCCCTTAACGCTTAAACCGCAGAGACGCAGAGAACGCGGAGGAAGCGCGGAGAAACAATTACGTCTCCAACACGACAACCGTCGCAATCGGATCCGGCGCTGTTGCAGGTAACTTAATTGATAATCCGTCCGCGGTCCCGCTCACCGTTATTGATTGTTTAGGAGTTGCCAGTAAATACGCGCGCTTCACCGGCTTCCCAATCGCAGGCACAACCAGGTTCCCATCACTCGGCCAGTTAAAAACATGCAGATATAGCTTCCCCGGTTTACTTGTTACCCGTCCAAACTCCGGCTGCGTTGTAAACGGACTCGCCGTCGTACCATAGATCGATTCGCCGTTCACTTTCATCCATCTACCAACAGCCTCCAAACGTTCGACACTCGGTGCGGGGATTAACCCTTCTTTAGTCGGACCGACATTCAAAAGATAATTCCCACCTTTGGAAGCAATATCAATCAGATTGCGAATTATCACTTCCGGAGACTTCCACTTGTCGTCATAAGACTTAAATCCCCATGTGGTGTTCATCGTCATGCAGCTTTCCCAGTCAACGCCCGTCAGGCCATTTGGTGGAATTTGCTGTTCAGGCGTTCCGAAGTCACCAGCGTACGTTTGATCAGTTTTGCTGAGTCCTTTCATGCCTTCGCGACCACGCCCAACTCGATTATTAATAATGATGCTCGGCTTCAGACTTCGCACATATTCGTAGAGTTGCTTTCCATCTTCTTCGGTCCACCAGTCTTGCCATTCGCCATCAAACCAAAGCACGCCCGGATCGTAATTAGTGACCAGCTCACGCAGCTGTGCCTTCATGTACTTCAGGTATTCTTCCTTGCCGCCCGGTTTCAACTTTGTCGTGCGATTGCCCGCAGTCGGATCTTTGCCGGGAGCATCGACGTAGGCGGCCGGATAATGCCAATCAAGAATCGAGTAATAGAAGCAGAAGACGAGGCCTTGCTTCTTTGCCTCGGCCGCAAGCTCCTTAATTGGATCTCGATGATACGGAGTCGCATCAACAATGTCGTAGTTACTGACTTTGCTGTCGTACATTGCAAAACCGTCGTGATGCTTTGAAGTAATGACGATGTACTTCATGCCTGCGTTCCTGGCAATACTGACCCACTCTTTAGCATTGAACTTGACGGGATTGAAATCAGCAGTGAACTTCTCATACTCGGCTCGTGGAATATTCGACCATTCCATAATCCACTCGCCAATACGGTCAGATCGTTTCCCATTGTACTCGCCGGCTGGGACGGCATAGAGACCCCAGTGAATAAACATTCCAAATCGCGCTTCACGCCACCAATGCATCCGCTGATCGCGCTGGGCTTTGGTCTCGTTGGCAAAGGAATTATTAAGCTGCGCCGAAGTTTGTCCGCTCACAATGAACAAAGACAGCAGACAGATCACAAATCGTGTCTTCATATGCTCACCTCAAAAGCATCCCCAGATTAAACAGATTACACAGCGTAGCGGAGCCACAACCAAACTTGGATACGGTCAGTACCACATCGCGGTAGCGTGTGGGTTCGCCGGTCTGACAGGTGTTGGATTCGGACCCACAACGCTACCGCGATGTGGTACTGACTGTATCCAAGTTGGTTTAAAGAAACGTTGCCAAGAAAACAAGAACTTGTTGGTTTGTTACACAGAGTTTTTTAAGAGCGAGATCGCGCTCGCGGGTCTTAACGTCAGAAAAATCAATCTGCGTGTTCTGCGTAATCTGTGGATGGATCGTTTCAGTTCCACAACACGGGCTGTCGAATAAAAAAGTTTCGTATGACTTCATCAACATTAGAACCTGCCGGCAATTTTTTCCACACTTCGATGTACTCAGGTCGTTTCAAGGCTCGACCGCCAAACAACAAACTACAATGACGCATCGGCCATTCTGCCGCGTACATCACATCCGGTTTCAGTGGCCAACTCTTCTTGTCCTTTATATATGGATACATGTAGGCAAGAGCTTTGGAAATGCCGCGGCCATCAGTTGTGCTGAATGTCCAGAGGTCGTCTTTCTCCGTGGACAACAGCTCGCAAATCGTCGCCATTGCGTCCAGATTGAATAGTGAATAACCGTAAGGCTTGGTGCGACGCAGTTCCTCTGGAAAACTACCATCGGTCGCAATCTGGTTCGGAACGAGCACAGATTTGAATCGGTTGCGACAATAGTCGACTAGATCACGACGGCCAACGAGCAACGCAAAAGCTGCGACCTGCATTACCCAACACGTACCGTGATTGTTTTTCGCTTCACGCTCGTCGATTCCGTTCTTGCTGCTCGTCATCCACTGAAGATAGTCGGTGAACCATTGGATGACTCCGCCCAGGTCGGTTGTGTTAAAGGATCGTGAATCCTTCAACCATTCGATAGCTCGCGCCGCCTCAACCAAATGAATCGTATCGATGATGCCGATACCGCGTCCGGTAAAGCGACCGTGAATCGCCTGTGCATACTGCAGGTTCGGATTCATCTTCGTCTTTTCATCGATGAACCACGCGCGAAGATGTTTCACTGCATGTCTGGCATAACGCTCATCTCCCGTTAGTTTCCAGGCTGCAACAAGCGCAGGTACCTGGACACTAAGACGCATTAGATACTTGCGATGATCGACGAAATTGTTTGGGTTCGTCATGCCATCGCGTTGAATGTACGGACCGTCGGGATTTTGGGGATCGGGCCACCAGTAATCACCTTCCGAGAAGAAGTCATGCAACCCACCGGCGCTACGAGGCGAACTTGTTGCCGTTACCGTTATTGGCTGTTCGTTTAAGTATTGATCGGCGGCTTTCAACACGCGCATGCGTTCGAACCGCGCGAGATCGAATTTATCTTGCGCTAACGTCGAACAGGCAGATACAACCAGCAGAAGAATGATCAATAGTGGTCGAGTCAACATGCACCTTCTTCTCTGTGCGGTCTCTGTGTGCTCTGTGACTCTTTGGTGAATATCGTGCCCAGTTACCACAGAGACACAGAGAACACAGAGGTGGCACAGAGAAAACTTATCGGACTTCCGGTTCGATCTTGAATGTATTGCTGTTCCAATCGACCGTAACCGTCGTCCCGTCTGCAAACGTTGTCCGCTCTTTGCGATAGTTCGCATCCAGGAACTCGTGATTTGTCATCTCCAGTATTCCAACACGCTTGTGCAACGCCATCATCTGACGCATCAACGCAGTGGATTGTTCATCGACCGGACCGATCGGCCATTCCGGTTGACCTCCATAAAGAATTCCCTGCAACAACGTTTTCTGATCGCGAGCCCCGAATGATGTAATCACAGCATCGTGATAAACCAACTGGTACAGAGGTACCAATACCGCCTTGCTTCCTCCACCTGACTGGTTGATGACATCGACGTAAGGGATCACCCAATCGGCGCCAGCCTCAGTTGCGACGATTCCAAGGTTCTGTCGCGACCAATTCATCATCAGTATCTGGCCACCCATCGCGTCAGTGTGCGTCGTTGGATGCTCCACATTGAAATCCTGATCCGGCGGAACATAACCGATCACATCAATATAGATCCCCTGCGTCCTGATGCCGTGATCGAAAAACAGTTGATAGTTCTTCAATAGATGCCCGAGTTGAAAGCGAGCGTTCAAATACGCCTGGGGCCCGCCGTCCCAATGGCGCATTAATGGAACTTGACCTTGCTTTGAATCACCAAAGCGAGAGCCTGGAAATTGCCGCGGCGGTACGCGAGCGTCTTCTTCGTGAACAGCAAACTGCTCGTTATATGAAGGAGCGTCGAGATAATAATCACGATATTGATCGTGAAAGATGACTTGATAGCCAAGTTCACGACAGGCATCGGTCAATCGCTTCATGCCGTCCCAACCGCCTGCAGCTTCGGGAGGTGGCAACGGATCAGGATGTTGACGATCGTAACCAAGATGCGGCCAACCAGAAACGTAGACCAGTAAACGGTCGATGCCTTTCGCTTTCAATTCCCGAAGCTGACGAATCCGTTCATCAAAAGTTGTCAGGCTGTAATTCTTCGCAACGTCTTTTGTGTCGTAGCGATCACTGGTGGCGACAAGGTTTCTGAGAATACTGACCCGAGTCTGTGGAATACCAATTAGATCCGCGACTGCGGGCGTACGAGCAATCTTCTCTTTCAGGGAAACAAAGAGACCGGTCTCTTTCACGTATTCTCGATATCGCTTCGCCATCTGGACGTAATTCCCATCGGCGAAGAAAGTCATTCGGCAGGTGCGCAAATAGCCGAAGCGATTAAGTTGTGCTCGCCATTGAGGTCCAACGACTGTCGGTCCACCCGCCGGATGTGAAAACTGATAACTTGCATCATCCGGAGTCTCGACAATTACCATCGCGGCCGATTTTCCTTTTTGGAAGCCCCACCAGGACATCGACCACGACTCAATCACGTGACTCTGCAACAAACTATGATCGGATGCTGCGATTTTTCCCTCCGGAGTGACGGTCCGAATGGGGTAATACTCTTTGGGCCACTTTCGTGGTAACAACGTTCCTCGGCCGTTACTTAACAACGTGTAATCAACATCGTGCGCATCAACGGCAGCCGGCCAGTTGAGTTGGCGCAGCGTGGCGTCTCTTTCGTTGGCGACGACGTCGAACACCAGCTCTTCTGATTTACCTTCGAGACAGATTGTCAGAAAGAGATCTAAATCGACGTTGCTTCCTGCGCTCGACCAACCTGACAGAACAAGCTTTACTCCGGTTTTGAATCCGGTGTCATACGAAACAACCGAGAGCTTTTTGGCATCGGCAATACGCAATGAAAGCTCTTCACTCTTTGAGCGCACGACCATGTCGCCTAGTTTCGACGGCATTAGTTGCCATTGCGTCAGACCGGCTTCAATGCTTACCGAGAGGTCACGTTCGTTGAGAGTGAATGAATTAACTTTGCCTTTAACGAGCCACTTGGATCCTTCGTGAGAAACAGTCACCGGCATCGCTCCCCATTGATCGCGAGTGAGTGTTTGGGCTTGCGCAAAGGAACCTGTACAGGTGACAAATAGGATAAGAAAAAGTGTCTGAAGTTGGTTCATGTGATTTGGATTTTCTTTAAGACAGGTATACCCGTCACGACCTAGTTTCGTGTGTTTCGTGTTGATTCGTGGATCGCGTCTTCCGTTCAACCAAGGCGATCCACGAATTCACACGAAACACGCGATGTTACGTCAGCTCAAGCAACCTCGATTACAACAATCTGATCCGATCTGAAGCGTCTACTGGCGGAAGTTTGTCCACAGCAGACTTGATCTCCTCATCCGGATACTTACTCGCTGCTCGTCGAATCAAAGGAAACAATTGTTGTGGTGGCCATTCGCCGAGTTGTTGATACGTCCACTTCTGGCCAAACGCGAACGGCACGAGAAAACCCAGGGCCTTTCGAATACTGCGACCATCCGTGGTTTCATAGTTCCACAGATCAACTCCCACATTCTCACCGAGACGAGCCAACAGCATCAGCCCATCAAGATTGCCGCAGCTGTATCCCCACGCTTTTGTGCGCGCTAGTTCAAGCAGCTGACGACCATCTGGCTCGATCTGCAGAGCAATCCGTTTAGAGCGTGCGGCAAGCAAGACGTCACGCGCGAGGTCTCGCTTACCAAGAAACAAAGCAAACGATACGACCTGAACATCGTAATAAGTGCCGTGGTTGTTTTTTGCTGCCGATTCGTCTCTACCGTTCTTACTCTCCAACATCCACTGCAGAAACTTGCTAAACCATTCTTCCATGCCTCGTTGATCGTTGGCAGTCCACGCCCTGGAACCAGCAACCAATCCAATCGCATCAACGACGCGAGTTAATCCTCGGGTTTCAATCAAGCCGATTCCACGGCCCGTATTGATTCCAGGAATGCCTTGAGCAAACTGAAGGTTGAGGTTCATGCGGGTGGCGGGAACGAGAAAGAAGGCGCGAAGCAACTCGGTTGCTTTTGCTGCGTAGTCTTCTTTCTCCAAAAAGTAATAGCCGAGTGCGAGTGTTTCGACCGACTCCTCCATCTGATCTTTGACACGATGGTTATTGATCTTGTCGATCTCAGGATTACGTTCGCCATCTCGTCGAATATATGGGAGACCGTTCGGTTTCGCAGGATCGGGCCAGAAGTACGGCGCCTGACTCATGTAGTCGTGCTTGTCACCACTGGGAGGAGTCGCCTCTTTAGTGGTTACTGAAAACGGACCAAGGTTTAAAGCGTTGTCGGCGTCACGTTTCAGTTTGGCAATTGCCGGAGAAATACTTGGATCCTGTTGTCGAACACGCTGTTTTGCTGCTTCGAGTGATTTCGGATTAAGAAGAAAGACGCGCGGGGAATATCCATCAACTTTCTTTGTTGCTGAGTTAATTGAGGCGCCTCGCAGCGCAAGTAACGTAATCACTACGATTAATCTCTTGAACTTCATAACGCAAACACTGAACTTTGCCCAACGTTCATTCTTACGCTTCGTGTTGTTTCGTGTGATTTCGTGGATCGTCGATCGAGGAGGAATACCAGTGAATCAGAACGGGAGCGGAACGACCTCTTGACCGCGCAGTGCGTTTGGTCAAATTGGGAAGATCAAGCGGTCGCTCCGCTCCCGTTCTGTCTAGAACATAAACCTCAAGCCAAACTGAATCTGTCGTGGATTTGTTCCGGCAGCCAGACTATTAATACGTCCCACATTCGTTGCGATAGTCGTCGCGTTCGTATTGATCGTCAGGTTAGTTGGTGTGTCCCAGTTTTGAATATTGAAGACATTAAACATCTCCATTCGAAACTGAAGTTCCCAAGTCTCACGAAGCGGGAAGCTCTTGAATAGCGACAAGTCAGTATTGAAAACTGACTTTCCGCGAAATACGTTGCGTCCCAGACTCCCGAACGATCCTGAAGGAATGCCAAAGGCGCACGGATTAAACCAACTCGAGATCGTGTGAACAGCATCCGCGGCCTTTCCACCCTGCGAAATAGTTTTCTGACACAACGGATCTGGATTGGCCGGCACTGGCCCGGCTGTAAATGGATCCGCGAGCAAGTTTGGTCGAAGATAAGTTCCCGGCGCCGTTGGTGCACTGCCGCGCAAGTTTGCTAAATCACCAGTGACCTGCAAGCTGTATGGTGCGCCGCTTCTAGCCTGCATGATGAAGTTCGTTTGCCAGTTACCCAACACCCAAGCTGCTGGACCACTTCTGAACCACCGCTTTCCTTTGCCCGTTGGAAGTTCATAGACCGTTGCCCAGGAAACGAAGTGCGGAATGTCGTAAGACGACACTCCTCGCGAGGTGCTTTGATCGTAGTAGTTCTGAATGGTTGAACCACCACCGGGTCCGTTTTCAACGTTGAAGTAACCACTGCTGACGTCGATCGACTTGCTCCACGTATAAGAGATCAAGGTGCTCAATCCCTTAGAGAAGCGACGTTGAAATTTCGATTCGAGTGCGTTGTAGTTTGAGTACCCAATGTTGGTGGTATAAGTGAAGCCGGCAGCAACCCACGGCATCAATCGCGCAGCATCAACCGTGGCGGCGGGTGTGCCATTTGGAAATGCACGATTAGCAGCGTTTGCAAAACCGGCATACGGCAGTCTGCCATTCTTCGAACCAACATACGCCACCGAGACCATAGATGTGGGTGTCAGTTCCCTCTGAACCTCAACATGCCACTGCTGTGAATATGGATCCTTGTAGTCTGGATTATTCGGAAACCCACCGACGCTCCAGGGATTCGTCGTAGGCAGCGGAGTAGCAAAACCCTGACCCTGAATCTGGATGATGTTGAAAGCCGTTCCATTCGTAAAGTTGACTGACGCATTCGCATTACCCGAAAAGGCAGTTGCATCGGGCCAGGTCGTCGCTTCCAGATCGTTTTGCGCGTATTGACTCCTCGCCGGAAGCGGATCCCAGTAGAGGCCATATCCTGCTCGCAAAACCGTTTTGGGATTCAAAGTCCATGCAATACCAACTCGAGGACCCCAGTTATCTTTGATTGGTGGTGGCGCAAAAAACCTTGTGCCGGCCACAACAACGTTCGCAAAGTGGGGATCCGTCTTAAACGCGTCGGGGATGCATGGCGCCGATGAAGCAACGCTGCAGAAAGGCGGCATTTGTGTGGCACCGATGATCCATTTTTGATTTTCGAGATCGAGAGAGTTCCACAATCTGCCGTCGAGAGTCTTCGGCTGATTCAGGTAGTCGTAACGAAGACCCAGCGTCAGTGAAAAGTTTCTACGCACACGCCACTCGTCCTGAACAAAACCAGCCCAGGATCCATATTTGAATTGCACTGGTCCGCCATGCAGGGTTGGAAGCTGCGCACTGAAGCTGTTTGGAAATCCCAGGAGTGCGGAAGCCAGAGACAAGCCGCTGGTTCCTGACGGCGCTGTTGGCAGTCGCGTCTGCTCGTCGTTGAAGCTGTAAGTCTGAAATGTGTTCAGCTGAATTCGTTTGGCTTCGATGTACCAACCACCTGCTTTGATGCTGTGGTTGCCTTTTACCCAAGTCAAAGTCGGAGTAACACTCCAGTTTGGATTCTCGCGAAGTGCGTCACCTCTGATGCCGAGATTGTTATTGCCACCTGCCGTCCAGTTTTGCAGCGCGACTAAGAGACCCGAATATTTATCGACATCGACAAATCCAAACTGCTTCAAGGGATCCAAGCCTGCCTGATGCTGATTCTGTTGACTGGAGTCAACACCGGGACGACCGGCATAGCCTGCTCTAAAATCGAAAACCAGCGTTGGACTAAAAGTGTGTGTCCATGCGCCACCATAGTTTCGTCCCTTTCCACTTCCTCCAGTCGATCCTTCGCTGCCAATCGGATTGAACACCGTGACGTTCTGTTGCGTGTAACGGAAAAAGATACTGTCGTTATCGCTAAACCGGTGATCGATTCTGACCTGGAAACTGTTTGCATTGTTTGTGGTCGGACGAATTTGCGCAAAGTTGTTTACGGCATCACCCGAAAGGTTTGGGGTAGGTGAGTACGTCCTGAAAAAGCTTTGCATTGGTCCGAAGATCAATGCCTGGGGAATCTTGAAGCAGGGTGAACCGATCGATTGATCCTGCTGCTTGAGAGAGTTCACAGGCAACGGATTTCCAGACGCATCACAGCGAAATGGATCTCGAACAAAGTTATTGCCTACCTGTCGCGTTGAATAAGGGTTGTAAATCTGTCGTCTAAACGGCGTGTTCGTGAAGTCTCCGTTTATTTCGGCCGGGGTGGGAACATACGCCAACGCAAGTGTTGGTTGGCTGTAACGCCAGCCGTCGTAACCTACAGAGAAGAACGTCTTATTCTTAAAAATTGGACCAGTCAGTGTCGCCCCAAACTGATTTTGTCTGAAAGGTAACGGACTGTCAGGAACACCCTGGCCTGGTTTACATCGAGCAGTTGTACAGACATCA
>Ga0310810_10004085_pt1 | contig 16073 bp, 9 predicted proteins | sample NCmetagenome_FD_207641 | JGI IMG/M metagenome (GOLD analysis project Ga0310810, IMG submission 207641) | Soil microbial communities from experimental microcosm in Duke University, North Carolina, United States - NC | ecosystem: Engineered > Artificial ecosystem > Soil microcosm > Unclassified ... | reverse complement strand
GCCAGCGCCCGCATCGCCGCGGTGACCAAACTCCTGCGCAGCGGCAAGAGTGATGTCCCGGACGATTTCGCCAAGCTCCTGTTCGGCCGCGCCGATGCGGAGGATCTGATCGCTTACGACGCCGCCGAGCTTGCGGCGCTGACGCGTGCCGCCTGGGCGTTCCTCGCCGTCCGCCATCCTGATGCGCCGAAAATCCGATTCGAGCAGCTGGATGCTTCAGATCGCAAGGCATCCCGAGATGGACATCTCAATTCGGTTTCGGTCATTGAGATCGTCAACGACGACATGCCGTTCCTGGTCGACTCGGTGATGGGCGAATTGACCGAGCGGGGACTTACCGCACGGTTGATTGTTCATCCGATCCTTCAGGTCGAGCGCGACAAGAGCGGCAAGCTTACGGCGCCACCGAAGGATGCCGGCAACAACAAGGACGTTCGCCGCGAGAGCTTCATCCACATCCACGTGGCGCGAGTCGACGGTGCCGTGCGCCGCGCCGAAATCGTGCAGGCACTGGAGCAGACGCTCGGGCAGGTCCGTGCCGCGGTCACGGACTGGAAGCCGATGCTCGGCCGCGTCGCCGATGTCATCGCCGAGCTCAAGACCAATCCGCCGCCGGTGCCGGTGGACGACATCGCCGAGGCGATCCAGTTCCTGGAATGGCTCGCCGCCGACAACTTCACGCTGTTCGGCGTCCGCGACTACGCGTTCAAGGGCAGCGACCTCAGTCCCGTCAAGGATTCCGGACTCGGCATCCTGCGTGACGGCGAAATACCGGTATTCACCCGCGGCCGCGAGGCGCAGGCAATCTCGCCGGAAACCCGCGCCTTTTTCGACGAGCCGAAGACGCTGATCGTACTCAAGGCCAACGTCCGCTCGCGCATCCATCGGCGCGTTCATCTCGACTACATCGGCGTCAAGCGCTTTGACGCTGATGGCAATCCGACCGGTGAATTTCGTATCCTCGGCCTCTTCACCTCGACGGCCTACACGCGCTCAACCCGCACCATTCCCTACCTGCGCCGCAAGGTCGATGCCGTGCTCAGACGCGCCGGGTTCGATCCGGGCGGTCACTCCGGCAAGGCGCTGGTCAACGTGCTGGAAGGCTATCCGCGCGACGAGCTTTTCCAGATCGATGAAGACACGCTCTATGAATTCGCCACCGCGATTATGCAGCTCGACGAGCGCCCGCGGGTTCGCGTGCTGGCGCGTCATGATCGGTTCGACCGTTTCGTCTCCGTGCTGATCTATGTGCCGCGTGAGCGATACAATTCCCAGGTCCGCAGCGGAATCGGCGCCTATCTCGCGAAAGCGTACCGGGGCGAGGTCGCGGCGTTCTATCCGTTCTTCCCCGAGGGCCCGCTCACCCGCGTCCATTTCATCATCCGGCGCCTCAGCGGTGATCCGCCGCGGCCGGAACGTGTGGAGCTTGAACGAAACGTCAACGCCATCATCCGCACCTGGGCCGACGACTTTGCTGACGCGCTGGCGGCGGCGCAGCCGAAACAGGCCAGCGCGCTATTGGAGCGCTACCGCGAGGCTTTCTCGCCCGGTTATCGCGACACCTATTCGCCGGCGGTAGCGGTCGCCGACATTCCTGACATCGAGGCGTTGAGCGCGGACAATCCGATCGGCGTCGATTTCTTTGCGCGCAGCGAGGACGGCAAGCCTTGCGTCGGCCTCAAGGTGTGGAGTCACGGCCGCCCGATTCCGCTGTCGGAGCGGGTGCCGGTGCTGGAGAACATGGGATTCCGCGTCGTCGACGAACGCACCTTTGAGATAGGCGGTACGGTCGATGCCTGGCTGCATGACATGGTGCTGGAGCGGAACGACGGCGCTCCGGCCGATTTCGACAAGCTGAAGGCGGCGCTGGAAGTGGCCTTTGTGGCGGTGATGCGCGGCCGGGCCGAGAACGACGGCTACAACGCGCTGGTGATGGCCGCCGGTCTGGATTGGCGTGACGTCGCGCTGATCCGCACCGTATCGCGGTTCCTGCGGCAGATCCGCGTGCCGTATTCGCAGGACTACATGTGGGCGACGTTGCGCAAGCACGCAGGCCTCGCCACCAAGATTGTCGAGTTGTTTCATGCGCGGTTCAATCCGCGCACCAAGGATCGTAGCAAGCGCGAGGCCGCCATTCTCGCTGAGATCGAGTCCGCGATGGCAGCGGTCGATAGCCTCGACGAGGATCGCATCGTGCGGCGCTTCGTCAATGCGGTGCAGGCTGCGATCCGCACCAACTATTACCAGCCTGACAGGGACGGCCAGCCGAAGCCGGAAATCTCCATCAAATTCTCCAGCCGCAAGCTCGACGACGTGCCGAAGCCTGCGCCGCTTTACGAGATTTTCGTCTATTCGCCGCGCTTCGAGGCGGTTCACATGCGCTTCGGCAAGGTGGCGCGCGGCGGCATCCGTTGGTCTGACCGGCCGCAGGATTTCCGCACCGAAATCCTCGGCCTGGTGAAAGCGCAGCAGGTTAAGAACGCGGTGATCGTGCCGGTCGGCTCTAAGGGCGGCTTCGTGCCGAAGCGGATGCCGGTGGGCGGCACGCGCGAGGCGATCCAGGCCGAGGGCGTCGCGACCTACAAGCTTTTCATGCAGTCGCTGCTCGACATCACCGACAACCTCGATCTCAAGGGCGTGGTGCCGCCCAAGGACGTGGTGCGCCACGACGACGACGATCCCTACCTCGTGGTCGCCGCCGACAAGGGCACCGCGACCTTCTCCGACATCGCCAACGGTATTTCCGAGGCGCACGGATTCTGGCTGGGCGACGCCTTCGCCTCCGGCGGGTCGGCGGGCTACGACCATAAGGTGATGGGGATCACTGCCCGCGGCGCCTGGGAATCGGTCAAGCGGCATTTCCGCGAAATGGATGTCGATATCACGCGGACAGAATTTACCGCAGTTGGCGTCGGTGACATGTCGGGCGACGTGTTCGGGAACGGCATGCTGCGCGAAACCACGACCAAGCTTCTCGCCGCGTTCGATCACCGCGATATCTTCATCGACCCGAATCCCGACCCGGAGAAAAGCTTCGCCGAGCGAAAGCGCATGTTCGCACTGCCGCGCTCGAGCTGGCAGGACTACGACAAGGCGCTGATCTCCAAGGGCGGCGGCATTTTCCCCCGCTCGTTGAAGGAGATCGCGCTGTCGAAGGAGGCGCAGCAGGCGATCGGTCTCGCCAAGGCCAAGGCGACGCCGCAGGAGGTGATGAACGCAATCCTGAAAGCGCCTGTCGATCTGTTGTTCTTCGGCGGCATCGGCACCTACATCCGCGCCACGACGGAAAGCGACGAGGCGGCGGGCGATCGCGCCAACGATCCGATCCGCATCACCGCGCCGCAGGTCCGCGCCAAGGTGATCGGCGAGGGCGCCAATCTCGGCATGACGCAGCGCGGCCGGATCGAGGCGGCAGCGAAGGGCGTGCGGCTGAACACCGACGCCATCGACAACTCCGCCGGCGTCAACACATCCGACGTCGAGGTCAACATCAAGATTGCGTTGAGCCTCCCGGTGCGCGACGGCCGCCTCACCGTGAAGACGCGCAACACCTTGCTCGGCAAGATGACCGACGAGGTCGCGAGCCTGGTGCTGCGCAACAATTATTTGCAGACACTGTCGCTGTCGCTGGCACAGCGGCGCGGTCTGGAGGACCTGGGGTTCCAGCAACGTTTGATGCAGACGTTGGAGCAGAAGGGCGAGCTCGAACGCGCCATCGAATTTCTTCCCGATGACATGGAGCTGGCCGAGCGGGTGCGCAAGCAGCAGCCGCTGACGCGGCCCGAACTGTCGGTGCTGCTCGCCTACGCCAAGCTCAGCCTCTACGCCGATCTGCTCGAGTCGAACGTGCCCGACGATCCGTATCTGGGACGTGAGCTGGGCCGCTATTTTCCCAAGGTGATCGGGCAGAAGTATCCCGACGCGCTGGAGAAGCACCGGCTGCGCCGCGAGATCATCTCGACGCAGCTTGCCAATTCCATCATCAATCGCGGCGGGCCGACCCTGGTGGTGCGAATCGCCGATCAGACCGGCGCGGCGCCGTCCGCCATCGCGTTTGCGTTCGCTGCGGTGCGTGACAGTTACGACATGCCGGAGCGCAACGAGGAGATCAACGCGCTCGACGGCAAGATCGCCGGCAAGGTGCAGCTTTCGCTCTATGCCGCTGTGCAGGACCTTCTGCTCGATCGACTGGTCTGGTTCCTGCGCAACGCCGATCTGAGCAAGGGACTGGCCGGCGTGGTCGAGCACTACCGCAAGGGCATTGCCGCGGTCAGCGGTGCGCTCGACAAAGCGCTGCCGAAGGATGCCGCCGCGGCGCGCGCAGCCCGCAGCAAGGAATTGATCGACGCTGGTGTGCCGGAAGCCCTGGCGCGGCGGATCGCCGACATTCCCGAACTCGCTGCAGCGCCCGACATGGTGCTGATCGCCGATCGGACCAAAAAGCCGATCGCCGCGATTGTCGCGACCTACTTCGCCGCCGAGGGGTATTTCCGTGTGGATCGCGTGGTGTCGGCGGCGCGCAACATCGACCGCCTGGCGCTCGACCGTGCGCTGGATTCCATCGGCGACGCCGAGCGGCGGCTCACCGCTGCCATGGTCGAAACCGGCTCGACCGGCGAGGCCGCGGTTGAAGCCTGGGTCAAGCCGCGGCAGGCCGAGGTCGAGCGCATCCGCGCGGCGATCCACCAGATCGCCGGCAGCGGGCTGACACTGTCGAAGCTGACCGTAACGGCGAGCCTGCTGGGCGATCTAGCCAAGGGCTAAAATCTTAGTAGCTACAATTACTTATGGAGAATGCGGTGATCCCGCTCGCACGCCCGAGGTGTGCGAAAAGTCCTGAACCCATGGTTACCGGCGCCCCACCAATGACCGAACAGAGGCGGCCCGAAGCGCCGCTCACGAATGCCAGGAGGCAGTCATGCGGTCACGGTTCGGGATCCGGAATTTGCTCGGTGCGGCGCTCACAGCGCTGACGCTGGGCGCGTTCGCGCAGCCGGCCGGTGCGCTGGAGATTTCCAAGCACGCCTCCGATAGCGCTGAGGTCAATGCCATCCTGCTCAAGGGCGGCGTCGAGGACGGCGATACCTTCGATCTCAAGGTCTACATTTCCAAACTGCCGAAGAAGGCAACGGTTATCGTCTATCTGAACTCGCCCGGCGGCAATCTTCGCGAGGGCATGAGGCTCGGCCGCTTTTTCTTCGACAACAAGATCGAGACCGCTGTCGAGACCAAGACCGCGTGTGCCAGCGCCTGCGCGCTCGCCTTCCTCGGCGGCCGCGATGATGCCGGCAAGCCGCACCGCACCAAGGCGTCGAACAGCGGGCTCGGCTTCCATTCGTTCTCGCGTGACTTCGACAACAAGAACTACAGCGCCGACGACCTGAAGATCGTGGTGCAGCAGACCCAGACCCAGGTGTTCCTGGTCGCCGAATATCTGAAGTCGATCGGCGCCGACCTCGACGTCGTCCGCCTGATGCTGAAGGCTCAGGCCAACCAGATGAACTACATCTCGAACGACGAGGCGCTCTCGCTCAACATCCGGGTGTGGGATGACAAGCGCAACCAACTGGTCGATCCTGAGCAGGTGACGGGCAGCCTCGACCGCTCCCGCACAGCGAAGGCCGACAGCAAGCCGCAGTCGTAGAACCAACGAGTGTCATGGCCGGGCTTGTCCCGGCCATCCACGTTTTGCTGGCAAAGAAGTAAGGCGTGGATGCCCGGCACAGGGCCGGGCATGACGTGGAGAAGCCGTGGTTAATGCCGGAAGTGCCGTGTGCCGGTCAGCACCATGGCGACGTTGTGCTCATCGGCAGCGGCGATCACCTTGTCGTCGTTGACCGAACCGCCGGGCTGGATCACCGCCGTGGCGCCGGCTTCGATGGCGACCAGCAAGCCGTCCGGGAACGGAAAGAACGCGTCGGAAGCGACCACCGAGCCCTTGGTGAGCGGCGCCGGCAGCTTCAATTCCTTGGCGGCGTCCTCGGCCTTGCGTGCGGCGATCCGCGCCGCATCGATCCGGCTCATTTGCCCGGCGCCGACGCCGACGGTGGCGCGGTCCTTGGCATAGACGATGGTGTTCGACTTGACGTGCTTGGCGACGCGGAAGGCGAACCGCAGGTCGTCGAGCTCGGCCGCGGTCGGCGCGCGCTTGGTGACGGTCTTGAGCTGCATCTCGTCGACCGTGGCGTTGTCGCGCGATTGCACCAGCAATCCGCCGGCAACCGATTTTACGGTCAAGCCGTGAGCGCGCGGATCGGGCAGGCCGCCGGCCAGCAGCAACCTTAAGTTCTTCTTGGCGGCGACGATGGCGATCGCTTCTTCGCTCGCCTCCGGCGCGATGATCACCTCGGTGAAAATCTCGGTGATCGCCTTGGCGGCCTCGGCGTCGAGCGCACGGTTCAGAGCCACGACGCCGCCGAACGCAGAAGTGGAGTCGCAGGCGAGCGCCTTGCGGTAAGCCTCGACGATGCTTCCGCCCTCGGCGACGCCGCACGGGTTGGCGTGCTTGATGATGGCGACCGCCGCCGTCCGCTTGGGATCGAACTCGGCGACGCATTCATACGCCGCATCGGTGTCGTTGATGTTGTTGTAGGACAGCTGCTTGCCCTGCACCTGCCGCGCCGTGGCAACGCCGAAGCGCTGCTCCGGCGCGCGATAGAATGCCGCGCTCTGGTGCGGGTTCTCGCCGTAGCGCAGCGCCTCCGCGAGCTTGCCGCCGAAGGCGCGGAACGAGGGCGCCTGGTCGCCAAGCTCGTTCGCGAACCAGTTCGAGATCGCCGCGTCATAGCTTGCGGTGCGCGCATAGGCCTTGGCGGCGAGCTTCTTGCGAAGCGCCAGCGTGGTCGCGCCGCCGTGTTGCGACAGCTCGCCCAGCACGCGCGTGTAATCCTCCGGTTCGACCACTACGGCGACGTCGGCGTGGTTCTTGGCGGCGGCGCGAATCATCGCCGGCCCGCCGATGTCGATGTTCTCGATGCAATCGTCGAATTTGGCGCCCTTCGCCACCGTCGCCTCGAACGGATAGAGGTTGACCACCAGGAGGTCGATCGGCCGGATGCCGTGCGAGGCCATCGCGCCGGCGTGCTCCTTGTTGTCGCGGATCGCCAGCAGCCCGCCGTGCACCTTGGGGTGCAGCGTCTTGACGCGGCCGTCCATCATCTCGGGAAAGCCGGTTAGTTCGGAGACGTCCATCACCGTAATGCCGGCCTCCTTGATCGCCTTGGCGGTGCCGCCGGTCGAGACGAGCTCGATGCCGTGACTAACGAGACCGCTTGCGAATTCAATCAAGCCGGTCTTATCGGACACGGAAATGAGGGCGCGGGTGACGCGGCGCGAATCTGTCATGAGCGATCGTCTTCTTGTGTCGTTACAGCGGCAACTCGGGCTCGTCGGCGGCAGGGCGGCGCTCGCCGCTCGCGACAGGCGTGGACACGTGATTGAAGCTCCAGTGAACGCGCGGGACCTTTCGGGCGCGGCCGTAGATCACGATCTGAAGCGCGCGGCGCGGCCCGTCGGAGCCGGGCAGATAGACGCTTTCCTCGATCTCGATCCGATCCTCATAGGCGTTGAAGATCCAGGCGTCGCGGCTCGGCAGCATCAGCATGGCGCCGCGTCCATCGGACAGCTTGTTGGCCTTGACGGACGGATGCAGGTGAAACCGCACCGCGAACTCGTCGGAGATGCCGGCTGGGATCATGTCGCCGTCGGTGGCGACGAACAGGTCCTCGCCGTCGACCCGATCGCCGGCCAGCGCCAGCTTCAAGGCGCGCTGATGGATCACCCTGAAGCGGTCGGCGTAGCCATCGTGGGAGGTGCGCAGGATGACCGCGTCGCCGCGCTCTTCGCGGCCGACCGTGATTTCAGCCGGGCCGCTGACGATCGGTGTGCCGAGCATGCGTTTGAATGAGCCTTCCTCGAGAAACCGGCACGAGGAGGTGTCGTTGAACACCACAGTGGAGTGCGCGGCGGTGGCGCGCGCGACCTGGCGCCAGGTTTCGCGATGCGTCGCCGGCAGGCCGCAGTTGACCACGATGCGCTGCAACCCGTGTGACAGTTCGAACGATAGGCAACCGGCGTGCGCCTCCTGGCTGAGGGTAATCGGCGGCGGCGCGCCGGTATCCATCAGCAGCACCAGTTCGCCCAGCTCGATGCGCTGGTAACCGGAGTGCGACGCGTTGGACAGCGGGGCGCCGCGGGCATCGTCGTAGGCCAAGATGGTTGCCATCAGCTCCGGCTGCGTCGGTCCCATGCCGTTGAAATGCGCGAAGGTGCCGTCGCCGTGACGGAAGAAGCGCATCATCGGCATCATGCGGTCGATGGCGTGATTGAGCTGCGGTGGCGGCGCGAGGTTGCGCGCCTGAAAAGCATGGCGCAGCGGCAGCAGATCGAGCAGCAGTTCGATCAGCGCGCCGGGATTGCGGCTGACGTGCCCGCCGTCCGGCAGGATCTGTCGCTCGATCTCGGTAACCAACTGCTTGACCGCGCCGCGCAGATGGCGCGCTTGCCCCGCCATGCACAGCGCAGCGTAGGTGAGTGCGACCAGAGCCTGCATTCGCGGCGCGCCGTCGCGCGCCTCCAGCGCGGTGTGGCGCAGGTAGCGGACCTGGCGCACCAGGCTTTTCAGGAACCGCCGGTAGAACTGCACGTCGGCGTCATGCAGGATCAACGGCGCCTGGCTGAGCCACGATGTAATGCGGCGCGCCATGATCTCGGGCTGCCAGGACAGCTTGTTCCAGGCGCCGTGCACCGAAATCCACTCGTCGACCAGTGCGCGTGCGTTGGCGCGGGTGATGCCGGACTCGGCTGCACGCAGATGGCGGAGCCAGCCGAAGCCGAGCAGGGCGGCGGCCCATTCGTCGGAGGGCGGCACGATCTGGAACGGCGAGCGGCCGTCGCTGACCACCACCTTGCCGGCGAAGACAAACCGTCCGGCGTAAATTTCGCTGGCGCGCGTGCCGTCGGCGGTGCGCAAATCCTGCGGCGCGATCAGCAGCCGGTCGGCCTTGCGCGGGATGAAGCTCAACCTGATGACAGGGTGACCGCGCAGCCGCCCTGCGGTGCTGCGAAGCGCTCGCCGTCCGAGCAGCAGGGATAATTTGGCCCGCTCCCCAATCGACAGGCCGGCCATGGCTGCGCTTGCCTCTCTGCGACTCCGGGCGCCCGTCGCCCCGGCCCTCCCGCCACATATAGCGAAGGCGGCAACCCCGGCCAACCGGATCAAGACTCGCCGTTCCTCACGATTCGCGCAGCGTAGAAGCCGTCGAGCCCGGCCATCCGGGGGTCCGGGTCGGGCCAATGGCAGGGGAGGGTGCGAAGCCCGCCCTCAGCGGTCAGGAGTTCGGTATGGCCCGCCACCTCCGCCGGCGCGATCGGGCTGCGGCGCAGGCCGGCATGGCGGGCCAGCAGGGTCGCGATCTGGTCCTCGCCTTCCTCTTTTTCCAGCGAGCAGGTGCAATAGACCAGCGTGCCGCCGGGCTTGAGCAACGCCGCGGCGCGATCAAGCAGGCGGGATTGCAGGGCGGTGAGCTTGGCCAGGTCGGCCGGTGATTTCAGCCAAGGAATGTCGGGATGGCGGCGGATCGTGCCGGTCGATGAGCAGGGGGCGTCGACCAGAACAGCATCGAACGGCCCGCCTTGCCAAGCTGCCGCGTCGGCCTTGACGATATCGGCGGTCAGTTTCAGACGGGAAAGATTTTGCCGAAGCCGTTCGAGGCGGGGGGCGGAGCGGTCGACCGCGGTCACATGGGCGCCGGCGAACGACAGTTGCGCGGTTTTTCCGCCAGGCGCTGCGCAGAGATCGGCGACCGATTTGCCGCGGACATCGCCGAGCAATTTCGCGGGTAGCGCCGCGGCAGCATCCTGCACCCACCAAGCGCCATCGTCGTAGCCGGGAAGCTGCGGAATCGGTCCCGAGCCAACGGTGCGAACGGTGCCGGTCGGTAGGACTTGGCCCGAAAGCGTCGTTGCCCACACGGCGGCATCCTGCTTGACCGTGAGATCGAGCGCCGGCTCGTGAGCTTGCGCCGCGGCGATGGCGCGCGCGGTTGGCTCGCCATAGTGCGCGATCCAGCGCTGCATCAGCCAGTCCGGCGTATCGAGGCGGACGGTGTCGAGGCTGGCAAGCCCGCTTTTGCCGTCCCGTGCGAGCTTTCGCAGCACGGCGTTGACCAGGCCGGAATAGTGCGAGGCGTGATGATCGGCCTGGGCCAGCCGCACCGATAGATCGACCGATGCATGGTCCGGCACGTCCAGGAACAGGATTTGCGCGGCGCCGATCAGCAGGATGGCTTCGACCTGCGGCGCCGACGGCGGCAGACCTTTTTCCAGCCGCAGCGCGAGCAGATGCCGCAAGGTGCCGAGCCGCCGCAGTACTGTCGCAGCGAGGTGGCGCACCAGGGCGCGGTCGCGCTCGGGCAACTCGTGAAGTTCGCTGGCCTCGAGCAGTTCATCGAGCGGGCGCTTCTGGCGCAGCACGCCGGAGACAATATCAGCGGCGATGCGGCGCGCGGCGAGGCCGGGTGGCGGAGCGGACGGTTCGGAGGATGTGTGTTCGGGCATGAACGCTTGTCATGCCCCGCTTTCGCTCGGTCTGACAACGTTGGCGGCGAGGTGCGGTCCTTGACGCTCGCAGACGCGGCCAGCATTTAAGCTGGATGTCGTCACCTGCCGAGCCTCCATCCAACAAGAAGCTCTCGCCGCAGGCGCAGCGCGCGCTTGCGGAGGCCGCCGCGCGGCGGTCGGCGCGCGAGAAGCGGGACCGTGCCCAGGCCGAATCCACAGCCAAGGAGGTCGGCGGGCCGGCGGGACCTGAGCCAACCCGTTATGGTGACTGGGAAAAGAAGGGCCTGGCGTCGGATTTCTAGGATACAACTAAAAATATATAGATTGTATTCTGTCAATCCTGGATTGCGCATTGCGCCGAGTTTCCGACTCGGTTATATCAAGGACTATGTTCCTTCGATCGAGACTTCTGTCCCACGGACACGTTCAGCCGTCAGTGCTGCTGACGGCCCTGGTGTTTGCGCTCGGCTTTGGCGTGGGCGCAACGCTTGCGCCGGCCATCGCCGTCCACGGCATGGCGACGCCGCCCGCTGCCATGCCCGCTGTTGACAACGCTGCACCACGATCGCTTCTCCCAGCAAGTTCGTCTGCGTCATCGGCGCCGGCCGTCATGGCACACCCCGCCGAAGTGGTGCGTGTGCTCGACGGCGACACGTTCGAGGCGCGAGTCAATCTGTGGCCGGGGCTTGAGGTCACCACGCGGGTGCGGCTGCGCGGCATTGACGCGCCGGAGATGAAGGCGCGTTGCGGCGAGGAGCGTATGAAGGCCGAAGCCGCACGCGACGCGCTGCGCAATCTGCTCGATCAGGGCGACGTCGGCATTTCGCATGTCATGCTCGACAAGTACGGCGGTCGCGTGCTCGCCGACGTCTCGACGCGGGCGACGCCTGACATTTCCGCAGCGCTGCTCGATGCCGGCGCGGTTCGTCCGTATTCCGGCGGAAGGCGCGAGGGCTGGTGCCCGTAAGACTCAGCGGATGACGATCACCTGCGTGCCGACACGGACGCGAGCGTAAAGGTCGGTGATGTCCTGGTTGTACATGCGGATGCAACCATGGGACACGAATCTGCCGACCGATCCCGGCCTGTTGGTGCCGTGGATGGCGTATTCGCCGCCGGACAATACGAGCGCTGCGACCCCCATCGGATTGTTCGGCGCGCCGCCGGCAATGACGTCGGGCAGTCTTGGATTCTCGCGTTTGATATCGGGCGGCGGCGCCCACGCCGGACGAATGCGCTTGCTTTCGACGATCGCCCGTCCGGACCATTGCTGGCCGGCGCGACCGACGCCGACCGGATAGACCACGGCGCGGCCCTGGCCGAGCACCAGATAGAGCCGGCGCTCGTTGGTGCGCACGACGATCGTGCCGGGCGACACGTCGCCGTTGAAGGCGACAAGGTTTCCGTTCGCCGCGGCCGGAGTCGCGGCCGCAAAGATCACAAGACAAAAAGACGCCGCCGCAACTGCGGCGGAAACCAATCGGTACGCACTCATCACGCAAACAATCCTGACTGGGCGCTGCCGCATCTGGCTCCGCCGCTGATTGCACCCATCTAGACAGGACATTAGTTGCCGGGCTGTTACCGCCGCACGTTGCATTGTTTTGACACAGCACCCTTCAGCGTCATTCCGGGGCGCCGAAGGCGCGAACCCGGAATCCATACTCCGCAGCATTTCGTTATCAGCACAGGGGTTATGGATTCCGGCTCTCGCTTCGCTCGGCCGGAATGACCGCGGATAGCTTTCGAACGACTCGCCAAAGCAACGGCGCTTATGACGCCTTGGCGCCTTCCTTCTTATTCTGCCGGTTCTTCACCAGATCGTCGACCACCGCCGGATCGGCCAAAGTCGATGTGTCGCCGAGATTGCCGGCCTCGTCCTCGGCGATCTTGCGCAGGATTCTCCGCATGATCTTGCCGGAGCGCGTCTTCGGCAGGCCGGGGGCGAACTGGATCAGGTCGGGCGAAGCGATCGGACCGATCTCCTTGCGCACCCATTGCACCAGCTCCTTGCGCAGCTCTTCGGTCGGCTGCTTGCCGGTCATCAGCGTGACATAAGCGTAGATGCCCTGGCCCTTGATGTCGTGCGGATAGCCGACCACGGCAGCCTCCGATACTGCATCGTGCGCTACCAGCGCGCTCTCGACCTCGGCGGTGCCCATGCGATGGCCGGCAACGTTGATGACGTCGTCGACCCGGCCGGTGATCCAGTAGTAGCCGTCGGCGTCGCGGCGGCAGCCGTCGCCGGTGAAGTACTTGCCCGGATAGGTCTTGAAGTAGGTGTCGATGAAACGCTGGTGATCGCCATACACCGTGCGCATCTGGCCCGGCCACGAGTCGGTGATGCAGAGGTTGCCCGATGTCGCGCCGTCGAGCACCTTGCCGTCGGCATCGACGAGCTGCGGCTGGCAGCCGAAGAACGGTTTGGTCGCCGAGCCGGGCTTCTGCGCAATGGCGCCGGGCAGCGGCGTGATCATGATGCCGCCGGTCTCGGTCTGCCACCACGTATCAACGATCGGGCAACGGCCGTCGCCGACCACGCGATGATACCACTCCCAGGCTTCCGGATTGATCGGCTCGCCGACCGAGCCGAGCAGCTTCAGCGATTTGCGCGACGTCTTCTTCACCGGCTCCTCGCCGGCCTGCATCAGCGCACGGATCGCGGTCGGCGCGGTGTAGAAGGTGTTGACCTTGTGCTTGTCGATCACCTCCCAGAAGCGGGAGTTAGTCGGATAGTTCGGCACGCCTTCGAACATCAGCGTGATGGCGCCGTTCGCGAGCGGACCATAGACGATGTAGCTGTGGCCGGTGACCCAGCCGACGTCGGCGGTGCACCAGTAGATGTCGCCGTCGTGATAGTCGAACACGTATTGATGCGTGATCGAGGTGTAGAGCAGGTAGCCGCCGGTGGTGTGCAGCACGCCCTTCGGCTTGCCGGTCGAGCCTGACGTGTAGAGGATGAACAGCGGGTCCTCCGCGCTCATCTCCTCGCATGGACATTCCGAGGTCACCTGGGCCGCGGCCTCGTGGTACCAGACGTCGCGCACCGGATCCCAGTCCACCTTGCCGCCGGTGCGCTTCACCACGACGACATGATCGACGCCGCCGACCTTGGCGATGGCCGCGTCGGTGTTGGCCTTGAGCGGCACCTTGCGGCCGCCGCGCAACCCTTCGTCGGCGGTGATGACGACGTTCGACCTGCAGTCCTCGATCCGGTTGGCGAGCGAGTCCGGCGAGAAGCCGCCGAACACCACCGAATGGATCGCGCCGAGCCGCGCGCATGCCAGCATGGCGTAGGCGGCCTCCGGAATCATCGGCATGTAGATGGTGACGCGGTCGCCTTTCTTGACGTTGCGGTTGCGCAGGACGTTGGCCATCCGGCACACCTCGTCGTGCAGTTCCTGGTAGGTGATTGTCTTGTCGTCCTTCGGGTCGTCACCCTCCCAGATGATTGCGGTCTGCTTGGCGCGCTTTGGCAGGTGCCGGTCGATGCAGTTGTAGGCGACATTGAGCGTGCCGTCCTCGAACCATTTGATCGAGACATTGTCCGGCGCGTACGAGGAGTTCTTGACCTTGTGAAACGGCTTGATCCAGTCGATGCGCTTGGCCTGCTCGGCCCAGAAGCCGTTCGGGTCCTTGACCGAACGCTGGTACATGTCCTGGTACTTGGCCTCGTCGATGAAGCCGCGCTGTTTCCACTCGGCGGAAACCTCATAAATCTTGTCGTCGGACATTTCTTTCCTCCACGCAACGCGGCAAAGCCGTGCGCTCGTTGCGCACTATTGCATTCTCCTATGGCATTATGCGACGGCGGCTCGATTCACGACAAGGCTGAGCCGGGTGCACTTTCGTCGCGGGGCCGGGCTAGAATGGGGCAAAATCATCGACCGGTGAGGGGCGGCCCATGATCGGACGAACGCTGACCGCGGCGCTGTTGCTGATGACGTTGACGGCCAATGCCCTAGCGCAGGACTGGCCGAACCGGCCGATCCGGCTGATCGTCGGATATCCGCCCGGAGGCGCCGTCGATCTGATCGGCCGGCTTTATGCGCAGGCGCTGACGACGCGCCTGGGTCAGCCCGTCGTCGTCGAGAACCGGCCCGGCTCAGGTAGCAATCTCGCCGGCGACATCGCTGCGCACTCCGCGCCCGACGGCTATACGCTGTTCCACGGCCCCGACAACGTGTTCATGAGCAACCCGCACATCTACGCCAAGATGCCGTTCGATATCTTCAAGGACTTCGTGCCGGTCACCAGCATTTCCTCGAACCAGCTCGTGCTTGCGGTCAATCCTTCGGTGCCGGCCAACAATCTCCGTGAGTTCGTCGAGCTCGCGCGCCGTAGCAAGCCGCCGCTGTTCTATGGCTCGATCGGTAACGGCAGCCAGCACCATCTCGCCATGGAAATGCTGAAGCGCCATGTCGGCATCGAGTTGACCCACGTGCCTTACCGGGGCGGCGGGCCGGCCGCGATGGCGCTGGTGGCCGGCGAGGTTAGTGCAGGCTTCGGCGGCGGGTCGCTGGTGCCGACCGTTCACGCCGGCAAGGTGCGCGGCATGGCCTCGACCGGCAAGGTTCGCAACCCGGCCACGCCTGAGCTGCCGACCATCAACGAGATATATCCGGGTTACGAGGTTCTGATCTGGCACGGCCTGTTCGTGCCGACCGGCGTGCCGCAACCGATCATCGACCGGCTGCGCAAGGAAATGGCCGAAATCCTGGTCGAGCCGGAGTTCAAGAAGCGGCTGGCGGACTCCGGTTCGGGCGAGCCCTACATCGTCCCGCCTGAGGAGTTCGCGGCCCGCATCAGGAGCGACTACGAGAAGTACGGCGAGCTGATCAAAGCCATTGGCGTCAAGATTCAATAGCCGCGCTACGGCCCCATCCAGCCGACAATCGCGCCGATGATGAGGAACGCGCCGAGCCAGGCCATGACGTCGAGCACGATCAGCGTGGCCTTGCGTCCATGGAAGGCGTAGTTCGCCGTGACCGTCGGCGCCACGAAGCCGACCCAGATCAACGCTGCTGAGATGACGCCACCGCGCAGCGTAAACCCATTCAGGTGCACCAGGATGCCGTAGAGCGCCCAGGCGATGATGATCTCGCCAATGAACACCAGGATGAAGGGGGCGGCCTTCTGCGCCCCTGACTTGCTCGCCATCTCGGCCCGGCATTGCTCCATGGTCTTGCCCTGCGCTGCCGTCCAAACCTTGCCCAGTGCGGTGTAGTAGACGCCGCCGAACACCCATGCCGCGATGGCCGCCACGACGATCGAGAGCCAGTTCACGGTTACGAACGCCATCGCCATCTCCCTATTTCACGCCGCCCATCTTGCAGACGAGCTTCCATTCATCGGCCGTCACCGGCTGCACCGAGAGACGGCTGTACTTCACCAGCGCCATGTCCTTGAGCTTGGCTTCTTTCTTGATCGCTTCGAGCGTCACCGGCTTCGGCATCGGTTGATCCGCTGCAACGTCGACCACCACCCAGGGCTCGCCCTTTCCTGCGGTAGGA
>Ga0310810_10004083_pt1 | contig 16076 bp, 5 predicted proteins | sample NCmetagenome_FD_207641 | JGI IMG/M metagenome (GOLD analysis project Ga0310810, IMG submission 207641) | Soil microbial communities from experimental microcosm in Duke University, North Carolina, United States - NC | ecosystem: Engineered > Artificial ecosystem > Soil microcosm > Unclassified ... | reverse complement strand
CGGCTGAACGACGTCTGGATCGAGTGGTACGTGTTGAACCCGAACTGGGTGAACTGGTTGATCGTGCCGTACCCCTTGTACCCGCGCATCAGGTCATTGGCGACCGCGTTGGCTCCCGGCGTCGTGCTCGCGAGAGTGGGATCCTGGTTCTTCGCGAGGAACGCCGAGCCGAGGTCGATCACATTGAGATTGATGGTCTGGCCCAGGTTGAACCCGTGCTGCGCGACGTACTCGACGTCGAACGACGAGCTCCACGGCAGCGCCATCTGCACGCCGAAGTTGAACTGCGCGGAAGACGGCAGCTTCGCGTCGTACTCGTAGGTCGTCAGCGCCGGCGCGCCCTGCACCGCGAGACCGCTCGAGTTGAGCTGTTGGAGCAGCCCGTTGTTGGCCGTCACGCTGTAGGCGTTCGGCGGATTGGCGACGAGACCGTAAATCGAGTTGCCGTTCGGCCGATCGAAGAACAACCCGCCGCCGCCGCGGAGCACGAAGGACTGCTTCCCGCTCACGTCGTAGGCCAGGCCGACGCGCGGCGCCGCCGCGATGAGCGGCCACGTGTACGCCGTGTAGACGATGCCCTCGCCCGCCTTGAAGATGCCGTTCATCGCATTGCCCGTGTTCGGAACGAGCGTGCCGATGAGGATGTTGGAGCCGGCCCCCATGAACTGGTTGTTGAGCGGGTTGACGGCCTGGCGGTTCGCCGACGGGCACGCGGTTCCCGGGGCCACGGTGATGGTGCAACCCGCGTTATAGAGCGCGGGCGCCTTCGAGGGGTCGTACTTGTCGGGCAGGAAATTCGACGACTGCCCGAGCCCGTCGTATTGCGGCTGCTGGCGCACGAACCGGACGCCCGCATCGATCGTCAGCTTCCGGTTGAACTTCCAGTTGTCCTGGATGTAGGCCTCGGTGTTGTTCGAGACGTAGCTGCCTTCCATGAAGCGCGACAGCTGCGTGTACGTGCTGAAGACGCCGGTCGCGGCGTTCGCGAATCCGAACGTCGTGTCGAGCGGATTGGTGGTGCTGTTGGCGAAGCTCAGCGACCCAGGGCCGCCGCCGCCGCGGTTCTGCGCCTTCCGGCTGTGGTTATTGTAGAAGCCGGTCTTGACCGTGTGATGGCCGGTGACCTTCGTCATGCTGATCGAGAGGTCCTGCGTCAGGTTGTAGTTCAGGAAGCCCGGGTAGCCGATGTTCGGCGGCGCACTGCCGACGCGGCCGCCCCAGTTGAACGTGGGCGGCAGCAGGATCGTGCCGTTCTGGAACATCGGCGTGTTCAGCTTCGTGAGCTGCTCGTACTCGTAATACCGCGGATCCATCTTCTGACTGTCCGCGAAGATCAATGGCAGATCGCCGAGGCCGGAGGTTCGCTTGTCGGACGCGGGGCTCATCGGAATCGACGAGGTGCAGTTGCTGAAGATGTTCACGCAGCCGGCCACCGCGTTGCGCGCGTAGCCGTAGTTGACCTCGAAGAACGTCGAGGAATTCATGTTGTAGCTGACGTTGTTGGCGATCGTCGTGACCACCGGATCGTGCATCCGCGTGTCGTTGAACCCGGGCAGCGATCCGGGGAACGTCTGCTTGCGCTGGCGCTCGCCGGCGTACTTGACCGTCGCGCGCAGCGCGGTGATCGGCTGATAGTCGAACCGGATCGCGGGCTGGTTGTTCAGGTAGCTGATGACCGGCACGGTCGTCTGGTAGTTGAACGACGAGGTCGCCGTCAGGTTCGTGCAGGCGTCCGGACAGTTCGGCATCGGGTACATCTTCAGGATGTTCAGGCCGATCGGGTAGAGGCGACTCGCCGGAATCTTGCCGATGATCCCGCCGTCCTGGAAGCAGCCAGCGGCGTTGGCGCTGCCCACCACGTTGCTCGAGCACGGCAGACCGGTGGACGCGTCGCGAATGAGGTTGTAGAGGGCGCCGTTGTTGTCCGTGCTCTGCGAGAAGTCGCCGTTGCGCTCGGCCGCCGTCGGAAAGCGGAAGCGGGTGATGTTGCCGCCCGCGGTGCGCGGACGCCACTCCTGGCTGAAGAAGAAGAACAGCTTGTTGCTGCCGCCCGGCTTGCCGATCGGACCCCCCAGCGTGTAGCCCCAGTCGGTGGCGCGCGAAACGGTCTTCGCGGTCCCGTTCGCCAGGTTCTCCCAGCTGTTCGAGTTCCAGTCGGAATTACGCTTCACGTCGTACACCGAGCCGCGGAACTTGTTCGTGCCGCTCTTGGTCACCGCCGTGATCTGCAGACCGCTCGAACGGCCGTACTCCGCCTGATAGTTCGACGTGAGCACCTTCACTTCGGCGATGGCTTCGACGTTCAACTGCAGCAGGGCCGCGTTGTTGCCGGTGTCCATGGTGGACACGCCATCCATCATCGTGTTCGAGTCGCCGCCGCCGCCCAGCCGCGAGGTGCCGCTCACGCCCGGCGTGAACTGGACAAGGGCGGTGAAGCTGCGGCCGCTGAGCGGCAGGTTCTCGGCCTGCACGGCCGACGCCGCAAACGATCGCTCGCCGCTCGCCGCCTGAACCTGCGGCGTCTCGCCCTTGACCTCGACGGTTTCACTGGCGCCGCCGACCTCGATCGTCAACGTGCCGACCGAGACGCGCTCGCCCGCGCTGACGCGGATCCCCGACCGTTGCAGCGTCTTGAACGACGGCATCGTCACTTCGACGGTGTAGCTGTCGGCGACGACGCTGGGGACGACGAAGTCGCCGGTGCCGTTGGTGACGACAGGAGTGGACTTGGTGCCGCGCGAGTCGCTGACAATCACGACGGTCGCGCCAGGAATGACGCCACCTTGTGCGTCCTTCACGGTCCCAGTGACCGTGCCGGTGAGAATCTGAGCCTCCGCGAGTCCGGCCGCCGCAAACAGGGCGACAAGGACCGCAGCGAGGCGGGTCTTCAAACGTCTTTCGAACATGGACCCTCCCAGCAGGAGTTCCCGCTGACGATGTGGAACCGTTTCCGCAAACCGTTTATATGCGGGCGGTCTGTAGGTGTCAACGTAGAAAGTGAAGTGCGCGACGAAGATTCAGAGCATGCCGAGCTGCCAGAGCAGGAACAGCCGCTGATCAATAAGGTCGTGAAACTGAAGAGAAAGCAGCGCGTCAGCCGTCTCGGCAGGGTCGCGATCGACCCGGATGAGCACCGGCCGCTGTCCGCGATCGGACGATGTCGCCGTCTGCAGCGCCGCCGCCATCTTGCGCGCGTGCAGCGCATGAATGGCCGCGCCGCGCTCGAGCGCCGTCATGAGAACCGCCGGATAGGCAGTGCCTGGTGTGACGTGGTGATACGGCGACAGCCGCCATAACCACGCGAACTGCTGCGGGTCCGCCGCCGACCCGTACTCGGCAACCCAGGGACGCGCTTCCGGCAGCCGATCGTACCGGACCAGATCCAGGAGCGGCGCCAGCATCACGGCCGCGCGGAACAGTTCGGGCCGCGTCGTAATTGCCGCGCCGACGGCGACGCCGCCGTGCGCGCTGCCGAACGCGGCCAGCTTCGCCGGATTCGTGTACTTGTTCGTGATGAGCCATTCGGCGGCGGCAATGAAATCCTCCACCGTATGGTGTTTGTTCTCGCGCGCCCCCGCCGCATGCCACGCGTCGCCGTACTCGCCGCCGCCGCGCAGGTTGGGCATCGCCAGCATGCCGCCAGCCTCGAACCACGGAAATTGTGTGGCTGCGAACGCCGGCATCGCGGGCACGCCAAACGCCCCGAACGCGCCCAGCACCGTCGGCGCATCGCCCCGGCGCGGCAGCCCGCGCTTGTGCGCCAGGAACATGCTGATCTTCGTGCCGTCCTGCGACGGATACCAGACCTGCTCGACTTCGACGGCCGAAGGATCGACCGCCACCTCCGCGGCCATCCACAGCGCGGGCGGGCTCGATGGCGCGGCGAGATCGACGCGAAAAATCGACTGCGGATAGTTGAAGCTCGTGAAATCGACGTAGGCCTCCGTGCGATCGTCGCCGGCGGCGATCGTCGCCAGGCCGATGCCCGGCAGCGCCAGCGCCCCGCGCGATTTCCCCGCCAGATCGAAGACCTCGATCGTCGTGGCCGCGTTCCGCCGGTAGGTCACCGCCATCACGCCGCGGCCGAACGCGACACCAACGATGTCCGCGTCCTGACGCTCCGGCACGATCGTGCGCCACCGCGACTCGGCCGGATCGGCCGGATCGGCCGCGACGATGCGGCCGTGAGGCGCGCCCTTGGTCGTCTGAAGGTACAGCGTGCCCGCAGCGACCGTCCCGCTCACCAGGCCCTTGGTGTGGACGCTGATCGGCACGGTCGCCAGTTTCCCCGTCCGCCGGAACGCCGTCATGCTTCCGAGCCAGAGATCGTTGGACGTGAAGCCCGTGGGCGCGGCGATGATCAGCCAGGCGCCGTCGTGCGACAAGGCGCCCGCCGGTCCGCGATAGACGAGCCCATCGCGCGCGTCGCCGCGCATCTGGTGAAAGCGGACTTCGATGGTGGACGGATCGTTGAGCTGCGTTTGCGTCTGATAGAGAAATCCCGAGTCGTCCGGCAGCCACTGGACGCCTTGCGGCGCGTTCGCGATTTCGAGGGGCAGCGTCCGGAGCGTCGCCACATCGAGCAGACGCAACGTCGGCGAGGCATCGGCCGGCCGGTACGCGCCGTAGGCCACCAGCGTGCCGTCGCTCGACGGCGAGAACCAGGCGACCGCGGTGTGGCCGGTCGGATCGAGGCGATCGGGATCGATCAGCGTGCGATCGGCTCCGAGATCTCCCTGCCGCATCGCGATCACCGTCTTGTCGTCGCCGGCCGCCCTCGTCGCGAAGAAATACCGGTTGCCGCGCATGACCGGGACGGAGACGGATCCCACTTTCATCAGCGGCCACAGCCGATCCTCGAGCGCCTTGCGACCTGGCAGGCCGTCGAGCACGGTTCGTGTGTACCGGTTCTCCTCATCGGTCCACGCCGCCACGTCCGTCGTCATCCGCGCGGGCGCGTTCGGATCGCTGTTGTCGCCCTCCAGCCAGCGGTAGTTGTCGACGACCGTCGTGCCGTGCAGCGTCTCGGTCACCGGCGCGATGCGCGTGATGGGCGGCCGCGCGTCCGTGGTGATGACGCGTGCGCGCGAGCAGGCTGAGAGGGTGGCTATTGCAATGAGGCAATGGGGCAATGCGGCAATGAGGCAATGGGCGAATGGGGGAATGGGGCAATGGGGCAATGGGGCAGTGAGGCAATGGGGGAATGGGGCAACGCGGCGATGAATGAGTGAATATCTACGCCATTGCCTCATCGCCTCATTGCCTCATTGCTCATTCCACTGCCCCATTGCCCCATTGCCCCATTGCCTCATTCCCTCATTGCCCCATCGCCCAATGCGTGCGCAGCGCCTGCAGCGATTGCGGCGAACCGGTGAAGAGCGTGTCGGGGAATTTCGCGAACTGCAGCATCTCGAGGTAGATGGCGCCGCTTTCGTCGAGGTTCAAGCCGAGGCCGGCGAGGTACTGCAGCCGCAGGTTGCGGTCGGTGTTGATCGACGCGTCGTGCAGCCACGGCGCCAGGTCGGCGGCCGAGACCGCATAGGTCGAGAAGAGCTGCACGGCCGACTCGATGCCGATCTCGCGAAGCGATTGCGCGACGGCCGCGTAGGGCGCGCTGTCGAGCCTCGCCTGCACGGCGTCCACGTCGATGGGACGCTGGTCGGACTCGGCCTCGCCGACGAGCACCAGATCGTAGCCCTGTCCGTTGTTCGTGTTGCCGAAGATGATCGCGTGCGGAAAGACCTGGGTGAACGTGGCGATCTCGCTTTTCACGGTCTCGGCGTTGGTCTGGTACAGCTGCACGAACTGCGTGACGACGCCGCCGCGGGTCAGGTGGCGCTTCGCCGTCTCGAAGAATTCGCGCGTGAAGAGCGTGGCGATGCCCTTGACCCATGGATCGACCATGTCGGTCGTGATGATGTCGAAGGTCTCGTTCGTGGTCGACAGGAAATGCCGGCCGTCGTCGATGTGGAGCGACGCGCGCGGATTGTCGAGCACGTGGTAGTTGTACTCGCCGAAGTAGGCAGCGGCCGCGCGCGCGGCGAGCGGTTCGATCTCGGCGATCTTCAAGTGCTCCAGGCCCGGCGCGATCGACAGCGCGCCCGCCGTAATCCCCGCGCCGCACCCGATGACGAGCACGTTCGCCGGCTGTTTCACGAGCAGATGCGACAGGTGCGCGAGCAGACGCTGCAGGCGCATGTCCTCGGCCTGCACCGAGGCCTGGACCTTGCCGGCCGCGTGATAGTTCACGACGCCGTTGGATCCGCGCGAGACGGCGACGAACGTGCTGCGGCCCTCGGCGGCATACAGAATGTTCGTCAGGCCATCCCACTCCGCCGAACGGCGTCCGTACGCCGCGAGCACGTCCGGAACCGGAGCGATCGTCCACGCGAGCACGACGCCGGCCGTTAACGGGGCCAGCCACAGCCATCGTCGTCTGTTCGCCGCGATCGCGCTCGCGGCCGCGGCGGCGAGCACTGTCAGTTGCAATCCGCGCTGACTGCCGAGACTCGCGGCAATCACCAGGCTCGTGCCCAGGGCACCGGCGATGGCGCCGACCGTGTTCGCCGCATAGACGCCGCCGACCAGCCGGGCCGCGTCGCGGCCGCGCTCGGCAAGGGACGCGATGGCCAGGGGGAAGCTCGCGCCCCACGCAATCGCCCCGGGCAGCACGACGACGGCGGCGCGCAGCAGATCGAGCTGGAAGGTGCGCCACACGTCGCTGCGCACCATGTCGGGAATCGGCCAGTACGGCAGCACGCGGAGCAGCATGTACGCGCTCCAGGCAATCGCCGCGACGACGACGGCCTGACACCAGCCGAGCGCCGTCCTCGCCGTATCGGCGCGCCTGGCCGTCGCCGACCCGATCGCGCTCCCGAGGCCGAGCCCGAACAGAAAGAGCGCCAGGATCAGAGAAAACGTATATACGGTGGCGCCAAACGTCAGCGACAGAAGACGCGTCCAGATCACTTCGCAGCCGAGCGCCGTGAACCCGGAGAGCGCGGCCACGAGATAGACCGCGCGGCCCGCCGGCGCCGGTCCAGCCGCCGGCGCGACGTCTTCGCTCGGCGTGTACGGCGCGCGCCGCGCCAGCGTCCAGCTTGCCGCCGCGACGCAGGCGTTGATCGCCGCCGCGAGATACGTCGTCGTAGCCATGTCGAAGACGCGCAACAGATAGAATCCGGCGAGCAGACTGCCGGCGACGGCACCCGCCAGGTTGCCGCCATAGAACCAGCCGAGCCATCGGACGCCGGACGGCGTCAGCGTCACCCAGCGCGAGATCGCCGGCAGCGTCGCCCCCATCAGCATCGTCGGCGGAAGCAGACAGACGCCCGCGATGAGGACGCGCACGATGAGTGGGCCGCCCGTGGCGGCGTAGACGCCGCTCAACGACGGAATGCCGAAGAGCAACGCGAGGGCCGCGAGACCGATGCCGGCTTCGAGCGCCGCATAGACGCGCAGCGGATGACGGCGGAGGCTGACCAGCCGCGGGAGCAGCAGGCTGCCGACGCACATGCCCCCCATGAACGTGCCGAGGACGATACCGAGCGAGACCGCGGAAGAGCCGACGAGCAGCTCGAGCAGCTGCAGCCAGATGACTTCGTAGATCAACGCGGCGCAGCCGCTCCCGACGAAGAGGACGACGAGGAAGAGCACTAGCTAATGGTCAATGGTCGGTGGTCAATGGTCAATGGAAAGCTTGGGCATTCCATTGGCCATTGACTTTGATCATTGACCCTTGGCCATTGCTAACGTGCGCCGCGCCCGCGACCCGCGCCTCCAGCTGGTGCCGCGGGAGCCGGAGGACCTCCGCGTCCGCCGCGTCCGAACGGGACGACGACGTGCAGCACGCCGTTCATGAGCCGCCAGTGGTTGGGATACGTGCACAAGTACGGATAGTCGCCAGGCGTGGCTGGCGCGGTGAACTGGAATGTCAGCGACTGGCCGGCGTCCACCATCCGCGCCTTGAACAGAATCTGCGCGGAATCGGGCACGTAGTCCTGCGCCTTCGCCGCCGGCGTCTGCGAGAACGCGTCAGCCGCGGCGCCCACCTGCTGCAGCGATCCGGGCGCCGTCAGCACGAAGTTGTGCTGCATCTGGTCCGGGTTGACGAACACGACTTCGACCGTCTGGCCTGCCTGCACGGTCAATTCGGCCGCCGTGTACTTCATCTCGTTCGGGACGACGCTCAACTGAAGCACGACATCGGGGACGGCCGCCACCGACGGAAGCGTTGCGCCCGCCGAACCGGTGGGACCGCCGGCGGCCGTGAACGCGACGTGCGCGGCCAACTCGCCCGGCTTCGAGTACAGCGCGCCGTTGTTCGACGATCGTTCCACCCGGTACTTCCACGTGCCGCCAAGTGGGACGCGCGTCTGGCCGGTCTGCAGGTACATGTCCTGCGCCGTGCCGACGAATCCACCTTCGGCGCGCTGATTCGTCACCTGGACGGTGATGGTGTTCGCGCCGGAGTGCATCAGATCCTTCGGCACGTCGAACACCAGATCCGCGGCGCGGGCCGTGGCCGTGATGTTGGCGGCCACCGGTGGTGGCGGCCCGGCTGCCGCAGGTGGTGCACCGGGCGCAGGTGCCTGACCGCCGCCAGCACCGCGTCGACCGCCGCCGCCCGCTGGCGGAGCGCCTGCCGGCGGAGCTGCGACCGCGGCCGGCGCGCCTGCCGCCGCGGCTGGCGCCGTACCTGGCGCTGGCGCCCCACCGGGCGCAGCCGGACCCGCGCCTGCGCCGCCGGCGCGTCCGCCGCCCGGCGCGTTGAGCGCGACGCCGTTGATCCACACGCGCGCCGTGTTGCGGACCGGACCGAGTGAGATCGTGGTGGGCTGTGTGCCCGCCGGCAGCTCAACTGTGCGCGTGAACCAGACGATGCCGTCGAAGTCCGGCAGCCCCTTGTTCTCCCAGTTGCCGGGAAGCGCCATGTCCTTCCAGTCGGCCGTAAGCTCCGCGGCCTTCGGCAGGCGCCAATCCGGCGTGCCCGCGCCGATGCGCAACGGTACCGGCAGCGCCGAGAACGGCAGCGCCGCGGAGTCCGCCTTGTAGGCGGCGAGGAAACTGTCCTGGTGCCGCGTGGCCGCGATGTACATCGCGCGGCTCAGCCACGGATCGTTGAAGTTCTCTGGCTTCTGACTCTCCTTGTAGAGCGCCTGGCCGATCTGCGAGGACGCCGGCATCTCGGCGATCGCGAGCGTCGCGGCGAGCCGCGTGTGAAGCTCGGGATCCTGCAGCAAGCCGGCGTCGACGATCGCGGCCGCCGCTTCGGGCCGCTTCGGCAGCGCCATGGCCGCCGCCTTGCGCACCGCGGCCGACGGATGTTTGAGCGCGCCGATCGCCGCGCGATACGCGTCGGTCGTCGGAGTGTTCAATTCGCCGAGGCCCTGCAGCGTCCACAGCGCGTGCATCGCGCCGCCGTTGATGCCGATCGCATCGACCGACGTGTTCCGGACGAGCGCGACGAGCTGCGGGACGACGTCCTTCTGATTGCGTTCGACGAGCAGCCGCTGCGCCGTCAGCCGCCAGAACATGTTGTCGCACGCGAGCGCCTCGAGCAGGCCGGCCGTGTCGTTCTTCGACAGCGACCGCTTCTTCTGCGGCGGCGCGCCCTTGTAGACGATCCGATAGATGCGCCCGCGCACGTGATCGCGCATCGACGTTTCGTACGCGCCGCCTCGTCCGTTGCTGAAGCCCCACTCGGTCGGCGTCGGGTTGTGCTGCGCGATGAAGTTGTACCAATCATCGACCCAGACCGCGCCGTCGGGACCGACCTGCGACGCGATGGGCGCGAACCATTCCTCGGCGCTCGAGACGAGGTTCCATCCGTCCTTCGTCAGATACCCGGCGCCCTTCGGCTCGATGATGCCCTGTCCCACGATGTGGGCCGTCGGCTCATTGATGAAGGCGACGCGATTCCAATACTCCTTGGGAAACGCGCGCGCCGTGTACAGCATGTGGCCGGCGCCCGCGGTGTAGAAGCCCATGTTGTCGACCTGCCGGATGTACGGCGTGGTCGGGTGCAGCGTCGTGAAATTGGCGAGGCTCTGGTAGCCCATCGCCGCGGTCGCGCCGCCGCGCCCGCCGGCCGGCGACAATCCCTGCACGCCGTCGAAGAAGCGCGCCGGAATGCCCATGTACCAGCTCGGGTCGCCGTTGGCCGTCGATCCGAACACGTCGAACGATTCGTTGAAGCCGAGGCCCCACGTGTTGTTGGTCGACTGCGTCATCACTTCGAAGTTGCTGCCGTCCGGCTTGAAGCGATAGGCGCCCTGCGAGAACTGCTTGCCGTTCACGTTGCCGCCGTTGTAACCCACGCTGCCCCAGATGTAGTTGTCCGGACCGTACTGCAGGTTCGACGCCTCGCCGTGCGTGTCGCGCATGCCCCAGCCGGTGCTCAGCACCTGGCGCACGTCAGCCTTGTCGTCGCCGTTGGTGTCCTTGAAGAACAGCATGTTTGGCATCGCCGCGACGATGACGCCGCCGTTGCCGAACGTGAGCGAACTGCCCAGGTTGATCTTGTCGGCGAAGATCGTCGCCTTGTCGGCCTTGCCGTCGCCGTTGGTGTCCTCGAGAATCTTGATCAGGTCATCGCCGGGCTGCCCGTTGTAGACGACGTTCGGGTAGTCATGGGATTCGAGAATCCAGAGGCGGCCGCGCTCGTCGAAGTTCATGGCGATCGCCTTCAGGAACATCGGCTCGCTCGCGAACAGCTGGATATCGAACTCGGCGGGCGTCTGCATGAACCGTCGCGCCAGCTCCGGCTCGAACGCCATCTGATACTTCGGCTCCGGCGTGCGGCGCTCGTAGTTCGGCACCGTGTAGCCGTCGACGTAGGTCACGCCGGGCATCTCGAAGTGCTGAAAGGCCTGGCGCGTCGGCTCCGACACCGTCCAGACGACGGCGTTCTCGACCATCTTCTGGAACTCGGGCCTGTCCCACGTGCGTTCGTCGTGCCCCGAGGCCGTGTAGAAGACGCGTCCCTGTCCTTGCGTCCGCACCCACGTCCACGGCTCGCGCGCGCCGGACGGATCCGGCCGCTCCATCAGCACCGTGCGATTCACCGTGTTGTGGTTGATGTGCACGTACGGCTCGTCGAAGCTCGAGAACGACTGCACGCCCTGCATGACCGGGTGCGACGGCTGCACTACCTCGACGCCGAATTCATTGGCGGTCGCGTGCCGCTGGAACTGCCCGCCGATGAGCGCGATGTACTTCGGCGAGTTGGTGAACATGGCCGAGGCGGCGTGCAGCGCGACCAGTCCCTTGCCGTTCTCGACGAACGCGAGGAGCGCGGCCTCCTCGGCCGGCGCGAGGTTCAGCTGATTGCCATAGATCATCAGCGCGTCGTAGTACTTGAGCTTGTCCGGATTCAGCGCGGCGGCCTGATCGGACAAGTACGTCAGCTGAATGCCGCGACGCGCCAGCGGCGCGGCCAGATGCGGAAACATGCGCGCGGGATTGTGCGGCCGCTCCTGGTCCATGCCGAGAAAGAGCACGTGGATCGGCCGGCCGCTCTCGGCCGGCTGGGCGGCGCCCGATCTCGGGGCGGCGGTTTGACCACGCGCGCCGGTGGGGGCCGTGCCTCCCGATCGTTGGCCGCCAGCGCTCGGGCGCTGTGCATTGATGACGGCGCCGGCCGTCAGGGCGGCGATGCACACCACCGTGGTGGCGATCGAACGGCTGAAGCGAACGGTCATGATGATCTCCTACGTGACCTACAACCCCTACACTGCCTACTTCTGCGAAGCCCCATACAACCGGAGGTTCGTGATCGACCACGCCGGGGCGGCGCCTGCCGGGTCGGTCAGCGTGATTCGCACGAACCGCGTCTGCACGGGCGCGAACGAAATCACGGTCCGTGGGCCGCTGCCGCTGCCTTGCGCGACCGGCGCGCTCCAGGTCGTGCCGTTGGTCGACACCTGCACCTTGTAGCCGCGCGGGTAGCCGTTGTTCGCGAAGGCCGGCGGAGGCGCGGGCGGCGCGGCGGCTGCGCCAGGCGCACCCGCGGGAGCGCCCGCCGGACCGCCAGCGGCGCCGCGGCCTGCGCCGGGGCCGCCGCCTCGTCCCGTGTTGCCCGAGTCGAACTGCAGCTCGGCCAACATTACCGGCTGCGGCAGCTCGATCTGGAACCACATGTTCGCCGCCTGCGCTTCGCCCGTTGTCCACCCCGCGAGCGTGAAGGCGTTCTGCGCGGCGGCTGCATTGTGGCTCGCCGACGCTTTCCAGGTGGGCTGCATGTCGAGCAGCTTCGGAAGCGCAGCCTCGATCTCAGGCACGGTCCAGGGCGTCTTGCGATCGCGCGTCGCGGCGCGCACGCGGGCGACGTCGGCGGGTGACACGAACGCGCCGGTGTTCCCGAAGCTGTTGCGGACGTAGGACGCGGCCGCCGCAATCCATTCATCCTTGTTGAAGCCCATCGGGATCATGATCTCGGTGTACTTCTTCCCGTCGACCACGCCGCTCAATCCGTTCAGCAGCACGCGGATCACGTAGTCGCGATGGCCCTGCACCCGCGGCGAGCCCGCGAGCGGCGGGCCGAGCGTGGTGCCGGCTTCGGCCCCGGCCATCGGCTGGCCGCGTCCGTCCTGGCCGTGGCAGGTGAAACAGAGCTCGTTGAAGATCGTCTGACCGCGCTCGATCAGATCGCGCTGTTCGGGCGACAGGGTCGCGCGCGCCGCCGCGGCGGCCGCGGCGTTGTTGGCCGCGCTCACGACCTGGTTGCCGATGACTTGCACGCCGCGCGCGCTGTTGGCCGCCTGCGCCGCCTTCACGACGTCGGCGAGATCGCGCGCGCCGAAATAGCTCAGCGTCAGCAGCGCCTGAATCGCGACGTCGGCGTCGGCGTCCTTCGACAGCGCGCGGTAGTCGGCGTCGAACGACTTGTCGCCGGCCTTGTAGAGCGTCTCGCTCGCGCGGATCGCCTGAACGCGCATCCGCGGATTGGCGTCCTTCATCGCCTGGCGGACGAGTCCTGCGTCGAGGGCGCCGAGCCCTTCCAGCGTCCAGAGCGCGTGGAAGCGTCCCACCAGACTGTCCGACGATCGCGCGAGCTGCTGGAGCGCCGGGACGACCGACTTGTCCTGCTTGAGGACCAGCAGGCGCTGCGCGGTGTCGCGCCACCAGCCATTGGCGTGCGTGAGGTGCGTGACCAGCTGCGCCGCCGTCTCGTTCAACATCCGCGGCGCCGTCGTGTCGAGCGCCATCGCCGGAATCTCGGGATGCGGCTCGATCGCCGTCGCATTGGCGGCGCCGGTCGCGATCCCTTTGACCTCCGGCACGCCGTCGTACCGCAGGCGCCAGATGCGGCCGTGGTTGATCACCTTGTCGAGCTGATACTGCTCGATGCGCGCGCGGAGGTACGATCCGGGCCGCGTCCAGGTCGACTCCTGGATGATGCCGTGGTACATGTCCGCGATGTAGATGCTGCCGTCAGGACCGGTGCGGATGTTGACCGGGCGGAAGCAGAGATCGGAACTCAGCAGGAACTCCGATCCGGGATAAGGATTGCGCAGCTGCGTGAGCCCTTCGGTCTTGACGACCTTCGCGCGGCGAATCAACCGCCCCACCGGTTCGGTGAACAGCAGGTCGCCCTGCAGGTCGGCCGGCACGCGATGCGCCCGCACGATCGCGGGGCCGTTGGTCGCCGTGAAGTGATTCAGCACGCCGATCGGCATGCGCACGCGGCCGGTGCTGCCCTGCATGTCCGCGACGCCGGCGATCGGCCACACGCGATCGAAATCCGGTTCGAACTGCTCCGGTCCCGTGAAACTGCCGTACTGAATCGGGAACTGGAAATTCACCGGGCCGCGCTCGCCGCCCGCGTCGACGAACCACGGCTTGCCGTCATCGTCCATCGACAGGCCCCACTGGCCGCCGTTGGGGCCGGTCGGCTCGCGAAGCACGCCGGTGGGCGTCCAGCGGAAGCGGAACGCGTTGTACGTGCTGTAGATCCAGTTGTCGAGGCCCCAGATGAACCCGCTCTGCTCGTGCTCGAGGTTGCCGTCGCGGCCGAGCCCGACGCCCGAGTAGAACACCTCGCGCTTGTCGGCGACGCCGTCGCCGTTGGTATCGGTCAGCTTGATCACGTCGTCCGAATCGGTTTCGTTCGTGAGAATGCTGTTGCCGTCGAGCGGCAGGATCATGCGCGGCAGGATCAGCTTGTCGGCGAAGACCGTGTGCTTGTCGTACACGCCGTCGTTCTTCGTGCTTTCCCAGCGGGAGATGCGGTTGATCGGATCGTGCTGATGATTGCCGTCCGCGTCCGGCATGTACGTGATGAACTCCGAGACGTACATGCGGCCGTTGCCGTCGAACTCGATCACGGACGGAGCGATGACGTCCGGGTCGGAGGCGACCAGTTCCATCCGGTAGCCGGGCGGCAGCACGAAGGTCTTCTGTTCTTCAGCCGCAGTCTTCGCCACGACCGCCGGCTTCGGAGAGAACTCGATCTCATTCGGATTGGCCGTGTAGGCGCCGGGCAGTCCGCGCCGTCCGCCGGGCGGCGCTTGCGGCTGGCCCGTGCCGCCGGCGCCGCGACCGGCCGGAGGCGGCCCGGCCACCGGCGCCGCGGGCGGCGTTTGCGGCGGCGTTTGGGGCGTCTGCGCCGTCAACGTGAAGCCGGCGATCCAGACGCCGGCCGCGACGACAATAAAAGATCGTGTCATCACATGGAACCCCTTCCACATCGGCCGGATGTTAACAGAAAACGGAAACTACGTGACCGGTCGGAGCCGGCGCTCAGGTCCCTTCAACGTCCGCGGCGGCGCCGTCGTTTCGCGCACCACGAGCTCCATCAGGAATTCGATCTTCTCGAGCCGGCCGGGCTCTTCCATGACCTCGAACAGCCGGCGGCATGCGACGCGGCCCATCTCGCGCATCGGTTGAAAGACCGTCGTCAACGCGGGGTAGATCAGCGCCCCCTGCGGCAACCCGTCGAATCCGACGAGGGACAAGTCGTCCGGCATCCTGACGCCGCGGCGCAACGCGACCCGCATGAACCCCAGCGCCAACGCGTCGTTCGCCATGACGAGCGCCGTCACCTCGATCGGCTGTTCGAGGAACTGCTCCGCAAACGCGCTGCCGGCCTCGACGTCCCAGCTGTCGCATGAGTACACGTGTTCATTGCTGATGCGGATGCCGCGCTTCTCGAGCGCCTCGCGCAGCCCGCGCTCGCGGTGCTGCGAGTCGATCGAATGCCTGGGGCCGCCGGCAAACGCGATTTCGCGGTGACCGAGGTCCGCCAGATGATTCGCGACGGTGGCGCCGGCGAGCAGGTTGTTGCTGCGCAGCACCTGCGCGTGCGGCACGTTCTCGTCGGGTACCACGGCGACGGCGGGCAGGCCCACTTCCGCCGCGGACTTGAACAGCGATCGTTCCCGACGCTGCGCCTTGGCGACGATCAGGCCGTCGACGCGCCGATCGCGAATCCATTCGAACACGAGCGCCGGATCGTACGTGTTCCGCAGCTCCGTGCTCGCCAGCATCAGGCTCGTATCACGCGTCGACAGCTCTTCCTCGATCCCGGTCAGCAGCTGGACGAACCACGGATCCTGACTGGAGTCGACGACCACGCCGATCGATCCCCGCCGGCCGAGGCTCAGGTTGCGCGCGGTCCACGAGCGCGAATAGCCGAGCTCGGCGATGATCTCGGACAGCCGTGCGCGCACCGGGCCGCTGACGTAATGGCCGTTCAGGTAGCGCGACACCGTGCTCACGGCCACGCCGGCCTGCGCGGCGACAGTGGCGATCGTCGGCTTCTTGGAGGCCATACCCGGAGACAATATATAGGAGTGAAGGGCGCTCGTTCGTCACGGAAGTGAAAGGCGCTGGTCCGTCACGGAAGTGAAAGGCGCTCGTCCGTCACGGAGTGAAAGACGCTCGTCCGTCACGGGAGTGAAAGACGCTGGTCCGTCCCGGCGTGAAGGGCACTCGTCCGTCGCGGAGTGGAGGGCGCTGGTCCGTCACGAAGCCGCCGACCCCAGGCCCCAGGGCCCACGCCCCAGGCCTCAGGCCGTCACGAAAGTGAAAGGCGCTCGTCCGTCACGAAGCCACCGACGGCCCCCAGGGCCCAG
>Ga0310810_10004082_pt1 | contig 16081 bp, 12 predicted proteins | sample NCmetagenome_FD_207641 | JGI IMG/M metagenome (GOLD analysis project Ga0310810, IMG submission 207641) | Soil microbial communities from experimental microcosm in Duke University, North Carolina, United States - NC | ecosystem: Engineered > Artificial ecosystem > Soil microcosm > Unclassified ... | reverse complement strand
GACAGCGTAAACCTGGAGTTTGACATACTCGGAAAATACATCAACAGGAAAATTTCGCTATCTGCCGTTTAAAAAATGTGCGGCCCAAACAATGACTGGTATACTTACTAATTTAAACCGTATTATTATCAACCGCCCACTGGTTTTTTTGTTTACGCTTTTCCTGTTGGTGCAAACGGTTTTGTTTTTACAAACTGGTGTTTTCACGGCGCTTGAAGCTGAAAAATATGTCAGACAGGGCAACCTTTTATTTGAGACGGGCGCGCTTGGCAACACAAAGTACCTGTTTTACCTGCCGGTTATTTTGCTAGTTTACCTATGCCGATTGTTTGGCATTTCTTACCATTTTGTTGTACTCATACAGGTGCTCCTCTCGGGATATTCCTTGTTTTGTTTTTATCACCTTGGAAAGAACCTCAGCAATGAAGTGGTCGCTTTTTTTAGTTCCACACTACTGGCGCTGTTTATACCTCTCCAGGTTTGGAACTTCTATTTATATTCGGATTCGATTTTTATCAGTCTTACCATCATCTATACATGGGTAGTTTACCGGCAGGGCTTAAAAGGGATAACTGGCGCCATTGCCATTTCATTATTTCTTGTGCTGCTCATATTTTCCCGGCCGAATGGGTTGTTATTAGTTCCCCCAACCATTATTTACCTGTTATTCCGAACTCAAACCAAAAAAGAACTTGTCTTTAGTTGCTTTTTTTGCGCAGTATTGCTAACCGGCATGTATATGTTATTAAATACGTTGTTTACGGGCGGGGAAGATATGGACGCCATGAAGCCTTTCATTGAAGAACATATCATTTGCTTTGTACCATTGAAACCTGAAGGTGCTAACTTGAATATTGTCCAGACTTCTAACCCAGTTAACGATATTTTTTACTATATCATTCACAATCCCCTGCACTACTCAAAATTTGCCGTTTTAAAACTATTTTCCTTTTTTAATATGACACGTAGTTACTATTCACCGGCCCACAATATTCTTTTGGCGATGATACTTATTCCTGTTTATATATTGGCATTGATTGGTTTTTTCCGATTTGTAAAACCTTTTAAAAATTTCACCATCTTCCTTGTTTCTCTTTTAATATTGTACCCGTTGGCAGTAACCTTTCAATGCGACGACTGGCACAGCCGGTTTACCATGGTTGTATTTCCCTACATTCTATTGCTGGCTACGAAAGGATTAGCAAGTCTTATTACCCGTAGTAAAAAAAAGCATGAGCTATTTTAAAAATATATTTACGACCGGCGCAGTTAGCAAGACCCCAAAACGGGTTTTAAAAAAAATCGCTGCTGGGGTTCCCTCTGAAAATCTAAGGATCGTCGTTGAACTTGGCGCCGGCAAGGGAGAAATAACCCGGAACATTATTGCAAAAATTAACCGGGATTGTCGATATATAGCGTTTGAAATAAACCCTGAATTTGGAAATTGTGAATTGGAATTTGAGATTTGAACAATGTTTACAGGCATTAAAGAAGCAACGGTCATTGTAAAAGAAGTTATTACAAATGGCTCCAACAAATCATTCTGGGTCGAATAGAGGCAAGCGACTTGTTTAGGCCCGTGATATTTGATAGCATCGTCATCTTGTTATTGATAATTTCTGACAGGGATATTGCTAAGTATATATATAGCCACTTTTCTAAGAGTTGCTTCATCTTTGAATTTTCGGATAATTCCTATCACAACTACTGCAAAATAACCGTCCAGGAATGCAATAAAAAAAGTCATATTATCATTATTTCGTTATACCCGTGTCAGGTATTGTCTTATTTCATAATACTACGCCTATACCAAAGTCGCCGACTCTTCATTTAAAAAAATCAGGACCTATTCGAAAGGTTTTGAACGCTGACATTCAGATTTTATCAAACAAGCTGCTCTGTTTAATCAGAGTTTCCCCTTTCCATCTTATCCATTTGTTAACCGGGTTTTCAAAAATCTTATATAGAAAAATTGCCAATATCTGCAGTGTTATAAAAAGTATAATAATATTTCTACTTAAATATTTTTCCACTCCTGTAGCTATAACACCGGTATGAATCAGAAAAAAAGCGTATGAACTTTTTCCCAGAAGCTGAAGCAAAAAGGAACTGAAGAACTTTTGAATAATCGAAGTTTCTTTAATCAAGCCAAAAAAGAAAAGGCTAACTGATAAAGGGAAAACAATATTGGCCAAAAAAATACCAGCAAAAGTCTTCGAAGCCTCCGTATCGTATAGCTGGCTTACTTTGTAAATGAATATTGTAATCAGGGCCATACCCAGAAATCCTGCGGCCGTGTAAAAAGGGAATGAAAGCTTTGGAAGGATGGACGTTTGCCATTTATACTTTCCAAGTATACATAACGCCAGAAAAATGCCTAAATAAAATTCAAAACACCTTCCAAAAAAAGTGACGAAATAAACAAATTGAACGTTTTCAAAGAACCCTTCAAAAGGAAATGCAGAAAACAAAACAACAAGAATACCGCCAATAGCCCACCAAAAAATTACCTGCCACCAAAGGATCTTTTTTTGTTTGAAAAACAAAAATATAAAAGGAGAAAATAAATAGAATATTCCTTCAACGGTCAGGCTCCACGTTGGACCTATACCACTAAGATAATATTCAACCGATAACCCTTTTACGAAAGTAATATTTAGTAAATAGAGTTTCCAGAAAGAACTATCTATTTCGGTTTTAAAATACCAGACACTAAAAGTGAATGTGGTCAACAGGAAAAAAGATGGATAAATTCTAGCAAACCGCCTGAGATAATATGTATAGAAAAATTCTTTTTTAATTTCAGTATTTTCAAAGTATTGATAGCATATAACAAACCCACTTAATACGAAAAAAACCTGAACCCCAAGGAAAAATTGATTCAGAATCCCGATAACAGGTGCACCCGTAAAAGAAAGTTTATTCGAATAATGAAATAAGAAAATCATAAGGACAGCAAGAAACCTCACGCCCGTTAGGGACAGTATATCATTTGATTGTGAACCTTTCATGATTTTGAGGTGGTAAATATAATGTTCCTCAATTTGACTTACCTCTAAAACAAATAAGACCTGAGCTTTTACGAAACTCAGGTCTTAAATATCATTGCTTATTTTCCCTATCTCATCAAATACATTTTACCATAACCCTTATTGAAATATTGATCCGTATTATCACCCTGTGCTTTGTATTTATCCAGCGATTTCCCATTCAAATTGGTAATTACGCGGTACAGGTAAACGCCGTTGCCGAGCTTTTGACCATACTGATCGGTACCATCCCATTTGAATTCCGTAATATTTCTACCAATGTGCAGTGGCCCCAATTCTTCCTTTGTAATTTCCCGTACGACTTTACCTGTGATGGTCAAAATCTGGATTCTTATATTCTGCGGCACTTCACTTCCGGTAACCGTGAACACAAATGCGGTCGACGTTGTAAATGGATTAGGATAGTTCAGCATATTTGATATCATCGGCTTATTGATGATCACGAACGATATCTTGTATTGAGAACCGCCTGCAAAGTTTCCGGTTTTGTCTTTGCCTGTGACTATGAGTTCATATTCTCCATCATCAGGGAAGTAAGGCCTGAAATATACGCTTGCGGTATTTTCACCCGACGTGGTGTCCTGAGCTGCCTCAAAGCGCAGCGTATCATTACTGTTATTAAAATAGAAGCGACGAAGATCGCCATTTGGATACCTGACATTCAATGTTACAAGGCTTGTATCATCCAGCAACAATCCCCTGAGCTCGTCGGTAAGTTTGATCAGGATATTAGGTTTGGCCGCTACGATATCCTTATTTAAGATATGAGTTCCATCAAACGTTACATCCATCACGGGACTTAAGCTATCTGGTGTCACATATAAATTGCGGAAAGCATAATTATTAAATGTGTGTTGTTCGGGCTGGTCGTTGTCGGGGTTAAAGTTGACAAAGATTGTATTGTGTCCCGACAATGACGATGTGTTGATTGGTACTGTCAGCTTAATGGTATCTCCCGCTACGAGGGCTTTCTGCCTCGGCGGATCCAGCGAGATGACCTGGTTGTTCTTGTTGGTAATGCTGAACTTAACCTTTACACTGTCAAAATTGGTTCTGCTGACATTCTTGAAGGCAATTCCAAAATTAAGTATTTGCCCTACCCCGGCCGTATCTTTTGATTCAAAGTAAAGATTCGGAGCGATAGCGCCTTCCGGAACCGGCGTGTATGTGACCATCCAGTAACGCAACTGGTACGGCGAATAATTGTGAAGATCCGAATTCTCCAATTTCAATTTGAGATAAGGGAAATTTTCTGCATCGATAGTAGAAACATCGTAATCCTGGTTATTGAGATCTATACCGCTTACGAGCAATGTTTCATTTCCTGTCTGGGTAATGCCATATACATCCACAAGCGGAGTGTCCCCTCCTATTGCATCGCTGGACCCTCTCCAATAAAGCGTTTTCCATTTTTGTGCAGGACCGATCTTGGGAGAAACAATATAGCCGATCGAATCTGGTGTTATGCAATTTACCGATAAGGTGATCGGGTCAAAAATACCGGTACTAATCACAAACTCAGGAGTATGTTCCTGCTGTGCATTCTTTTTATAAACAAAGCTGAATGCCCTTGGCTTATTAATTGAATCAATATCGGTAAATCCCTGATTTTTCAATTCCGTATACATGCTGTTTCCGGCTCCATAGGTTACTTCGTCCCCAAGCCAGCTAGAAGCATATTGATTCACAACACCGAATTTTATTGTGAAGCGGACAACTACGAAACTGCTGTCAGGTATCTGTCTTAGAAATTGCAGTGCCTTGTTTCGCCCCGTTATGTCGTTCCGATATTCAAAATTATATATTCGGGACGGAGCACAGCCCGGGTAGCCACTTCCATAGAGGCCACTGGTGGGAGATACAACTTCGTTTTTCCACGGTTTAAAGGTATTCTTGTCAAAAACGTTGAAAATAAAACCGAAATCACAAATACTCCGAATGTAGGAAGTGTCGTTCACGTTCACCACAAGCTGAGATTCCTGAGTTATACCAGAGCCCCAGACCCCGTTCGCAACGAATAAGTTATTAGTTATGGGCGGAAATGTCCACTTTCTGGAATTGCTATCTAATTCCAGCCTCGTTCTTTCTGATTTCAAATGCTGGTACAAGTGAGCCTGTGAAAATCCCGGGCTGCCATTGGCAATGAACTGGAACGACGAAGTATTCCATATAATAGGACCGGTAGCTGGCTTCGCTCCCACCCTCCAATAATAGACTGTGCTGTCGGTTAAATTCACACCCGGATCAAATTCGAAGAGACCGCCCGTTGTAGTAAGGGAACGGGAAACCTTAAATGGTGAATCAAATGTCTCTGTGGTATCCATTTCCATCAGGTATTCCTGTGTCGGTGCGAATGGATCCGCAGATGAAACGACCAATTTTACATTTTGCTCATTGACTATAGAGAAATTGTACGGGTAAACGGGCTTCAGATCTTCTTCAATGACATACACCTCCTTCGTGACAGTATTGTTTGTTTCGTAAAGCTCATCGACTGCATTTCCTGCGTCAACTGTTACGGTAATCTTATTTAATCCCCGGTCCCGCGTCGGCACTATATCAAACTCGTACGTAAGTGAATCAGTATATCTTGAAAATGGTATAGTATCGCGCTTGATATCGACCGTATTATCGGGAAAGGTCCGTTTCACTTCAATAATGATATCCTTATTGATCGACTTACCGATATTCATGAAAGATGCATTTACCGTAATCTTGTTGGTACCAACGGTGATAAATGAGGGTGATATTTTTACCAACTGGTCTTCAATTACATAATCGGGTTTGTCAAAATTGTAATACCTGATGGCCGGATCTCCATGCAGCGTAAATTGCTCGCATTGAAAACGCGCATAAAAATCGTTTTCCGTAGTAAGAGCAAACACCTGGCGTATAGCCTCATCCAGGATTTCTCCCAAAGTACCGCCATACTTTGTTTTCGACATCGCCAAGTAATTTTTACTGTTGTAAATATCCAGGTAGTGTACGATACCAAGATGGGTACTTGCCATAAAAGCAATCGCTCCCCTGTCCTTTGCAAGAATAAATTTTTCCGAAATTGTTTCTTTGGTCGATAACCTCGCCACATTAAAATTATAAAGGCTTCCCGCATTACAACCCATTACAATGAAGACAGGATACTTGCCATGGTTTTCGTAACTCTGGGGATTATCCAGATTAAATTCAAGCGTGCTGGCAGAAGAGTGGCCAAAATAAGTGAGCAGGCCAATGCCTTCTTTAAACAGGTTTTCGAGTCTTACACTCGCAACCTGCTGTACGGCGTCGGCAGAATTTTTTGTGAAGGTGTGCACATTGGCCGCATACATGGTGTCTTCAATAATCGCCTTGTGTCCATTTAATGCCTGAAGCAGGATATCCGATGTATTATTATCGCTCGCTCCCGTTACATGCACCACGTTCTTCATCCAGGCCTTGTCGCCAATTGTCGGCGAGGATATTGCCTGCAGCTGTTCATATTGCTTTACTTTATCAAGATAATCGGCAACTTCTTCCTTGTAAATTGCGGAGATGCGCCCTATTGGAGTTAGCGGAACCGAGCTGCTGCCCTCTGCCGCCAACAAGATATCTGACGCCGGGTTACCAAATGTTGGAACAAGGTCGAGCTTGTAAACATCCGGATTGGCTTCCGCCACACGAAACTGGGAATATAAAACTCCTTTGCCTATTATCAGCACATTGGTGAGTGGCGCGGAATAGTTCGTCCTGGCCCAGCGAAGAAAATTTCGAATTGACAATGGATGCATTTTAATTCCATACGCGAATTGATCTTCGAGCTGGTCATACAGGTACACTTTCGCGTTATAACCACCTCCCTGGGGCGAACTACGGTAAGCGCGATAGTCTTCCACAGGATCAGTACCGCCAACTGCACCAGTTAATAACTGGTTTGTAATGATCAAATAATTTCCCTGGTTGGCCGAAGTGCCATAATTCACAAAATTGCGTTGTTGAAACGAAGTAATTGTGGGTATCAGCGATACAGTCTGGTGAATAAGCATCATTCTGCGTTTTGTTGCAGAAGGCAACAATGCAAATCGTGTCAATGCCGGGTTGGAAATATCGCCCTGGTATCTCCTTTTATTTGTAATGTCGTATAAAATAGGAACTACTGAATTGTGAGCGTAGTTCGTGATTTCAAGATAGTTTCCTGCAGTATTAGCCTCCAATTCAAAATAAAATGAACGCAGCGCCTGGAAGTTGAAGAGACGGGGATATACAATTTCAGCATGAGTGATCACCATCCTGTCGCCGGGGCTGGTACACATGTTTACTACATCTATTTTGGCGGTACCGGCGCTGATTTTCGAAACAGGTACAGGCTCACTCACCCGCTCATAATCATAATAGTCCATGGTCCTGCCTGCTATGGAATCGTTGTTGAGGTTGATTTTAAAATACCGCGTATTAACTGCATTTCCGGCCGCATTTACGTTCACCACAGCATCCGGCGCGCCCGGTCCCGTATACGGAAACAGGTTCGTCAGGTTTGCGGTCTTAGTGCCACCGGTCGCGATGTCGAGCGAGGTCCACCCTTCTCCGTATTCATACGACGACGAATAAGTGTATGAAGATCCTACCAGTTCGGAGCGACCCTGGCTTAATCGGTCTTTATAGTAAGTGCCTGCCGTAAACAAAAAGTAGGGTTCAACCGGAAGAGTATTGCCAGCCACGTTATTCGTCGTTGTGACATACCTGAAATTTCCCCCCGCAGCGTTTACCGTGAGGAAGAAAGCCGCGGAGTCTGTCTGTAAACTGAACTTGTCAAAAAGTTGAAAATCCGGCTGGCGATATAATGGTTTATCCGGTTTGCCGTCGTTATTATCTGCCCAAAATTCGATATAGCCACCACCTCCTAACGGCGCATTCTGTGTAGACGTGTAGATCGGTACCTGCTCTCCGTTTCTCCACAATTGAAAGTGATCTGCATTGACATTGTCAAGTCCTATTGAAGCAAGCGCGGCCTGGTTAATGCGATAAATCCCTGACACACCAATCCTGAACTTATAATAGGTTTTGCTATAATCAATCCATTCATTATTGTACGACTGCGCCCCTGCCGACAGCGAAAAGGCGGTTAACAATAAAAGGATAATGCGTTTCATTAAAAGTAGTTTATAGTAGTACAGATTATTATTTTTTCTTCTTCTTGTTCTTTGACTCAACCATATCGAGTCGCAAAGAAAAGACGTGTGTGAATAAAGGATTAGATTGATTAGCTAAATTGGTAAATGCATAGTCGATCGTCACATTCTGAATCTTGAACCCCGCCCCTGCACTCGGCTGATATATCCATACTTTCTTCTGATTCAACGTATCGCCGTCAGCCAATGCCCTTTGAAAATTATTGATACCCGCCCTCAGGAAAAATACATTGCTCACATTGAGTTCGAGCCCCATTTTGGGATCGGCACTTATCGGATCAGCACTGATTAATGTGTTTCTCTGGCCATCGAAGGTGAGGTCCATGTTCACTTCTGCCAGCAGGCTCGATTTCTTTCCGAGTGTAAATTCACGGGCAGCCCCAAGCACTAAACGTGGTGCCGTCATTTCCGTTGATTTGACCGGAATTTCATTATTGGTTAAGTATAGAGCTTCTTTTTCTCTTTCAGTAAATGTAAACGACCATGAATTAAACGTGGTGGTGATATCACGTCCCGTAATGCCAAATTTCCATTTCCCTTCGTGTATTTGTAACCCCGCGTCAATACCAAAACCCCAGGCTTTGGCAAAACTCCCCACATTCCGATGGATGACTTTTGCGTTAACGCCAAACTGGATCTTCTTTTTTTCAGTCTCCTTCAACTTCTGCGCAAAAGAAAAAAGAAATGCATAGTCTGCAGATGAAAACGCCTGGATATTATTGTAATTGATAGAGCCATCCGGCTCTACAAGGAATAGTGTATTCATGATATCATCCACCGCGAAGCGCAGCCCGGTAACCGCAAAAGTTCTTTTGTTATTTGCCGCCGGGAAAGCAACGCTCGCGTAGTCGTATTTACCTATTCCGGCAAAATACTCCGCGTGCATCAGGTTGATCTGCGGGTCATTTTTAACCCCGACCAGCCCTGCAGGATTCCAATAGCCTGCCGTACCGTCGTTGACGGATGCAACCTGGGCGCTACCCATCGAAAGGCCGCGGGCTCCGGCGCCAATGTTTAAAAATTCGTTGGAATATTTACGAAATTGTGCGGTGGCGGCAACGGAAATAAAAGTTATAAATAGGGATAGGCAGTATCGGTGCGACTTCATTCGGATAAAATTTCAAATAAGCAATTAACGACTCTTAGTTTTACAGGGTTAAGCCGAGCGTAAAACTAATGTATCACCCTGTAAAAACATAGTTTTACGTAGTGAAAAACCTAACGGCTGAAAACGAATGGGTTAGAAAAATATTGCATTTCACCAGCCGCTTTATGCTTCTGCCTTACATTTGCCGCAAAATCTTTTCATAAACCCATGAACCTGATTGAAGAATTGCGTTGGAGGGGCCTGGTCCAGGACATAATGCCCGGTACAGAAGAACAGCTCAACAAGGAAATGACCAGCGGTTATATCGGTTTCGACCCTACGGCCGAAAGTCTTCACATCGGTAGCCTTGTACCTATTTTATTACTTGTTCATTTGCAAAAAGCGGGGCATAAGCCAATTGCTCTTGTGGGCGGTGCCACCGGTATGGTCGGCGATCCAAGCGGTAAAAGCGAAGAAAGAAACTTATTGAACGAAGAAACCCTGGCAAAAAACCTTGCCGGAATTAAATCACAGCTGGAAAAGTACATCGATTTCAATTCCAGTCAACCTAATTGCGCTGAGCTTGTCAATAACTACGATTGGTTCAAGACTGTTTCCTTTATCGAATTCCTCCGCGATACGGGCAAGCACGTCACCGTCAACTACATGATGGCAAAGGACAGCGTAAAACGCAGGATTGAAGGTGAGGTTGGACTAAGCTATACCGAATTTGCCTACCAGCTAATGCAGGGCTATGATTTCTACTGGCTTTTCAAAAATAAGAACTGCAAGCTGCAAATGGGAGGTAGCGACCAGTGGGGAAACATAACGACAGGAACCGAGTTGATCCGCAGAAAAACAGGTGGTGAAGCATTTGCTTTCACCTGCCCTCTTATTAAGAAAGTGGATGGTACCAAATTTGGGAAAACGGAGCAAGGAAATGTATGGCTGGACGCCGCCAAAACTTCTCCTTACCATTTCTACCAGTTTTGGCTCAATGCCAGTGATGAGGATGCCGTCAACTGGATCAGGATATTCACATTCTTAAAGCAGGATCAGATAAAGACCGTCGAGGAAGAACATACAAAAGACCCCGGGAAACGCTTGCTGCAAAAAGCACTCGCAAAAGAAATAACCGTCTTCGTGCATGGTATTGACGAATATGAAAAAGCAGTTGAAACGACAAATAAGTTTTTTTCCAATCAAACAGCCCCGGCTGAAAGCCTCACCATTGACGATCTTGAGACAATCGAAGGAATCGTAAGATCCGATGTATCCAAAGACCAACTCCAAACCGGAATTGATGTGGTTACGCTTCTAGCTGAAACAGGTATTTTGCCGAGCAAAGGAGAAGCGAGAAAAATGATACTGGGAGGTGGAATTAGCATTAACAGGAAAAAAGTGGAAGGGATTTTGACGATAGATAATTCAATGTTGCTACATGGTAAATACATTCTAATTCAAAAAGGGAAAAAAAATTACTATCTCATACAGGCTGTATAGGCCGGCGCGGCATGAAAAAAGTGTATTTTCTGGGTGGGCTGGGTGCCGATAAAAGAGCATTTTCAGTACTGGACCTTTCATTTTGCGATCCTGTCTTCGTCGATTGGATCAAGCCGGTGCCGCGCGAATCATTATCACACTATGCAACAAGACTTCGCCGGCAAATTCCGGAAGATCACCCCATTGTTGTTGGTGTTTCGTTTGGCGGCATGCTGGCATGTGAAATGGCAAAGGCTGATCCCTTAATGAAGGTTATCATTATTGCCAGCAATAAATCAGCAAATGAATTTCCTTTCTATTTGAGGCTTGGTAAATATTTTCCTGTTTATAGGTGGCTGCCTGATAAATTAATCAAAAGTGGGCGAAGTCTCAATTGGATGTTGGGCGTAAAAGACAAAGCACAGAGAAAACTGTTATCTGATATTGTTGCGGATATTGATCCGGCGTTTCTAAAGTGGGCAATTGACGCTATTCTTCATTGGCGCGAAAAGAACGCGCCAGTTAACGTAACACATATTCACGGTACTGCCGATAAATTGCTGCCATTCCGATATGTAAAAGCTGATTATAAAATCCAGGGGGGAACGCACCTGGTTTCAATTAACAAACCACAGGAGATTTCCTCTTTACTTAAAAAACTGATATAACAAGTAACCAGGCTTTATATTTCAGTGGAAAATGCCGGTACCATCGATATTAAATTACTCATCACTCATCACTCATCACTCATCACTCTTTATCAATACTCCGCAAGCCTGCTCATTCCACATCTACCTGCTTCTTAATAACCGCCCCTTCCTTTGCCTCGGGCAAAAACTTTCTTTCGTTGATCAGGTAACCATTTCCTTTTTCACAAAAATGAACCTTCAGGTTTTCGATGCTCACGGGGTTGCCATCGGGTATATCTGCAAAATTTGAATGCAGAATTTCATGTCCATCGATAATCACCACCAATCCACTGCCAATCGCCTCCATCTTGTTGCCTTCGGTTACCAGCATACCGGTGTCTTCACCAAGTCCAATACCGATACATCCCGGGTTTCCCGCTACGGCCTGTACAAGTCGTCCAAACCTTCCTCTTTTTTCAAAATGTGAGTCAATGATAAGTGACGAAGTAAAGCCAAGGCCCGTAGTAAGTTTTACCTCTCCCTTCAGATGCGCCCGGGTTGCATTGCCTTCATAAATCATAATATGACCCATTGCCATGGCCCCGGCGCTGGTACCCGCGATCAGAAAATTCTCATCCTGGTATCGTTGCTTGATGATTTTCAAAAACTCGGTTCCTCCGTCTGTAGCACTAAGCCGGAGTTGGTTTCCCCCGCTGAACATTACGGCATCACAATTACGAATGCGTTCCAAATATGTCTTATTTGATGTGTCCTGCCTTGTGCGGATATGCATCACGTCCACGTTGGTGCAACCAATCTTTCCAAACGCATTTAGATAATTCTCCCCAACCTCGTAAGGGATCATGGACGCAGTAGTGATGATTTCGATACGGGAGGAAGAGCCGCCCGCTTCTTCCACGACACGACGGAGAATGCCCAGCTCAAAAAAATTAAGATTGTTTCGGTAGATATCGCCGGTCTCCAGGTTTGTTCCTTTATCTTCCGCACCGCCGATGGCGATAAGTTTTCCCTTAGGATGAATCATTCAAGACACTTTAATGAAGGAACAAATGTAATAGAAAATACACTTAATAAAAAGGTAATAAGCCGTTTATGCAATTGAAATACCCGTGCCACGGTTAGAACGTGGGCAGGCTGTCTTAGGATTTTGCAAATGCGGAAATTCCTTCAACTAAAAGATCAAGTTCCTTTGTTATGGTATATACATTTGGAGTTATTCGTACGCCATGGATATTCTCCCAATCGATGGCGACCGCATGAATTTTATATTTATCCATCAGGAAACCATCAAGTTCACCGGGCTTCCTGCCTTCTATAGCAACATTTCCAATAGCACATCCCCATTTTGGATCAAACGAAGTATTCAGTTTCACCTTTGGAATGTTTTTGACGCGTTCCATCCAATAGTTTTTCAGGTAATGCAGCCGTTTTTCTTTTCTTTCGATGCCGATCATGTCGTGAAATTCTATAGCCTTTCCAATCGCCTGCTCTATAAAAAATGGCCTTGTTCCCAGGTGTTCAAATTTCCTGATATCATCTTTAAGAGGGTCATCCGGGGCAGCAAACAAAGGATAAAGTGATTTGATCTTACTTTTTCGTACGTACATCATTCCACTTCCAATTGGCGCATACAACCATTTATGGAGACTGGTAGCATAATAGTCAGCGTCAAGGTCCGGAATTTTATGATTAATATGAGCAAAACTGTGAGCACCATCCACGATCACTTCAATCCCGCGTTTATGAGCTTCCTGCGCGATTTTGGCTGCCGGAATTATCTGTCCATTCCAGTTGATCATATGAGTGATGTGAACTAACCTGGTTCTGGGGGTAAACGCTTTCACATATTGTTGCACTAAATAATTTTCATCCTCACTGGGTAGCTCAAGGTTAACCCAAACCATTTTTATCTTATCCCTCACTTCCCTTTGCTTATATGCATTCACCATATTGGGGTAATCCTGTTTAGTGGCTACCACTTCATCGCCTGTTTTCAACTGAAGCCCAAATATGATCGTTTCCAAACCTTCTGAAGCACTTCGATGGATCGCAATCTCCTCTGCGCTACAACCGGATAGAGCTGCGAGATTTTTTCTCAATGGTTCGCGGCCCAGGTCAAGTATCCTCCACATATAATAGCTGGGAGCTTCATTGCTGTAATCGTAATACCTTTTCATCGCTTCCTGCACCCCTTTGGGTGCGGGGCTTACACCACCATTATTGAAATTGATGATACCACTTGATGAAGTAAATGCTTGCTGAATGTAATACCAAAAGTCCTCTTCGCCGGCAATATCCTTGGCAGAAACTCCTTCGGCTTCCCGTAATGCCCTTTCCAAATTGCGACTCCACGCCGGTTTGGTCAATGACGAGAGTATTGCGACAGCAGAGAATTTTCCCGCTTTAGTAAGAAAGGACCGTCGGGAGTTCATAAGAGTTTTTTTTAAATGTACGGATTTGCGCTTTAGCATGTTTCGCCTTAAGACTACCATCGCATTTTAATTTCAATTTCAAAAGCATACATATTGCTTATATAGGCCGCTGACTTTGTTTACAACGCCTTAGTTACGCTGGTGCTTTTTCTCGTCGATTGTCGATTGCTGAATGATTTGTTGCAGGTCTTTTTGCTGGTATTCGCCCACCCAAATCTCTATTTGATGAAGAGGTGATTTCAGATTGAATTTTTGAATATGCACAGGATTATGGTGAAAAAAATTATTTGAACTATTGACAAATGCTGCAATCTTTTTTGCCTCGTCATGATCTTCATCATAAAAATACTTAATGACAGGGTTGAAACTAATCTCCCGAACAGTTTCCCATTTAGGGACTTTATATTTCTTATCTCTTAGATCTTTTACTATTGCCGGCATTAGTTTTTCAAAATCAGGCATGCATTGTACAAAAACGGTATAGACAGGATCCCGCGGCCTGGCCGGCGTCTCTATGGCAATCATACTCCTGATATTATCGGATACATGCAAAGACTGATTCTTAATCAACATCACAACCGTGTCAAGGACGCTTTTCAGGGAATCGTAATTACCGACTCTCTTTGTAAGTGAAATGCTATCCTGTCTTAAAGATCCATTGTAGCTATCCAGCTGATCCAGGGCAACCGCGAGACTGTCCTGTGTTTTTTTCAACTGCTCATTGATGACCTTATATTTTGCATTGGTTTTGTTTAACTCATAGGCAAGAAAAAAAATGAACAGACCCAACAGGCAAAAAATACCAATATTGATCGTTGTCCACAACCTTGACTTTTTTTCATTCGCCATGAACTTGTCCAGCAACTCTATTTTCTTTGTTGCATTTTCCATAAGCAGCAATTTTAGCGAACCTTAAATTTAGTGGGAAATAAAACGTTCTTTAGCGCCAGGAGCGCCACTGCCACAAACATCAAAAAGATCACGGCTGCAATTTTCCAGTCTCTCATCCGCGAATATGCAATTGCAGATGCAAGTCCTCCAATCACAAGCACGATCCCTGCCAGGAGGTAATAAAATACTTTGCTATTGCCGGTTACCTGTACTTCTTCGAGTTTCTTCAGATCGTCATCAAAAATCACAGCCTTCACTTTTCTGGCAATGCCCGAGAAAATAACATCGCCCGTTTTGTCTGCCGATATCAGCTGCACGACAGATTGATTTTTATCCGGAAGTATATTTCCCTGGAGGTTCTTCAGCTCATTTACTGCTTCCCATTCACAGGCTCTCAGGAGTATCGGTATTATAGGTTTGTTCGACGCCCTGGCATCGTCTAACAACTTCAGGCATTCGTTGCTGTTGAGGTAGTCAATGCTTAAAAGAGGAATTGCAAAATCAGAATTGCGCAACACTTCATTGGTCTTTTCACGGTCGCCGCTTATGCGAAAAAGTTCATCCTTATCAATAATGGAAAGAAAACCCTGCCGCGCATATGCAGTAAAATGCTGCTTCAGTTCATTATACAGACCAATGTCTTCTGTATCGTCCGAATAGGCGAAGAAAATTTTTTTCATGGACAGCTTTGCAAGATTTATCCACTACTAATCGCAAGCGTAACGGCCGGAGCTGGCACTGAATGTACGATTTTTATAGATCAAAGCAGGCGCGAAAGTTGGCAGCGAAGTCAAAATCACTTAAATTGATAGGACAACTTTTGTCTATGCAAATACTTGAAATAAAAGTGCTGAAAGGCCCCAACTACTGGAGTGTTCGCCGGCCAAAGCTGGTGCAAATGAAACTCGATCTTGAAGAATTAGAGCAACGTCCGACAAATGAAATTGACGGTTTCCGTCAGCGACTCGAGGCGCTGATTCCAACGATATATGAGCATCGTTGCAGCGAAGGTGTGCCCGGTGGTTTCCTTAGTCGCGTTGATGAAGGTACCTGGATGGGTCATGTAATCGAACATATTGCATTGGAAATTCAAACACTGGCAGGAATGGATTGTGGCTTTGGGCGTACCAGGAGCGCGGCAGAAAAAGAAGGTGTATACTACGTGGTATTTGATTATATGGAAGAAGATGCCGGAGTATATGCGGCAAGGGCCTCGGTGAGAATTGCACAAGCATTAGTAGATGGAAAGGAATATGATCTTAGCCCGGATATCCAGGCAATGAGGGAGATCAGGGAAGATACGAGACTGGGACCATCAACCGGCTGC
>Ga0310810_10004081_pt1 | contig 16082 bp, 8 predicted proteins | sample NCmetagenome_FD_207641 | JGI IMG/M metagenome (GOLD analysis project Ga0310810, IMG submission 207641) | Soil microbial communities from experimental microcosm in Duke University, North Carolina, United States - NC | ecosystem: Engineered > Artificial ecosystem > Soil microcosm > Unclassified ... | reverse complement strand
TATCTGCCTCTGTTGTCCCATTTAGAGGTGGTGTTGTTGCACTCCACACAGTGAACAGCTTCAAGATTTCCGACACAGATTCAGGCATTGCCGGTAAGAGGAACTGTCTTTCAGAAACAGTCTCATTATCGAAAGGCGGGTAGTACAAGTTTTTAGTCTTGTCGTAACTGATGATTGCTGGTGAGGGGTCAGCATTGTCTGTTGTTGTTACATACCACAACGCATTATCGGCGGCTGCCGGCGGAGCACTTCCTGCTGGAAGTGCCGTCGTGCCATAAGGCACCGGTCCGGCTGCTCCTATCGGAGTTGCTTTACAAGTTCCTGGGTTGGTTGCCGTAGCCGGGACACAAGCCACATCTCCTGGAATAAGTTGTCCAAACTGATTCCGGTCAAAGGCAACGCGACGCGGAAAGACACGTTTTCCTTCAATTACATATCGTGGTTTTGCTGGGCTATCACTAATACTGCCTTCATAGGCAGCGGTCGTACCACCCCCTGATTGTTTCCAGTCAGTGGGGCCACAGGCCGAGACAGGAAACTTCTCGCAGATTTCCATTTTGTACTCTGGGAAACCTCCATCCTTTATCGGTACCCGGCGTTGAATGGGCGTTACACCATTGGTGACATAGGAACTTAATTGCTTCCCTGTCGTTGTCTTGTCAACGTCTGGATATCCATCCGCTGGGTCATACCACTCAGCGCTGGTTGCAAAACTGTTCCACCAGAAGCCATTTTTCAGACGAGCTTCTACTGCTAAGTTGCCAATATTGTTATTGAGGTCGAAGTCTCCCTCATTTCGGTAGCCATCTCGGAAATTCTTCGATAAAAGGGTGACCGCATCAGCAAGAACTCTCGCCGGTCGCCACTGATCTCCCTTGCTAGAACCTGCTGGGCAACTTCCTGGACGACAGGCAAAGTCAGGGTCTTGGTTGGTGTCGCTAACACCGTTATAAAAACTAGGTCGAGTCTTGAACTCTTCCCTAAAAGTATTAGCCGTTCCTGGGGTGACGTGAAGATTGAAAGGTCCCTTAATGTAAACCGGTAAGTCGGAAGCGAGAATCAATCCCTTTTCTACCAATCTGTAGGCATCTTCCCGTGCTAGATTTTCACCATTGACGACCCGGATTCCATTAGGGCGACGAGTTGGGTCTAGCTTAAAGTCTGTAGCTGAACCTCCGTTAGGGTAGTCACTGGCATCCGGTAACGCATCATCCCGCGACGCATAGATAATGCCAGTGTTGGGCAATGTATATTCTTGGGTACTCGTAATCCCCGACCCTGTTCCAGCCCCAACTTTGGTGGTTCTGAGTTTAGCCAAGTCAATTTGCGTTACGCGAATTTCCAAAGGCTGACGCTGCTCAATGGGCAGCGAGTATTGCGTACTCAACGAGCCGAGTTCCGCAATCTTCAATTTGGCTGGATCTGTGATGTCTTCCAGTAAGGTTTGACGGATAAGTTTTGTAGCATCCGAGTGTGTGAGTAGAGCCCCATTCTTGCCGGTATCGCGCTTGTGAATGGCTTTAATTTGTCTGGCATCAAGGAAGGTGCGCTCTTGAATCGCGCCATCCGGTACCAACGAGTTAGGCGTGGGTGACACACCACCGTACAAAATTGTAAGAGCACAATTGGCGGCATCAATGGCAGCTACGTCGTTGAGAGTAAGAGGTTCCTTGCCGATCTTTTTCAGAGCCTCTCTAAGTGGTTGATTCACCCAGCGCCCATTCGGGAAAACCATGTCTGCTTGTCTTTGCAAGACAGTAATATTACTTGGTGCTTTTCTTAAGTCAGATAGTCCGGTAACAGGATAGTTGACTCCATTGACGGATGTCCCATAATCTGTTGGTTCTTGCTCGGCAATTGGGGGCAGACCCCTCATATTCTGTGCTGTGAATTTGTTTGTGGGGTCATAATAAGTGGCGATGCAAGCAATCGGCTTACTGTCTTCGGGCGCAATCGGCTGTGTTGGTGGAACTCCCGTTTGATTGTAGTGGTAAACAACTGTGGCTCTCATTTGCAGATCGCCTCGTTTCACTTCGCCGGTTGCCCAGTCATAAAAAGGGGTAGTATTAGTGGGCTTTTTGTCCCAGCGGAACATAGGCATCGTGTCCGGCCACACTACCTTATATTTCAATAAATCATTGCCCGTGGCGCTCTGGATTTCCGGGGGCAGCCTAACGCCGTTTTCATCAAAATAAGAATTACCTGTTTTCCCTATGCTTTGGAGTTCAGACACTGTAGGTGGAACGGGCAGGAAGGAATTCACCCCACGCTTTCCAGTACCTACCCCATTTGTCTGGTCATTGTCATCGATATAAATCCCAGCTCCTGTAACCACTCGTAGACCACCAGCCAATTCTTTATAATTTTTAGCGGCGTTGCCACTGTAAGCGGCGGCTTGTTCCCAGAACCCTCCGCGAGAGGTATCGCCTAAGTCATCTAGTTGTTGAACTTGGCTCTGGCGCTGCCGCTGACCGCTAGGATTCCAATTCACGCCGGGAATATTCTGCTTATCTCCCTTTTTGGCATAGGTGTTTGGTGAGGCAGCGGCCTGCAACCACTGAGTCGGTAAACCATTTCCCACTAAAACGCGATCGCCAAGAGCACTATCAGGCTTATCGGAGCCGAGGTTGGCTGGATCACTAGCCTCTAACTGCATTGCTGGCGCATTAATGTTCAGCGGTACGTTCGGGTCTGGTTGTAGTAATGCTGGTGGTGTGCCTGGAGCTGGCGCAGACATCCAAGCCGGAGGAGGGTCTAAGGGAGCGACTAAATAGGGTGGTGTAAGGGGAGAAACACCTTCCTTGTAGGAGACTCGACGAATACGCTTAGCAAAATATGAGGTTAAAACCTGATTTAGGATGCTTCGCCCCGATGCCGGATCGGTGCTGTCATATTTGCTATTGAAGTCGTCTTTGACCTCTTGAGGATATCTAACAACACCTGCAACTGTTTGAGTATCTACATTCCCCGCAGGGTGAAGCGCAAGCGCCTCTTGGACTAATGCATTTAATCGCCTCTCATATTCTCCACTAATAGACGCCACTTCACTAGGCTTCAATGTACTCGTCTGAGTTGCGTCGTTGATACTTACCGAGGGTGGAACGGCACCTGGGTTATACAGGTCAACCTTAACTTCTTGGTTTGAGCTAGGTGTGTTCATTGACACATCACCCGCAACTACGTTACCTCCCACAGTAATTAGACCGTTTTCTCTCGTGTAGTAGCATGATTGGATAGCACTGACTTGACGGAAAACAACCTGATTACCATCAGGGTTAGCCACCATCAAGTTGCTGTTGGTATGTATCCGACCATTCAGCAGGAATGTCGGAACGTTGGATATCACCAAGTCGTCGTCATACCACACAGCATTGTTATCCAGCGAAATTCTCGCCTGGTCTTCCTGCATTTCTAAGGCCGAGAAGCCTTTATTCCCTTTATAGGGTTCATATTTGGTTTGTCCCGCTGCCGGGAGTTGAGTTATGTCTGTTTGAGAAATGGGAACGTTGGCAACATAAACAAAAAATGCTTTTTTTAACTGACCGTCAGTCTGATACCAACCAGTTGTGCCAGTCGCCGCACCACCACTACTTGCTCCGCAATTTCCACCAGCTCCAGTAGCCTGTGGAAGTGCTCTTGCTTCTACTGGGGTTCGCTCTCTTTGCGGCTTCCCCGCATTATCAACAGGGGGATTACGGAAATAAATGCCGTAAAGGGTAAATGTGTCGTACTTTCCGTTATTATCCGTATCGACCGGAAACTTCCAAACTGTTTCTAGGGTTTGTGTATCTGCTCCATTTTTATACGCCAGTTTGAGCCGTGTCTCATCCCCAAAAGTATATTGAGGCTGATTCAGAACATATGAGATGCTACCCGTGTCAGTGCTTACTTTTCCTTCGCCAGGGGGGCTTCCGGCCAGCCGGTTTTCGTCCGGTGATAATAAACGTTCTATCTTGGCCTTAGCCCGGTCAATTGCAGGTGTTGCTGCATTGAGAACAGCTTGATCCACCCGAAAGTTACTAGCGTTTTTGGAGCGGTCAAACGAGCGAATCACGATCGCTGTCGTCAGCAACGCCACCACCAGCAGTACCATCACCACTGTCGGTAGCACAAAACCCGCTTGACTTTGGCGTGAGCGGTGTTTGTTTACCCGGAAACTGCGCAAAACCCAATTGAGCAGTGCGTTGGCGAGAGCATTAAAGGATCGCCAAAGCCTTCTGAGGAGACGCTGGACAAAATTATTTGGTTTTTTGCGAGTTGACATGGTGACTTTCCTGTCAAGCGTTGAATAGTTCTGAAGTTTAATAGCAGCACACTGGCGTTAAGCTGATTGGTGCTGAGTTGGCAAATGGCTCACACCCCTAGTTCCTACAGTAATCGCTAAACGATATACTGTGGTGATCGCCATCCTCAGCTCTGTTATTAACCAGAAACCACAAACTCAGCCGAGAGCCTGATTTCCTTTTGTGATTAATCCTTCTCCAAATATTTTGGAGCGAGGAGGACTCTATCTGTCTATGTCTCCAAAAGCGGATATTTTCAGATCTGCTTAGGGTTGACAAATGCTTTTAAAAGTAGTAATACAATCGAACACAGCTTAACGACCAGTTTGCGATAGGCTAACTGGACTTATGCTACCCACTTGGTTGGGAAAACTTATCACCCCAACGAAAAATATCAAATTCAATTCAAAATCCCAGGAAATTCTGTAGGGGCAGGACATGCCATGCCCTTACACATTGATGCTCAAGGCTTACACAACTGGCTAAGCTATCTGCTACCTGTAGGGGCGACACCTGGGTCGCCCCGACAAAGATGGTGTATGCAGACAGAAAATGGGTAAGTCCTGTACTGATGCGATCGCACTCTCGCGAAGACCGCCGAGGCTTGCCGATCACAACATCTTACAAGCGATTCAGGTCAATCCCAGCTTGCTTCGCCATTGCTTGCAAACCCAGCTTGTCTAAGGTTTTGATTGCCTTAGTCGAAAGCCGTAGTCTAACCCAACGATTGCCTTGGGGCCACCAAATGCGCTTCCACTGTAAGTTAGCTTCCTGTACTTTCTTGGTACGGCGGTGAGAGTGAGAGATTGCAAAAGCGTTGTTTGCCGTTTTCCCAGTCAGCTGACATTTGCGTCCCATAGTTAATCTCCAGATAGTAGTCCGTCATCCATCATATCTTTGAGGGAGTGAGGGCAGAGGAGGGATACTGCTCTCAAGGGTGAAATTCAACGATAGAAAGGACGGGCGAGACGCCCATCCCACAATCATTAGACCTATGACAAAATTCAAAAAATCATCCCCCTTAATTTCCCCTTATAAAACGGGAAAAACTTGAAATCTTGCTTTCTCTCCTTAATAAGGGGAGGAGTCTTTCCAGGTTTTTTGCAAGAGGTCTATTCGTTCTCTCTCTACCTAACGTTGGGTCAAGCGAGTGAGTACCTGGTTAGAACGCTCAACAAACGCCTTCATTCCCTCAGCATCGAACCCTTTCTGAGCCATCAAGGCTAAGTCATAGACATGCTGACAAATCAGATTAGCCAACTCCCCGGAAGGCGACTGACCGCTACTTTGAACGATACTGCTCTGGCTCAGCTCATAAAGATTCTCAATCAGTGGATGAGCGGTATTCACGATTAAGACATGCTCTTCAGGGAACTCGGCATTTTGCTGCTGAAGCAGCGCTGTCATCTCCCGCAGACGCCGCATCGCTTCCGGTACCAACACCATCGCGGGTGGTGTTCCTTGGGCGTCATCCGACTTCAGTGCTTGAGTTTTGATGTTGACTTTGGGCTTATTGAGTGATTTCTCAAATAGCTCTTTAATCACTTCGCTGCGGGTTTTGTTGGTTTTGGGGTCAACAATCTCTTTCTCTTTATCCTGGTCAATCAGGGTTTGATCTAAGTCGGAGTCTACCCGCGAGAACTTGACATCCGAATACTCGCGCTCTAAAAAACTGATGAAGTGAGGGTCAATGAAGGAGTCCATAAACAGGACTTCCAAACCTTGATTTTTGTGCAATTCTACATAAGTCGCCTGGGACGCTTCATCGTTGCAGTAGAAAACACGGTTTTCATGGTGTTCCTTGTTGCGCTCTAGATACTCTTTAAGGGTGGTGTAATTCGCTTTGGGATTTGGGATGTTGGATGTTGAATTGTCTTCGGTGTTGGTAGGAGTCACCTCTTGCCACGCATCGCCTTCTTGGGATTGCACCTCAACAGTTGGGGTGTCAGCTACCGCAGGCGCTTCGCCTGTGTTCGGTTCCGGCTGATAGGTGGTGCGATAAATAATGATGTCTTCGACTTGTTTTTTGAACTTGTCGTCGTTGAGGGAGCCAAATTTAACGAAGGTGCCGACATCTTGCCAGCAGCGAATGTATTCGTCGCGCCCTTCATTGTAGAGAGACTTTAAGCGATCGCCGACTTTTTTGGCAATGAAGTCCGCAATACGCCGCACGGTGCGATCGTTGGTCAGGGCGCTACGGGAAACGTTTAAGGGAATATCCGGACTGTCAATCACCCCCCGCAACGGCATCAAAAATTTGGGAATGACTTCTTCACAGTGGTCGCTGACAAAGACCTGATTGCAGAACAGCTTGATGTTACCCTTTGTCACATCCACATCCGGCTTGAGTTTGGGGAAGTAAAGAATGCCGTTGAGCAGGAAAGGGTAGTCAGTGTTCAGGTGTACCCACAGTAGGGGGTCTTCTTGGAACGGATAAAGGTAACGATAGAACTCTAAATAATCTTCTGTGGTCAGGTTTTGCGGCGATTCCTTCCAGAGTGCCCGCTGCTTGTTAATTTGTTCCCCATCCAGCTTGATCGACACGGGCATAAAATCACAGTAGGCTTTCACCAACTGCTTAATCCGCATCGCTTCAATGTACTCCTGTTCCTCGTCTTGGAGGGTGAGAGTGACAGTCGTCCCACGCTGGGTACGGGTGGAATCGGTTAACTCAAAAGCTGGGGAACCGTCACAAGACCAGTGAACGGCTTGTGAGCCTGCTCTATAGGAGAGGGTATCAATTTCCACCTTCTTCGCCACCATGAAGGAGGAGTAGAAGCCTAAACCGAAGTGACCGATAATCTGTTGGTCAGCGTCTTTTTGGTATTTCTGGATAAATTCCTCGGCGCTGGAGAAGGCGACTTGGTTAATGTATTTTTTCACCTCATCGGCGGTCATGCCGATCCCGTTATCCGAGATGGATAGGGTCTTGTTGTCTTTATCAATGGTGATGACAATTTCTGGTTCTTCCAACTCACCGTCAACTTCGCCGGCGTAGGAGACCATTTTTAACTTTTGGATGGCATCAACGGAATTAGAGATCAGTTCCCGCAAGAAGATTTCGTGGTCGGTGTAGAGCGACTTCTTGATAATGGGAAAGATATTTTCAGTATGAATAGTGATATTGCCCTGTTCTAGGATCGTCATAGGTGTAGTTTAGTGATTTAAAAGGTCTTCAAGTGTGATTTTGTGCGATCGCAGGGCGTTTTGTTCCTCGGATTACCCCCTACGGGTGATTCGGATTTCCCTACCCTCTCACCTGTTTAAGCTGAGATAGCACAGTAGACCTCTTGCAAGCAAATAGCTAGGACGGGCAAGATGCCCATCCCACTCTTAGTCATGTTTTATGGTGGGGTAGGCGTCCCGCCTGCCCTAGTATCAGTGAGCAGTGACCAGTGAACAGCAGGACTAAATAGTTAGTGTTTATGGGATTAGGACAAATTGACAAGCTGGTCATCTATTTCTGCTGCGCTGCCCTAGAATGTGATGAAAAGGAATGCGCTCAAGAGGTCTAGTGGGGAAGCAAGTGAGCAATCCTATCTTAAACCTAGGGCTGAGAGGTTCAGTTTAGCCAATTTATTTTGAATTTTTGGGCGGATTGTGGAAAGAATGGATGGTTCAATAGGGCCATCATTGAAATTCTTAAAGGAAATGCCCAAGGTTAAATGTAAAGACTGCTCTTGTGAGGCCACCGCAAAATGCCAATGTCCCCTGGGTATATATAATAAATCTCCTGGGCTTAACGTGCATTCTAAATAAGGTTTTTTAGTCGGAGTTAATTGGACTTGCCACTTTTTATGACCTTGCAGTTGTAACACAACAACATCAAAGCGATCGTAGTGTAAGTGAGCGCCCGGATGATTGGGATGCGAACAGAAAGCGTACATCTTCGTAGAGGCTTTTAACTCTCCGGCAATCTGCCGACAAACCTCTTCTAAAGCAGGTACTAATTTTTCAATCCTCTCAATATGAAGAGTTTGGCCTTGATGCCATTGCTCTAATAGGTCTGCCTTTTCCCCAACAATAGGGGCACTGTTATCAAAACACCTGAGGTGATCGTCAGAGCATTCCAATAATAAATTTTGTAGCTGCTCCCAACTCAAGAGTTTCTCAAATTTTTTTGACGTAACACCAGGAATCATAACCGCTTTCTTTTTCCAGTATTTTCCCAAAAATTCTTTTACAGAAAGCGGGTATATTAGTGTTTCTAAATGCTCAAAGCTTTTGAACGGAAAGTAAGAGGGTTGCTGCCAATCAAAGCTGAACCGTTTGTTTGAGGAAATGGTTGCCATAGTTTGTAAGTAGATGCATGAAAATGACCCCTCCACCCCTGGAAGGGCTATGACTTGAGAGAAATGTCTGACATGCCATCGGGCAATTATCCCATTTCCCCTAATAAACTATCCCTCTTAAGAGGTAGTTTTATGCAATATTTGTTATCTCTAAAGAAAGGCGAATATTTTTCACCTCGTTTGAGTCGGGTCAATTGTATCGCGAATTCTGCCTAAAGGCTGTTAAGTTGTAAAACTTTTTGCGGTACTTCCAATCTCATCTTCAAGAGATTGTTAGCGGCTGTAACGCACTACTACTGAGATATCCGCCTTTTGAGTTGGCGTACTAGTTGGATCAGGGGCTTCGGCAAGCGCTGTCTTATTACAACTTTTAACTCTTGACCTCTATCTTTAGGTTGATTTTTTTGAATACAACTTTCTAAGGCTTGAACCCAAGAATCTGATATACCAGCAGCTTTAGCGGCTGCCAATACTCGCTCCATTTCAGTTAGCGGCCCTGCGGCTACCTGGATATTCCGAATTTGCTCATCGGTGATATCTTCCTCAAAGCATTCGGGTAATCCAACGCCCAAAATCCGGAAATTCAAAATAGTCCGAACACACTTCTCGCAGCGTCCACAGTTACGGTCTTTTTGAGAACCCTGCCAGCATACCCTGAGACTTTGCATGGCTTCAGGCCAATGAGCAATTTCCCCCATTTTTTCCAGGCGCGGAAAGGCGGCACCATCATGAACAATTTGAAATGCTTTGGTTGAGAGCATCCAATCCGTTACAGGATTGGAACCATAGGGGAATGAGAGTGCCTGGTAGGGAAAAGAACTGGCAATTAACCCACTTGTATAGCCACCTTCTAACAGCATTAAGCAAGAAGCAAGAGCAGTGCCAAAGGCGTTTTCCCAATCGAGAGGTAATTGACGAAAGTTAGTGGCGAGGGGGATTAACTCTACCCCAAGACTTGCGAGTAATGCTTTTGATTTTTCTGCTGCCTTCGCAAAGGGCTGCTGCTCTTCGAGGGGAATATCCAGCCCGTGTATCATTAAACCCGCTTGGAGATTTCGCTGCCATCGACCACAGCGATCGCTTCGATGGCGAAAAACGGTGAAGCAACTATCAACGCCCCCGGAGAAAGCGACTATAGCTTTCTTGGACGAGTCAGCCGGGGGTTGCTCTTGCTCCACTTCGGCACTAATTTTAACAGGATGATATCGTTGTGGTTCCCAGGCTGACCAAGCGGCTTGAAATTCCTCCAAATTTTGTAGCAGTGTAGGAGAAACTTGCCCGTGTACGACAACAGGCGCTGCCCATTGCATGGATAGGAGGATTGTCGCTACAACAAAAGGGTCACAACTGGGCGTTAGCAGAGAATTGTATTGAGTCGGAAGCCTATACCACAACTGGCTGCGATCTTGGTTGGGTGACTCAATCGTGACACTAACGGTTGTTTCGCCATCAACTTCGACGGCAGCTTCTCTCCATAGATGAGTTTGGCGCATTAGAGGTGTTCCCTTGACCAGAGTAAAAATCCCAGTAAAACTTTGAGCTTAGAGGATTCAGTTATTGGGTCGATCGCAAATTGTATCGACTCATCAGGAGGGGGTAGTAATTCATTCAACACCTCTTCATGGAAGAGATGTCCCACTTGCTCCCGATAAGGTTCTGCCTGCTGCCGTACCAATCGCCATCCTGGGTTGTTGAGATCGAATGTTCGGTAGTAGTGGCGTCGTTCATATCCTAGTTTCTGCTGCTGAAACTGTCGCCATTTTGCCTGCATTTCATAGAAGCGACGAATATATCGTTGACCTCTACCCGTAAGTTGAAGCGGTTCTGTGTTAAATTGGTTGCGATCCAAAGGTAGCTGGGCGAGTGGACTAAATCGCGTGCGGACTAATTCATATTGGGCACGGCGCTGAGCCAGCGATTCTACGGGCAATGCGGCTGTTATTTTGAGCAATTCCCAATCTAGACAAGGCAGCACCGGCCAAGCTCCAAAACTGAGTTGCCATCCGGCAATCGAGCCGATCAGCAGCCGTTGTCGATGGTAAAGCTCAAACCACCAGGTTCGCTTGAATTCTACATCCGAATAGCTTTCGTAAACCGAACGGATGCGATCGCATCGTTCTTGCACCGAGTCACCAAAAACATCTCGTCTGAGCAGTCTCTCTAGCAATTGGGGAGCAAACCCACAACGATTAATGCCTTGGGGAAAAAAGCTTTCAAAGGATAGACCTTTTTCAGAGAGATAGTAGGTGGATTTGCCGCCAATCACGCGATCCAGTAAAAAGCCAGAGATCACCCTCGGTGCTAAATTTCTGAGATAGGAACCCACCCCCCAACCCAAACCTATGATGCTATCGCAGCCGTTCGCCAGGTGTTCCCAATTCACCACTAAGTCGGCGTAGGCAGGGTATTGGTGATCGGGCAGCGCTGTGGTGTGATATTCAAAACCAAGGGTACGAGCAACTGGAATCGCACATGCCATTTCTAAGTCGCTGCGCCTACCGACTGTTAAGGCAACAGTGTCAACCGCTTGCCGATGCAGGAACCCTGCCAGCATTCGGGAGTCAAGTCCGCCGGAGAGGAACAGGCTATAGCGATTACCTATGGGTGCATGACGAGCGATCGGCTTTGCCGGTGCGCTTCGCGCAATCGCGCGATCGAGGACTTGGTCTAAAATATCGAGCTGCTGGGCAAAAGAAGTATTGGTATATTCGCCCGTATCATCAGGAATTTGATATTGTCTTAGCTCTTTGGGGGCATTTTCAGGTTGCCAAGTTAAGCAATGTCCGGCTTCTAAACGGCGGACATTTTGCCATAAGGTTTGCCCATCAAAGATACCATTCGTCAGTAAAATTCCGACTAATCCCGTAGGGTTAAAGACTGGCTGAAAAAGTGGATGGTGTCTGAATAGTTGGGGACTCGAACCCACTAAGGCAACATCATTATGAATATAGTAATAAATTGGGAAAAGACCGAGCAGATCGGCTGCAATGCTTAAACCCAAATGAGGCTGATAAACGGCTACGGCATGAAAGCCATCAAAAGGAGGTAATTTTTGATTCGGAGAAGTTTTCCAGAGGTTTCTTAGCCTCGAAGCGTCTATTCGCTCTGAGCTGGTTTGAGCAATGGCTTCTCCCCAAACTATAGCAGCTCCTCCTGCGTCCGCGAGGTAGCTAATCGGAGCGTGGGGGGATGCTGCCCAGATAGCGTCAAAGTCTCCAGTAGAGCAGGAATTGGTGTTTAGTCCTTCTACGAGTGGCAGGTGAGGCTTTATGGTTTTTATAGAGCGCGATCGCCGTTCAGGGTCGGGATCGATAATGAGAATAAAATTAGCCATTGATATAGTAATCTAATTGGGTTGGGAGTTGGGTTTGATTAACCACAGAGAACACAGAGTTCACGGAGAGAAAAGAATGAGGGAGAATTTTCGATTTTCAAGGATTGAGCAGAGTTTTTAGTCTTTAATTAAAGCCGTCTAAGTTGGCGATCGAGAGCTAGAGCGCTTTTTGATCACCTCTAATAAAGCTTGGGCTTGCTGGGAAGGGAGTAGAATAGCTGCCGCAATTTTAACCAGTACAATTAACATAATTTTTACTCGCCGCAGCATCGAAGGGTCATAGCTAATTGCCTGCCAAAGGAAGCGAACCGCAGCTAAGCCTTTTTTCCGTTCTAAATTCCCTTCAATCGCTTTAAACATCAGGTATTTGTAGCGGCTACCCAGAGTTTCTCGCTTCAGAGGCTGTAGAGATTCAGGAGCTTGGGTGAAATGCCGTTCAATGACTTTCAAGCTTCCTGCCTCCATTTTCCATACATTAAATGAGGCTGATTCAGGAGAAATTCGGTATAAAATCTGCGGTGAAGGAACGGCTACATATTCATAACGAGCTGCTAATCGTAGCCATAAATCCCAATCCTCAGCGAATGCTAATGATTCATCGAATGTCCCGACTTCCTCTAAAGCTTGTCTGCGAATTAATGGATTAGAACCACTTTCCACAAAATCTCTCAACAATAGCTTCTCATAAGCATTTCCATTGACTGTAATATGACCCCCAGCGCGTAAGAATTGACCCGACTCATCAATCCAATCGCTCCAACTATAAGCCACAGCCGCTTGAGGATTTTCCTGTAAGGCTTTTAACTGTGCTTCTAGTTTATCCGGCATCCACAAATCATCAGCATCCAAAAAGGAGATAAATTCTCCCTTCGCTTCAGCTAATCCACGATTACGGCTTGCCGAAACGCCAGAATTGGGAAATGAAAATATCCTGATACGAGCATCTTTTATTTCGTTAATCACTGCTAAAGTTGAATCTTGGGAACCATCATTAACTACAATTAGCTCAAAGTCAGCGAAAGTTTGGTTTAAAACAGAATCAATCGTATTTTTAATTGTTTTTTTCCCATTGTAAACGGGAATAATAACCGAAATTAATGGCATTTCTAGTATTGATAGTAGGTATAGTTAAATAGTATTTAATTTCATATATCCTAAGAGAGTTGTAGTATTCGATAAGGGTTTAAATTTATTGATAACGGCCTGAGCTAATTTAGGGGTTAAGAGAGTTATTGCCGCAATCCTAAACAATACCTTCCAGATGACTTTCGCTCTCAGTAAAGAGGGGTCGTTTTTGATGGCATTCCAGAGAAACCGAATAGCTGCTATTCCTTTGCTACGCTCTGGGTAACCCTCAATTGCCTTAAATGTCAGGTACTTGTAGCGATTACCCAGGCACTGCGGCTTCAGATACTGTAAAGATTGAGGCGCAGCAGCAAATGCTTTATCAATGACTTGTAAGCTGGACGCCTCCATCTTCCATACATTAAACGAGGCTGAGTGAGGAGAAATTCGGTATAAAATTTGTGGCGATCGCACGGCAACAAACTCATAACGAGCCGCTAACCGCAGCCATAAATCCCAATCTTCAGCAGGCGTTACCGAGGAATCGAAGCCGCCAACCTCAGTTAATGCATCTCGCCGAATTAAAACATTAGAACCATTAGCTACGAAATCATTCAATAAAAGTTTGGCAAAAACTTCTCCCTGTTCGGTATTGTAGCTACCTTTACCTAATAACTGGCTCGATTCATTAATCCAATCCGTCCAACTATAAGCCACAGCCGCTTTAGAATTGGCTTGCAAAGCGTTCAACTGTGCTTCTAGCTTATCGGGTGTCCACAAGTCATCGGCATCGATAAAAGAGATATAGTCACCTTTCGCTAGCTCGATTCCCCGGTTCCGACTCGTAGATTGACCTGCATTGGGATAAGAAAAGATCTGAATGCGGGAATCTGGGATGCGCTCGATAATCTCTACTGTTCCATCTTGTGAACCATCATTAATAACCAGTAATTCCAAATCTTTTATCGTTTGATTTAGAACAGATTCAATCGTTTCTTGAATGGTTGTTTCGCCGTTAAAAACAGGAATAATAACAGAAATTAGGGGCATATTTAAAAAGGTTCGAGTTGCATGAGAAACAGTATCGTATGGAAATTATGGAGTTGCTTTGTTCTGTGTGCTACTCTGTAGGCGTATCGATGGGTTATGAGCAATACCAGCACACTGGTTAACAACATTTTCCAGGTTATTTTCCTGCGCAGAACTGAGGGGTCATTCCTAGCAGCACCCAAGAGAAACCTTATCGCAATTAAGGCTCGCGATCGCGTTGGGAAGCGTTCAAAGCATCTATAAGCGAGAAATCTGTATAAGTTGGCAAGGCTGTGGCGTTTCAGATGCTGTAGCGAGTCAGGAGCACGCTCAAACGAAAGGTGAATGACTCGCTCACAAGCGGATGCCATTCTTAGCAGATTCGCAGAGGCAGAAGTAGGAGATTGGCGATATAAAATATGTGGGTATGGAACGGCGACAAAATGATAACGTTTCGCCAATCTTATCCACAGTTCCCAATCTTCGGCTGGAGGAAGTGACTCATCAAAAGTACCCACGTCTTCTAAAGCTTGCCGACGCACCAAAGGATTAGAGCCATTGTCTAAAAAATCGCATAACAAGAGCTTGGCATAAACATCGCCACTGGTAGTACTTTGACTCGCTTCCCGTAAAAAATGGCCCTTTTCATCAATACATTGACTCCAACTGTAAGCCACTGCTGCTTCAGGGTTGTCTTGGAGTGCTTTGAGTTGAGCCTCTAACTTTTCAGGCTTCCATAAATCGTCAGCATCTAAGAAAGCCAGAAATTCACCAGTACTGTGAGAAATTCCTCTATTGCGGCTAGCGGCTTGCTTGGCATTGGGGTAGGAGAACACTTGCAAACGGGGGTCTTTAATGCTATCAACAATCTCTAATGTTTTATCTTGTGACCCATCATTAATGACAATAATTTCAAAATCCTGAAAGGTTTGGTCTAAGACTGAGTCTATCGTTTCCTGAATTGTCTTCTCAGCATTGTAAGCCGGAATAATAACTGAGATAAGTGGCATATTAGCTCCAGTTAGCAGATTACGTATCGGTTAAGGAATATCAGTTTTGAAGTACCTGAGCAAATCCTTGTGGATATGGGGAAGAGGAGGAGATTGCCAAATAATTTCCTCAGCTTTTTTAGGGGGATATAAAATCCACAAAACTACTCTATGCATCACTTTACGCATAGCAGGCAGTTTCAGAAAATCCTCATCATTCATGATTAATTTTCCGATAAATTTAGCCGCTAGCAAGCCTCGTTTTCGAGTAGTCGGTCCATCTAAGACTTTAAAGGTTAGATATCTGTAAAGGTTAGCCCAGGTATACTTTTTCAAGTACTGTAGGGATGGAGGAGCCTCCTTGTAAGCTCGCTTTAGGACTTTCACACAAGCGGCTTCCTGCCTAGCCACATTACCAGACATTGACTTGGCAGATAATCGATATAAGATTTGAGGAGAAGGCACAGCCACAAAGGGATAGCGAGCCGCTAGCCGTAAAAAGATATCCCAATCTTCCGCCGCAGGCAGTGATTCATCAAAGCCACCCACTTCGATTAAAGCCTGCCGACGAATCAGTGCGTTAGAGCCATTTTCCAAAAAATCAATCACTAAAAGTTTCGGTAAAACATCGCCGCTAGCCGTTAAATAGCCACCTCGACGTAAAAAATTACTGGATTCATCAATATAATCAGTCCAGCTATAAGCAACAGCGGCTTTGGGATTTTCTAGAAGTGCCTTTAACTGCGCTTCTAGTTTATCAGGCGTCCACAGATCATCACCATCTATGAAAGAAATATATTCACCCGTAGCATGAGAAGTTCCCCGATTACGACTTGCCGCTAAACCCGCATTGGGATAGGAAAATACTTGCAATCGCTGGTCTTGGATGCTAGATACAACCTCTAACGTAGCATCTTTAGAACCATCATTAATAACGATTAACTCAAAATCTTGGAAGGTTTGATTTAAGACGGATGTAATGGTTTCTTGAATCGTTTTTTCGCCATTATAAACGGGGATAACTACAGAGACCGTTACCATAGTAGATATTCTCTCAGTTATGAGTTGGATGGCTCTGCGGATAGAGAAA
>Ga0310810_10004079_pt1 | contig 16085 bp, 8 predicted proteins | sample NCmetagenome_FD_207641 | JGI IMG/M metagenome (GOLD analysis project Ga0310810, IMG submission 207641) | Soil microbial communities from experimental microcosm in Duke University, North Carolina, United States - NC | ecosystem: Engineered > Artificial ecosystem > Soil microcosm > Unclassified ... | reverse complement strand
GCCGACGAGCAGCAGGAACACATTCAGCGCCAGCAGGAATAACCATCGCTGCTCGATGTGAGCCTGCGTCCACTCGATCATCCGCGTCGGAATCTGTGCGTTGACCAGATAGTTGGTGAGACCGACCGCGACTGCGAGAATGATCAGCACACCACCGACCAGCGCGACGCAATCGCCGGCGACCCGGACGATCTCCTTGAAGCTCCCGAGATCGCGATGGATGAAGCGCTGCACGATGAGTGCGTACAGCGCCGCGATCGCCGCCGACTCCGACGTCGTCGCGTAGCCGCCGAGCAGCGCCCAGAGGACGACGACCGGCAGCAACATTTCCCACTTCGCTTCCCACAACCCGGCGGCCACTTCGCGAATGTTGAACGGCGAGTGCTTGACGCCACTTCGAATGGCCTCGCGTACGCCAAAAGCCGCGAGCAGCGCGAGCATCAGTACGCCAGGAATCAGGCCACCGATGAACAGGTCTTCGATGGCAGCCTTTTGCGCGACGATGCCGTACAAAATCAGCGGCACCGACAGCGGAAAGAGCAGGCCGAGCGACCCGGAGGCGGTGAGCAGGCCAATGGAGAAGCGCTCGCGATAGCCCTCTTTCAGCAGCGCCGGGAGCAGCAATCCGCCGAGGGCGAGAATCGTGACGCCCGACCCGCCGGTGAACAACGTAAAGAACGCGCACAGTGTCGCCGCTGCGACCGCGGTGCCGCCGGGCGCCCAGCCGAACAACGCGCGTAACGCGCGCAGCAAGCGCTCCGACGATTTGCCTTCGGCCAGCAGGAAGCCGGTGAGCGTGAAGAGCGGAATCGCCGCGAGGTTCGCCGACGGCGACGTGAGCTCCTCGAAGGCCTTGATGAGTGGCACGATTGGCCGGCTGCCGTCGGTGAAGAACCCGATCATCGCGATGCCGCCCAGCAACGCGAAGATCGGCGCGCCGAGCGCACCGGCGACGAGGATCGCGATGAGCCACGGCAGCAGCGCGCGTCCCTCGAAGAATTCGTACTGATAGGCGGCGAGGATGCCGAGGGCAAGTCCGACGAACGCAATCGCCCGCCCGGTCCAGTGCGGCGACGATTTCAGCGCCAGCCGTACACCAATCAACGTGAAGCCGATGGGAAAGGCGAGCGTCGAGATCCACAGCGGGACGCCGAGCGCGATCTCGTCGCCTGCGGCACGTTCGGTCATCACGAGTCCGAGCCCACCGACCGCGAACATCATCGCGATCGCGGATCCGGCGAATCCGCCGACCACATGTGCCCACTCGGCGATGCGGCCTTTGGGGAGGAACTCGCCAGTTGCGAGCGTGAGGAGTTTGCCCTCGCGCGCCGCAATGGCGGCACCGAGCAGGCCCACCCACAGCGTCAGGTTGAGGGTAAACGGAGCCGCACCTGGAATGCCGGTGCTGATGATGCGACGAAGGACGATCTCGCCCAGCGGCAGCAGCATGATGCCGCCGAGGGCGAGCGTGGCGAGGGTGTTTTCGGCGCGAGCCGCGATGGCTCGCATTTATCGGATCGTCTCAGCGGACATCACTTTTGAGTCTTACGATAGGCGTCGCGCTCCCGAATAGCCGCGTCATAGACCTCGGCAGGCACCATCCCACCGCGCATCGACTTCACGAATGAGTCGGCCTCGCTGCGGAAGCTCGCTGCCGTCTTCGGGTCGAGCGACGTGATGGTCAACCCACGAGTCTTCATCGTCGCGATCGAGTCCGCGTCGAGCTTCGGTGCGTCACCGAGCAGCCGCTTCTCGGCGTTCTTCGCCGCGGCCATCACGATGGGGCGGTCGTTGGGTTCGATCTTGTTCCACGCTTCGTTGGTCATGACGACGGCGCCGTAGAGTGGCGCGAACCGGACGTCGAGCATGTATTTCGCGTCGCGGAAGATCTGCAGCAGCAGCGCCGGATAGGGCGGACTCGGTGCCGCGTCAATCATGCCCGTGCTGAGCTTGAGCTGCGCGGGAATGTCATTGGCATTGAGCGCAACCGGATTGAAACCGTTGCCTTTGTACCACTGCACCATGCGGTCATTGCCTTGACCCGTATACAGCTTCGCCGCCTTCACATCGGCGAGCGAGGTCAACGGCTTCTTCGAAAAGAGCTGCACCCAGCCAGCGCTGCCCCAGGCGAGGATCTTGTAGCCCTTGGCGTCGAGGCGCTTTTCGAGCATCGGCGTCAACTTCTCGAGCACGTACTGGCCCTCGGCATCCGACTGGAAGAAGAACGGGACGCCGAAGACGTTGAATCCGTCGTCAACCGCGCTGAGTCCCGACAGCATCAGCAGGTTGGCCTGTAGCTGATCGACGCCCGGGCGCATCATGCGAATCGTCGCGTCTTCGCTGCCCTGGGTGCCACCGGCGTAGACGGTGAGCTTCACGCGGCCGGCCGTCTTGGCCTCCCACTCCGCGCCCATGTCGAGCAGCACCTTGTGCCATGAGGAATTGACTGGCGCCTGCGTGGCCATCTTGACCGTGATGGCCGCCCAGAGCGACGCCGGTGCGATAAGGGTGATAGCGAGTATGAGTGCGAACTTTCGAACTGACATTCAGCCTCCAACTTACTTCGAAAACTTCTCGTCGATGCGATCCAGCAGTACGCGCGCGCGACGCTGGCCCACCAGAATCACGAGACGGTTCGACGGATCCTTCTCTGGATCAATAGCCAGCGCTTCCTTCAGCAGACGCTCGAATTCCTGACGATCCTGATTCGGCACAGCCACGCCAGTCGCCAATGAGACGTAAGGACCGGGCGATAACCCTTTCTGGATCTCAACGGCCTTCTTGAAGTGCTCGCGGGCGCGCTCCGGATTTCCGCCGAGCGCCTCGGGCAGACTGTCGAGCGTGATCATCAGCTCGTGAATCGAGCCGCGGTTCCACCCGGAATCAAGCGCCAGCGCGCGATCGGCCAACGCTCGCACGGTTGGAAAGTCCACGGCGAGATCGGGGCGATCGATACCAAGCGAGATCGCGGCGCCCCATGAGGCCGCCGTCCAGTACAGTAACGGCACGTCGTCTTTTTTCGCTTTGGCGACCGTCGTCTCGGGATTCTGGAGAAGCGCCTCGCTCGTCCCCTTGCCGAAGCGGGCGTCCATGCCGCGCAGGCAATAGCCACGGCCACGCAGGTAGCCCTTCAGCGCGCGCTCACGCAATGCGGTTGCCTCGGCACGTCGGCTGGAATCGAGGCCGTCGGCCTCGGCTTCGAGAAACGCATAGCCGTACTGAGTGAAGCCGCCACAGGTAGAGATGAGTAGCGGCACGTGAGTCGGGACGGACTCGAGCAGCGACTCGTACAGCTTGAGCGCGAATGGCGTCGCGTCGCGAATCAGATCCGGATCATCGTCACGGGTGAAGACATCGCCGGGCGCAGACAGCGTGTTGGCGACGGTCTTTACCGCCATGGTCTTGAGCGAACAGCCGGTGGTCAGGGCCACAAGAGCCACACAGGCGCAGGCTTGGGCGAGGGCAGTTGGACAGATCGGTGACCGGTGAGACATGCAAGATCCAAGAATATCTGAAGGAATCAGGGATTAGAATCCCGTCGTGACTTGCGCCGGTTGCCGCGCGCCGCTTCCCGATGGTGCGCGGTTCTGTCCAGCGTGCGGTGCCGCATCCGATGACGGGCTGACGATGGGTGTCAGCGTCCAGGCGACGATGCCAGCAGCCCCTGGACCGATTGGCGTCGTCAGCCGTCGCACGCCGACGCCAGCGCCGGTGCAACCTGCGCTTGCGGCGCAGAAGTCCGACAGCGGGTGGCTCTCGTCCTCAGACTCGATCAGTCATGGCCGGTTCGCGCCAGGCACCCTGCTCGACGGCCGATATCGAATTATCGGATTGCTCGGCAAGGGGGGCATGGGCGAGGTGTATCGGGCTGACGATCTCAGGCTCGGCCAGCCGGTTGCGCTCAAGTTCCTGCCCGACGGGCTGCTCGACGAGCCGGTCAGGCTCGCACAGTTTCACAACGAAGTCCGAACCGCGCGACAGGTCTCACATCCGAACGTGTGTCGCGTGTACGACATCGGTGAAGTGGACGGCGTGCCGTACATCTCGATGGAGTACGTGGACGGCGAGAATCTCGCGGTTTCACTGCGACGCATCGGACGCTTTCCCGAAGACAAAGCTGCCGACATCGCACGACAACTGTGCGCCGGACTCGCCGCGGCGCATCAACGGGGTGTGATCCACCGCGATCTGAAGCCCGCCAACGTGATGCTCGATGGGTCCGGTCGCGTTCGCATCATGGATTTCGGGCTCGCTGCGGCAGGACGCGTTGAAGACGTCAGAGCCGGCACGCCGGCGTATATGGCGCCCGAGCAGTTGCTCGGGCGTGAGGTGACGCAGCGCAGCGATATCTTCGCGCTGGGGCTGGTCGTTTACGAACTGTTTACAGGCCGGCGTGCGTTTGCCGCGAACTCGATCGGTGACCTCGTCAACCAGCACGAGTCGCGATCGTTCGCACCGCCCTCGGAGGTGGTGACCGCGATCGATACCGCGATCGATCACGTCATCCAACGCTGTCTCGATCCCGATCCCGATCGACGTCCTGTCTCGGCACTGGCGGTTGCTGCGGCGCTTCCGGGCGGTGATCCGCTTGCCGCGATGCTGGCGGCCGGCGAGACACCTTCACCTGAACTGGTTGCCGCGGCGGGTGAGGGAGCAGGCTTGAGCCGCGTCGCTGCCTGGACGATGTTGGCTGCGATTACGGCAGGTCTGATCGCGGTGGTGGCGCTGGCGCTTCGTGATAGCCCGTTCGAACGCATTCGCCCTGAGTTGTCGCGCGATGTGCTGACGCAGAAGGCGCGCGAAGCGATCGCGCAGCTCGGGTACAAAACGCCCGCGAGTGATGCCGCGGTCGGCTTCGAATGGAGCAATCTGCTGATTCAGGATCTGGTCAAGAAGGAGAAGGCATCGCCGCAGTGGGACAGGATCCTGAAGCAGCGTCCCTCGCCGCTCACATTCTGGTATCGCCAGAGCAGCGAGCCGCTCGTCGCGACGACGTTCCATAACGACCTGCTCACCCCGGGCATCGTCGATCGAGCCGACCCACCGCCGATCTCATCGGACATGATCCAGGTGAACGTCGATCATCAAGGTCGTTTGACGTTCTTCGAAGCGATTCCCGCGCAGCGGCTGTCGTCGCCAGTCGCCGCTACCCCAGTGGACTGGGCGCCCCTCTTTCGACTGGCTTCGCTGGATCAGTCGACATTTCACGCTGCGGAACCGGTGTGGACATTCCTGGCCGCATCCGACACACGCGCTGCGTGGACCGGGACGTGGCCTGACAGCGGCAGACCACTTCGCGTTGAAGCGGCGGGGTTCGGCGGGCGCCCGGTCGCGTTCATGTTGATCAGCGATGCGCAGAAGCCATGGCGGATGGCCGACGAGACCGGCGGTGAGAGCACGGTGTATCTGCTGATCCTGATCGTGGTCACGATTCTGATCATTGCCGGTGCGGCGGTGCTGGCCCGACGAAATATCCGAGAAGGCCGAGGCGATCGTCGCGGTGCGGCTCGTCTCGCGGCCTACGTCGGCGGCGTGTTGATGCTGTTGTGGATCTGCAACGTGCACCTCACGGTGACCTTCGGGTTGTTTGCGTTGCTTCTGCTGGCGATCTGCACGTCGGTGTTTTACGGCGTGCTGCTATGGATGGTCTATCTCGCCCTCGAGCCATTCGTCCGGCGTCACTGGCCGCGTGTCCTCGTGTCGTGGACCAGCGTGCTCACCGGCCGCACCTCTGACGCCGTCGTGGGGCGAGACGTGTTGATTGGCGTGGCGCTTGGTGTCTGGTTCACGCTGCTCTTCAGAACGATTGCCACGTTCGAAGTGGATAGCGCTGCCAATTTCCCTGGCGACGTCGAACTGCTGCTCGGCCTGCGCAACACGGTGGGCGTCGTGCTGCAGGAAGCGCTGTATGCGATCAGGAACGTCCTGCTGTATTTCTTCATCCTGTTCACCCTGAGGATGCTGTTACGCAGGCAGTGGGCGGCAGTGGTCGCTTTCACCGCCTTCTTCACGCTGTTGAATGCGCTCGGCAACGATGAGGTGTGGGTCGGCGCCGTGGTCGGCCTGCTGTATTTCGGAACCGCGGCGTTCGTGATCGTCCGATTCGGCGGCCTGCTGGCCTTTGTGGTCGGCGCGTTCGTGAGCGCGGTGCTGTTCGACGTGATCGTCACGCGCGATTCTTCGGCGTGGTATTTCGGCAGCACGCTCTTCGTTCTTGCGGTCGTGGCGGCGCTGACGGCATGGGCCTTCTACACGGCGACCGGCCGTCGACCGTTCGGGGCCGCGGTCAGCGGAGCCGCATAAGCCAGAGTCGACTCGATCATTCGGTCCTCAACGCAGTGGCTGGGTCGATGCGGGATGCGCGGCGCGCGGGAAGATACGACGCGGCCAGGGTGACGAGGATCAGCGACATCGCCACCGTTACAAAAGTCATCGGGTCATATGCGGTGACGCCGGCAAGTAGCCGAGTCACGAGTCTGCCGACCATTGCCGCCGCAACGATCCCTGCCGCAATGCCCGCCAGCACGACCCGCGAGCCGTCGCCGATCACCATGCGCGTCAGATCGGCAGGACGTGCGCCGAGCGCCATGCGTACGCCGAGTTCCTGCGTCCGCCGCGCCACGGTGTAGGACAGGACGCCGTAGAGACCAATGCAGGCGAGCAGCAAGGCCAGGAACGCGAACGCGCTCGCCAGATACGCGATGAGCCGCTCGCGTGCGACATCGCGCTCGAGCACCGTTGTCATCGTCGAGATGTTGTCGAGCAGCAGGCTGGGTTCCGTACGCTGAATCGCGGCGCGGATGGTCGCGATCGACAGGTCCGCGTCTCCCGTCACACGCACGGCAATCGCGTGCGGCGAGGCAATGAAATTCGGCGGTTGTTTGGTCGGGAAGTAGATCATCGCGTTCGGTTCGGCGTGCAGCGTTGGACGCGCATCACGTACGACGCCGATGATCTCCGTATCCGCGACCTCATATCCCAGTCGTTTTCCGATGGGATTCTGATTCGGGAAGTACCGGCGCGCGACCGATTCGCTGACGATGGCGACGCGCGGGCTCTGCGTGGTGTCTCGTTCAGTGAAGTCCCTCCCGGCCAGAATCGCAATGCCGACAGTGGAGAAGTACTCCGGTGAGATCCAGTTATTGTTCGCCTGGATGCCGCGACCGCCGCCTTCGAAGGTGAACCCACTCGAATACGAGCAGTTGGTCATGAGGCCGCAGGTGTTGACGGACGTCGATACCACGCCTGGCACTGCGTTGATCGCCGCAACGAGCCGATCGACCATGACCGGTATTTGGTCGCGCGAGTATCCGCTCGTATCCGGATCGATTGCCGCAGCGACCAGGCGATCCGGATTGAATCCGGGATCGAGACGCGCGAAATAGGACAGCGTGCGGCCGAGAAGGATGGCAGCGAAGACGACCGCGAACGACAAGGCGAGTTGGGCGGCGACGAGCGGCCGCATGCCTTTCATGGCGGCGTAGGTGCTGACACGCTGGTTGATCGTGAAGCCGCTGGTCATGCCGGCGGAGACTGCACGCAGCGCTGGAGCAAGGCCGAACGCGATCGCACATCCAATCGAGAGCACCGCCGTAAAGATCCAGACGCGTGCGTCGAGTGTGAAGACCGGTGGCAGATCACCAGATCGACCAATGACCGATCGCGCGAGGAAGGTGCTCGTCCAGTACGCGGCCAGTAGGCTGGTCACGCCACCTGCGGTCGCGAGCACGAGGCTCTCGACAAAGTACTGCCTGATCAGACGTGCCATCGTGGCGCCCAATGAAATGCGAACGGCCGTCTCGCGGCTACGCCCGGTCGCGCGCGCCAGTAACAGGTTCGAGATGTTGGCGCACGTGACGAGCAGGACGACGGCGACGAGACCGCCGAGGACGAGCAGCGCATCGGAGAATCGCGCACGAAGTCCGGAGAAGCCACGGGCGAACGACGTTACAACGAGCGTGCGTGCCACTGTTGACGATCGCTCACGCGGATCGGAGAGGGTGCCGGCCATGCGCTGCAGCCCTCTCGCATTCGCGTTCTGAAGCAAGGTGGTGGCTTCGGCCTGCCTCGCGCGCTCGACGCGCGCGACGATGTTCAGCCAGGCGATGTTGTCCTGATCGATCCACGGCTTGCGCCGATCGGCGCTGACGCCGTACGCGCTGGAGTTGTACGCGTATCCGACGGGCGCTTGCAGCGTCAACGGTATCCACACATCGGCGACCGAATCGCTGCGGATGCCGACGAAACCGGGTGCCGCGATGCCCACGATGGTGAGGCGGACGTCCTTGAGATCGATGCTCTGGCCGACGACCTGTTCGGAGCGGGCCAGGGCCGTGCTCCAATATCGGTCGCTGATTACAGCGACCTGGCTGCGGTCGTCATGCTGCATATCGCCCGGGGACAGTGCGCGCCCGCGCTGCATCGTGACACCAAGGGTCGAGAAGTACTCGCCGGACACAAGCTGCGTGTTGATTGGCGATGCCGTCTTCGATCCCTGTGTGCGGCCGACGAAGCGCGCCGAGAGTGTGGAGGCGGCGAGCGTGCCATTTGTGCCGAGCGCCTCCTGCAATAGTTGAAAGCGCGGATAGGAGAACCGCAGATAGCGACCCGTGCCACCGGCGGTGTCCGGCAGTGCATTAGGCGCGGCATCGGGTGAGTCTTCGTAGACGGTCAAGAGCTCGTCGGGCCGCGAGACGGGCAGCGGCTTGAAGAGGACGGCATCGAGCAGCGTGAAGATCGTAGCGTTCGCCCCCATGCCGAGCGCGAGTGTCACAACCGCCGCTGCCGTAAACCCCGGCGTGTGCGACAACGAACGCACCGCGTATCTGACGTCCTGAACAAGCGTGTCGAACATGATCAATTCCGTGCCGCCGAGATCAGCGTGTTGGCGTGCAGAGAGAGCATGGCTTTACGTCCACGGGCGAGCGTGCGGCTGTGAGTGCGGCGGCCATTGACGACATCGATCACCGTGCACGCGGTCGTCGCTCTGCGCGGGGGCAAGCAGCCAGACGCCGGAGAAGTCGGGCTTCTGTAGCGCACCCGGCGCTGCTGATAGCGCCGCAATGACGACGAGCACCGTCGAGACTGAGCGAATCATCTGGACGCGCCTCGCATTGACCAAGGAGTATGCCAGAGCGCCGGACAGACCTAACTCGCTGGATGCACGTGAGTTGTGGGTTTCGCGCGCGGCGGCCGCTCGCGCAACTGTTCGACCGTGGGACGCGCTCGTTCCGGCGGCGGCCAGTCCCCGGTAACTTTTCATCGCGAGGATGGGACTTTACAGGTAGATGGACGCACTCGAGGTGATCGTGACGCGGGCACGGGACGGCGAAGCCGAGGCATTCGGCATTCTCGTCCGCCGCTTTCAGGACATGGCCGTCGGTTACGGCTACTCGATCCTCCACGATTTCCAGCTCGCCGAAGACGCGGCACAAGAGGCGTTCTTCGAGGCCTATCGCACGCTCTCCAAGTTGAGGGAGCCGGCGGCGTTCGCGGGTTGGTTCCGGCGAATCGTGTTCAAGCAGTGCGACCGCATCACGCGGCGACGCGCGGTCGCAACCGTTCCCCTCGACACCGCACAGGATCGGGGCGCCGTAGCATCCGGCTTCAGCAGGACCGGCACTGAAGACGAAAGGAAGGCCGAGGTGTTCGAAGCGATGCGACAGCTGCCGGAACACGAGCGGTCGACGATGACGCTCTTCTACATCGGCGGCTACTCGATGGACGAGGTCGCGACATTCCTCGAGGTCCCCGTGTCCACCGTCAAGGGCCGCCTGCACTCGGCGCGCGAGCGACTGCGGACGATGCTGCTCGACACGGTGGCCGACGATCTGCGCGCCCGCCGGCCGTCTCGCAACGAGTCGTTCGCGACCACCGTGGTCGATCTGCTGAAGGCGGCACGCGCCGGCGACATCGAGCGCGTGAAGACGCTGCTCCAGGCCGATCCGCGATTGCTCGTCGCGCGCGATCCGATGGGGAACACCGCCCTGATCATCGCGGTGAATAGCGGCCACAACGCGTTGGCGGATCTGTTGTTCGACGCCGGCGTCGAACCTGGTCTGCACGAAGCAGCTGCGATCGGCGACAGCGACCGCGTTCGTGCGGCGCTCGAACGAGACGCGTCGCTGCTCGATACGGATTCGCCGGAAGGCTTCACGCCGCTGGCCCTGGCCGCGCACTTCGGTCAATTCGAGGTCATGCGGCTTCTGATCGATCGCGGTGCCGACGTGAATCGTGTGGCCACGCATCGGATCGGGGTCACGCCACTCCACGCCGCGTTGTTTGGACGACAAGTGGACGCGGCGCTGCTGCTCATTGAACGCGGCGCCGACGTCACGCTCGCACGAGGCGGGTCGGGCTGGAAGCGCGCCGGTTGGACGGCATTGCACTACGCGGCGGGCATGGGGTTCAGCACCCTCGTGCAGCCGTTGCTCGATCGCGGAGCGGATCCCACCCGTGCAGACGAGGAAGGAAAGACGCCGCTCGACGTCGCGATCGAAGCCAACCACGCAGACATTGTCGATGTGCTTCGTTCCAGGGGTGCGAAATGAGGACGATCCTTGTCGGTTCGTGGTTGGTGGTTAGTGGTTGGTGGATCCAACTACAACCAACCACCAACTACCAACTACTAACCACTAACCAGGTGATAGCGATGGCGCAAACAGTGGAAGTCAGCGAAATTCTCCAGGCCAAATATCGCGGCAACAACGCACGCGTCGAAGAGTTGCTCAAGGCCGGCCCGGCCTTGAACATCTTCGAAGCCGCCGCAACGGGGCAGACTGCGCGCGTTCGAGAGTTGCTGTCCGCGACTCCTGCACTCGTCAATGCCTATGCACCGGATGGATTTCATCCGTTAGGCCTGGCCGCATTCTTCGGCAACAAGGAAACCGTGGAGGCGTTGCTCCAGGCCGGTGCTGACGTGAATCAGCAGTCGCGCGAATCCATGAAGGTGAGCGCGCTCCATTCTTCTGCTGCCGCCCGTCGTCCGGATATCGCTGCATTGTTGCTGGCCAACGGAGCGAACCCGAACCTGCGTGGAGAGGCAGGCGTGACCGTGTTTCACGAGGTGGCGTTGACCGGTCAGATCGATCTCGCCGAGATGCTGCTGCAACACGGCGGCGATGTGACCGCAACCGACAACTCCGGGAAGACGCCGCTCGGGTACGCCATCGACGGCAAGAAAGACGCAATGGCCGCGTGGCTGCGGGCGCACGACCGTTAACTCAAATCAAACGCTGAGATCGTTTGACGATCGCGAACGTAGAGGGTGGTCCCGACCAGCGTGGGCGGCGTCCAGGCCAGATGCTTCAGGACGGTCGCCTTCGCCAACACTTTCAAGCCTTGTGGCGAGAGCGTCGCGAGGCCGAGGGCGCCGTCCTCGTCGAGCACGATGACCTTACCGTCAGCGTAGAGTAGTTGCGCTCGCGCAAAGCTGCGGTCCTGCCAGGTGACGTTGCCATTCTTCAGATCGATGGCCGAGATGAATGCCGGGCCGAAGTCGCCGCTTGATGCGTAGGCGTGGTCGCCGAGACGGATGATGGTGCCGATGTGAATGCGCATCCGCTGGCTATGCCACTTCTCGGTGACCGTTGTCTTGCCACCAGACTGTCGCACTTCGAGCGCGCGCGTGCCGACGCCATAGGCCGATGACACGAGCAGCAGATGCTGGTCGGCGACCCAGACCGGCGTGCTGATGTTGAGCCCCCAGTCCGTTTTGTGCGGATGCCTCCACAGCTCGCGGCCATTCGCTGGATCCATACCGGCCACCACGTCGCCGCCGAACACCACGAGCTGGGGCTGTTTATCGACGTCGATCAGAATCGGCGACGCGGGCGCCCACACGAAGTAACCGTTCTTCCACAGCAGTTTGCCCGAGGCCTGATCGAAGGCCGCCACCGCCTGATTCGGCCCGCCCATCGTCATGATGATGGTGTTGTTGTAGAGAAGAGGACTGCCGCTGTAGCCGCGTCCGGTCAGCGGCGCATTGAACTCCTTGACGAAGTCGTGCGACCAGATGCGTTTGCCGGTTGTCTTGTCGAGCGCAAACAGCTCACTGCGCGAACTCGCCGCGAACAGTCGATTACCAACGATCAGCGGCGTGCTGTGCGGACCGAATCCCTGATCGAACTGAATGCCGTTTGGCGGCGCCGGATATTTGAATTCCCAGATCGTCTTCCCACTCGCAGCATCCAGGGCGGCGACGACCTCTTCGTGCGAGGCGGACGGCTGCTGCGTGATGCGACGGTACATCGTGTAGAGGCGTCCGTTCTCGACGAGTACCGAGGAGTGGCCGTCGCCGAGATTGCGGCTCCACAGCTTCTTCGGTCCGCTCGCTGGCCAGCTCGAGGCCAGACCTTTGCTATCAGACATGAAGTCACGACCGGCTCCCCCCCACTGCGTCCACGACGGAGTCGTCTGGCCGAGTGTCGTCGCGGGCACAACGGCGAGTGCCGTCAGGAGCGTGAGCCGGGCTGCGCCACGAATGGTCATGTCATTCACCTCGAAGGGCCTGCACGGGATTGGTTCGAGCGGCGCTCGACGCCGGGATGAGTGATGCGCATACCGAGACGAGGACCAGTGTCATGCCGGCGATCGCGAACGTGCCGAGGTCGAGTGGGGTGATGCCAAACAGTCTCGACGACAGCAGACGCGTCACGGCAGCGGCGCCGGCCAACCCGAGCAACATTCCGATCGACGCGAGCGCGAGTCCTTCACTGACGAACGACTGCAGCACACGCGAGGCGGTCGCGCCGAGCGCCATGCGGATGCCGATTTCCTTCCGGCGACGCACAGCGGCGTAGGCGATGAGTCCATAGAGTCCGACCGCAGCGAGTAACATCGCGGAGCTCGCAAAGGCGCCGAGCAGCATCGTCAACAGCCGCTGCATGTCCAGATCGCGTCGAATGAGCGTCGTCATCGATTCAAAGCGGATGAAGGGCAATGTGGGGTCGAGGGCTCTCATCGTCTCGCGCATGCCGGATTCAACCGTGGCCGCGGATCCGCTGACGCGCACGATCCACTTCATGTCGAAGAAGCGGTTGGCGATCTGGACGTCGGCGTCAGGGGCCTGCGCAACCGGTACGTACACCGCTGGCGAGGCGGCGGCTCCAAGCGCGCCAAGCGTTAGATTGCGCACGAACCCCGCATTCGACCGCCCCTTCACGTCAGCGACCACGCCGATGATCTCGCGTGGTCCGTCGTTGCCGAACGCGAGTGTGCGGCCGACCACGTTCACCTGCCCGAAATACGCTCGCGCGAACGCCTCGTTGACGACGGCGACGAGAGGACGGCCGGCGCGATGGTCGTCCGTAAACGTGTTTCCGGCTCGTGTCGCGATCTGGAAGAGCGAGAAATACTCCGGCGACGCATATCGCCAGTCCACCGCCCGCGTCTGGTCAATCAGCGCTCCGGGTGGCGGCGCCATTGCCAAATTGAGACCAGACTCAATCGGGACGCTGTTCGACACGGCGACCGCTGTGACGCCGGGTAGATTGTGGATGCGTGCGAGGCCCTGTTCGAGAAGCCGTTGACGCGCGTCGGCACTTTCGGCACTGGTGCCTTGCAGAGACATCCGTCCGACGAGGATGCCTTCGGGCGCGAACCCGAGGTCGACGCTCGTGAGATTCATGAAGGATCGGATCAGCAGTCCGGCGCCGACGAGAAGAACGACTGCGAGAGCGACTTCCGCGACGGTCAACGTTCGACGGATCGTGGCGGTCGTCGGACCCGCGGTCGTACGTGAGGCGAGTGCACTGCCAGGATCCACGCGCGAGAGCGCGAGGGCGGGCGTGAGCCCAAAGAAGATGCCAGCGGCAAGCGTGACCGCGGTGGTGACGAGCAGCACTCGCCAGTCGAGACTGACGGTCCCGCCTGACAGGAGATCGCGCGCCGTGTCTTCTGACACGAAGGAGATCAGCAACTGCATCGAGCCGGCCGCAACAAGCAGGCCGAGGACGGATCCGGCAGCCGCCAGCAGCAGCGATTCGGTGAGGACCTGGCGAATCAGCCGGCCGCGACTGGCGCCAAGCGACGCGCGCGTCGCGATCTCGCGGTGACGCGCGACCGCGCGCGCGATGTACAGATTGGCCACGTTGACGCACGCGATGAGCAGCAGGAACGCGACTGCGCCGAGCAACATCAGCACGGGTTGCCGCACACCGGCACCCAGGACTTCACGATATCCAGTCCAGGAGAAGTGTGGTACCCGGCTCTCGACAAGATTAGGAATCGTGCGCATGAGATCCGTGCGCACGGCTTCGAGCTCTGTCTGCGCTGATTCGGTCGTCCCACCGGGTCGTAACCGACCGATGACACGATAGTTGACGCCGGTGTCGCGCTCAGTCGTACGAAGAGGCGTCAGCACGTCGGCGCTGGGGATCGAGACAAAGTCCGACGGCAGCACGCCGACGACCGTGTATGGCCGGCCACCAAGCGTCACGCTGTTCCCGAGCGCAGTGGTCGGGCTCGTGAAGAGGCGTGTGGCCAGACTCTCGCTGATCATCGCGGCGTCAGGGCCACGCGGCGCGTCTTCATCGACTGTGAACTCGCGGCCAGCCAACGGCCGGACGCCATGCGCCTTCAGGTAATCGGTCGAGACGCGCAGGCCACGAACGCTGATCGCGGCTGACGAGGTGGACAGGTTCCAGTTGGTCGTGGAGCTTTGCGCGGCGATGGCCTCGATCACACGCACGCGATCGCGCACCAGGGTGAAGGTCAGGCCACTCTGCGATGACGCTCGAACGGTCGATGTGCCATAGCGCGCCGTGAGCACGGCAATTCGCTCCGGCTCGGGATACGGCACCGGCTTCAGAAGTGTGGCGTTCACCAGACTGAAGATCGCCGTCGTCGCGCCTATCCCGAGCGCGAGGGTCAGCAGCGCTGCGGTAGTGAACCCCGGTGTGCGACGCAGCGAGCGCAGGGCGTAGCGGATATCCTGGAACATTGTTGAATGTCCGATCTGTGATTGGTGATTGGTTGGTGATTGGCGATTGGGGATTGCTGATTGAAAGCCGAACCAGCTGAAATGGGCCCGCCCGCCAATCAACAATCACGAATCAGCAATCGTCAACGAATCAATAATCAACAATCACCAAATCACAAATGATCTCTATTCAGTACGCAGAGCGATAACTGGATCCACGCGGCTCGCGCGCCGCGCCGGTAGATAGCATGACCCGATCGCGACGACCGCGATCGCTGACAGCACGACGACGTAGTTGAGGGGATCAGAGGCGGTGACGAAGGCGAACGCGCGGGCCATCGCAAAGGCGATGGGGAGTGCCAACGGCAACCCGAGCACCCACCCGCCAATCACTGGCCAGGCGCCCTGCATGACGATCATGCGGCGCACGGCTGATGGCCGCGCACCCAACGCCATGCGCACACCGATCTCGCGCGTTCGCTGCACGACGACGTATGAGACCACGCCGTAGATGCCGGCCGCAGCGAGACACAGCGCAAGGAATCCGACGGCCATCAACAGACTGGTCAAGATGGATTGACTGGCCGTGTCGTTGAAAACTACCTGTTCCATCGACAACATCGCGAAGACAGGCTCATTCGGTTCGAGTGCCGCGGCCAACGCGCGAACGGCCGGTGCCAGCGCGAGCGGATCGCCGCTCTCGGCCCTGATCGCGATCGACATCGTCCGATCCGGCCGGGCCGTCCACGGGAGATAGACCTGCGCCATCGACCGGCGAAACGGGTCAGCGCTCCGCAAATTCGCGACGATGCCAACGACGACGACCGTACGGTCCGGCTCGCCGGCAATCGTCAATGTTGCGCGGTTGCCAATGGCGTCACCACGCGGCCAGAGTTGCCGGGCGGCATCTTCGCTGAGCAGCGCGGCCGGTTGCTCTCGACCGAAATCTGCAGCGTCGAGCGCCCGCCCGCGAAGAATGGGAACACGCATCGAACGCAAGTAGTCGGGACTGACCGTCGTCAACGCTAGAGAGGGAAGTGACTCAGGCGCGACCGGGGGAGCCCCAGCCACCTGCACGCGCACCGTGATATCGCGGTCTGCGATGGGAAGACGATTGATCGCCCCGGCCGAGGCGACGCCAGGAAGCGCGTCGATGCGTTCGAGG
>Ga0310810_10004078_pt1 | contig 16086 bp, 10 predicted proteins | sample NCmetagenome_FD_207641 | JGI IMG/M metagenome (GOLD analysis project Ga0310810, IMG submission 207641) | Soil microbial communities from experimental microcosm in Duke University, North Carolina, United States - NC | ecosystem: Engineered > Artificial ecosystem > Soil microcosm > Unclassified ... | reverse complement strand
CCGCCGCGGACGTGTCCGCGATCAGCTCGCTGCTCGTCCCGTCGATGCGCCGCGCCGGCTACTCTGGCCCCGAATCGGTCAGCATCGTGGCGGCGGCCTCGGCGATGGGGATCCTCGTGCCGCCGTGCCTGACGATGGTGGTGCTTGGATCGCTGGTCAACCTCTCGATCGTCACGCTGTTTCTCGCCGGGTTCATTCCGGCGTTCCTGCTCGCCGGCGTGCTCCTGATCGTGATCGCGATACGCGCGCGGCGGCAGGGATGGCCGGTCAGCGGACCTACCTCCGCCGCGGATCTCTGGCGGGCCACTCGCCGCGCGGTCGTTCCGCTCGGGCTGCCGGTGCTGCTCTTCGGCGGCATCTTCTCGGGGGCCACCACCGTCACCGAGGCGGCGCTGATCGCGGTGGTCTACGCGCTGATCGCCGGTGTGCTGATCGCCGGCATCCGCCGCAGCGAGATTGGCGCGCAGCTCGCCCAGAGCGGCACCGTCACGGCGACAACGCTCTGGGTGCTGGCCGCGGCCTCGGCGTTCGCGTGGATTCTCGTCCGCGAATGGGTGCCGCAGACGCTCGGCGAGTGGATTGCGGCGGCGGGCGTCGGCCGCGTCGGTTTCCTGGCGCTGAGCCTGGTGCTCTTTGTCACCATCGGCGCCCTGCTCGAGGGGCTGCCCGCGCTCCTCATCTTCGGACCGATCCTCTTCCCCATCGCCCGTACGGCCGGCGTCGATCCGGTCCACTACGGCATCGTCGTCGTCGCCGCCACCGGCATTGCGTTCTTCCTTCCGCCGGTCGGCGTCGGACTGTCAATCGCCGCCGGCATCGGCCGCGTCGACATGGACGACGTGAGCCGCAGCTACGTGCCGTACTTGATCGCGCTGCTCATTGGTTTGATCTTGATCGCGGCCTTCCCGTTCTTTACTGTCGTTCTGCCGCAGCTGCTGCTCGGATACAAACCTCTGCGGTAACGTCCGCCTCGAGGCGGACTGACGAAAGGCGTCGCCATGGATCGTCGAACGTTCCTCTCGCTTGCGATCGCGGGCCCGGTTCTTCACCAGGCCAGGAAACCGGGGACGAAGAGTGCTACCAGTCCAGTGACGAAGCTTGTGCCGAACGGCACGCCGCCTGGCGTGCCGTGGACGCAGTGGGGCGGGCCTCACCGGAACTTTCAAACGGAAGCCAGCGGGTTGAAGGACAGCTGGCCGGCGGCGGGCCCGCGTGTGGTGTGGAAACGGCCGATCGGGGAGGGCTATTCGTCGCCCGCTGTGGAGCACGGCACTCTGTACACGATGTACGGCCAATCGCGCCGGGAGATCGTCCTTGCCGCAAGCACCGAGACAGGGCAGACGGTGTGGGAACAGTCCAACGCGATGACATTTCAGAGCGCCGCGCCCGAAATGGGCAACGGCCCGTACGCGACGCCCTTGATCGTCGGCGATCGGTTGTTCACGACCGGAGTCGCCGGGCGTCTACAGTGCCTGGACAAGCGGTCGGGCAGCGTCCTGTGGACGCAGGAGCTCTGGTCGAAGCACGGCGGCTCCCAAATGATGTACGGCTACTCGTCCAGCCCGATTGCGTTTCGCGACACCGTCGTCGTGCCGGTCGGGGGCCGCGGCAAGGCCTTGATGGCCTTCAAGCAATCCGATGGCAGCGTCGCGTGGTCGAGGAACGATTATCCGAACGCCTATTCGTCGCCGGTGCTCATCAACGTCGACGGATTGGAACAGCTGGCGGTGTTGATGGACGGCGCGGTGTTCGCCGTCAACCCGCACAACGGAGATCCGCAGTGGCAGGTGCCGTTCCACGCAGACTACTCCATCGCGGTTGCGACCCCGCTGTGGGGCCCCGACAACCTCCTGTTCGTGTCGTCGGAGTACAACGGCGGAGCGAAGGTCATCGAGCTGACACGCAAGGGAGATCAGACGACCGCCACCGAGTTGTGGAGCTCGAACCGGCTGCGACTCCATCATGGCAATGCGATGCGCGTCGGCGGCGCGATCTATTTCTCGAGCGGCGGCAAAGGCAGCCAGGCCATCTTGAGCGCCGTGGACGCGCGCAGCGGAAAAATCCATTGGCAGGAGCGCAGCATCGAAAAAGCGACGTTCGTGTGGGCGGACAACAAACTGATCACCCTCGATCAGGACGGGAACCTGATGATTGCGCATCCTTCGCCGCAGGGATTCGCGATCAGCGCGAAAGCGCCGCTGCTGACACAATTGTCCTGGACGCCGCCCGCGCTCGTCGGGACGCGGTTATACATTCGCGATCGCCGCAGCATGATGGCGGTCGATTTGAGCTAGACTCGGACCGCATGTTTGTCAGAGGAGGTTCGCGTATGCGCAAGGTAATGGTATGTCTGGCGGCCGCGGTCATCATGGCCGCTCCAGCGCTCGGCGCCGATACGTTGAAAGGAAAGATCAGCGACTCGATGTGCAACGCCAAGCACATGGCCGGCGAGCACGACGGGAAGAAGACAACCGACCGCGAATGCACGGAGAAGTGCGTCAGCGGCGGCGCAAAGTATGTGTTCGTTGGCGAAGGGGACAAGATCTACAAGATCGCGAACCAGGACTTCGCCGCCTTGAAGGCTCACGCGGGACACGAGGTGATCGTCACTGCCACCGCCAAGGACGATACGCTGACGGTGTCGAAGATCGAGATGCCGGCTGCCGAGAAAAAGTAAGCGCGAGAGTAGGGCGGGGCTTTATGCCCCGCCTGCCAGCAGCTTCTGAACGACCTCGCCGTGGACGTCGGTCAAGCGGAAGTCGCGTCCCTGGAAGCGGTAGGTCAGCTTCTTGTGATCGATCCCCAGCGCGTGCAGGATCGTCGCCTGCAGGTCGTACACGGACACCGGATCCGAAACGATGTTGTAGCTGAAGTCATCCGTCTCGCCGATCACCGATCCGCGCTTCATCCCGCCCCCGGCCACCCACATGCAGAAGTTGCGCGGATGGTGATCGCGGCCGTAGTTCGCCTCGGTGAGCTTGCCCTGGCTGAACACCGTCCGTCCGAATTCGCCACCCCAGATCACCAGCGTGTCGTCGAGCAAGCCCCGCTGCTTCAGATCGGTGATGAGCGCCGCGGTCGGCTGATCGGTGCCCTTGCACTGCAGCGCGAGATCGCGCGGCAGATCTTTGTGCTGGTCCCAGCCGCGGTGATAGAGCTGGATGAATCGGACGTTCCGCTCCGCCAGCCGCCGGGCCAGCAGACAGTTGGCGGCGTAGGTGCCAGGTTTTCGCGATTCGGGGCCGTACATCTCGAATACCGAGTCGGGCTCCTTCGACAGGTCCATCAGGTCCGGCACCGAAGTCTGCATTCGATACGCCATCTCGTACTGCAGGATGCGCGTTTCGATCTCGGGGTCGCCGTACGTGTTGTGCGTCACCGTGTTCAGCTTGGCGATCGCATCCAGCATTTGCCGGCGCGTGCTCTTGCTCACGCCCGGTGGGTCTTCGAGGAAGAGCACGGGCGCGGTCCCGGCACGGAAGCGGACCCCCTGGAAGCTCGAAGGCAGGAACCCGCTCGCCCAGAGACGCGAGAACAAGGGCTGATCCGTGTTGATCGCGTGCGCTTGCGAAAGCAGGACCACGAACGCCGGAAGATTCTGGTTCTCGCTGCCCAATCCGTAACTGAGCCACGCCCCCATGCTGGGGCGTCCGGGCTGCTGGAAACCGGTCTGGATGAACGTGATCGCCGGGTCATGATTGATCGCCTCGGTGTTCATCGTCTTGATGACGGTGATGTCGTCGACGATCTTCGCGGTGTGCGGCAGCAGATCGCTCACCCACGTGCCGGACTCCCCGTGGCGCGCAAACCCGAAGGTCGATTTGGCGACCGGCAGCAGCGACTGTCCCATCGTCTGGGCCACCCGCTGCCCCTGGCGGATCGAGTCGGGAATCTGCGTGCCTTGGAACTGCGCGAGCCCCGGCTTGTAGTCGAACGTCTCGAGCTGCGAGGGACCGCCGGACTGATGGAGAAAGATGACGCGCTTCGCCGTCGGCGCGAAGTGCGGCAGACCGATTAATCCGCCGGTCTTCGGATCGCGAGCTTCGGCGGCAGCCACCAGCTCCGGGCCGAGCAGCGAGGCCAGCGCACCAATCCCGATGCCCTGGGCGCAGGCGCCGAAGAGCTGCCGGCGCGTCAGCTGAAGTTCGAGGGCGTGCTTGATGTCCATGCTTACTGTTTACTGATCGTCTCGTCCAGGTTGAGGATCACACTCGCGACCGTGGTGTAGGCCGCGAGCTCGGTGGCATCAAGGCGTCTGTCGCGGCGGGATTCGCCCACGGAGAGCAGCTTCAGCGCCGACTGGCGGTCTTCGCGGAACGCCTTCAGCCGTCCGGCGAGCAGCGTCCGCAGCACCTTGACTTCCTTATCCGCCGGCGGCCGCGCGGTCACCAGCCGGAAGGCGTAGCGAATGCGGGCGTTCGGATCGCGCCCCCCCTCGATCATCGCCCGTTGGGCGAGCGCTCGCGAGGCTTCGACGTAGGTTGGATCGTTCAACAGCACGAGCGCCTGCAGCGGCGTGTTCGTCTGGGCGCGGCGGGCCGTGCACTTCTCCCGATCGGGTGCGTCGAACGTCGCGAGCGACGCCGCCGGCGCGGTGCGTTTCCAGAACGTGTACATGCCGCGGCGATACAGATCGAGGCCGTGGCTCTGTTGATACGACTGCGCAGAGAAGCCGTCGCCGAACGCCAGCTCCTCCCAAATCCCCTTCGGCTGGTACGGGAACACGCTCGGACCGCCGATCGCCGCGTTGAGCAGTCCGCTCGCGGCAAGCGCGTTGTCGCGGATCATTTCGGCGGGCATCCTGCCGCGCGGCCCGCGCGCGAGAAGGCGATTCTCCGGATCCTTCTCGAGGATCAGCGGCGTCACTTTCGACGATTGCCGATACGTGGCTGAGGTCACGATCAGCCGCTGCATCGCGCGGACGTCCCACCCGCTCTTGACGAACTCCGTCGCCAGCCAGTCGAGGAGTTCAGGATGAACCGGGGGTTCCCCCTGCACGCCGAAATCCTCCTGCGTCTTGACGATCCCGTAGCCGAAGTACATCTGCCAGAACCGGTTGACGGCCACGCGGGAGGTCAGCGGATGACCGGGGTCGACGAGCCATTTCGCCAGCGTCAGCCGGTTGAGCGGGGACCCTTCCGGCAGCTTCGGCAGGATCGCCGGAACGCCGGGCTCCACTTTGTCGGTCTGATTGCGATAGTCGCCGCGCGCGAGCACGAACGTGTCGCGCGGTTTCTTCATCTCGGCCATCACCATGGTGGTCGGAATCGTCTTCGTGAAGTCGTCGCGTTGCAGGCGCAATGTCTTCAGCTCCGCGTACGCGGTGCGCAGCGCATCGGGCGCGGCATAGGTCAGGAAGTAATCGCGGATGCGATCGCTTTCCTCTTTTGACGACTTCCCGGTCACCCCCGACAGGAGCACCCGGACCGGATGATGCAGGGCGAGATCTTCGATGTCCGCCGGCTTCAGGACGCAGTTGTACAGACGAAGGTCGTCGATCTGCCCGACGAACGGCTTGCCCAGGGTCTTACTGCCGACACGAAGCGCCGCATCGGTCTTGATCGGACCGGTCAGCGAGTCGCGTACCACCTCGACGTCGGCCGCCTTCCCGTCGACGTAGAGACCAAGCCCTGCCGCCTTGCCGGAGCCGTCGTACGTCGCCGCCACGTGATACCAGTCGCCCAGCCGGAGCCGCTCGCGCGTGCGCACCTGAATCGCGTCGTCGCCCGCACTCGACGCCAGCCGGATCGAGAGCTTCGCCGCCCAGCGCTGGATCCCCACCAGCGCGATGTCGTCGAACATCCACTCGTACCCGCGGCGACGATCGGGGTCGAGCTTCTGGAATCCGGACATCGGCAGATTGCCGCGTCCCTTCACCCAGACGGCGATGCTGAACGAATCCGAACGGTCGAAGCTGCCGACATCGCCAAAGCTCACCTCGGTGTCGCCGTCGAACGACGCCCCCCGGCCGACCTGCCCGGGATCGAAGGTCGGCTCTCCGACGATCGTGCGGCCGTGCTGGTAGCGGCCCGAGACATCGGAGAAATTGCCATCGAGCTCGTAGTGCGCGGTCAGGCCCTCGCCATCGCGCGACGGCCCCCTGTCGGCAACGGTCCGCTCCCATTCGCGCTGGAGCGGCGCCACCGCAGCCTCGGCGAGCGCCGTCTGCCTCGCTTTGATCGCGCCGTTGATCTCGTCGAGCTTCAACTGCTGCTCCGCAGTCGGCAGCGGCAGCACCGGGACGGCGTTGCCGGTGCGTCCATCGAGACCCTGCTCGGGGACGGAATTGAAGAACGCGAAGAACTGATAGAACTCCTTGTGGGTAATCGGATCGAACTTGTGCGAGTGGCATCTCGCGCACCCCATCGTCAGCCCCATGAACGCCGACGACGTGGCTTCGACGCGATCGACGACGTACTCGACCTGGTACTCGTCGGCGATGGCGCCTCCCTCGAAATTGATCATGTGATTGCGGTTGAACCCCGAAGCGATCATCTGGTCGCGTGTGGCGTTGGGCAGCAGATCGCCCGCAATCTGCTCGACCGTGAACTGATCGAACGGCAGGTTGCGATTGAACGCGCCGATCACCCAGTCGCGCCAGGGCCACATGTCGCGATGGCTGTCGATGTGGTAGCCATGCGAGTCGGCGTAGCGCGACGCATCGAGCCACGGCATCGCCATACGTTCCCCGTAATGCGGCGACTGCAAAAGGGCATCGACCCGCTTCTCGTAGGCGTCCGGCGCCGTGTCGGCAACAAACGCGTCGATGTCAGCTGGCGTGGGCGGCAGCCCCGTGAGGTCGAGCGTGACCCGGCGCAGAAGAGTGACGCGGTCCGCTTCCGCCGATGGCTTCAACCCTTCCCGCTCGAGCCGCGCGAGGATGAACTGATCGATCGGATTTCTCACCCACGAGGTATCGCGGAGGGGCGGCAGCTGCGGACGTGTGGGAGGAACGTAAGCCCAGTGGGTATCCCATTTGGCGCCTTGATCGATCCACCGGCGCAGCAAGTCGATTTGGCGATCCGTGAGCACATGACCGGAATCCGGCGGCGGCATCCGGTCCTTGGGGTTCGGCTCGGTGATCTTCTCGATGAGCAGGCTGTCCTCGGCACTGCCCCGTACGATCACCCCCTTCTTCGCGAACGCCCCGTCCTCCGTGTCGAAGTGAAACTTCGTCTCTCGATGTTTTTCGTCCGGACCATGACACGCGAAGCAGTTGTTCGCGAGAATCGGACGAATCTCCCGGTTGAAGCTGACCGCCGCGTCGTTCCGCGGCTTGTCCTGACCCACAGAAAACACGGACACAGAAAATGCGGACACGGACAACACAGCGAACACGAACTTCGTCGCCAGGGGGCGAAGGGAGGGCACGTCGAAATATTAAATGAAAGGCCCGAGGGGCGATCCCTGTTTTGCGCTCAACTGGTCCGAAACGAAACAATCCGCCGGTTCCACCCGCACACCGGCAAACGGCGCACTTCCCGGCAAGTGTCTCCAAACTTTACGGATAAACGACTTACCGCGCTGTGTGTGCGCCAGGGCACCGCGCGCACACGGCCTCACGAACGGGCACTTCCCTTGCGTTTCGCCACCCATCGTGTCTGTGCTGTCTTCTGGTGTCATTTTCAGTCATCGCGGACTGCGTGACCTGACGACCCACTCCCCTCGGGTGTCGGCGGAAGACTCCAGGCTTCAGCTGATCGAAGCGCTTGCGCGGACCATGAACGCGCGGGAAGCCGCCACGTACGAGCACGCGGAACGTGTACGCGCCTATTCGCTCGCGCTCGCCGAAACCGTGCCGGCCTGCGATGCCCACACGATCGACGCGCTCGACCACGCGGCGCTGCTGCACGACATCGGCAAGCTCGCCATTCCAGACTGGTTGCTGCACAAGCCAGGTCCGCTCACCGCCGACGAATACGATCACGTGAAGCAGCACGCCACGATCGGCGCCGACATGCTGGCGGCGATCGCGTATCCCGGTCCGCTTGCGCTGATCGTGCGGCATCACCACGAACACTGGGACGGCAGCGGCTATCCCGACGGGTTGGCCGGCGAGGCCATTCCGGTCGGTGCACGCATTCTCGCGGTGGCGGACTTCTATGACGCGCTCACGTCCGATCGGCCGTATCGGCGCGCGTTTCCCCACGACCGCGCCATCGGCATGCTGCAGGATCGCGCCGGACGCGGCTACGAACCGGCGATCGTGCAGCTGTTCGTCACGCTCGTCGAACGTTTCAATGCGCAGCCGAACAGGACGGTGACACCGCGGTTTCCTGACCTGGTGCGCGCGGGATGGCTCACCGATGCGAGGGCGGTATGAAGCCGCTCACGCCGGGTCCAGCGGCGTTCCGGACGCTCCCGGGTGTCGCGCAGATCTATGTCGCGACCGTCGTCCTCGCTGGAGGCGCCTCGCTCGCCGCCGCGGCGATGCACCTGCGTTTCGATCGCCCGTGGCAGTTTGCGCTGCTGATGGCGCTCGCGCTGGGCACGTCGGCCGCGAAGATCGAGCTGCCGCTCGGCCGCGGGCACTCGAACCTCTCGCTCGCGCACGCGATCAATTTCTGGGCGTTGCTGGCGCTCGGACCAGCCGAGGCCACCTGCATCGCGACTCTGAGCGCGTGGGGGCAATGCACGCTGCGCGTCGGCGTGCGCAATCCGCCGCACCGGGTCCTCTTCAGCATCGCGTCGCTGACGCTGGCGGTGTGGGTGGTCGGAGCGCCGGTCAGCTTCCTTTTGCACTGGGGCGCACCGGGCGTTGCGTCGCTCTTCCGCACGGCCGCAATCATTGCCCCCATTTACTTCTTCACGAACACGGGCATGGTCGCCGCCGCGATTGCTTTGTCGTCGCGGCAGCCGGTCGCGCGCATCTGGCAGCGCAACTTCCTGTGGAGCGCACCGAGCTACCTCGCCGGCGCGGCGCTCGCCGCGTTCGCGACCGCGGCACCCTCGCGCGGGTGGCTTGGATGGCTGGCGCTGCTCGCGGTTCCGCTCTATCTGGTGTTCCGCAGCTACCACACCGTCGTCGCACGGCTGCGCGAAGAGCAGGACGAAACGCATCGGGCGATGGAGGTGCAGCTCGCCACCATCGAAGCGCTCGCGCTCGCGATTGAAGCGAAGGCGGGTTGTACCCCGGACCACGTGCGATCGATTCAGCAGTACGCGGCGATGCTGGCCGAGGCCGCGGGATTGTCGGACCGCGACGTGCAGGCAGTCCGGACGGCCGCGCTGCTGCACGACGTCGGGAACATGGCGGTGCCGGAACACATTCTTTCCAAGCCGGAAGCGCTGACCCCGGAAGAATTCGAACGGGTCAAAATCCACCCGCGCGTCGGCGCGGAGATCCTCCGCGACGTCCCGTTCGGCGCGCCGGTGAGCGAGCTCGTGTTGAGCCATCACGAACGGTGGGACGGCCACGGATATCCCGCCGGTTTGCGCGGGGAGGACATTCCGATCGGCGCGCGCATCCTCGCCATCGCGGACTGCTACAGCACCGTTCAGGCGGCGCGTCCCTACCGGCCCGCCCGCACCGAGCGCGAGGCGCTCACCGTCCTGCGCGAAAATGCCGGTTCGACCTTCGATCCGACGCTCGTCGATCTGTTCATCGCGCGTCTGGATCTGCCGGCAAACGCGCCGGCTGCGGCGGCGACCGACGATGGTGCTTGGACAGGGATCGAAGACACGGGTGCGTTGCAGGACATCGCCGGAGCGCACCGCGAAGAACAGACGCTGCACGAGCTCGCGCAGGCGCTTGGCTCCAGCCTCGGCGTGTCCGACACGATGGCGCTCATTCAGGAGAAAGTCAGCCGGCTCGTGCCGTTCGTCACGTGCGCGCTGTTCCTCGGCAGCGAGGAGGGCGGCTATGAGTGCCGCTACGCCCACGGGCTCGGGACGGAGGCGCTCTTCAAGTGGGAACCGAAGTCCTGGAGCGAGATCGCGCTGAAGCTGCCCTCGTGCGCCGATGGTCGTGATGCGCACGGTGACGAGTTAATGTCGTTGCTGCCGTGCCCGCTGCGCTTTGACGATCGCCTCATCGGCGGCCTCGTGGTGTACGACACCGCCGCCCACGGCTTCACGGACGAGCATCGCCGCATTCTGGGCCGAGTGAGCGACCAGGCGGCCGCCGTGATCTTCAACTCGACACGCTTCGAGCAGACGCAGCACGAATCGCACACCGACCCGCTGACCGGTCTGGCCAACCGGCGATCGCTCGATCGTCAGGTGCAAACCGGCCTGGCGCACGCGGCGCGGACGAAGGGCAGCGTTGGCGTGGTGGTACTCGACATGGACCGGCTGAAAGAGGTCAACGACACCTACGGCCACGAGGCTGGCGACCGCGCGCTCCGCGCGATCGGGTCGGTGCTCCGCTTTACCCTGCGGCCGAACGATCTGTGTGCGCGGTTCGCGGGCGACGAGTTCGTCATCGTGCTCTGGGACTGCAGCCCGGAACACGAGGCGCGGCGCGTGCAGGAAATCCAGACCGCGGTCGCGGCGTATCCCTTCGAGCCGCGAACCGGCGTGCGCGTCGCACTGTCGATCAGCGCGGGCGCCGCACGCTTTCCGGAGGACGGCACCACGCTCGAAGAGCTGCTGGCGGTCGGCGACGAGCGGATGTACCAGGACAAGGCGGGCCGCCGCGCTCGCATCGTCTCGCGTACTTCGGCCGTGATGCTGTAGGCCGGGCGTGTACCGCCCGGCACCAGCGGCCCTAACGGGCCGCCCGACGTAGGCCGGGCCTTTACGGCCCGGCAAAATGCACGATAAGCGGCTCCCCTACGAATACTGTTTCTCCGAACTCGAGCGCGCGGAACTTTTCACGCGCGATGCCGCGGCTGTCCAGCGCCGCCCCCAGCGCGCGCACCGGCTCGTCAATCCCCTCGGTCGTCAACTGAAACGTCCCGAAGTGCATCGCGATGCTGCGCGGCGAGCCGAGGTCTTCGTGCGCCTGCACCGCCTCCGCGGGGTTCATGTGCATGTCCTTCATGAACCAGCGCGGTTCGTAGGCGCCAATCGGCAGCAGCGCGATATCGACGACGCCGCAGCGCGCGCGTACGTCGCGGAAGTGCGGCGCGTAGCCGGTGTCGCCGGCGAAGAAGATCCGGATCGGCCCCGCCGAGACCACGAATCCACCCCACAGCCCACGATTGCGATCGAACGGCGTCCGCGCGGAAAAGTGCTGCGCCGGCGTGAGCACGACGCGAAACGGGGCGGCGGCGCTTTCGCCCCACCAGTCGAGCTCCTCCGCCTGTGTAATGCCTGCAGAGCGAAGCAGCCGGGCGTTGCCGACCGGAGTAATCACGTGCGGCTGAAACCGTTCCCGCAGCGCGGCAAGCGTCCGGAGGTCGCAATGATCGTAGTGGTTGTGGCTCAATAGAACGGTCGAAATGCGCGGCAGGTCGTCGAACGCCACCGCCGGGCGACGGACACGCCGCGGACCGAAGCGGCCCACCGGGCCCGCGTGCATCGCGTAAACGGGATCGGTGATGAGGTGACCCGACGGTGTCTGCACGAGGAAGGTCGAGTGTCCGATGAACGTGATCGCCGCCGCTGCATCGCCGGGCGCAGGCGGCGCAACCTCGCGAACCGGGATCTCTTTCGGCCATGGCGTACGTGGCTCGCGCAACATCCGCGGCACGGCGCTGAACGGCTGCCCGTGGGCGCCCGTGGGATTGAAGAAACGGCGGCCGTCGAAATGATCGCTGATAGGTGCGGTGATCAGCACTCCCTCCTGCATCCTCTTTATATGCTGGAGCCGGCGTGACCTGGGAGCCGTCCGGCGCGCGGGCGCGCATGCTCAGAGAGTTCGCGGCTCGTTTCGGCAACGAGCCGGAGTCGATCGTTCGCGCGCCCGGACGCGTGAACCTGATCGGCGAACACACCGACTACAACGAGGGATATGTCCTGCCGCTCGCCATCGAACCGGTCATCTGGATCGGCCTCCGTCGTCGATCGGATCGAATCGTTCACGTGCGGTCGATCGATTTCCAAGAAACCGTGGAGTTCGACGTCGAGAATCTCGCCCCGAACCCGAACCACGCGCACGGCTGGGCGGAGTACATCAAAGGAGTGGCTTGGGCGCTGCGCGAAGCCGGTTATCGGTTGAACGGCTGGGACGGCGCGATGCTCGGGGAGGTCCCGATCGGCGCCGGGCTCTCGTCGTCAGCGGCGCTCCAGATCGCGGCGGCGCGCGCCTTTGCAGACGTGTCGAACCTGCCGTGGGCCACGGCGGCAGTGGCGCGGATCGGCCAACGCGCCGAGAACCAGTGGGTCGGTCTGCAGTGCGGCATCATGGATCAACTCGCGTCTGCCGCGGGCCGGCGCGATCATGCGATTCTGATTGACTGCCGTTCGCTCGACCTCGAGTTCATCGCCATTCCCGAGCGCCTCCGGATTGTCGTTCTGGATACGACGACCCGCCGCGATCTGACGACGTCGGACTACAACGAACGCCGGCAGGAGTGCGAAGCGGCGGCGCGCGCCTATGGGGTCGCCTCGCTCCGCGACGTGGCGCCGGCGGATCTCGCGAAGCGGCCCGCCGGGATCAGCGACGTGGTTTTTCGCCGCGCCCGCCACGTCGTCACCGAAAATGCGCGCGTCCTTGCGATGACGTCCGCATTGCGTGACGTGGATCTTCCGCGCATCACGACGCTGATGGACGAAAGCCATCGCAGCCTGCGCGAGGACTTCGAGGTGTCGTCGCCGGCACTGGACGCGATCGTGAACGCCGCCCAGCGCGGGGGAAGCGTCGGCGCACGGATGACGGGCGCGGGATTCGGCGGATGTGCCGTCGCGTTGGTCGAGGCGACCCGCGCGGACGCGTTCGTGGCCCAGACGCTCGACGGCTATCGGCGGGCGACCGGGATGGCGGGCCAGGCCTACGTGTGGCGGGCGGCGGACGGAGCAACGAGCCACGCGACGTAGCGGGCGGGCGCGGTTTGGCCAGCCTGCTTATCCGGCGCGCCGCTTCGCCGGCGATGCGAGCGCCTTCTCGACGAGCAGCACCAGCCGGTCGATGTCCACCGGCTTCTCCAGGTGTTCCGCGTGCAGATGCAGCGCTTCGCGCAGCACCACCTGGTCGGCGTATCCGGTCACGACGATCGCGTGCAGGTCATGATTCATCATGCGGCCGCGCACGATGAGCTGCAGGCCGTTGTAGACACCGAGGCGAACGTCGGTGATGAGTAGATCGGGCAGCTGGCCGAGCTCATCGAGCGCCTCCTCGTACGACGACACGCCGGTCACCTGATAGCCGGCGTCGCCGAGCAACTCGACCCAGCCGGACAACGTGGTCCGGTCGTCCTCGACGATTAACACGCGCCCTGGCCCGCTTCGAATCACCCATGCCTCCGTGCGATCGCTTCAGGGGCAAGGCAGGTGCCACGCGCTTTTGCTAAGAATTGCCCCGAAACCGCGCCATTTCGTGGCGCGCTGCTGTTACGGAATTGCACATGGGGCGAAAAAAATGCGGTTACGTTTTGAACCGCTTCCAGTCGATTCCGAGCTTGCGCACTTTGTAATTGACGATCCGTTCCGTGGTGCGCAGCAGGCGCGCGGCCTTGGCGCGGTTTCCGCGCGCGCTTTTCAACGCATCCTGCAGCAAGTCCTTTTCGTAGGCCGCAACCGCGTCGTCCAGCGCGATACTCATCACCGTTCCGGACGCCTCCGCAGTCTGCAGCGTCGGCGATAAATGGTGGGCGTGGATCACGTGGCCGTCGCAGACGAGAACGGCGCGCTCGATCACGTTCTGCAGCTCGCGGGCGTTGCCGGGCCAGTGATACGACGTCAACATGTCGATGGCGGGAGTCGATAATCTGCGGATGTCGCGCCCGTGTTCCGCGGAATACCGCTGTAGAAAGTGATCCGCGAGCAGCAGGACGTCCGGCTTCCGCTCGCGCAGCGGCGGAATGAAGATTGGAAACACATTGAGCCGGTAGAACAGGTCCTCGCGAAATTTTGCCTGCTCGATCGCGCGCTCCAGATCCTTGTTCGTGGCGGCAATCAGACGCACGTCCGCTTTCAGCGTTTCATGTCCGCCGAGACGCTCGAACTCCCGTTCCTGAAGCACCCGCAGCAGCTTGACCTGCGTCGACAGCTGCACGTCGCCGATCTCGTCGAGGAACAGAGTGCCCCCTTCGGCGAGCTCGAACCGGCCCTTCTTCCGCGCGTCGGCCCCGGTGAAGGCCCCCTTTTCGTAGCCGAACAGCTCCGATTCGATCAGCGTGTCGGGCAGCGCGCCGCAACTGACCTTGACGAACGGCTTCTTCGCCCGCGCGGAGTTGTAGTGGATGGCGTGGGCAATCAGCTCCTTGCCCGTCCCCGACTCGCCGCGCAGCAGTACGGTGGTGCTGGTTCGGGCGACCTGTGCGACCTGCTCGTAGACCCGCTGCATCGGGCCGCTGTTCCCGACGATCCCGGCAAAGTCGTAGCGCTCTTTGAGTTCCTGCCGCAGGTGCGCGTTCTCGTTGACCAGCCGCCGATGCTGCGCCGCGACGAGGCGCTGCACCTTCAGCGCCTGCCCGATCATCGACGCGGTGACGCTGAAAAAGGCTTTCGACCGGTCGAAATTGCGGTCAGCCTTGAATTTGAGATTGACCCCCAGCGCACCGACGACCCGGCGGTCGAATCCGATGGGCACGCAGATGAAGCTCGATTCCTCGTCATGGTGGTCGTTGCGTCCCGAGGGGGGCAGCACCAGCGTCGGCTCCTTGCTGACCCGCGGCACGACGACCGCCTTGCCGGATTCGACGACCTTGCCGACGACACCGTCGCCGAGCGTGTAGTGAATGTGATGTGAGGGACGGCTCAACCCGTGCGCCGCCTCGACGTGCAGCTGGCGCCCGTCCTCGTCTACCAGGGCGACCAGGCTCTGCGCGATCGAGTGGCGGCGCGAGAGCGTTTCGAGGACCTCCTGGATGCCTGCCTTGGCGTTCAACGTGCTGGAGAGCGCGCCGCTGATCTGCAGCAGCGTGGCGAGGCGTTCGTGTTCGTTCGACGGCGTGTCGGTGGTGGTCAGGGCGCGGGGCGCGGGCTTGGTAGTCATAGGGGATATCAGACAAAATTGTCTGTCGATCTCTGGGCTGCATTTCAATTCTCCATGGCGACGACCAGCGCGTCAACGAACATTCGCGCACAATCGAAGATTTTTTGCCAGACAATCAGCGAACAACGGCGTCGGATCGGACGTGAATTCGTGGTCCGCATGGGAGATGGAACAAAATTGTCTGTTTTGGGCGTACGACAATTCTGACGATCACCCGCGTCGAGAGGGGTCGCGGCACTCCTGCGGCGGCCGCCGTTGCGCATGGCGTCTCGGACGCTTGGCGGACGGTCGCCCGATTTGCGCGAACCGCGTTCAGACGGTAAACTACCGTTTTTTCAGTACTTAGATGCGGTTATAGAATTGGCAGCGCCACGCGTCGCCGTCGGGGGAGCGTGAACGACGCACTACGCGGCTATCTCGAGCTCTTGCGCCCCCCCAACGTCGTGACCGCGATTGCCGATGTGCTGGCAGGCTATGCCGTGGCCGGACGGGGGCAGGCGTCACGGCTACCTTGGCTGATTGCAGCGACGGTTTGTCTCTACGCGGGCGGCGTGGTCCTCAACGACTACTTCGATCGCGCCGTGGACGGCTCGGAGCGGCCCGAGCGCCCGATCCCGAGCGGCCGGGTTCCGGCAGCGCGGGCAGCAGTGCTTGGCGGCGCGCTCCTCGCCAGCGGTGTCGCGCTGGCGTGCGGGGCGACTCGGTTGTCCGGCATCGTAGCGCTGGGGCTGGCGGCGTGCGTGCTCTTGTACGATGCTGCCGCAAAGAGACACGCATTTGCCGGCCCGCTCACCATGGGAGTGTGCCGGGGGCTCAACCTGGTGCTCGGGATGACCGCGGTTCCGGCTGCGGCGACGAACCACTGGAGCCTCGCGCTGCTTTCGGTCGCTTACATCGCTGCGGTTACGATGGTGAGCCGGGGCGAGGTCCACGGAGGAAAGAAGGCGGTTGCCGCGCTGGCGATGGCGGTCCTCGCAGGGGTCGTGGCGGTGCTCGTCATGATCGCGCTCCGCCCGGGCGGTTGGCCGATTCTGGCGATCGTTCTG
>Ga0310810_10004077_pt1 | contig 16090 bp, 17 predicted proteins | sample NCmetagenome_FD_207641 | JGI IMG/M metagenome (GOLD analysis project Ga0310810, IMG submission 207641) | Soil microbial communities from experimental microcosm in Duke University, North Carolina, United States - NC | ecosystem: Engineered > Artificial ecosystem > Soil microcosm > Unclassified ... | reverse complement strand
GTGCCTTGGTCGTCGCCTTCGTGCTGCTCCGGGCACTCGGCCTCTACGGCGATCCCATCCCCTGGACGCGGCAGCCGGGCGGCGTGCGCACCCTGCTCTCGTTCCTGAACACCAACAAGTACCCTCCGTCGCTGCTCTTCCTGTCGATGACGCTCGGCCCCGCGCTGCTCGCCTTGCGCGCGCTCGACGTCGACGAGCGTCGCGGCCTCCCCGCCCTCTGGCGGCCGGTGCTCGTGTTCGGCCGCGTGCCGCTCTTCTACTTCATGCTGCACGTGCTCCTGATCCATCTGCTCGCCCTCGTGCGCAGCGCGGTCGCGTTCGGCGGCGTGCACTGGGTCTTCGAGTCGCCGTCGATCGACCGGTTCCCCATCACGCAGCCGCCTGGGTGGCCCATGAGCCTTCCGTGGGTGTACGCGTCGTGGGCGCTGGTCGTCGTGCTGGCGTACCCGATCTGCCGGTCGTACGCGGGACTGCGCGCACGACACCGCGGCGGATGGCTGAGCTACCTGTGATCGTCGCGTGGCCGCGCGTCGGACGCTTCGTGTACGCCGGGGCGGCGCTCGCGCTCGGCCTGATCGGGCTTCACTGGGGCGACTTCGCGATCGTCTGGCAGCCGGTGCCGCCGAGCCTTCCGCATCGCGTCGCGCTGGCGTATGTCGCCGCGCTCCTGCTGGCGCTCGGAGGTGCCGCGACCTTCGACCGCCGGAGCGCGCGCGTCGGCGCGGTCGCGCTCGGGCTGGTCTTCGTCGCCGTCTCGCTCCCCTGGCTCCGACGCGTCGTCCATTATCCGCGGCTCGCCGGCACCTGGCTCGGCTTCTTCGAGGAGTTCTCGCTCGTGCTCGCCGCGGTCGCCGTCTACGTCACGACGCGTCGTGCACGCGACCCTCGCGTGCACACCGAGTCGCGCGTGATCCTTTCCGCGAGGCGCCTGTTCGGCGTGTGCGCCCTCTCGTTCGGCGTCGCGCACTTCGCCGCGTTGCCGCAGACGGCGGCGATGGTGCCGGCGTGGCTGCCGCCGAATCAGCGCTTCTGGGCCATCGTCACGGGCACGTGCCATCTGCTCGCCGGAGCCGCGCTGATCTCGGGCATCGCGGCCACGCTCGCCGCGCGTCTGCTCGCCCTCATGCTCGTCGGGTTCGGCGTGCTCGTCTGGGCGCCGAACCTCGTCGCCGCTCCCGGCGCGCACATGACGTGGGCGGGTAACGCGGTGAACCTCGCCATCGCCGGCGCCGCGTGGGTCATCGCCGACGCGACCGCCCCCTCCGAGCGCGCCGAGCGAACCTCCCGCACTCGCCCGCTGTAACGACGCCGCCGTCCTGATCGCACGCCGCGACGCCGTGAGCGCACTCGGCGTCGTCAGTCTCACCGTATGGATGAGTCCCGCCAGCGTCATGGACACCGCGCTGCGTTGGTCCCGCGTACGGGCCCTCCCGGTCCGGCATGTCGCCTGCCTTTCCTCGTCGCGCCGATGGAGCCAGGCGCGCGCACCCGGCGCTTCAGCGTCGCGCCCTCCCTCGGCACGCCCGCACTCTCGCGCTCGTCGGCCACTTCCATGGGAACGGAGGCTTCAGTGCACCGCTCTCGACTGCCCCTGCTCGTGATCGTCGCCGCGGCTGCGGCGTGCTCGACGCACGGCTCCTCGAAGGAGGACGAGCACGAGCTCCTGGCGCACGACAGCACGCTCGCCGCCGAGCTCGGGAGCGATCAGGGATCGACGGCGCTCGGGCTCCCCGCCGCGTGCGGCGTCGTGACGCGTGCGGCGCCGCCTGCCGCGTCCGTCCAGCATCGCGCGGAGGAGCTGACTCGTCAGGCGCTGGACGCGGAGATCCACGGAAACATCGGCGACGCGAGATCGCTTCTTCGCTCCGCCTCCGCGCTCGACGCCACGAACAAGTCCGCCGCCTATCATCTCGGCCGCACCAGCGAGGAGCTGCACGACTCCTCCTCGGCGATGCGAGCGTTCTGCCGCTATCTCGCTCTTCGCCCGACGCCGGCCGAATCCGCCGAGGCCAGCATGCGCGTCGCGCGACTCGCGCCGCGGGCAGCCGGCGCGGCGGCGAGCACGACGACGAACGGATCCGCGGCGTTCGGCGCATCGAACAGCCTGCACGCCGGCGGCCAGCGAATCGCCGGGAGCGGTGGAGCGCATCCGAGCACCGGCGCGGCGGTGCCCCGTCACGGGCAGACCGCGCGGAGTTCGCAGCGCGTGATCGCGGCGGCGAGCGGCGGCTCGGTATCGCTGCCCGCCCGCCAGCGCGTCGTCGTCGCTCCGGCTGTCGACGATTCCGACGCGGTCGCGACGTCGGGCGGCGAGGTGGTGGCGACGTCGCGACCGGTGCGCGATGCCGATCCACCCCCGAGCGCGCCGAGCACGGCTCGCCGAGGTCCGAGCGCCGCGCAGGGCGCGGTCATCGGCGCGGCGAGCGGGGCGATCATCGGTGCCGTCACGGGGCGCAGCGTGAAGAGTGCCGTGGTCGGCGCGGCGGCGGGCGGGCTTCTGGGCGCCGTGGTCGTGCGGGCGGGCGAACCGAGGCGGCGGCTGGAGCGCTGACGTCAGCCGGGAGGTCGGATCACCTCGCTCGGCGGGCGATCGGTCGGTTCGCGGAGCTGCGTGAGCAGCATCCGTCCCTCCGGCCACTCGCCGAGCGCGCTCGCGGCGTTGATGTGCCCCCGCGCGCCGATGTCGACGAACGTACTGCCCCACGCGCTGGCGTAGCGGCGCGCCGTGTCGAGCGTGACGTACACGTCGTCCCTGCTCGCGACCACGATGCTGCGGAACAGAAGCGGAGCGAGCGGCATGGGCGCGAAGCCCGTCGGGCCGGGCGGGTAGTTGCGTCCCTCCGGATCGCTCGGCGCGACGAGCAACGCGCCGCGCACGCGTGCCCGCTGGCCGACGCTGGCGTCGCGCGCCCAGTGCGCGACCAGCGCGCACGACGAGCTGTGCGCCACGAGCACCACGGGCGCGTCGGCGGACGCGATCGCCGCGTCGAGCGCCGCCACCCAGTCCGCGCAGCGGGGCGTTTCCCAATCGCGCTGTTCGACCCTCCGGCACGAGGGATCCATGCGCTCCCACCGACTCTGCCAGTGTTCTGGTCCGGAATTCGAGAGCCCGGGAAGGATCAGCGTGAGTCCGCGCGGATCGCGGCGCGATGTCGAGGATGTGTCGGTCATGCGATCAGTAGAGGCCTGGGATGAACCGCTTCGTCCGTCGGCGGTAGGCACGGTATTCGTCGCCGAACGCGCGCTCGAGCAGCGGCTCCTCGGCGCGGGCGCGAAGCTCGCCGGCGAGCGCCATCGCCGGCACGGCGACGATCGTGAGGACCGAGGGAACCCAGAGTGCCGTGCCCAGCGCGAGGAGATCGAGGCCGGCGTAGATGGGATGGCGGATGATGCCGAACGGGCCGCCCGTCGCGAGCTGATGTCCCGCGTCGAGCTGCGCCTGGAACCGCCACGAGGCGAAGGCGATTCGCGCCGCCGCGACCAGGACGCCGCCGCCGAGGATCACGAGCGCGCCGAGCACGCGCTGCCACACCGGCGCCGCCGGCGTGTGGAGGTCGAACACCGCGCGGCCCACACCCGAGTACATGAGGGCGAACGCGATCATGTGGATGAAGACGAGCATTCGCGCGTTCGGCGCGCGGAGCGGCTCGCCGGATGCGGCGTGCGTCGTCGCTGCCGGCGCGGCCGGGGCATGTCGTGCGCGCCGGCGCGCGACGAGGTCTCCGGCCACGAAGCAGAGCCAGAAGATCGCGTGCGCCCCGTAGATCCGGAGATCGAACGAAGGCATTAGGCTTCCTCTCGGTAGACCGACGTCATGAATGGCTCCGCGTTCACGAGCGACTGAAAGCCGGCCGCGCTCTCGACGGCGTCGACGAACTGCCGGAACGTGGCGAAGTCCTGCGTCCAGAATTCGCCCCCCGTCGCCGTTCCGAGTGCTTCCGGCTCGAAGAAGAGCTCGCACCCGACGTGACAGATCGGATCGGCGCCATCGCTCCCCGGCTCCGAAAACTCGCGCGAGAGGTACAGCGCGACGAGCGGCCGTCCGTCCGCCGCCCGCTGCATCTCGTACTGCACCGTGACGTCGTCGACCGCGTCGTCGACGGGGATGCGAGCGAACGCCTTGAAGACCTTCCAGGTCGCCCACGGATCGAGCGCCTCCTCCGCGAGGCCGGCTTCGGCGAGCATGGTGTCGAGCGTTCCCTGTGCGTCACGGAGCTTCACGATCCCACCTCGGGTCTAGCGGTCCCCGTTCGTGAGGGCGACGAGCGCCTCGGACGAGCGTTGCGGTACTCGAGGCTGCGACGCCGAGGGCGCCCCGGCCGGTCACCCCGCCACCCTCGCCACCACCACGATCTCCGGCGCGTCGTCCGTGAGCGGCCGCGCGTCGAATCCACCGTACATCGTCTCGATCCGGAATCCGGCCCGAGCCAGGAGATGCTCGAGCTCACTCGGCGTGTACCATCGCATCGGGAACGCCTGGACGTGCCGGGCGATCTCCGTTCCGGAGCGTACGTAGTAGATCAACTCCGCGTCGAAGACCTGCTCGGCGAAGTTCGCGCGAGAGACGCGTATCGTTCGACGGAGAGATCGGCCGTCCGGGAGGACCCGCTCCGGCGAATCCTCGGCTTCCGCGTGGCGGTCGCTGAGGAGGGCCGAGTAGTTCGGGTTGAAGACGTCGAACACGAATCGGCCCTGGCGACCGAGATGTTTCCGGACGCTTTCCAGCGCCGCGAGCTGGTCGGGGATCGTGGTGAGATGCTGGAGCACGCGAAACGGCGCGATCGCAAGCTCGAATGGCGCGCCGGGCGCGCTGAAGTCGCGCGCATCCCCTTCGACGAGCGTGACACGGTCGCGAACCTCCCCTGGCTCCTCGTCGAGCTTCGCGCGCGCGCGCGCCAGCATCGTCGGCGAACCATCGACTCCGACGACGCGATGTCCGGCGCGCGCGATCGGCAGGGTGATCCGGCCGGTGCCGGCGCCGAGCTCGAGGAGAGGGCTGTCGCCGACCACGCCCGCGGCGGCGCGGACGTAGAACTCCACGTCGCCTCGCGTGGCGTACATGGCGATGGCGTCGTAGAGGACGCCGAATTCGGGGATCAGGTCGTAGAGCGACATGATGCGCGAACGGAGAAAGACCGTGCTTGAAATGTCGGCGGGGCGCTCTTCGCGGATTCTACGATGCGGCCAACGTCCTGTTCGCCCGTCTGCGCTCCTGCGACTGCTCGTTCAATGGCGTGAACGAACAGGCCTGATCACGTCGGCCACCTCGCTCAGGTCGTTGTTCAGCTGGTGGTCGCGGCCCGGCAGCCGACGCAGTTCGGCGCGAGGAATCGCCCGCGCGTAGGCTTCTGCATGCGACGCGGGCACGGTGTCGTCATCGAGTCCGTAGAAGAGATGGACCGCGACTCGCCGGGGCAGGTTGTCGCCCAGCGCTCGCTGTGGCGTCCACTCGTCGGTCTCCCACCCACCCGGGCCCACGAAGGGTGCCGAGATCAGGAGGATCGCAGCGGGCTCCCGCTCCGGCGGCCGCTCGGCGATCGCATGGACGAGGAACGTCGCGCCGACCGAGTGCCCCACGAGAACCGCCCCTTCGTCGAGGGCCGCGAGCTCGCTCCTGATCGCCGTTGCCCATGCGGCGTAGCTCGGATCATCCTCGTTGGGCATCAGCGGATAGCGGACCTCGTAGTCCGCACCCAGCTCGGCACGCAGGCTCGCCACGAGCTTGTCGTCCCATTGGTCGTGCACGGCCTCGCCGCCGCCCTGTATGAAAAGTATCTGACGGGTCATGCTCGTTGCCGCGCGCGCACGTAGCGGACGACTCGACGCGCGCGGAACGGCGTCCATCGCGTGGCGCACGGTCACGAGCTCCGCTCGGCGCTACTGTGGTGTGTCCAGCGGATGCTTGCTCCGCTCGTAGAACTCGTTCTGCAGCCGCAGGCTCTCCTGGTCCGCCTTCACCGCCTTGATCGACTGCACGATCGCGTCGATCCACGTCTTCGCCTCGAACTCACCGAGCTCGCGCGACGCCACACCGCCCTCGCCGGCGTAGTGGTTCGGGAATCTCGAATACCACCAGATCCCGGTGTACAGTCCATCCGGCAGCTTGAGGCGTGCGAGATCCGCACCCGATTCCTGCGTCGCGCGGTCGAGGTGCACGAGGTCGGGACGCGCGATCATGCTCATCGACGTCTCGCTCTCGCCGGCGTGCTGGTCGCCGGCCCGGTCCGACTTGTGCTTCGGCTCGCCCGGCCCGCTGCGCGCCAGTCCCTGCACGTAGACCACGTAGTCGTGCGGCGACTCGAGCTGCGACTGCGCGAAGAACTGCAGCAGGTTCGGGTTCCCGCCGTGGCCGTTGACGATGATGATCTTCTTGCAGCCATTGCGCGCCATCTCGTTCGTCGTCTCCTGCAGCAGCTCGAGTTGCAGGCCTCGGCTGTACGCGATGGTCCCGGGCTGGTGCTTCGCCTCGAAGATCTGGCCGTAGAAGTACTCCGGGAACACCACGGCGTACTCCTGCTGAGCAGCGTGGAGCGCGGCGTACCGCACGTTGAGCAGGTCGTTGCCGATCGGGAGATGCGGCCCGTGCTTCTCGAGGATGCCGATCGGCAGCAGGCAGGTGTTCTGCGCCCGCTTGATGGCGTTTATGAAATCGGGCCCGGTGAGCTCCTCCCAGTGCACCGACAATCCGGCCGACGGCGCGGGAGTCTGCGCGCCGAGCGGCGCCGCGACGAGAAGAGCGATGAAGAGCGATGATGTCCTGCGCACGTGTCCTCCGCTGCTGGGTGTGCCGCTGATTGTAGCGATCCGTCGGGCGACTGCCAGAGGCGACGCCGTCGCCATCGGGTTCACCCGCGCCGCGCCGCCTCGATCGCCGCGATGTCGATCTTCTGCATCCCCATCATCGCGTCGAACGCACGCTTGGCCGCCGCGGGATCCGGGTCGCTGATCGCCTGCGTCAGGGCGACCGGCGTGATCTGCCACGACAACCCCCACCGGTCCTTGCACCAGCCGCACGCGCTCTCCTCGCCGCCGTTGCCGACGATCGCGTTCCAGTAGCGGTCCGTCTCCTCCTGGTCCGCCGTCGCGACCTGAAACGAGAACGCCTCCGTGTGCGTGAACGCCGGCCCGCCGTTGAGCCCGAGACAGGGAATGCCCATCACGGTGAACTCGACGGTCAGGACGTCCCCCTGCTTCCCCGACGGAAAGTCGCCCGGTGCGCGATGCACCGCGCGCACGCTCGAGTCGGGGAACGTCTTCGCATAGAACCGCGCGGCCTCCTCGGCGTCGCGGTCGTACCAGAGGCAGATCGTGTTCTTCGGGGGCGTCGCCATGGTCGGGCCTCCAACGGAATGATCGAACGATCGGATCGGATCGCTGACGCTAGCCGGTGCACGGCGCCACCGACAAGTGCGGGCGAAAGTTCCGCGCGGGTCGCGCGGTCACGCTGGCCCGCGCGCTCACGATGAACTAGATCGAACGACCCTGGACGGCAGCACCCCCGCACGGTTAGCCGATCACCATTTCCGGAGACCCGACGTGACCAAGCTGAGCCTGCGCATCTCGATGTCGTTCGACGGCTACACATCCGGACCTGATAACGCGACCGGTCACCGTGGTGACGTGACCCCCCAGAGCGCGACGTGACACAGAGAGCCCGGAGATCGCGGCGAGCGTTGTTGTCCGGCGTCGCCGTGACAGTCGGCATCGCGCCTGGATAGGAGGATGTGTCGCCCGCTTGCAGCGGGAGCGGACGCCGACGATTGCACTCTTACCTATCCTCGCTTCTCGGCACGTGCAGCTCGGGTGATAGGTGGACGGAAGGTCTTATGGCGAACGAACATCCAACCTTGGTCACGACAGCGGGGGCAGAGGCTCGGGCTCCGTGAGATACGGCACGGGCACACCGTTCACGTAGGCGGCCTCCCAGTGCCAGCAGAACGCCGAGCCTCCCGCTGTATACCCGCAGTAACCGGGGGAAAACCCAGAGGAGCCAAGAGGCATGCCGCTACCCAATCCAGCCCACTGCCTGCGCCCTGGCACGACGAGCGGCTTTCCCTTCCCCCACCAGCAGTAGGCTTCTCCCGCGGCGGTGAGCGCACATGCGCCGTATCCGTTGAGCGCAGTGATCTCGCGGAACGTCAGGTCGGTCGGCACCGGCTCGGGCGAGGCTCGGAAGTCATTGCTCATCTCGTCGCCCGTATCGCCCCAGCAGTAGGGCGTCCCTCCCATGGTGAGCGCGCATACCCACTGGGCGCCGGCGCTGATGTGCGCGTAGCGCCGTGACCCACTGACAGCGGTCGGTGTACCGACGGACCGATTTCGGGCCCCGCTGCCGAGACCGCCTCCCCAGCCCCAACAATCGGCCTCGCCGCCGTCTCGCAGCGCACAGGTGAACTCTGTCCCGGTCGCGATGGCGGTGTATTCTTGGGTTCCCTCGACGGCCTGCGGCGCGAGTACGTCGTAATCGCTGGATGTGCTGCCGAGTCCTCCGCCGAGTGCCAACCCCCAACAATAGGCGTGATGCGACGCATCGATGGCGCACGTGTGCGTCGACGTCGCGATCTCCGTGAATGGGTGGCCTCCGGCCACGAGACTTGGCGTCAGCGCCCCATCGGTCGTGCCGTTCCCCACTTCTCCGTGCACGTTGTACCCCCAGCAGAGCGCTCTTCCGTCCACGTCGAGACCGCACATCCTCGCTTCGTCGGAGCGGTACAGCGCAGCGAAGCGCATCCCGTTTGCGCCAGGAACCGGAACGTTACTCCCCTGCATCGTACCGTCACCGAACTCGCCGAAACGATTCTCCCCCCAGCAGCGCACGGCGCCGGAGTCGAGCAGCGCACACGTCGAGCGGAGCGCCGAGGCGATCGAAACCACGCGATGACCCGTGGGTACGGGTGTGTCCGGTGCGAAAGGCTCCGTGACGCTGTCTTCACCACCGCCGCAGCTCGCCAAGGATGCGCACAGGACGACGAGGAGTCCTCGTCTGACAGCAGATCGGCGAGGTCTGTAGTGATGCGGCCTGTACATCGATGTGAGTGCGACGGGATCCATGAGGCGTCACCGGCGGTCTAGCGTTCGACGGCGGACCACAGCATCCCCTGGAAAGAAGTCCCGCCGCCCACAAGAATGCTGGGCGCCATCGCCCACGACAATGACCTCGAAATGGGTTCCGCGATCCTGCTCTGATCAGGCCCGGTGCTCGCGACACCTGCCGTGCCGAGCGGCTCCCTGTCACACACCGCGTGATACCGATTCCCTTTCCTTCACCCCCCCGAACACCGCCAGCTCCCGCCACTTCCAGAAACAATCCACCTGCCCGAACCCGATCTCCCGCAGCCACCGCACCTGCGTCTCGACGTCGAGCAACTGGTTCGACCGATCCTCCTGCTCCGCCGTCATCCCCAGCGCGGCGAGAAAAGCGGCGTGCAGCTCCGGCGTCGGCGACGCCACGTGCTCCAGATTGTAGAACACGCCTCCCCCCGCGAGCGCCGCGTAGACCTCTTCATACAACGCCCGCTTCCGCTCGTGCGCGCAGTGATGGATCGCGAAGCACGACACCACGGCGTCGAACTCGCCCAGCGACGCCGGCAGCGGCACGCCGAGATCGTGCGCCACGACCTCCACGAGCGGATCGCCGGCGAACCGCGCCCGCACCGCCTCGAGCATCGTCGGCGACGCGTCCACCGCGACCCCCCGCGCCGCCGGCCGATCCAGCCGCAGCAGCGCGAGCAACCGCCCGTCCCCCGCGCCGAGATCGAGCACGCGCCGCACGCCGCGCGGCACCAGCTCGTTCACCATCCGCTCCCCCGCCACCCGGTGCGGGATGCCGTCCGCGCGCGCGAGATACGCCAGCGCGTGCTCGGCCGAATCGTACTCCCGAACGCCCGTCATCGCCGCGCCTCGGCCGGCCAGCGCACGGTGAGAATGGTGCACCCGCTCTCCGTCGCCCACGTGTGCTCCCAGCTCGGCCCGTGCCACAGCACGTAGTCGCCCTGCTCGGTCAGCTCGATGCGCCGCATCGTCTCGCCGAGTGCGCGAAAGCCGAATCGCATGCGGCCCGACACGAGCACCCCGAGCGACCAGTGCGCGTCGCGCTCGGCCCAGCACTCGCGCACGTGCCCCGGCGGATGCACGTACCACTTCACCTGCACGCGATCGCTCTGGCGCGGCGTGCTCCCCGCGTCGAACGCCTCGCCGCGCTGCGCGGCCCACGCCGCGAGATCGCCGACGAGCCACCCGCGCGTCGCCGCGCCCGCGAGCGCCGCGTTCCCCGTCTCGATCGTCGTCACGGCGCCCGCCTCGCCGAGATCCCCATCGTCCCGATCCCGAGCTCGCGCGCGAACGCGTCGTTCACGTCGCAGTAGCGCTCGCGCGACCGCTCGCCGCGCACGCGCTGGAAGTACCACCGCGGCGTCGCCGGAACGTGCTCCACGTTGCCTCGCACCTCGTAGAAGTCGAACCGCACCGCGGTCGGCTCCGTCGCCGTCGCCCCGACCGCGCGCCGCGCGACGACGACCTGCACGGGCCGCCCCGCGCCGATCCGCACGACGCGGAGGTCGACGCTCGCGCACCCGCCCGCTTCCACGGAGCGGAACAGATCGTCTCCTCCGACGCGCTCGTCGGGGCCGAAGAAGGGAATCAGCCGCCACTCCGTGGCGCTCGCCGAATCCGCGGCGTCCACCGCCGCGCGCACCTGGAACAGCGCGGTGCTGTACCCCGTTCCGTCGGCGTGCTCGCGCCGGCTCACGACGATCTGGCCGCCGTGCCCATCGCCGAGCAGATCCACCACGTTGAACCCATTGTAGAGCTGCACGACGACGAGCCGCCGCTCCGCGCCCTGTGCACGCGCCGTCGCGCCGACGACCGCCGGCGCGAGCGACGCCGCGCACCCCACCAGGGTGCGCAGGACGGCGCGCCGCCGGCGGCGCGTCACGCCGCGGTCGTCGTCTCCCGCGCGAGCCGCGCCAGCACCTCGTCCGCCGCCGCCACGGTGCTCAGCGAGCCGCCGAGATCCTTCGTCCGCGCGCCGTCCTTCACCGCCTCGAACACGGCGCGCTCCACCGCCCTCGCTTCGGCGTCGAGCCCGAGCGAATGCCGGAGCAGCATCGCCGCGCTGAGGATGGTGCCGACGGGGTTCGCGATCCCCTTCCCCGCGATGTCCGGCGCCGAGCCGTGAATCGGCTCGTACAGGCCCACGCGCGTCGCGCGACCCGCGCCGACCGCGCCGAGCGACGCCGACGGCAGCAACCCGATCGAGCCGGTGAGCACCGCCGCCTCGTCGGTGAGGATGTCGCCGAACATGTTCTCGGTGACGATCACGTCGAACCGCGCCGGATTCGTCACGAGCACCATCGCGCAGGAGTCGACGAGCACGTGCTCGACCTGCAGGTCGGGGAACTCGTCGGCCAGCACGCGCGTCGCCACGCGCCGCCAGAGCCGCGACGTCTCGAGCACGTTCGCCTTGTCCACCGACGTGAGCTTGCCGCGCCGCGCGCGTGCGAGCTCGCCCGCCATGCGCACGATGCGCGTGACCTCCTCGGTGTCGTACGTGCAGAGATCGCGCGCACGCTCGCCGCCACCCGGCAATTGATCGAGCCCCTTGTCACCGAAGTAGATCCCGCCCGTGAGCTCGCGCACGACGAGCAGGTCCACGCCGTCGAGCCGCTCCGGCCGAAGCGGCGACGCATCCACGAGCGACGGATGCGGCGCGACCGGACGGAGATTCGCGTACAGTCCGAGCGCCTTGCGGATCGCCAGCAGCCCCTGCTCCGGGCGCACCTTGGCCGACGGGTTGTCCCACTTCGGGCCGCCCACGGCGCCGAGCAGCACGGCGTCCGCGCGCTTGCACAGCGCCGTCGTGTCGTCGGGGAGCGCGGTGCCGGCGGCGTCGATCGCCGCGCCGCCGATCAACCCGTCCTCGAACTCGAACGTCACGCCGGCCAGCTCGGCCGCCGCGACGAGCACGCGCCGCGCCTGCGCCACGATCTCCGGGCCGATCCCGTCCCCCGGGAGCAACGCGATCGTGTACGAGCCTTTGCGCGCGCCGCTCATGCGGCACCCGCCGCGAGCGTGCTGAACGACGACGGATGCGCCGCCTCGTACCGCGCCGCGTCCTCCGACGTGCCGAGCAGGAAGCCCATCTCGTCGATCCCGTTCAACAGGCAGTACTTCGAGAACGGAGGCACGGGGAAGGTCACCTGCTCGCCGTCCGGCAGCGTGAGCGTCGTGCGCTCGAGATCCACCCTCACGGTCGCCGCCGCAGTGTGCTGGGACATCAACGTCGCGAGGGTCTCGGGCGACACCTGGATCGGCAGCAGCCCGTTGCCGAGCGCGTTGCCGCGGAAGATGTCGGCGAAGGTGGAGCTCACCACGGCGCGGAACCCGGCGCCGGCGAGCGCCCACACGGCGTGCTCGCGCGACGAGCCGCACCCGAAGTTGTGCCCCGCGACGAGCACCTCGGCGCCCTGCGACTCCGGCTTGTTCAGCACGAAGTCGGGGTTCGGCGAACCGTCGGCGAGATAACGCCAGTCGTTGAACGCGTTCGGGCCGAGGCCCGCACGGCTCGTCGTGGTGAGAAAGCGCGCCGGGATGATCTGGTCGGTGTCGACGTTCTCCGTCGGCAGCACGACGTAGCGCGCATCGAACTGCCACTGCGTGTTCGTGGTATCGCTCATCCGGCGACCTCGAGCAGGGTGCGGGGATCGGTGATGACGCCGGTGACGGCGGCGGCGGCGGCGGTGAGCGGACTGGCGAGCAGCGTGCGGCCGCCGCTCCCCTGGCGTCCCTCGAAGTTGCGGTTGCTCGTCGAGACGGCGAGCTGGCCGGGCCGCAGTTGATCGCCGTTCATCGCGATGCACATCGAGCAGCCGGCTTCGCGCCACTCGGCGCCCGCCTCCTTGAAGATGACGTCGAGCCCCTCGGCCTCGGCCTGGCGCTTCACCTGCTGCGAGCCGGGGACGACGAGCACGCGCACGTTCGGCGCGACGTGCCGCCCGCGCAGCACCGTCGCCGCGTCGCGCAGGTCGGAGATGCGCGCGTTGGTGCAGCTCCCGAAGAAGACGACGTCCACCTTGGTGCCGGCGAGCTGCTTCCCCGCCTCGAGCCCCATGTACTTGAGCGCCTTCACCGCGCTGTCACGCTCGCTCCGGTCGGCGAGCGACGCGGGGTCGGGCACCGGCTGGTTGATCGACATCCCCATGCCGGGATTCGTGCCGTAGGTGATCCACGGCTCGAGCGCGCTGCCGTCGATCACGATCGACATGTCGTACGTCGCGCCCTCGTCGGTGCGCAACGTCTTCCAGTCGGCGACGGCGGCGTCCCACTCCGCGCCCGTCGGCGCGTGCGGACGGCCCTTCAGGTACGCGAACGTCGTCTCGTCGGGCGCGATCATGCCGGCGCGCGCGCCCGCCTCGATCGACATGTTGCACACCGTCATGCGCTCCTCCATCGAGAGCGCGCGGATGACGGAGCCGGTGTACTCGATCACGTGCCCGGTCGCCCCACCGATCCCCAGTCGCGTACACACGGCGAGGATCACGTCCTTCGCCGACACGCCCGGCCGCAGCGTTCCGTCGACGCGCACCTCGAGTGTCTTCGGCCGCGTCTGGAGCAGGCACTGCGACGCGAGCACGTGCGCCACCTGCGACGTGCCGATCCCGAACGCCAGCGCGCCGAAGGCGCCGTGCGTGCTCGTGTGGCTGTCGCCGCACACCACCGTCATCCCGGGCTGCGTGAGCCCCAGCTCGGGGCCGATGACGTGCACGATCCCCTGGCGCTTGTCGCCGAGCGCGAGCAGCGGGATCCCGAACTCCTCGCAGTTCCTCGCGAGCTGGTCGAGCTGCGCCTTGCGCGACGTCGCGCTCTGGTCGAGCACCGGCATCGCCTTGAAGCCGCCCGGCGTCGTCGGCGTCGAATGGTCCATCGTGGCGATCGTCCGCTGCGGCGCGCGCACCCTGAGCCCACGGTTGCGGAGCTCGGTGAACGCCTGCGCCGACGTCACCTCGTGCACGAGATGGAGGTCGATGTACAGCACCGCGGGGGTGGACTCGGTCTGCGGCCGGACGAGGTGCCGGTCCCACAGCTTCTCGAACAGCGTCTTCGGTGCGCTCATACCGGCACCTTCACCGGCTGGCGACGCTCGAACGGCAGCGCCTCGGTGCGCGCGTGGGCCGCGTCGGCCACGGCGCGGGCGCCGACGATGCGGTTCACTCCGTCGAGATAGGCTTCCGCCGACGCCGTGACGACGTCGGTGTGTGTTCCATGGCCGACGAACGTGCGGCCCGTGAGCATGTCGATCACCCGTACCGTGACCTCCGCGAGCGCCCCGGTCCCCTCGGACACGTTGCGCATGGTGAACCCCTGCAGCTCGGCGATCTCGCCGACCACTGCGTTGATGGCGACGCACGTCGCGTCCACCGGCCCGTCGCCGGTCCCCGACCCGACCTGCGTGTCGCCATCCGATGAACGAAGCTTGACCGTCGACGTCGGGATCAGATGCGTCCCCGACGCCACCTGCAGCTGCACGAGCGACCACTTCGCCGGCGCGTGCTCCTGCGCGGCGGTGACGAGCGCGGCGAGATCGCGGTCGTCCACCACCTTCTTGTGGTCGCACAGCTCCTTGAACCGCGCGAACACCTCGAGGAAGCGATCCTCGTCCAGCTCGTGCCCCATCTCGCCGAGCCGCTGCCGCAGCGCGTGGCGCCCGGAGTGCTTGCCGAGCACCAGCATGCTCCCCGTCGCGCCGACCGACTCGGGCGTCATGATCTCGTACGTCGCGCGGTGCTTCAGTACGCCGTCCTGATGGATCCCCGCTTCGTGCGAGAACGCGTTCGCTCCCACGATCGCCTTGTTCGGCGCCACGAACGTGCCGGTGCACTGCGTGAGCAGCCGCGACGCCTGCGTGAGCTGCCGTGCGTCGATCCCGGTCTGGACGCCGAACACCTCGGGACGCGTATTGAATGCCATCACGATCTCCTCGAGCGACGCATTGCCCGCGCGTTCGCCGATGCCGTTGATCGTGCACTCCACCTGACGCGCGCCGGCGAGCACGCCGGCCAGCGAGTTCGCCACCGCGAGCCCGAGATCGTCGTGGCAGTGGGTCGAGACGACCACCCCGGGATGCTTCGCCGCGAGCTCGCAGACGCGGCGGATCAGCGCGCCGTACTCCCACGGCGTGGTGAACCCGACGGTGTCCGGGATGTTGAGCGTCGTGGCGCCGCATTCCACCACGGCGGCCAGCACGTCGAGCAGATAGTCGGGGTCGGTGCGCGCCGCATCCTCGGGGGAGAACTCCACTTCCTGCACGAGCGACTTGGCGAGCATCACCGCCTCGCGCCCGCGACGCACCACCTCGTCGCGCGAGCAGCGCAGCTTGTGCTGCAGATGGATGTCCGACGTGGCGAGGAAGATGTGGATCCGGTTCTTCTGCGCCGCCGTGACGGAGCCGGCGCAGGCGCGGACGTCGTGCTCCGTCGCGCGGGCGAGCCCGCAGATCACCGGCCCGGTGGCACTGCCAACCTCCTCGGCCACCGCCTTGACCGAATCGGCGTCGCCCGGCGACGCCGCCGGGTAGCCCGCTTCGATGACGTCGACCCCCATCCCCGCGAGCTGGTGCGCCATCTCCAGCTTCTCGGCGCGGTTCATCGTGCAACCGGGTGCCTGCTCACCGTCCCGGAGGGTCGTGTCGAAGATCCGGACGCGTCGTACGTCGTCGTCCTGATCGGCCGGTCGCTTCGCGCCCGGGCTCACGGCTCGCCGTCCGCTTGCGGATACGCCCGCTCGTGGTCCGGCTCCGCCGGCGCGGTGGCCGGCAGGTGCGGCACGCCGTGCGGGAGGGAGGCCGGCTGGACACCCGGCTGGGCCACCCCGTTCCGGACGAACCGACGCGTGCCGTCGGTGGTCCCGTGCGACTGGAGGTGGGCTGCGTGTCGGTCTGGAGAGAAGGCGAACATGGCTGCAACGGTGGTGAAAGGGGGGGAGTCCCCAAGCCGCGCGGGCGAGAGACGCGGCGAGCGATCCGGATCCGAGGCAGGCGGGGGCGGCTTCATACGAAAACGGCCCCTCACCGTTGCCGGGAGGGGCCGCTCGCGAC
>Ga0310810_10004075_pt1 | contig 16092 bp, 8 predicted proteins | sample NCmetagenome_FD_207641 | JGI IMG/M metagenome (GOLD analysis project Ga0310810, IMG submission 207641) | Soil microbial communities from experimental microcosm in Duke University, North Carolina, United States - NC | ecosystem: Engineered > Artificial ecosystem > Soil microcosm > Unclassified ... | reverse complement strand
TTGCGGTATTTGCCCAGGTAGGTGCCGTCGGCATCGATGACGGCGGCGGTGTTGTAGTAGATCCCGGCACCGTCCTCCTCGTACAGCGGGACGATGATGACCATTTCGTGCTTCTTCGCGATCTCCTGCATGAGGCGCGTCGTCGGCCCGTCGGGAATGCCCTCGACGGCGTCGTACCAGCGCGCGCTCTGTTCGGCGCAGAAGTACGGGCCGGTGAAGATCTCCTGCATGCACAGGATCTGGACGCCCTCGCGCGCGGCCTGCTCGATGAGGCCCATGTGCTTGGCGAGGTTCGCTTCGCGGATGGTCTCGAGCTTCTCGGCGGTGCTGCAGGCGTGAGTCGCCTGGATCAAACCGCATTTGACGAGTCTTGGCATTTGAGCGGGAAGCGGGAAGCGGGCGACGCGACGGGCGACGGAAGAAGCGTGTCATCCGAGCCGGCAGGCGAGGGATCGCGATCGTCACGATAGAGAGGTGAGCCCTCTAACGGAACGACTGCGATCCCTCGCTCCGCTCGGGATGACACAGCTCTCATCGCTCTTCAGGCGGAATGACGGCGGTGCGTCCGCGCATGAGCAGCAGGTACAGCAGGAAGCTCGACGCGAACGTGATGAACCACGCGTACGCGTACAAGCGATCGAAGACGTTGGGGTCATTCACGGTGCCGCCCGGCACGGACACCGCCCGGATGAACCCCGGGACGACAGGAAGAATCGCGAGCACGAGCGCAACGATCGCTCTCGGATTCACGCCATTGCGGTACGTGTAGCGGCCATGCTCACGGAACAGGTCGTTCACGTCGAGCTGCTGCCGCCGGAGCACCCAATAGTCGGCGATGAGGATACCGCCTAACGCACCCATCAGGCTCGAGTAGCCCAGGAGCCAGGTGAAGATGTAGGCCGCGGCGTCGGAGTAGAGCTTCCACGGCATCATCAGGACGCCGATCACCGCCGTGATCAGTCCGCCCGTGACGTAGCTGATGCGGCGCGGGCTCAGGTTCGAGAAGTCATTGGACGGCGAGACGACGTTCGCCGCCATGTTCGTCGTGAGCTGCGCGGCCAGGACGACAAGCGCCGAGAACATCACGACGCCGGTACCGCCGATCTTCGTCACGAGGACGACCGGATCCCACACCGCCTCGCCGAAGATCACGATCGTCGCACTCGTCACCGCCACGCCGATGAACGCGAAGGCGGTCATCGTGGTCGGCAGCCCCAGCGCCTGACCTAACGCCTGGGACCGCTGGGTCTTCGCGTACCGAGTGAAGTCCGGAATATTGAGACTCAGCGTTGCCCAGTAGCCGACGTTCGCCGTGAGTGCCGCGGGGAAGAGTGTCCAGAACGGCGTGCTGCCGTGCTGGAGCCTTGCCGATTCGCCGAGGACGCGCTGGAGCCCACCGCCGCGGTCGATGCCCCACCAGAGGAGCAGCGCCCCGCCACCTAACAACAGCGGCGCCGACCAGCTCTCGAGCGTCTTGATGCCCTCGGTGCCCTTGAGGATGATGATGACCTGGATGCCCCAGAAGATCCCGAACGCGATGTTGGCCTTGAAGGGAACGGTCGCCCAGCCAGGCCACGCGGCGGCGAACAGCGCGTCGAGCGCCAGCCCCCCGATCCACGTCTGTATGCCGAACCATCCGCAGGCCACGATCGCGCGCAGGATCGCCGGCACGTTCGCGCCGCGGACGCCGAAGCTGGCCCGACACAGCACGGGGAACGACACACCGTACTTCGTGCCGGCGTGGGCGTTCAGGACCATCGGAATGAGCACGATCGTGTTGCCTAACAGGATCGTGGTCATCGACTGCCACCAGTTCATTCCCTCGGCCATGAGCCCCGACGCGAGGGTGTAGGTGGTGATGACGACGCTCATGCCGATCCAGAGCGCCGCGATGTTGTAGGTGGACCAGGTGCGGCGTTCCGGCGCGGTTGGGGCGAGGTCGGGATTGTACAGCGGGCTGGCGCTAATGTCCGGTGCGCCGGCAGTCGGTGGTGCGAACGTCGAGCGCTCGACCTCCGTTTGCGTGGTCATCGGCCACTCGCTTCCCGTCGCAACCACACACCGCGTCCTTCTCGCCCGACAACTCGGTAGTCGTCCACGATCACCTCACCACGAGATAGCGTGGTTCTCGCAAAGCCCGCCAGCTCCCACCCATCGTACGGCGACCAGTCCGCGTTCGTCTCCATCGTCTTCGGATCGACCGTGTGCGTTCGGGTCGGGTGAATGATCGCGAGATCCGCATCCGCACCGATCGCGATCGATCCCTTCCGCGGTGCCAACCCCATGATGCGCGCCGGGTTCGTGCTGAGCTTGAGGCACATCTCCTCGATGGACAGCCGGCCGCCTAACACGCCGCGCGTGTAGGTCAGCGGCAGGAGCGTCTCGAGACCCGGCAATCCCATCGGGATCTTCGTCCAGTCGCCCTCCCACATCGCTTTCTGGTCGCGCGTGAACGTGCACGTGTCCGTCGAGATGACCGAGACCTCACCGTTCTTCAGACCGTCCCACAGGCGCTCCACGTCTTTCGGCTTCTTGACCTGGGGACAGCAGGCGTAGAGGTGCCCGTCCTCACGGCCGAACACCGAGTCGTCGAGCACGAGGTACTGCGCGCAGGTCTCCGCGATCACCGGCACACCGCGCGCCTGAGCGGCGCGAATGATGTCGGCGCCTTCGCCGGTGGACATGTGGACGATATAGAGCTTCCCGCCCGTCGCCTCGCACCACTGCACCACCCGCTGGATCGCCTCGGCCTCGACGAAGTTCGGACGCGTCATCGGGTGGAGGCGTGCGCCGTACTGCGTGATCAGTTCCGGAGTGTGATGGCGGGCGATCAGCTCATCGAGCACGCGGGCGGATTCCGCGTGCACGAGCAGCATCGTGCCGTACTCGCGCATCTTTTCCAGCGTGCCGTACAGCGCGCGGTCGTCGGACTGCCATCCCTCCGACTCGTAGATCATGAACTCCTTGAAGGTCGTGAAGCCTCGCTTCACCATCCCCTCGATCTGCTCCTTGTGCTCGTTCCACCGCGTGATGCAGATGTGGAACGTGTAGTCGATGAGCGCCTTCCCTTCCGCCTTCTTCAGCCAGTTGTCGGCGGCATCGTCGAGCGAGTCGCCGGCGTAGGGGATGGCGAAGTCGATGACGGTCGTGACGCCCCCGCGCGCGCCGGCGCGCGTACCCGTCCGATAGTCGTCAGCCGAGACGGTACCGCAGAAGGGAAGCTCGAGGTGGACGTGCACGTCCAGCACGCCGGGGATCACGTAGTGACCGGATGCGTCGATGGTCTTTGCCCCAGGCGACTCGAGCGACGCGCCTAACGCGGACAGCTTCTCACCCGTGATGCCGACGTCGCCGACGAACGTGCCGCCAGGGGTGACGACGGTGCCGCCCTTTACGATCGAGTCGAGTTTCATAACCCTCCTTTGTCCTCCCGAGCAAAGCGAGGGATCGCGCTTGTCCCGGCAGAGCTACCGTGTCATCCCGAGCCGTCAGGCGAGGGATGACAGGTTACACCCGCGCCGCCTGCTCGGGCGACGCGTAGCCTTCGACAATCTCGTATCCGCCCTGATACTCGTCGCCGTCCGGCCGGCGGATCTCCGACTGCAGCACCAGGCGGTCCCGCCGAGCCCCGCGGAAATCAGCGAGTGACGTCCATCCGTCGGCCGCATGCTTCTCGACGAACTGGTCGAAGCCCGCGAGCAGCTTCCTGATCACGTTAGGCCCCACGGCGTGATCCAGCATCGCCGCGGTGCAGACCTGCACCGTGCCGCAACCCAACAGGAAGTACGACAGGGCTTGCGCGAAATCCGAGATCCCGCCGATCCCCGAGAACGCCTTGTCCGGGAACGCCTGGCACATCCGCGCCATGTTGCATAACGAGAGCGGCAGGATCGCCGGTCCGCCGAGCCCACCGCTCGAGACGAGGCCGTCGACATTGATCTCGAACTCGAGCGTCTCCGGATCGATGACCGGAAGCGACGGGAACGTGTTCGACGACACGATCGCGTCGGCGCCGCCGCGGAAGCACGCCGCGGCTTCGACCACGATGTCCGGCGTTGCCGGCGTGAGCTTCGTCCACACGGGCACCTTCGCGATTTCCTTCACCGCCTCCGTCACGACCGAGCAGAGACCTTCATCCTTGCCGATGTTGGACCCCATGTCCTTCCGGTCCATGTGCGGACACGAGAAGTTGAGCTCCACCCCGTCCGCGCCGGCGTCCTGACACGCCTCGGCCAGCGTCTGCCAGTTGCGGAGCTCCTTGTCGTTGCCCGAACCCGCCATGATCGAGGCAATCAGCGCGCGGCTGGGAAACGCGTCCTTGATGCGGCGGATGCGCGGCACCCACCAGTCGAGCGGCTTGTCCGAGATGAGCTCCCAGTTCCACGACGAGTGGAGCGCCGCGCCGGGGCGCTTCTTCATCGACACCTGGGCGTCGTCAGGCGACGTGCGCATGAACTTCGCTTTCGCGCCCACGACGTTGACGACGGGGTGCAGCCCGATGGTCTTCGTCACCACCCCGCCCCACCCGGCCTCGAACGCCCGCATGATGTTGCTCTCGGACTCCGTCGGTGGAGCGGAGGAGAGCAGGAACGGGTTCTCGAACCGTATGCCCGTAAAGGTTGTCGTTCTGTCGGCCATAGTACCCCCGTCTAACGGGACATCGGGACATCGGGACATCGGGACATCGGGACATCGGGACATCGGGACATCGGGACATCGGGACATCGGGACATCGGGACATCGGAACTCGGGCGGGAGCGTTCTCCCGCCGATCAAGCCTCCTCGCGAGTAATAGCATCCCGGCCGAGTCCCGATGTCCCGAGTCCCGATGTCCCGGTTGTTAGCTCATCCAGTTCGTTCCCGCCTCACGATTCCATTTCGTCGTCATCTTCTTCGACTGCGTCCAGAACTCGATCGACCCGCGACCCGTGATGTCCCCGACGCCGAACTTCGACTCGTTCCAGCCGCCGAACGAGAACGGCTCACGCGGAACCGGCACGCCGACGTTCACCCCCACCATCCCCGCGTTCGCTCGATCCATCACGTGCCGCGCAACGCCACCGCTCTCCGTGAAGACCGATGCCGCGTTGCCGTAGGGCGATTGATTCTCCACCGCGATCGCCTCGTCCACCGTCTTCGTCCTGACGATGGCGAGCACCGGGCCGAACACCTCGTCCTGCGCGATCCGCATGTCGGGCGTCACGTGATCGATGATCGTCGGGCCGATGAAGTAGCCGTTCTCCTTGCCCGGCACGACCACACCGCGCCCGTCCACCAGCACCGTCGCGCCAGCGTCTTCCGCCTCGGTGATGTAGCGCTCGATGCGCGCCTTCGCCGCGAGGGAAATCACGGGCCCCAGGTCGCGCCCCGGAACGATGTTGCGGGCGTGGGCGATCATCCGCTCGATGATGTGATCCACCTTCGACACCGCCACCATGACGGACGCCGCCATGCATCGCTGGCCCGCACACCCCGCCATCGAGGCGACGATGTTGCTCGACGCCATCTCGGCGTCCGCGTCGGGCATGACGATGAGGTGATTCTTGGCACCGCCTAACGCCAGCACGCGCTTCAGATTCGCCGTGGCGCGGCGATACACCACCTTCGCGATCTTCGTCGAGCCCACGAAGCTGATTGCCGCGATCCCCGAATGATCACAGAGTGCTTCGACCGTCTCGCGGCCGCCGTGAATGACCTGGAATACGCCGTCCGGCAGCCCCGCTTCGCGAAGCAGCTCCGCGATCCTGCCCGCGCTGAGTGGCACGAGCTCCGACGGCTTGAGGATCATGCAGTTGCCGAGCGCGATCGCGTTAGGTATCGACCAGTTCGGCACCATGTTCGGGAAGTTGAACGGCGTGATCGCCGCCACGACGCCCACCGGGTACCGCTCGATGCGACACTCCACGCCCCGACTCACCTCGAGCACCTCACCCGGCGCGATCTGCGGCAGCGAGCACGCGAACTCGCACAGCTCGGCCGCCTTGAGAATCTCGGCCCGGGCTTCGCTCGCGACCTTCCCGTTCTCCTCGGTCACCAGGGCGGAAAGCTCATCGATGTGTCTCTCGAGCAGCGCCTTGTACTTGTAAAAGACCTGCACGCGCTCCTTGATCGGCGTGCGCGACCAGCCGGGAAATGCTCGCTCGGCGCTCGAGACCGCGGCATCGACGTCGTCGCGCGTGGACATGGGCACGCGCGAGATGATGCTGCCGTCGCTCGGGTTGTAGACGTCGATGAACGGGAGATCGCCGGCGACGAACGAGCCGTCGCGATAGTTCCGGACTTCGGGGTATTTCATGCGCTGAGGCCCATGTTGGTTTCTAGCGCCAACTTACGCCGCGTGAGCGCGCCAGGCAAAGGCGGGTCGTCCTCGGATCACCACACGGCTCGAACCCCTCGCGTCACTCGGCCGTTCGTCTAGCTGGTCCAAGCGAGTCTCTGAGTACATTGGTTCAAGAACGCCTCTTGCACGCAAGAGTGCGCCACGCCGACGACGGCGCGTTCACCTTGTTGTTACCTCTGAGGCAGGAAAGGGGCCCCATGAACTCCGGAGCGAATGCTCTCGCATGCGTGACCGCAGCGACCGTCCTGACACTCTGTGCTTGCGGCCCGCGGGACCGCAGCGCGGCTGACACCACCGCCAATAAGGCCGGTGCGGCCGTGGACACCGCAGCGAGTCGTGTGGGCGCGGCCGCAGACACCGCGGCCGGGCGGACGGAAGCTGCCGCCGCAAGCGTCGCCAAGCGTGGCGGTTGGACAGACGCCTCCATCCTCGGATTCATTGGCGCAAACAACGCTGGCGAGGTACGGAAGGGCCAGCTCGCCGAAAAAAAGGCAACCAACCCTGCCGTAAAGAAGCTCGCGCAGCAACTCGTCACGGAGCACCGCGCGCTCGCGCTCGAAATGAGGTCTCTCGCACAAAAGCTGTCGGTGACTCCCGATACGGCTGACGCTGACGTCCACAAGATCATGGACAACGCGAGGGACGAGATCAAGGAACTGACCGACAAGACCGCGGGCGCCGACTGGGACAAGAAGTACATCGACGACGAGATCGACGGTCACAAGGACCTGCTCGACAAGCTTCAGGACGCAGCCAAGAACACGAACAACGCGGAACTGCGCACAGCGATCGAGAAGGCGTCCGGGAAGGTGCAGGAGCACCTAACGAAGGCACAGGGCATCAAGGAGAACGAGCTGAAGAGTTGATGTTCGGTCGTCCGACTTCGAGCACGTGACCGACGACCTCCGCGAGCAGCTTCAATCCGCACTCGGATCCTCCTACGCCCTCGACCGCGAGCTCGGCGGCGGGGGGATGGCGCGCGTGTTCCTCGCCACGGAGCGCGCGCTCGGACGCCAGGTTGTGCTCAAGGTTCTCCGCCCCGAGGTCGCGGAGGCGGTCAACGCCGAACGATTTCGACGCGAGACGCAGCTCGCGGCACGGCTGCAGCATCCGCACATCGTGCCACTGTTCGGAGGCGGAGAAGCCGACGGCTTCCTCTACTACACGATGCCGTGGGTGGAGGGCGAATCTCTGCGCGCGCGGCTGGTCGCCGAGCGACAGCTCCCTGTCGCCGAGGCGCTGCGGCTTGCGCGAGAGGTCGCCGAAGCGCTCGCCTACGCGCATTCGCGTGGCGTAGTTCATCGGGACATCAAACCCGAGAACATCCTGCTGTCCGGGGACCCGCAGGGAGGCGAAGCCGACGCTGCGGGTGGTCGCCATGCGCTCGTTACGGATTTCGGCATCGCGCGCGCGGTCAGAGCCGACGGCGGTGACCGACTGACCAGCGTCGGCATTGTCGTCGGCACGCCGGCGTACATGAGCCCCGAGCAGGCTTCGGGCGAAACGGAGGTCGACGGCCGGAGCGACATTTACTCGTTAGGATGCGTGCTGTACGAGATGCTGGCCGGCGAGGCGCCGTTCTCCGGCCCATCGGTTCAGGCCATCATCGCACGGCGATTTACCGAGCATGCGCCGCGCGTGCGCGCCGTTCGCCCTTCGATCTCGCCCGACGTCGACCGCGTCGTTGCCAACGCCATGGCAACGCTTCCGGCGGACCGGTTTGCCACGGCGACGGATTTCGCGCGAGCCCTGAGCGACGCCGCGGTGCGTTCCGTCAGCGCCGACTTCGCGGTCCCGGCGTCGACTGGCACCGGGGCCACCGGCACCCCGCAGCCGAGCCGCCGGAGCAGAGCCGTTAGGCTTGCAATCCTTGGCGGACTCGCCGTCGCAATCGTCTCCGCGGCGTGGGGGCTGTCTCGCACGCGCGCAACGCCGAACGGAGCGTCCCCGGGCGCCCCACCTTCCGATCGCGACCAAACGCCAAGCATTGCGGTGTTGTATCTCGAGAACCGATCGGCCGACACGCTCGATGCGTATCTGGCCGCCGGGCTCACCGACGAGATCACCACGCGCCTGGGACGGGTCGGAGGCCTGCGCGTGAAGAGCCGTGGTGCGGTCGCGCGCCTGCGGTCCTCGGCGGTCACCGACCCCGCGGACGCCGGACGGCTGCTCGGTGTGCAGTACGTCGTCCGCGGCGACGTGACGCGCAGTGGGAACCGCGTCCGCGCCGCCGTGCAGCTCGTCAACACGACCGACGGGACGGAGGTCTGGACCGGCGACTTCACCGTTGCACGAGACAGTCTGCTCGCTGTCCGGGATTCCGTCGTCGACCATGTGGCGCTGAAGACCGGCGGTACGCTGACCTCGGGCGATCGCGGCGCGGTGATTCACGTGGCGGCAGTGAAACCCGCGGCGCACGACCGGTTCCTGCGCGGCAGCTTCCATCTCGCCAAGCGAAATCCGGTGGGCGTGGCGCAGGCGATCGAGGAGTTCGAGGAGGCGCACCGCATCGATCCCGGGATGACGCGCGCGCTCGCGCGCGAGGGGTACGCGTACTCGGTGTTCGCCGACTGGGGCTGGCCACATCCCGGTGGCCTAACGAACGAGCAGCTCATCCGGCGGGGGCTGGCCGCCGCGGACGGCGCATTGCGTCAGGACTCGACGAGCGCCGAAGCGTGGCTGGCGCGCGCCCACCTGCTGTTCCTCCGACACCCACACACACTCGACGGCGTGGTGGCGGCCTTCGAGCGCGCGGTCACGCTCGACTCGATGAACGCCGAGGCACAGTATCAGTACGGTCAGGCGCTCATGGCGTCGGGGAATGCGGCAGGGGCCGTCGCGCGCTACAAGCGGGCAATCGCGCTCGAGCCCGACTGGGCGTCGCCATTGATGTCGCTCGGTGCGCTCGTTGCGCGGTCGGGTGACTTCGAGGTCGGTCTCAGATGGCTCGACAGCGCCGTCGCCGTGGACCCGTCGTCGTCCTATTCGTATGCGGCGCGGTCAACGACCCGCTCGGTGGCGGGCAGGCTGGCCGACGCATTGAAGGACGCGCAGAGCGCCGTGCGGGTCGCGTCGGGGTACCACGTGCCGCCATACGCCGCGATGGCGGTCGCGCTGGCGTTAGGCGGCGATACCACGACGGCCCGCCGCTGGGCCGACAGCGCATTGCACGCGGTCCCCGACACCACGCGGCTCTCCGCCACGGACGCCTTCTACATCGCGGCGGCCCTCGTGCGAACGGGCCAGGTCGATCGCGGTCTCGACGTGCTGGAGCGCACGAACCGGGAGAACGCGTGGCTCTGGTTCTACATGACGTCACCGCTGTTCGATCCGGTGCGGCAAGACAAACGCTTCGTGCGGATCAGCGATCGCGCGAAGCCGCCGGGCGCGTAGCGACGATCTCACGCGCGGTCGCCTTCGGGCTTAGGTTCAATCGATCGGCATCGCTCAGCTTCGTCGCGCGTGAGGTCACCGTGCCCGGATTGTCAGCACCGCCCAGAGGGTCGCTCGAGCACCAGCTCATCCAGCCGACCTGGAAATGTGTCGGCCGCATCGATGACCTCATCGGCGATGGACCTTTCGCTCTGTCGGCGGATGGCCTGGACCTCGTTGTCGTGCGGACGGCGGGCGGCCTCCGCGCCTATCAAGGTCGGTGCCCGCACCAGGGCGCCCTGCTCGGCGAAGGCGAGATGGACGGCGACGTGCTCGTCTGCAGGAACCATCGCTGGCGCTTCGACGGCGCCACCGGCGAGCGCCTCGGGGCGCCGGGGTGTCTCGTGTCCTGCCCGGTCGAGCTGCGCGGCACCGAGCTGTGGGCGGACCTTTCGCCGCTCTCGGGTGCCGGTGCGTTAGGCATCGCGGCGCGTCGTTCCCTCGACGACCTCCCGGGCCCGAGAGGCCTGCCGCTGATCGGGAATTCGCTGCAAATGAACATCGAGAGCTTCCACCGGGTCCAGGAGACCTGGGCAGCGGAGTACGGCCCGCTCTACGTCTACCGACTGGGACCGAATCGGATCCTCGGCGTCGCCGATCCGCACCTCAACGAGACGATTCTTCGCGCGCGGCCCGAGACGTATCGCCGCGCGTCGAACGTCGAGCCCGTGTTCCGTGAGATGGGCGTGAACGGCGTGTTCAGCGCCGAGGGCGCGGCGTGGCGCCCGCAACGGCGCCTTGCCATGGAGGCGCTCTCCCACCGGCACCTGCGCGGATTCTACCCCGCACTGCAGAACGTCACGAGGCGACTGCGCACGCGGTGGGACAGGAAGGTGGACGCCGGCGCGGCGCTCGACCTCGCTGATGAGCTCAAGCGCTTCACCGTCGACGTCACCACGACGCTCACGTTCGGCCACGACGTCAACACGCTCGAGCAGGGCGATGACGTGATCCAGCGACGCCTCGAGCTCGTATTCCCCGCGTTCGCACGCCGGCTGTTCGCCATCCTGCCCACGTGGCGGTGGATTCGCATGCCGGCTGACCGCAGACTCGATCGCGCGCTGGCGGAGCTCAGGCAATGGCTCACGGTGCGGCTCGATGAAGCCCGCACGCGCCTCGCGAACGAGCCTGCCCGGGCGGAACGACCCGGGAATTTCCTCGAGTCGATGATCGCGGCGCGCGACGCGGAGGGCCGACCGTTCTCCGACGACGTGATCTTCGGCAACCTGATGACGATGCTGCTCGCGGGCGAGGACACGACCGCGTACACGCTCGCCTGGGCCGTCCATCACGTCTGCGACGCGCCGGCCGTGGCGCGGAGCCTTCGCGCCGAGGCCGACGCGGTCCGCGGCGGCGACGCGTCGCCTAACGACATCGAGACGGCGAACCGTCTCGTGTACGCCGGTGCGGTCGCCAACGAAGCGATGCGTCTCAGGCCCGTTGCGCCGACGATCCTCCTCGAGGCCAACCACGATGTCGTCATCGACGACGTGGCCGTGCCGAAGGGGACCTGGATCGCCTTGCACACGAGGCCGCCCGCCCTCGACGCCCACAACTTTGGTGACCCGCTCGCGTTCCGGCCCGAGCGGTGGCTGGACCCGGGCGCGACCGGGGGCGCGCACGACGCCTCGGCGCACATCCCCTTCGGTTCCGGCCCGCGCATCTGCCCGGGCCGCACGCTGGCGCTGCTCGAGATGAAGCTCGTGCTCGCCATGCTGTTCGGCGACTTCGACGTCGAGCGCGTTGGGAACGCCGCCGAGGTGAGCGAGGTCTTCGCATTCACCATGGCGCCGGTTGGCGTGAAGGTGAGATTGCGCCGACGGCCGGACCGGTGAGTGGCCGATCGCTGCCCTGGGAAATGCGTCTATAGGTCCTCTTGATGCCTTCGCGAAGTCGTCCGGTATTAGCCATGCTGTTGCCGTGTGGGTCGGGGCTGTTTGTACGCAGCATGGAAGACACAGCGGAGATGACCACGTGACGACCGTGACCCTCGAGCACCACGCGGCTGAAGACCATCCCACCGGCGGCGCGCTCACCGCCCTTTCGCTCGCAGCGCTCGGCGTCGTCTACGGCGACATTGGCACGAGCCCCATCTACGCGCTCCGTGAATCCCTCCACGGCAAGCACGGACTCGCCGCGTCGCCCGAGAACGTCATGGGGCTCCTTTCACTCATCGTGTGGTCCCTCGTCCTCGTCATCTCCGTCAAGTACCTCGCGTTCGTGATGCGGGCGGACAACTGCGGCGAAGGAGGGATGATCGCGCTGACCGCTCTTGTGTCGCCGCCAAACGAGAAGGCCGCCGGTCGCCGCGCGATCCTCGTCCTCATCGGCCTGTTCGGGGCGTCGTTGCTCTATGGCGACGGGATGATCACGCCGGCCATCTCGGTCCTGAGCGCGGTGGAAGGTCTCGAGGTGGCAACGCCCATGTTCCGGCCCTACGTCATCCCGATCACGATCGCCATCCTCGTTTTGCTGTTCGCCGTCCAGAGCCGCGGGACGGCACGGATCGGGGCCATCTTCGGTCCGGTGATGCTGGTCTGGTTTCTCGTGCTGGCGGTACTGGGGCTCACGCACCTCGTCGCGCATCCGGGCGTGCTCGGTGCCGTGAACCCGATGCACGGCGTGCACTTCTTCGTGCGCAACGGGGTCACTGGCTTTCTGGTGCTCGGCTCCGTCTTTCTCGCGGTCACTGGCGGCGAGGCGCTGTACGCCGACATGGGGCATTTCGGCAAGCGGCCCATCCGGTTCGCGTGGTTCGCGATCGTGCTGCCTGCGCTTCTCCTCAACTACTTCGGGCAGGGTGCGCTCGTGATCGCCGACCCGAGCGCCGCGGAGCATCCGTTCTTCCAACTGGCGCCGGCCTGGGCGACGATCCCGCTCGTCGTGCTTACGACGCTGGCAACGGTGATCGCGTCGCAGGCGGTGATCTCAGGAGCCTTCTCGCTCACTCGTCAGGCAGTGCAGCTCGGCTATCTGCCGCGCGTGGACATCGAGCATACGTCGTCCACGCAGATCGGCCAGATCTATATTCCGGGACTGAACCTGCTGCTGATGATCGCCTGCGTCGGCCTCGTGCTAGGCTTCCGTTCGTCGAGCAATCTCGCGGCGGCGTACGGCGTGGCGGTCACGACGGACATGGTGTTCACGACGATCCTGCTCGCCGTAGTGGCCCGGACGCATTGGAAGTGGAGCATCCCGGCGGTGGCCGCGATGGCCATCGGCTTCCTCGTGTTCGATCTCGGCTTCTGGACGGCGGGGCTGTCGAAGATTCCGAGCGGCGGCTGGTTCCCGCTGGTCATCGCCGCGTTCGTGTTCACGCTCATGACGACGTGGAAGCGAGGTCGGCGAATCCTGGCGGACCGCCTGAACGAATCGGCGTTGTCGATCACGGAGCTGGCGGAGCGGATCCAGGCCGCCGCGCCGCTGCGCGTCAAGGGCACGGCCATCTACCTGACGCGCGACCCGAAGCTGGTGCCGCACTCGCTGCTCTTGAACCTCAAGCACAACAAGGTGCTGCACGAGCGTATCGTCTTCCTCGGCATATTCACCGAGGCAACGGCATACGTGCCGGAGGCCGGACGTGTGCAGATCGAGACGTTGTCGCCTAACGTCTTCCGGGTGGGTGCCCACCACGGATTCGCCGAGGATCCGGAAATCCCGCGCGTCATCGAGCACTGTCGGCGGATGGGTCTCGACATCAACCTCGAGGAGACGACGTTCTTTGTCGGACGTGAAACGCTCCTGGCGACGGACCGGCCAGGGATGGCGATCTGGCGAGAGCGATTGTTCTCGCGAATGGCGCGCAATGCCCGTCGAGCCACGCGGTTCTTCAAGATTCCGCCGAACCGGGTGGTCGAGATCGGAGCGGAGATCGAGCTCTGAGCCGCCGCGGGGGCAATGGCGTCCCGAGGCAGTCACCACAAGATCCCGGCTCGTTGGGCTGCCGTGTTAGACCGGTAGGGGAGCGATCCGGCCTATCAGCCCGATCCGGATGTATCCGAACTCCTTTCGTCTGTGGGGCCAGCCCTTTCAAGCCGGCATCTACGACGAAGGGGTGTTCGGATGCTCCGGATGTGGCGGATCAGCCGGATCGCTCCTCGGCCCTGACATCTCCGCTCGCCACGAGCCGGGATTGAGAAATGAACGACCTCGGGAAGCATCTATTGTTGACCAACCACGCTCGCGCGCCTGCCATTCGGCGCCACCGCGTTCGCGTTGCCATTGAGGTAGCGGTCGAACCAGTACAGCTGCCAGTTCAAGCTCTCCACGAGGTGCTTCGGCTCGCCGGTCCTCGTCAAATTGTGATTCTCCCGTGGGAAGAACACGATCTCCGCCGTCTTCCCGAAGTGCCTGAGCGCGCGGAACCATTGCTCGCCCTGCTCGATCGGCACGCGGTAGTCGTTGTCCGAGTGCAGAATGAGGATCGGCGTCGTCACGTTCTTCACGTACTTGAGCGGTGAGCGATCCCAGTACAGGTCCATCTTCTCGAAGATGTCGCCGCCGAAATCGCCCTTGTGTCCATACGCGCCGTCGCGCGTGCCGTCATCGCTGATGAAGTTCGAGATCGACCGCAGCGTCACCGCCGCCTTGAACATCCCGGTGTGGCCGACGATCCAGTTGGTCATGTAGCCGCCGTAACTCCCGCCCGTCACGCCGAGGCGCGTCGTGTCCACCCACGGGTTCGCGCCGATGGCGGCGCGCACGCCATTCATGATGTCCGTGTAGTCGTTCCCACCCCACTGCAGCTCGATCCCGCGCTGGAACTTCCGGCCGTACCCGGTCGAGCCGCGCGGGTTGGTGAAGAACACCGCATAGCCCTTCGCGGCGTAGACCTGAAACTCGTGGAACCAGTCGACCCCGTACTGGCCGGCCGGCCCGCCGTGGATGCTCAGGATCATCGGGTACGACTTGCCGGCGGCCCAGCCTAACGGCTTGACGAAGAACCCGTCGATATCCCAGCCCTCGGCGCCCTTGAACGTCATGCGCTGCACCGCTGCCAGATCCAGCGTCTTCCAGAGCGCCCCGTTCGCGTCCGTCAGCTTCCGCTCGCCACTTCCGTCCAGCGCCGACGCGTACACGTCATCGAGATGCTGGAAGTCGTTCGCGAGGTAGACCATCGTGCCTAACGTCGGACTCACGTTCGACGCGCGCACCCCGCGCGGGCCGTGCGTTGCCTGCGTGACCGCGCCCGTGGCGACGTCCACGCGAAATACGTGCAGTTCGCCCTTGACGCCCGTGTCGAAGTACATCGCCTTGCCACGCTCGCCCCACTGCAGGTTCCCGGGAATGAGGTCGAGCGACTTCGCCGCGACGCGCGGCGTCCCACCACCGGCGCTCGACGCGATGTAAAGCTGCTGCGGCGCGTCCTCGTCCGCGGCGCTCACGAACGCGATCGACTTGCCATCAGGCGACCAGATCGGCGACGAATCGCGCTCGTCGCTCGTGGACACCTTCGTCAGACTCCCGCCAGCCGACGGGATGACCCAGATGTCGGTGTTGTGTCCTTCGTCGAATTCCCGGCCGGTGCGATCGGAGACGAACGCGATGCGCGAGCCGTCCGGTGACCACTGCGGATCCGTGTCATTCCACGATTCGCCGCTTGTGATCTGACGCGCCGAGCCCGACGCGGCGTCGACGATCCACAGGTGCGAGCGCTTGTCGTCGTACCACCCCGTGTCGTTGAACTTGTAGCTCAGGCTCGTGTAGTGCCGGACGTCGCTTCGGTCCGGACCGGAATCGAGCGTATCGCTTGGCCCCGTTCGCACGAGGCAGACGAACTGCGACGCGTTAGGCGACCACGAGCAGCCCGACACGCCGTTCGTGATGGTGGAGACGCGATGCGGTGTCCCGCCCCCGGCCGGCACCGTCCACAGCTGCGCGCGACCGGGCGCCGGCTGCTGTGTGCCGGTCTTGCCCGTGGAATCCTCGAGCACGCGGCCCGAGGTGAACGCGATGGTCTTTCCGTCGGGCGACCAGCGCGGTGCGCTCGCTGACCAGGCTTCGTCGAGCAACTGGCGCGGCGCCGAGCGCCCGTCGGTCGCGACGATCCAGACCGACGGGATGCGGCGGTTCTTCGCTTTGTCGACCCGCGACGACACGTACGCCACCTGGCTGCCATCCGGAGACAACCGGGGATCGGCGACGAAGACGAAGTTGAAGTAATCCTCGGCCGTAATGCCGCGGCGGGGCGGCGCGGCCTGAGCCTGGAGGTCGAATGCCAGGCAGAGCGCCAGCGAAAGAGCGAGTCGGCGCATTGTACCCGTCATCGGGAGCCGTTTGTCATCCCGGCCCATCACGCGAGGATTCCTCATCGTCCCGAT
>Ga0310810_10004073_pt1 | contig 16095 bp, 12 predicted proteins | sample NCmetagenome_FD_207641 | JGI IMG/M metagenome (GOLD analysis project Ga0310810, IMG submission 207641) | Soil microbial communities from experimental microcosm in Duke University, North Carolina, United States - NC | ecosystem: Engineered > Artificial ecosystem > Soil microcosm > Unclassified ... | reverse complement strand
GCTCAACACGTGATCGGTACGGAGCCCGAGGTCCAACTGCTGCATGCGCACGAGGCTGCGAATCATGAGACCGGCGCCGACCAGCAGGACGACGGCCAGCGCGACTTCGATCGCGACGAGGCTGCGGCGGAGGGCGCGGCCGAGACCGGTTGCCCCGCGTCCTCCCTCTTTCAGGATTTGCACGGCGTCCGTGCGCGCCAACTGGAGTGCGGGGAAGAGGCCGAACAGCCATCCGGTCAGCACAGCGACGGCCGTCGTGAACGCGAGCACGCGACCGTCGACGGTGATGGCGGTCAGACGAGGGAGATTCTCGGGCGCTGCGGCGACAAACACCGTCACACCGGCCCACCCAAGTCCGAGGCCGGCGGCGCCGCCGAGCAACCCGAGGAGGAGGCTTTCGGTCAGCAGCTGCCGGATGATCCGTCCATGACCGGCACCGAGGGCAGCGCGCAGCGCCACCTCACGCTCCCGCGTCGAGGCGCGCGCGAGCAGCAGGTTCGCGACGTTGGCGCACGCGATCAGCAGCACGAAGCCAACCGCGGCGACGAGCGCGAGCAGCACCGGCTTGATCCGTCCGACAATTTGCTCGCGGTAGTCCTTGACGTTCACACCGTAGCCGGTCTGGTTGGGGAACGCCCGGAGGATGCCGACGTTGATGCGCTCGAGATCTGACTGCGCCTGCGCAACCGTCACGCCCGGCTTCATGCGGCCAATGACTTGCACCCAGATTGCGTTGCGCGATTCGCGCAATTCTTTGGTCGCAGGCGATGGCACCCACAGTTCAGTATCGGTGGCGGGAAAAGCGAAGCCGTCCGGCATCACGCCAATCACCTCGCGTGAGGCGCCGTTCAACATGATCGTGCTACCGACAACCTCCGGCCGGGCGCCGAACCGCCGCAGCCACAAACGGTGCGACAGCACCGCGACCAGGGCGCCCGCCTGATCTTCTTCACGCGAGTAGGTGCGGCCCAGAGCCGGGCGCACGCCGAGCACGTCGAACAGGTTCGCCGAGCTGTGCGCGCCGGTCAGACGCTCGGGTTCGCCGCTTCCCGTGAGCGTCATGTAGCGGCGGTTGAATACGGCCATACCGTCGAACGTCGTGTTGCGGGTGTTGTATTCGATGTAGTTGGGATAGGAGTGCCAATCCTCGCGTAGCTTGATCCGCGCGTTGTTCATCCACACCATCGCCAGACGGTCGGCCGCCGGATAGGGCAACGGTCGCAGCAGGATGCCGCCGGCAACGCTGAAGATCGCCGTGTTCGCGCCGATGCCGAGCGCGAGCGTGACGATGGCGATCAGCGCGAATGCCGGCGCCGCCATCAGCCGTCGGGCGCCGTAGCGGAGATCCTGGACGAACGCTTCAAGTCTTCCGCCGCCGCGGACGTCATAGCCCGAGTCCTGGAGTCGGGCTCGGTTCCCAACGCGCCGCCGCGCTTCGTTCCGTGCGTCCGCGGGGCTCCGCCCCTGCCGAATCAAACGCTCGGTGAGGAGATCTTCGTGATGACGCAGCTCGTCGGCGATCTCGCCCGCGACGCGATCGTGATTGCGAGTGCCCTTCAATCGGTCGTTGAGAATCCGGAACAGGCGCATTGCAGTCTTCGCTTTCGCTCGTCAGGCTTCGAGGACGCGGGCGACGGCGCTCGTCAGCCGCCGCCAGCTCGCCGTCTCGGCCTCGAGCTGCTTTCGACCGGCGCGGGTCAGCTGGTAAAAACGCGCGCGGCGGTTGTTGTCGGACACGCCCCACGTTGATGCGATCCAGCCGCGCTGCTCCATGCGGTAGAGCGCCGGGTACAAGGAACCCTCTTCGACCTGCAGCACGTCCTGCGAAAGTTGCTGCAGCCGCAGCGCGATGCCGTAGCCGTGTTGCGGGCCGGTCGCGAGCGATTTCAGCACGAGCATATCGAGCGTGCCGTGGAGCTGATCAGCGTTGGTCCGGTCTTCCTTAGACATTCTAAGGGAGAGAGCTTATCAGACGAATGGCGGAGGTGACCAGGGGATCTTTCGCGACCGTGTCACGTCTTCATTCGGCGAATCGTCTTACTGAGAGGAGGTGACAGAAGTCATGAAAGCTCGAATCGATCTCACGCACGTATCCTCAGGTATCTTCCACGCCATGCTTGGTCTTGAACGTCAGGTTCAAAAGGCTGGTTTCGATAGCAAGCTGCTGGACCTCGTCCGGATGCGCGCGTCGCAAATCAACGGCTGCGCCTACTGTCTGGACATGCACAGCAAAGATACGCGGGCCAACGGCGAGACCGAACAGCGGCTCTACGGGCTCGACGCGTGGCGGGAGACGCCGTACTACTCGGCGCGCGAGCGCGCGGCGTTGGAGTGGACCGAAGCGCTGACGCTTGTCTCCGAGACTCATGTTCCAGACGAGGTGTACGAGCGCGTGCGGACGCAGTTTTCGGAAGACGAGCTGGCGCACTTGAGCCTGGCGATTGTCGCGATCAACGGATGGAACCGGCTCAACGTTGCGGCGCGCACGGTGCCAGGCGACTACGTAGCCGGCAGTCTTGCGGCGTCCCACGCGACCTGATCGCGCGCTCTGCAGCTTTCGCCGGTTGGCCCGCTCGCAATTGCACACCGCCTGATGGAGGGAGCGGGCGTGCTGATCGGCGTGCTGCTGCCGCTGGTGAGAGCATGAAGCGCGTCCCAGTCCCCGGTATAGACTCTCGGCATGACACGCAAGGAGTTTCTGAAGGCCGCGGTGGGCTCGAGCGTACTGGGTTCCATCGGCGTCGGCGCGGTGGCCGCTGATCCCGAACAAGCCGGATCGTCACCGCCCGCAGCGCAGGCGACACCGGCCAAGAGCTTTCCTGCCGGAACGACGAAGGCCGTCGTCGACTTCATCTCGAACTTGTCAGTCGATCGCGTTCCGCAGAAGGCGGTCGATGAGGCGAAACGCTGCCTGATCGACGGCCTTGGCGTCGTCCTCGCCGGCGCGACCGTCCGCGGCAGCGCGATCGTGCGCGACCACGTCAAGGCGTCCGGTGCGCAGAGCGGCTCGACGATTCTTGGACCGGAGAAGATCGCCGCGTCGGCGGCCAATGCCGCGCTTGCGAACGGCGCGAGCGGTCACGCGATGGACTACGACGACACGCAGTTGTCGACGACGCCCGACCGCGTGTTTGGCTTGCTCACACATCCCACGGTTCCCGTGCTGGCCGCCTCGCTTGCCGTCGGCGAGCGGCTCAACGTGTCGGGCCGCACGTTTCTCGAAGCGTTTCTGATCGGCTTTGAAGTCGAGTGCAAGGTCGCGGAGGCGATCAGGCCCGATCACTACCTGCGTGGATTCCACAGCACGGGAACGGTCGGGACGTTCGGCTCGGTCGCGAGTGCGGCCAGGCTGCTGAAGTTGTCAGCGGCGCAGCTCCCGCACGCGCTCGGCATTGCCGCGAGCATGAGCAGCGGCATCCGCGTGAACTTCGGATCGATGACCAAGCCGCTCCACGCCGGACGCGCGGCGGAGAACGGCGTCGCCGCCGCGGAACTCGCGTCACGAGGGTTTACCGCCGGCGACGAACCGCTCGACGGTGAATGGGGATTCTTCCAGGTCTTCGGCGGCGGGGTCGACCTGCCGCGCATCGTCTCCGTACTCGGTAACCCGTTCTCGATCGTCGACCCCGGCGTCTCCATCAAGCCTTACCCGTGCGGCTCACTCGGGCATCCGACGATGGATGCGATGCTGAAGCTGGTGAGCGATGCCGACGTCAAGCCGGAACAGATTGCGCGCGTCCGGGTGCGCGCCGGGTCGAACATCCTCAACCCGCTGCGCTACAAGACCGCGAAGACCGAGCTCGAAGCGAAATTCTGCCTGCCGTTCATGATGTCCGCGATCGCGCTGCGCCGCCGCGCCGGCATTCGGGAGTTCACGGACGAGTTCGTGTCGTCTGCGCCGGTGCAGGCGATGATGATGAAGGTCGACACGGTCTTCGATCAGCAAATCGAGGCCCGCGGCTTCGACAAAATGCGCAGCATCGTCGAAGTCGATCTGGTGGATGGTCGCAAGCTCTCGCAGCCGTCGGACGAGCGCTACCGCGGCGGGCCCGAGAAGCCGTTCACGCGCGCCGAGCTGCACGAGAAGTTCAGCGACTGTGCGAGCCTCGTGCTGTCGGGCGAACGCATCAAGCGCGCGCTCGACGCGATCGAGTCGGTCGATCGGCTGGCGAGCGTGGGCGAGCTGGTCGCCGCGCTTAGCTGAACCTGCCCCGCAGTTCAAATCCCGAAGACCACGTCGCTCGAGTCGGCGCGCGCGCGAATTCAAGTCATACGCGCGGCGTCGCACTTATCACGCCCATGCTTCTGTTGCTTGGGGCTAGGCGCACCGCCGTTGAACGAGCAGAAGGAACCCAGACGTCCACGCGTTGAGACACCGGGCGGCATAAGTGAGGTGGGGCCTGCCAATTCCATCGATAGGCCGAACGCCCGATCATGGCTCCACAATTGCTACTTCTCTAATTGCGAGAGGTCGAGAGCCCGCGCTGGGAGGAACGCATGGCCATGGACGATCGATTGAGCTGGCAAGGACGCGCCGCAGGTGCCTTCGGTCCCATCTCGAAGATGCTCGACAATGGCGAGTGCGAGCCTCTGAAGGCGGCCGTGCACGGCGTCATGTTCGCGACTGTTTGTCTCTGCGCCGCCTACAACACCGCCGCATGGCTCAAGCGCCGGCAACGCCATCTCGCCATCAACGCCATCATCTATATAAGCGCCGCCTGGTGGGAGCGCGGCCACATCCTCCATCATCTGGAACCATGCGTTCAGCGTCCTGAAGTCGGGCCAGAAGAGGCCGGTCTTCCGGATGCCGCGTAACTGAAGGGGACTGACACCAGCCGCGTCGCTCAATTCACGCCAATCGGCCAGCGTCCTGTTCGTTCGATAACCTCACGCTTTCAGGCGGTGCCGATGCGGTGCCGTCTGCTTCGTCACTTGACGAGCTGTCGGCACCACGAAATCGGTTTCGGCGCTGAATCCGTGGAAAACGGCGCAATTCCGGCCATGTGTCCGTGGAATGGCCCCTGCAGTTGTCGTCATCGTTGCGACGTGACCGTCGCGGCTTTTTCTCCGCCAATACGAACGATTGCGACTGAAGTAGTCGAAGGACTCTGGCATGCCAGCACAAGAAACAAATCAGTTCACGCCGAAGACGGGCACGCGATCAACTGCGCACAGCGACAGACGTCGCGTCACCCCGCAGTTCAAAGCCCTGCGCCAGTTCGCCGAAAGCGAGCGTGAGGCGTTCCTCCGCCGGGCGACGGGGGCTCGGCTGATCGATCTCGCGACGTTTGGCGCCGAAGAACAGCAAATGCGGCTCATCCGCGCGCTTGTGAAGCCGCTGCTGGTCGCGCGGTGCGACTACCCCTATCCGGAAACCGGGACAAATGCGCGCGGTGGTCGCAGTCACGCGTTGCTGATTCAGGCGCGACGCGACGTGTGGCCGATGAATCCAACCGGGGCGGCGATCGAGAACGCCTTAACCAGCGCCGACGATCAGGCTGCGGGACCCGCGGACGACGCGCCATTCTTCGTGGCATGTGAAGCCAACACCTGGGAGGAGCTGTACGCCGCGGTCGAGGCGAAGTCGCGCGAGGGCGCGTGGTGGGCGCGAGCGATCGGTCAGCGCCAGGCCGTGTACGACTGGGTCTACGAGCGTCGCTTCCGTCTGACAGGAGACGACGAGGACGCGTTGGACCTCGCGATTGGCGCAGCGGATATGCCGCTTCTCGACCTTGACTACTTCGCGCAGTGGTGCGCCGCGGCCCCGGCCGAGGTTCGGGCACATCCGGTGGCGCTTCGGGTGCTGAGGACACTGGCCGGTGACGACATCGAGGGGTTCCTGGCAAAGCGAAAAGCGCGTCTGCGAGAGGGCAGACTTGTAACTGAATGACAATTCTGTATGCGCGTCCGGAGCCGGTGTAACGAGCAAGAGCACTTTCCTGACGCGCTGCACCACTTCTGAAATCGAGTTTCACAACAGAAAGTCGCGATTTTTCGAGGAATTTCGCCAGGTCGCGCTGCCGGCGCGCGCAGTTCCGTGCCCTTTGGTACGCTCGTTGAAGCCACTTCTATCGAACGCCCAAAACCCCAACAACTCACGAAGGCTCGAGGCGGACAGACGCCAATGGACGTCGAAGTCTGCCCGACCAGGCTCTCGTCACCGATTGGGGATTCGACATGGCCCAGCAGAATGATTCGAACGCTCGTGCATCAGCGGTGTCACCGGATCGCACGCCTGATCCTGTGGCGATCTTCTCGGCTCCAGACGTCGTGCTTCAGTGGTGGGCCGAGAGCAAGCGGCGCTGGGCGGAGCAAGACCGCGCGAAAACGCTGACCGTTCATCCGGCCGTTGTGAGCGGCCCCGGTTACGCGCTTTCCGTCGACTCAGAGTGATCGTGCCCGCTGCTGGCGCCTGCTGGTGGCGTCTCGCCGCTGGCTGCTGACTGGCGCTGTTTTCCCTTCTCTCCGGCCAGAGCCGTCACGACCGCGACGAGCACGCAGGTTCCGCCGACGAACGTGCCGCCCGGCATGCGTTCCTTGAGGAACGCGGCGCCGAGCAACACTGCGATCGGCACTTCCGCCACGCCCATCATCAACATCGCCGACGCATCCATGCGGGCCAACAGCCAGTAGTTCAACCCAAACGCAACGACAGATGCGGCGAGGGCCAGGTAGAGCACCGCTGCCCATCCAGCGAGAGACCATCGCGCGGGTGCGGGCACGCCTTCCATCACCAACGCGATGCACAGCAGCGGGACGACTGCGATGCCGCTTTGAATCGTTGTCATGGCGAGCGGCGGGATCCGGCCACCGTAACTCTTCATCCAGACGTACGCGGACGCGACGCACACCGACGATCCGAGCACCGCGGCGGCGCCGACTATTGACGTGCGACCGGATGCGAGCGCCTCGAAGCCGAAGATCAGGGTCACGCCAACAACGCCGAGCGTCAGTGTGAGCAGCTTTCGAATCGTCGCGTGCTCCTGGCCGGCCGCGACGGCAATGGCGAGGGCGACCAGAGGCGTGGCCGACTGGAGAATTGCGACGAGGCCGGACGGAATGAACTGTGCGCCCCAGAAGAGCAGCGAGTAGTTGACGCCGAGCAGCAATAACCCGGCGGTTGCGACTCGACGCACGTCGACTCGACTGAGTGTTCGCAGGTTACCACGTGCGATGGCGATGGGCGCCAGGACTCCGAGCGCAATGATCAGTCGTGTGGACGCGAGCGTGAACGGAGGGATTCCGGCGAGACCTACGCGGATGAAGAGGAAGGTGCTGCTCCAGAGCAGGCAAGCGATCCACCACACGGCCAGTACACGAATTCGCATGAGGTTCGACAATTCTAGCGAACACCTGTCCCATAGGCGATTCGCAGATTGAGAGATTCAGCGATCGGTGATTCGGCGATTCAAAGGATTAGGGATTCAAGGATCCGGGATTCGAGGATCAGTGATTCAGGATCAGTGATTAGCGATGAGGGATTCGACGCCATTGCCGTGACATGAGATAGTAGCCGGGCCATGCAGGTGATAACTCAACCGAAGGTCTATCCAGTCATCGTGATCGGCAGCGGCGCGTCTGGCGGCATGGCGGCGTGGAATCTCACGCGCCAGGGCATCGACGTCGTCCTCCTCGATGCCGGCGACAAGTTCGACCGATCAAAATACTGGACGCATGCAACCCCCTGGGAGACGCAGGCGCGGCTCGCGCGCGGCGAGAAGCCCGAAACGTTCTTCCTCGACACCACAGAGCAGCCGTACTTCACGCCCAACGACCGGCCGTTCGCGCTGACGCGCGTGTGGGGGCACGGCGGCAAGACCAACGTGTGGGGTCGCGTCAGCCTCCGGTATTCGGACATCGATTTCAAAGCCGGCGATCGCGACGGCTGGGAGATTCCGTGGCCGATCTCCTACAAGGACATCGCACCGTACTACGACCAGGTCGAGCAGTTGATCGGCGTCAACGGCGGCCCGGACGATTCAGATGTGCTCCCCGGCAGCAAGTATCTCCAACCACCGCCCGCACCGCGTTGCGGAGAGCGGCTGCTGCAGAAAGCGATGGCGACGCTGAGCATACCTGTTGTCGCCGGACGACGAGCGAATATGACGCGGTCGACGAACGGCTTTCCCGCCTGTCACTACTGTGGCAACTGCGGTAACGGCTGCGATACGGCATCGTTTTTCTGCTCTGCCGATCACTTGCTGCCGTTCGCGATCAAGACGGGAAAGTTGGAACTGCGATCGAACGCGGTGGCGGCGCGGATCCTCACCGATGAGAACGGACGCGCCACGGGCGTGCAGTATTTCGATCGACGAACCGGCTCAGAACAACAGGTGCGTGGCAAGGTCGTCGTCCTGGGCGCGAGTTGTGTCGACTCGACGCGCATTCTGCTGAACTCGAAATCTTCCCGGCACCCGAACGGCCTCGGCAACGGATCGGATGTGATCGGTCGTTACCTGTGCGAGCAGATCCGGCTGAACGCCCGCGGATATCTCCCTGCGCTCGAAGGGACGGCGACACGAAACGATCGTGGGATCGGCGGTGAGCATATCTACATGCCGCGCTTCAACCATCGACCTGGCCGCGGACGCGCTTACTTGCGTGGATTCGGTGCGCAATTCTGGAACACGTGGTCTACTTGGAACGGCCCGCAGCCAGGATCGGAACAGATTCCAGGATTTGGCGCTGCGCTGAAGAAACAGATCAAACGACGCCACCCGGCGTGGTTCGAGATTCATCCGTTCGGCGAGGCGTTGCCCTACGCGCACAACCGCATCACCGTCGATCCGAAGCGCGTCGACCGCTACGGCGTGCCGCAGTTGCACATCGACTACCACATCGGCGAGAACGAGCGGAAGATGACCGAGCACATGGCGGATACGATCGAGGAGATCGTCAAGGCTGCCGGCGGCGTGCTGGTCAACTACAAGCGCGGCGACCTCGATGCGATGGGGTCGGCGATCCACGAGCACGGCACGTGCCGGATGGGAACGGATCCAAAGCGATCGGCGCTGACCGCATTCAACCAGATGCACGAAGTCAAGAACGTGTTCGTGGTTGACGGATCCGCATTTCCAACCGCGACGGAAAAGAACCCGACGCTCACGATTCTTTCGCTCTCGTGGCGGGCAACCGACTATCTGGCGCAGGAGATGAAACGTGGCAACCTCTGAAACTGACGTCAATCGCCGGCGGGCATTGACCCAACTCGTCGCCGGCGCCGTCGGCGTCGCATCGATGCCATTGTGGGTCGACTCTCTCTGCGCGCAGGCGCGCGCCGAGGTGGACGCGGCCCAGGGCGTTGTGACCGCGCCGACGTGGACGCCGTCCGTGTTGACGGCGCCTCAGAACGAAGCCGTTATGGCGCTCACCGACCTGATCATCCCGGCGACTGACACCCCAGGCGCGAAGGCCGCGCTCGTCAATCGGTTCGTCGATCACGTCCTCTCGACCGCTGACGCCAGGGAGCGCTCCGAATTCATTCGAGGCTTGGCGTGGTTGGACGATCGCTGTCGCGCGCGCGTCGGCAAGGACGTCGCCGGCGCGACGGCAGCGGAACTGACCGACGTGGTGACGCCTCTCGCGGCGGAAGGCGCCGGAGCCGCCGCCGACGCGCCAGGCATCGCGTTCTTTCGCGCGATCAAATCGATGACGATTACCGGCTACTACACGACCGAGATCGGACTCCGCCTGGAGCTCGGCGACGATGGCCGAATGATGCTTGGTGCGTTCGAAGGCTGCACGCATCCGGAGCACCAGTGAAAGTTGTAAATGCTGAAATTCGAATGCTGAATGCTGAATGAATTCGCGGATCAATTCAGTATTCCGCACTAAATATTCAGCATTACCTCTATTCAGAATTCAGAATTCAGCATTCAGCACTTACAGTATTCCCTCGTGTCGGATCAGCAACGGCGCCAGGACGCCCACGAGCTTCATGCCTTCGGGTATGCGCAGGAGCTGTTCCGCACAATGGGCGGGTTCTCGAACTTCGCCATCTCGTTCTCGATCATCTCGATCCTCACCGGCGCCGTGACGCTCTACGAGCACGGCCTGGTCATGGGCGGGCCGGCCGAAATGGCATTCGGCTGGCCGCTGGTGACGCTCTTCACGCTCACCGTCGCCCTGAGTATGGCCGAGCTCGCCTCGTCGCTGCCGACGTCGGGCACGATGTATCACTGGGCCTCGAGACTCGGCGGCAAGGGCTGGGGCTGGTTTACCGCGTGGTTCAACATCGCGGGGCAGCTCGCGGCGCTCGCCGGCATCGACTACGGCTGCGCGCTGTTTGTCACGCCGCTCGTTGGCTGGCCGATGACGACCGAGCGCGTGCTCACGGTGTACGCCGCGATTCTGTTGTCACATGCGCTGATCAATCACTTCGGCATTCGCCTGGTTGCACGCCTCAACGACTTCAGCGTCACCGTCCACGTCGTCGGCGTCATCGTCATCGTTGGCGCCCTGACGCTCTTCGCGCCGAAGCAGCCGCTCGGATACTTCTTCGAGCGCGTTACCTACAATGATCAAGGGTGGCCGTACTGGTTTGCCTTCGTCATCGGGCTGCTGCAGGCGCAATGGACGTACACCGGCTATGACGCGTCGGCCAGCGTGTCCGAGGAAACGGTGGATCCGAGACGACGAGTGCCCTGGGGAATCGTGATGGCGGTGGTCGTCTCGGCGGTGGTCGGCTACGCGCTGCTGCTGGCACTGACGCTCGCGATCGCCGACGTTCCATCGGTGCTGAGCGCGCGCGACGCATCGGGCAACAAAGTGCCAGTCGTGATTGCCATCTTCAGCGGTGCGCTCGGTGCTCGCGCCGGCAGTCTGTTCACCGCGCTGGCCGCGATGGCGATGTGGTTCTGTGGTTTGTCCGCGGTGACATGGATCTCGCGGACGCTCTACGCTTTCGCGCGCGACAACGGTCTGCCGGGTTCGGCCGTGTGGCGACGCGTCAGCGCGACCCATCAGACTCCGGCTCCCGCCATCTGGCTCTCAGTCGTCATCGCGTTCTTCGCGACGATCAGCGCCGGGACGTATGCCGTGGTCACCTCGATCAGCGTCATCGGCCTCTATTTTTCGTACATCATTCCCGTGTATCTTGCGTGGCGTGCGCGGGGGCGCGGACAGGCGGTGCCACGCGGACCGTGGCACCTCGGCCGCGTCGGGCCAGCCATCAACCTCGTGGCGATGGGTTGGGTTGTCTTCATCTCGATCGTGCTGAGCATTCCTGACCGCATGCGCGCTGGAAAAACGATTGCCGCGGTCACGCTGCTGCTTGGTGTGTGGTATCTCGTGAGCGAACGCCATCGGTTCCGTGGACCAGCGTGGGCGTCGTCTGTGGGGCCGCCGCCACCTAATCTGCTCGGCGCTCTCAACGAGAGAGAATAAGACTTATGCGGGGACCCTAATCGTGCAGCACATCCCAAAAACGAAAGGCCTGCTGACGCTCGACGACCTGCGTGAGGCGGCGAAGAGCGGCACGATCGAGACCGTAGTCGTCGGCTTCACGGATCACTACGGACGTCTGATGGGCAAGCGGTACGATGCCGAGCTCTTTGTCGACGAGACCGCGGCCGACGGCACGCACGGCTGCGATTATCTCCTCACCACCGACATGGAGATGGAGCCGGTCCAGGGCTACACGTTCGCGAATTGGGAAAAGGGCTACGGCGACGTCCACCTCGTGCCGGACATCTCGACGTTGAGGATCGCGAGCTGGCTCGACAAGACGGCGCTCGTGCTGTGCGACGTGCACGACCAGAAGACGCACGAGTACGTGCGCGTCGCGCCCCGATCGCTTCTTCGCGACCAAGTCGAGGCGGCTGGCAAATTGGGATTCACGCCACTGGCAGCTTCCGAGCTCGAGTACTACGTTTTCGAGCAGGATTATCGCGCCGCCGCGCAATCCGAGTATCGCCACCTCACACCCGCCGGCTGGTATCTCGAGGACTACCACATCCTCCAGGGCACCCGCACCGAGCCATTCACGTCGTCAGTTCGACGGCACCTCAAAGCTTCGGGCGTGCCGGTGGAAAACTCGAAAGGGGAGTGGGGACTCGGGCAGCACGAGCTGAACGTGCGCTACGCTGAAGCGTTGCCCATGGCCGATCGACATGTAGTTTTCAAACAGTGTCTAAAAGAGGTGGCGGGCCAGCAGGGTTTGTCGGTGACGTTCATGGCGAAGTTCGCTGCCGACCGTGCCGGCTCGAGCTGTCACCTCCACCTCAGCTTGTGGCGAGACGGAGTGAACACGTTCGCGGGAGACACGGAGTTTGGACCGGTCAAGTGTTCCGACACGTTTCGCTGGTTCCTCGGCGGCTGGATCGCACGCGTTCCTGACGTGATGGTGTTCTATGCGCCGACGGTGAATTCGTACAAACGTTACGTCGATGCTTCATGGGCGCCGACGCGACTGGCGTGGAGCTACGACAATCGCACCGCAGGATTCCGCGTTGTCGGTCATGGATCGTCGTTGCGGATCGAGTGCCGGATTCCGGGCGCCGACTGCAACCCGTATCTCGCATTTGCGGCAGCGCTCGCCTCGGGTCTGGACGGGATCCGCAATCGAACCGAGCCGCCCGACTGCTTCACCGGCGACGTATATGCGGCCCGGCATCTGCCGGCAGTCACAACGAGCCTCCGCGATGCCACCGCTGCCTTCAGCGAGAGCGACTTCGCGAGGCGGAGCTTCGGCGCCGACGTGATCGATCACTATGGCCACTTCTTCAAGACGGAGCACAAGGCGTATTCGTCGGCCGTCACCGACTGGGAGCGTCGTCGGTACTTCGAGCGCATATGAGTGTCTCCTGTTCCCTGCGTCGTGGCCGGCACCACGTCGTACAGGGGTCGCCACTCGCCTCCCTGATCGGCGGAGAACGTCAGGGCCGGAGTGGCTGCGCCACGTTCGCGATCACGAAACCAGCAACCGCTCCGCCGGTCATCCGTCCGTCGCGAACGGATGTGCGGAAGTGCATCCCTCCGTACACCCGCGCATCATTCGCTTCGGCCGCCGCCTCCGAAAAGCTGCGATACGAGCGCGTCACACCTGGCAACACCTCCGACTCGAGGGCGAATGCGGTCGTGTCGCCGAAGTAATTCGCGAGTATCGTCGTGGCGGCGCCGGCGACGGTTGCGTGATTGGCCGGATACTCTGGGTGCGTCGGTGTCGGAAGCAGAGGTGTCCACCCGGGATCGACATCGGTGAGAGGATTGGGATCCATGTCGGCCAACTGGATCGCTGTGATCGGCCGCCAGAACACGTAGTAATATTTGGCGTCCCAGCACGCGATCACCGCGTCAGCCATCGCCACGTTGAGACTCATGAGTAGCCGCGCTGTGCTGGAAATCGCCAGGTGATGCTCTCCAGCGATCGACACCGCGAGACGGTTCCAGAGGACGGGCGTGTTCGCGGTCCAGAACGCGGCAATCTCGGTCTGGTCCGGTGTACGTGTTGTACTGTTGGCCGCTCCGAGCTGTTTCACCTCACTGAAATCGGCTGCGTACTGGGCACTTACGAGCTCAGGCGGACCGGCGGGACGAAACTGCGACGGTGACGTCAACGCCCACGGCGTCATGTAAGCAAACTGCGGAAAGGCGCCTGGCGCGAACGTGGGAGGCGTCGGGCGCCACTCGCCGATCGCGGTTCCACCCAGAAATGGTGGCGGGGCCGGCACGAACCCGTCCGTGCTTCGCCATCGAAGAATCTCGTCGGCCACGCGCTGTCCCCACTCCAGTCCACGCGCGATCGACTCGCTGTTCTCGACCGCTTCGTCGGCGGCGATGGACGCAAGTGATTCCATTCGCAGAGCGTCGAGCGTGCCTTTCTCGGCTGGAAACAGGACGATGAGAGTTCTGTAAGCAGCCTCAACGACGGCGGCGCGGCGTGACGCGCCCGGCGCCGCACCGGCGGGCACGTGAACGGGCGTGTAGCGGCGCTCAATCCCGTTGAGGGCGTCGAACACGGCCGTCTGCACGATCGCGGCGGTCCGCGTCGTCACGTTCGGCGACTGCTTCGCAGCCAGAATCAAGGTCTGCAGCTCCTGATTCCAGTCGGTGACCTCGTCAGCTTGAGTAGGCGCCGATGTGGCGACACACGCGATGAATACACCGCAAAACGCTGACGCGATACGCGCGCGTTTCAAACCATCCCTCATCTTCATAATGGCAACCTCCAATGCAGCTTCTGATCCCTGGCGGGCCGGCTGCTTACTGGAGGAAGCGCAATTGACGGGCGAATCTGGTCACACCCAGAATGACTTTTCTGGCAAGCTTGACGGAGCGCCGGCCTGCCGAGATCCTGTGATGGACGTGACGCCAGAACGCGCCGGTTCCCCCAACTTCGACCCCCAGTCAACGGGGCACGCTGTGACCCGATTTCTGAAGGAGTGGAGTGAAGGTGACCAAGCCGCGTTGGCGAAACTGCTCCCGCTCGTCCACCAGGAGCTCCACCGCCTGGCCCGCCGTTACATGAGGCGTGAGCGGACTGCGCATACCCTCCAGACGACCGCGGTAGTCAATGAAGCCTATCTGCGGCTTGTGGACCAGCAGGGTGCCGACTGGCGGAGCCGTGCGCACTTCTTCGCCGTGTCCGCACAGGTGATGCGGCACATCCTCGTCGACTATGCGAGGCGAAAGTATTCCGGCAAACGTGGAGGCGCGGCGCACAAGGTGGCGCTGGATGACGTCGCTTTGACGTATCCGGAGCGCGCCGGGGAACTTGTCGCCCTCGACGATGCCTTGGCGGCGTTGGCGGAACTGCACCCGCGACGGTGCAAGGTTGTTGAATTGCGATACTTCGGCGGCTTGAACAATCGTGAAGCAGCCGAAGTGCTCGGCGTTTCGGAGGTGACCGTGGAACGCGACTGGCGGTTCGCCAGGGCGTGGTTGTACCGCGAGCTCCAACGGTCCTGACCAGCGTGAATCCCGAACGCCTTCAAAAGCTCGACGATCTCTTTCAGGCCGCGCTCGAGATGCCGGCTGAGTCCAGACCCGCATTTCTCGATGACGCGTGTGCCGATGACGAGGCCCTCCGCGCGGAAGTCGAGTCCTTGCTTCACGCCCACGATCGCGCGGGCAGCTTCATACAAGAGTCCGCATCGGACATCGCAGGCGAGTGGGCAGCCGATCAGAATCTGTTGGGGCGGTCCATCGGTAAATACGCGGTGCGTTCTTCTCTAGGCGCCGGCGGGATGGGGGAGATCTATCTCGCAGAGGACGCGCAGCTTGGACGCAGCGTTGCCCTCAAGTTTCTCTCGCCCCACATCGCTGCCAATGCGGAGGGGATGCGGCGGTTCCGTCGGGAGGCGGAAGCGGCATCCGCTCTCAACCACCCGAACATCCTCACCGTTCACGAGGTCGGACGCTGGCGCGGCCGCGACTACCTGGTCACCGAGTACGTCGAAGGCGTCACGTTGCGTACACGGATGCGCAACGAGAAATTGTCGCTGGCCGGCTCCATCGATATCGCGTTGCAGATCGCCAGCGCGCTGCAAGCGGCGCACTCGCAAGGGATCGTTCACCGCGATATCAAACCGGAGAATGTCATGCTCCGGCCGGACGGCCTCGTCAAGGTTCTCGACTTCGGCATCGCGAAGTACGCCGCGTCGGATGGTCAACGAGATACGACCGCGTCGACGACGACTGGGATGGTGGTGGGCACGACCGCCTACATGTCGCCGGAGCAGGCGAGGGGAAGTTCAGTCGATCGGCGAACCGACGTCTGGTCACTGGGTGTCGTTCTCTACGAAATGGTAGCGGGCTGCCTGCCGTTTGGCGGTGAAACACCGTCGGATCGCATTGCAGCGATCCTGGAGCGGGATCCTGAGCCGCTCGGTGCACGGCGACCTGAAGTACCGAGGGGGCTCGAGCGAATTGTCAGTATGGCGCTGGCGAAAGACCCACGGCAACGTTACACGTCCACCACCGCGATGATTGAGGATCTGCGGACGCTACGGGCGACTCTCACCGGCGAAACAGCGCTGCGGTTTGCGTTCCCGTGGTCGAACGTCCAGCGACGCATGGTTCACCGGCGCAGGGCGGTTATCATCGCCGTCTTCCTGCTCGTGGTGGCCGCAGCTGCCGGGCTCTGGCTCCTCGAAT
>Ga0310810_10004072_pt1 | contig 16095 bp, 12 predicted proteins | sample NCmetagenome_FD_207641 | JGI IMG/M metagenome (GOLD analysis project Ga0310810, IMG submission 207641) | Soil microbial communities from experimental microcosm in Duke University, North Carolina, United States - NC | ecosystem: Engineered > Artificial ecosystem > Soil microcosm > Unclassified ... | reverse complement strand
TATATGTTCCGTTCAGGCGACCTGTCGCGGAGCGGGGGCTTGCGCCGCGGCGACGGCGTCTTTCACGTTCCTGACGTCGATGATGGTGATGCCGGCCGCTTTCTTGCCCGCGGAGCGGGGGACCGGCGCGGCGGCGCGGACGATGCCGAGCGCCGCGGCTTCGGCGGCGCGGCGGTCATGGCCGGGAGCGGGGCGGAGCTCGCCGCCGAGCCCGATCTCGCCCCAGGCGGCGAAGCGCGGAGGGAGCGGCGCGTGCCGCAGGGCGGACGCGAGCGCCAGCGCCACGGCCAGGTCGGCCGCGGGTTCCTTGATCTTGAGCCCGCCGACCACGTTCACGAAGACGTCGTGCTGGCCGAAGTCGAGCCCCGCGCGCCGCGCGAGGACCGCGAGCAGCATGTCGATGCGCGACTGGTCGATGCCCGAGGACTTCCGCGCCGGATAGCCAAAGGGGGACTTCTGGACGAGCGCCTGCACTTCCACGAGCACCGGCCGGCTGCCTTCCATGATGCACGACACCGCCGAGCCCGGAACGCCTTCCTGGCGCGCCTCGAGGAGGTACGCGGACGGGTTCTTGATCTCTGCCAGTCCCTCGTCCCGCATCTCGAAGATGCCGGTCTCGTCGGTGGAGCCGAAGCGGTTCTTGAGGGCGCGCAGCGTCCGGAGCGGATGCGTGCGCTCGCCTTCGAAGGACAGCACGGTGTCCACGAGATGCTCGAGGGTCTTGGGGCCCGCGACCATGCCGTCCTTGGTGACGTGGCCGATGAGCAGAACCGGGATGCCGGAGGCCTTGGCGAAGCCCACGAGCCGCGCCGCGGCCGCGCGCACCTGGCCGACGGCGCCGGCCTCGGCCGGAATGTCGTCGGAGCGGAGCATCTGCACGGAGTCGATGACCGCGAACGCCGGCTTCTCGGCCTCGAGCGTGGCGATGAGCGTCGCCACGTCGGTCTCGCTCAGGAAGAACAGGCCCTGCTGCGCGAGCGCCAGCCGGTCGGCGCGCATCTTCACCTGGCTCGCCGATTCCTCGCCGGAGCAATAGAGCGTCCTGCGGCCGCCGCCCGCGAGCCGCGAGGCGATGATCATGGCGAGCGTCGATTTGCCGATGCCGGGCTCGCCGCCCAGGAGCGTGACCGAACCGGGCACGATGCCGCCGCCGAACACGCGGTCGGCTTCGGCAATGCCGGTCGGCAGGCGGCGCTCCTTCTCGGAAGCGAGCTCGCCGAAGGCGAGGGTCTTGGCCGGGCGCGCTGCCGCGGCGGCGGGGGAGCGTCGGGCGGCGGGCGCCGCGCCCATCGAGCCCCAGGCCCCGCACTCGAGGCATTGGCCGGTCCACTTCGGGCTCTGGGCGTCGCATTCACTGCACGTGTAGACGGTCGCGGGGGTCTTCATAACGCATGGACTGTGGCACGGCGCAGGAATGGCCGCAATGCCTATTTCTGCGTCGCCATATTCTTGTCGATCGTCCGGCAGGTCATGCACCGGACGGCTCAATGCGCGAGCGAGGAGGGTTTGTAGATGCGCGTGACGATCGAGAAATTTCCGCATGAGCGCATGAAGCACTTCGTGTCCTCCCATTGCGGACCGGCCCACTGCCCGTTGGCGGTCCTGGCGCGTCCGGGGCTCGCCCAGCCGAGGAAGATCATGGCATGGGAAGAACCGCAGCTGCTGTTGCCGTTGTAGATGTGGACATGATCGCCGATCTCCAGGCCCGTGGTCCAGGAGTCAGGCCAGCCGGCGGGGCCGCCGGGGCCTTCGAACATGGCGCGCACCGCGGCCCTCGCGGCGGCGCCGGTCACGCAGTCCCTTTTGACCGTGTTGCAGGGGGTGTGTCCTCCGCACTCGGACGCCGTGGCGGCGGGCGTGGCGGGATCGCAGCGCGCCCCGCATGCGGTCGCGAAGGCCGAGCCTGAGCAGGTGGTCTCGCAGGCGACGCCGAGGAGCTGCTGGGCGATCGCCCTGGGGGTCTCATGGTTGATGTGGTTCCAGAGCGTCGTCTGCCCGGCGCTGGGGCTGTTCTGGCCGAGCTGATCGGGACCGACGCCGGCGATGCGGGCCCAGGTCGTCGCCGTCGCGCCGCAGGAACCGTAGTGCGAGAAGCATTTCACGCCGGCCTCCGCCACCATGGCGATCTTCCTGCGCATGTCCGGTTCGCTGGCGATGAGGGCGCGCATGCCGTCCCGGAAAGCGACGCCGCGAGGCCCCGTGGGCGATTCGTCCCCGCATGTCACCCCCGCGCCCCAAGCGCCGTGGCAGGGGACCACGTGCTTGTCGGGAAGTGACGTGAGGGGACAGCTGGCGTAGAGCTGCACGTAATTCTGGCCGCTGGGCGGCGGCAGCGGGCTGTTCGGCGCGTCCACGGCGCCCGGCGGCGGCGTGTAGGGGGGCGGCGTGCCCGTGGAACCCGAAGAGCTGCTTTCGGTGCCGGTATCGGCGTGCGTCGTGCGCAGCGCTTCGTCGATGAGTTCGAACGGGCTTTGCCGCAACCGCTTGATCCGCAGCGATTCGAAGGTCGTCAGCTGCGGATTGACCGTGATGAGGATGGTGTAGGCGGCGTAGACGAGGAACAGCCCGATGACCGCGTCGGCGATGCGCTGCTTACCCTTCTGTACGCGCGAGGCATCGCCGCCCGCGGTCAGGTAATAGAAGCCGCCGATGACCATCATGACGCCCGCGAGCACCACGGCGACGCCGACGGCGTACGAATAGATGCCCTTCATGTATTCGCCGAGCCAGGGGATGTCGATGTAACCGCTGATACCCTCCTGGCCATTGGTGTTCGAGTCGACCTGGATGCCCGAGAACGTGATGGTCGGGATGTTGATGGCCAGCGTCGGACGGAACCCTTCGATGGCGGCGGGCGTGTTGGCGTTGCGGTTCTTGAGCGCCGCGTCCGCCTCCGGCGACAACAGCAAAGCCGCCGCGACCAGGGGCGCGAAGACGATGAGGGCGACGAGCGCTCCGACGTGATGGCTCTTCCGCATAGGCTTAGCCCCCGGCGGCGCGGCAGGCATTATAGTTGTTCACGCGCTTGACGATGATGGGGTTGTCCGGCGCGATGGTGCCGGCGTAGCAGACGTAGGCCCTGGCGGGGTCGCCGCCGCCGCGCTGCCAGCACATCTTGTAGTGGTCCACCATGGCGGCGACCTGCGAAGGCGGGTCGAGCAGCTGCGCGGCGCTGTAGCAGTGGTTGCCCATCCGGAAGCCGCGCCCTTGCGCCTCGTTGCCGGGGCAGGGCGCGCTGCCGGGGAAGATGGTCGACTGTCCCGAGCCGAAGCCGTGCGAGTACCGCCAGTCGAGGCCGTAGTCCGGCGGGGACGAGGCGGTGAAGTTGTCGTCGTTGGCGCGCGGGCCCTGGTTCTGGCAGGACTTGTCGTTGCAGCCGACCGGCGGGAAGGTCGCGCCGCTCTTGAAAACGCCGCTATTGATGAACTGGCGCCGCGCGCCGACGCTGAACACCGTCGTCGCGGCGTTCTCGTCATGGCCGAGCGCGTTGGCCTTGCCCCCGGACTCCTCCAGCATCGAGCCCTTCACGAAGCAGGGGAGCTCTGGGATGTTCGTGGCCCGCGCAGCCTCCATGGCCATGCCGATCATGCCGCTGCCACCCGCGGACGTGCCGCCGGTGCCGCCGGGCCCGCCTCCGCTGCCGGTCGGCGGCGGCGCGTGCCCGGTCAGGCGCTGGTAATCGGCGGCAGAGATGATGGTGAAGGTCTTCTTCGCGACCGTTTTGATCTGCAGCGACCGGAGGGAAACGAGGTCGGGGTTGATGGTCAGCAGCATCACGTACGCGCCGAACACCAGGAACAGGCCGATGACCGCGTTCGTGATCCTGTCGCGTCCCTGCGAGACGCGGCCCGAGTCGCCGCCGGCGGTCAGATATTGGAACGCGCCGACGAGGAACATGACTCCCGCGATGATGACCGCGACGGAAGTGGCGTAGCGGTAGACGCCCGCGACGTAGTTCGTGATCCAGGGAACGTCGATGACGTCCTGGGCGGTCGCGCCCTGTTCGCCCGGAACCGTGGTGCGCACGATCTTCTCGAAGGTGACGGTCGGGATGTTGATGGCGAGGTTCGGCCGGAACTGTTCCGTACCTTGCCCGAGGACGTCCTGTCCGACCGAGAAAAGGGCCGCGAAAAGGAAGGCAGGCAGGAAGATCTGCCGGAGGACGATGGCAAGGCGGGAATGACGTGGGACGTTCATATCAGCAACCGCTGCAGGCTTTCGGCGGCGGGGGGCAGTTCGGATACGTGCAGCGGCATCCGGACGAGCTGCCGAACTCATAATGCCAGATCTCGTTCGAGTACCTGCGTGCGCCCGCGGCCGTCATGATCTGATCGAAAAGTTGGGAATTGGCGGGCGTGGCGAGGGTCCCTGCCGCCTGCGCCGCGCAGTTGCCGCTGCCGACGAGCGTGCGCCCGGAGCTGTCCTCGCGCAGTTGGATATCGACCGCATAGCCGGCGCCATGGTTCGAACCTCCCGGCCAGGCGACCGCGGAGCCGATGCCGGCCTCCCTGGCGGGATCACCCATGCGGGCGCAGACGAGCGCGATCTGCGTGGCCAGCGGCCGGTAGCCGGAGGCCGCCACGATGGTCAGTCCGCGGGCGTGCGCGTCCGCGGCCGCGCGGGTCAGACCGTCGATGACGGCCTGCGACGCCGACTGACCGCCGCCGACCAGACCGGGAAGCGTCGGGATCGGCCTGGCGAGAGACGCGTCCATGACGCCGGGCGTGCTCGTGGGATGCGTGCCGTTGCACATGGTCCGACAGGATTCGATGGTCGTGCATACCGCCTGCGCGCCCGCGCCGCCCGCGACCGGCGGCGAGTTCGTGGAGGCCACGCCCCCGACCGGAGGGTTGGTGTTGTCCCCGTAATCCTCGCGTTCCTCCGCCGTGAAGGTCCGCCGCGCCACGGTCCTGACATTGAGCGCTTCGAACGACACGAGGCTGGGGTTGAGCGTGGTAAGGATCGTGTAGGCGCCGAAGGCCAGGAGCAGTCCGACGACCGCGTCCCGGATGCGTTCTTTGGCCTTCGATACGCGGCTGGCATCGCCTCCGGCGGTCAGGTATTGGAACCCCCCGATGACGAACATGACCCCCGCGAGCACGCCGGCGATGGCGACGGCGTAGCTGTACACGCCGGAAACGTATTGCCCGATCCAGGGCACGTCGATCTTGCGATAACCGTCGCCGTTCACGACCGAAACGTTGGTGAACTGGATCGTCGGAATGTTAATGGCCAGCACAGGACGTTCCTGGACGACCGCGCCAGCATTCGCGGCGAAGAGAGCCAAAGAGAGGAAGACGAACGCCCGCGCAAAAGGGAGTATTTTCCTCTCGTTCATAAGCCGATCGGGGTGTTCAGGGCGGTCCAAAGGTTTGGGCTTCCGACCCATAAATAATAGCACCTCTCCGGCTTTACTGCGACGCGGATATGAGGTGCTGCGGAGGGTGCCGGGACACGGGGTCCCGGCCTTATTTTTCGGCGGTTTTCGGCATCATGGCGCCGCCTGGGCCGGCTGGATGCCCGCTTCGCTCAACGCGGCGACGACGAAGCCGCGCAGCTGCTCGTAACTGACGGCTCCGGCGACCCTGCGGCCGTTCACGAAGGTATACGGCGTGCTGTCGACGCGGAGCCGCTGCCCCTCGTCGTAATCCCGCTGCACGAGCGGCTGCGTCTGGCGGGAGTCGTAACAGGACTGGAAGGCTTCGAGGTCGAGGCCGAGCTGGGCCGCGAAGGGGGTGTAGTTCTTGGGGCCGATGGACGCCTGCTCCTGGTACAGAAGGTCGTGATACTGCCAGAAAGCCCCCTGGTCCGCGGCGCAGCGCGCGGCCACCGCGGCGTTGATGGATTCGGGATGGAGCTGCGTGTTGGGCATGTCCTTCCAGACGATGCGGACGTCCTTCGGGAACTCCGTCAGGAGCTGGGAGGTCGTGGCCTCGTATTCGGCGCACGGCGGGCAGACGTAGTCGCCGAACACGAATACCGTCACCGCGGCGTCCTTCGGGCCCCGCGAAGGGTTGCCGAAAGAGACCGTCGGCTTGTCGAGCGGAGCGGCGCTCAGGTCGATCTGGTTCACGCTCTTGGGCGCCGGATTGACGGGCGACAGCGCGGCGATGCCGTAGACGACCAGGATGAGCAGCGCGGCGAGGATCGCGGCGCCGAGGAAGGCGTTCGAATGGCGCATAAGGCCGAAAAAGAGTGGCGGAACGTCCGCCACTCTTCACTCTACCATATCCGGCCGCCGCGGCCTCACGGCAGCGCGATCTTGTTGACCACGCCGGAACCCTTGTCCGTGAAGAAGAGGCTCTTCTTGTCCGGGGTGAGCATGACCGAACCGATCGTGTGCGAGCCTTCGGGGACCGCGATCTTGGTCTGCAGGCCGGTCGTGAGGTTGATCTTGTAGATGGAATCCGGCGTGTCATTGGCGATGTCGGGTTGGAGGCCGGCGCCGCGGGGGAGATCGTCGGGGACCGCGCAGTACAGGTTGTCCTTGTCCTGGAACGTGCATTTGTCCGCCCAGGTGTTCACGGCGATGCTGCGGCGGTTGCGGCCGATATTGTCGCCCTGCGCGTCGACGATCCAGAGCTGCGGCTTCCAGTCGGAGAGCGAGCCGGCCACGCTGTACATCAGCTGCTCGCCGCCGGGCGCCCACTTCGGCCGGAAGTCCAGGCCCTCGACGATCATCGACTTGAAGTTCTCGCCGTTCTGGCCGATGAGGTAGACCTCCTGCCGGTCGACGCCGAAGCTCCGGCCGGTCGTGGCCGTCGCGATGACCTCGTTGTTCGGCGACCAGTTCACCTGCACCTTGTCCTGGTTCTCGCCCAGCTCCTGCACCGCCTTGGCACCGGAACCGTCGGGGTTCGCGACCACCAGGAAGCGCGCATCCGGATCGACGCCGACGCTCTTCGCCACGATCTGCGTGCCCGTGGGGTTGAAGTCGAAGCCCTCCCAGTGCGCCGGCAGCGTCGCCTGTTCGCCGGTCTGGAAGTTGAACATGATGTTGGAGCCGTCCGGATATTCGAGGATGGCCTTGTTGCCCTGCGGGTCGAACTTCGCATTGCTCACGTTGAAAAAGGTCTTGTTGGAGAGCGACGTGGTCGTGCCGTCGGGGTTGAGGCGGTAGAACTTGCCGTCATTGCGGTTGTAATAGTTGAGCTGGCCGCTGGCGCTGAGCGTCGCGCCGGTGGTCGGCACCGGAGCGACCGGCGTCACGACCGTCAGCCCGCCGTTCGCGACGGGGGAGACGCCCGGGGGAAGCCCCGGCGCACCGGTCGGCGGGGGAGCGCCGGGCACGCCGCCGACGTTGGCCGACGGCAGGCCGCCGACGGCGCCGTTGGCGTTCTGTTCTTCCGTGGGGACGACTTCCTGCGGCGCGGCGAAAAAAAGCCTGAACAGGGCGTACCCGATGCCGAGGGTCACGCCGATGAACAAGATGATGAGGAGGAGCCTTTTCCAGTTCATAGGATCGAGGGTTTAGACGCCGAGAAGATTGCTGACATACGTGTGGCCGCAGTTCGAGTAGTCGATGAGGCATCCGATGGCGCCGATGATGGCGAGGAAGGTCATGACCATCATGAACTCCAGGAAGGAGAAGAACAGGATGACGCCGTGCTCCCATTGCCGCATCTCCGTGGTCCAGCTGCTCTTCGTCATGCTCGCGAACCAGTACACCTGGAGCATGGGGAAGAAGAGGAGGAAGTTCATCGGGAACTGCATCATGCCGGGCCACCATATCTTGTCGACGACCTGTTGCTTGAACGCTTTCGCCGCCGCCTTCTGCGACGCCAGGCTGCCGCCCGACATGACCAGGTTCTTCGCGGCGATAGCTCCTTCCGTGCCCATCGTGATCGCTTCCGAGGCCGCCTTGCCGATCACCTTGCCTTCGGGTCCGAAGGCCGAACCGACCGCCTCCGCGCCTTCGCCGGCGGCCGCGCCGCCCATCCGCATCATCTGGTCGCTCTTGCTGCCGCCCTGCTGGTAGGCCTGCATGACCTTGCCGCCGGGCATCCCTCCTCCGCCGGGCATGCCGCCGCCCCCGCCTCCTCCGCCTCCTCCTCCGCCCCCGCCTCCTCCGCCGCCTGCGCCACCCGCGGCGCTCATGGCGATGTCCTTGGCGGGGCCGCCGCCGACGGTGTCCTTCATGCTGCCGGTCGGGCTCTCGGCCTGCGCTCCGCCGCCGATGCCGGTCGGCGCGCTCGGGGTCATGGAATCCTTGGCCTTGTCCGCGCCCTCAGCGCCGGGCGTCATCTGCTTCATCTGCTTGCCCATTTGCTGCATCTGGCCGCCCGTGTCCTGCATGCCTTTGCCGGCATCCTGGACGCCCTTGCCGGCCTGCTGCATGCCTTTGCCGCCCTCCTGCATGCCTTTGCCCGCCGACTGCGCGCCTTTGCCGGCCGCCTGGGCGCCTTTGCCGCCGGCCTCCATGCCGGCGCCCGCGCCCATGGCCGCGCCGCCGCCGGCCATGCCGACGACGCCGACGGCCGCGAGCGGCACGCCGACGATGGCGCCGAGGCCGGTGGACGAGAGCTCCACTCCCGCCTCGGTCAGTCCTTTGCTGGCTTCCATGGTGGCCTTGCCGGCTTCCTTCACGGCGGACCCGGCGGCTTCGATGCCTTTGCCGGCGGTCTCGGCCGCCTGGCCGGCCGCTTCCACGCCCTTGCCGGCGGTCTCGAGTCCTTTGCCCGCGCCTTCGATGGCTTTGCCGCCCGTCTCGACCGCCTTGCCGCCCTTTTCGGTCAGGTTGCCGGCCGACTCGACGGCGCCGCCGGCGCGGTCCGCCAGGGAACGTCGGGGTTTGGTTCCCGGCGTGCCTTGCTGCGCTTTCTCGATGTCATCCATGGAGTAGCCCTGCTCGAGCATCTCCTCGATCTCGTCTTCGCTGAACTGCTGGCCGGGGGTTCCGGGCGTGCCGCCGCCTCCGCCACCGCCCATCTGGCCGAGCCCGCCTTTCTGCGGCTGCTGCGGACCGCCCTTTTGTCCCTGGGCGCCGCCCGCTCCGCCGCCTCCTGCCGCAGGCGCGCCGCCGCCGGCCGGGGCGCCTCCGCCCCCTCCCGCGGCCACTCCGCCACCTCCGCCGCCCGCAGCAGCGCCAGGGCCCGGAAAGAAGCCGGGGATGGTCTGCCGCGCCATGGCGCGCGTCGAATCCAGCTCGCGCTTCCAGCGCAGCTGATCATCGAGGGTCGCGGAATGCTGCAGTTCGTCAGGCATGCGGTTGTTTTTCCTTGGCGGGCGCTTTCTTGCGCTGGATCACCACGGCGTCGTCCTTGATCGCCACGGCCATCGATTCGCCCTGTTTGAACGTGTCGGAAAGGAGTTCCTTGGCGAGCGGGTTCTCCACCAGGTCCTGGATCTGCCGGCGCACGCCGCGCGCGCCGAAGAGGGGATTCCAGCTCTTCGTCGCGATCTGCGAGATCGCCGCGGCCGACCAGGTCAGGCCCACGCGATGGTCCTTCTTGAGGCGCTCGGCGAGCTCCTGCAACTGCAGCGCCACGATCGATTCGAGGTCGCCCTTCGAGAGCGGCTGGAAGACCACGACCTTGTCGATGCGGTTCACGAACTCGGGCCGGAAGGCGTTCTCGAGCTCCTTCATCACCCCGGCGCGCGTCTCCTCGATGTCGGCCGCGGTCACCTCGCCCGGCTTGCCGGTCGAGAAGCCCATCGGCTCCTGGCGCAGCACGTTCGAGCCGACGTTCGAGGTCATGACGATGATGGAATGCTTGAAGTTGATCTTGCGGCCGGTCGCGTCGGTGACGTGGCCGTCCTCGAGGATCTGGAGCAGGAGATTGTGCACGTCGCCGTGCGCCTTCTCGATCTCGTCGAAGAGCACCAGCGAATGCGGCTTGCGCTTCACGACGTCGGTGAGCTTCGTCTCGTCGCGGTAGCCGACGTAGCCGGCGGGCGCGCCGACGAGCTTCGACATGTTGAAGCCTTCGGCGAACTCGGACATGTCGATGCGCACGAGCGCGTTCGGGTCCTGGAAGACGGTCTCGGCGAGCTGCTTGGCGAGCTCGGTCTTGCCGACGCCCGACGGGCCGAGGAAGAGGAACGAGGCGAGCGGGCGGTTCGGGTGCGAAATGCCGGCCTTGGCGCGGCGCACGAGCTCGGCGACGTTCTTCACGGCTTCCTCCTGGCCGATGACCTTGCGGCGCAGATGGTCCTCGAGCTTCAGCAGCCGGTCCTTCTCTTCCATGAGCAGTTCCATCACCGGGATGCCCGTGGCGCGGCCGACGACCGCGGCGATCTCGCGGCGGCCGATGGAGCCGATCTTCGCCTTGGCCTTGGCGTGGTCCTTCTTGCCGAGGTCCTTCAGCGCCTGTTCGAGGTCCTTCTCCTTGGTCTTCAGCTCGAGCGCCTCGATGAAGTTCTCTCCGTGGACCGCTTTCTGCTTCTTGCGGCGCACCTTGTCGAGGTCCTCCTCGAGCGTCTTGAGCTTCTTGGCGTCGCTCTCCGTCGTCGTGGCGACGCGCAGGCAGGCGGCGGCCTCGTCGATGAGGTCGATGGCCTTGTCGGGGAGGAAGCGGTCGGTGATGTAGCGTTCGGAAAGTTCCACCGCGGCCTTCACCGCTTCGTCGGAGATGGTCACGCCGTGGTAGGCCTCGTAGTTCTCGCGCAGGCCCATGAGGATCTTCACCGCGTTCTCCGCCGACGGCTGGTCGACGGCCACCGGCTGGAAGCGCCGCTCGAGCGCGCCGTCCGCCTCGATGTGCTTCTTGAACTCGGCCAGCGTGGTCGCGCCGATGCAGCGCATGTCGCCGCGGGCGAGCGCGGGTTTCAGGATGTTGGCCGCGTCCATCGAGCCGGAGGTCGAGCCGGCGCCCATGATGTTATGGAGCTCGTCGACGAACAGGATGATGTCGGGGTTGTTCTTCATCTCGTCGACGATCTGCTTGAGGCGGCCTTCGAACTCGCCGCGGTAGATGGTGCCGGCGAGGATGAGGCCGAGGTCGAGCGAAAGGATGCGCTTTTCCTGGAGCACCTCCGGCACCTCGCCCTTCATGATGAGCTTCGCCAGGCCTTCGACGATGGCGGTCTTGCCCACGCCCGGCTCGCCGAGCAGCACGGGGTTGTTCTTCGTGCGGCGGCAGAGCACCTGGATGACGCGCTCGATCTCCTTGTCGCGGCCGATGACCGGATCGATGTGCTCCTGGAGCTTCGGGTTGGTGAGGTCGGTGGAGAAGAAATCGAGCGCCGGCGTCTTGGCCTTGCCCTTGCCGCCCTTTTTCGACTCGGCCTTCTTCTCGGCCTTCACTTCCTCCTTCTTGGCCGGCGCCTTGCCGATCTCGAAGGTCTCGGTGATCTCGGGGAACTTCGACGTGCTCTTGAGCACCGTCGTCACCTGCTCGCGCAGCTCGTGCGCGTCGACGTCCTGCTCGGTGAGGATGGCGTCGATGGCGGGGGAGTCGATCTGCAGCAGGCCCGAGAGGAGGTGCTCGGTGCCGACGTACTTGTGCTCATGGACGTTGGCGGTGAGCACCGCCTTCTCGATGGCGCGCTTGGCGTCCTCCGAGAGCTTGGGCGAGGCGTCGGCCGGCGCCGGCATGTCGCGGCGGGCCATCTCGTCGGCGAGATGGAGCACGCGGCGGACGTCCTCCGCGCCGATCGACGACTTGCGCAGGATCTCGCCGCCGATGCTGCCCTTCTGCAAGAGCAGCGCGAGCAGCAGGTGTTCCGGATTGATGGCCGGCGAGGACATCTCGACGGCGAGCGAGTACGCCTTGGCGAGGACGTTCTTGAGGTGCGAGGTGAATTTGTCGAGGATGTCCTGCATACGAGAGTAGAAAGTGGAAAGTCGAGAGTGGAAAGATTGATGTGGGAAGCGGAGAGACGAGAGTGGCGGAGCCCGGCGGGCTTTCGACTTTCGACTCTCCACTTTCGACTTAAGTGCCGGGCACGCTGGCCATCTTCTCGAGCGCCGCGATGCGCATTTCGATCGGCGGGTGCGTGGAGAAGAGGCCTTCGAGCGTTTTTCCGGTGAAAGGGTTGGCGATGAACAGGTGCGCGGTGGCGGCGGAAGCGTGGGCCATGGGCATCGATTCCTGCTGTATCTTCCTGAGCGCCCGCGCCAGGCCTTCGGGGAATCTCGTCATCAGCGCGCCGGACGCGTCGGCGAGGTATTCCCGCCTTCGCGATACGGCCAGCTTGATGAGCTGGGCGATGAAAGGGGCGAAGATCATCAGTACCAGGCCGATCAGGAGGAACACCCCGCTGGCGCTGTTGCGGTTGTCGCGCCGGCGGCCGCCGTAGAAGGTCGCCCGGAACATCATGTTGGCGAGCACCGAGATGATGCCGACGAGCACGATCACGATGGTCATCACCCGGATGTCGTAGTTCTTCACGTGCGACATCTCGTGCGCGAGCACGCCCTCGAGCTCCTCGTTCGCCAGCTTCCGTACCGCGCCGGTCGTCACCGCGATGGACGCGTGCTTCGGGTCGCGGCCGGTGGCGAAGGCGTTGATGGCCTCGTCCTCGATCAGATAGACCTTCGGCGTCGGCATGCCCTGCGAGATGGCTAGGTTCTCGACCATGCGCACGACGTAGGGCGATTCCGCGCCGGTCACCGGGCGCGCGCCGGAGACGGCCAGCGCGACCTTGTCGCCGGCGTAGTAGCTCACCAGCGCCGAGATGGTCGAGTAGATGGCGGCGACGCCGACGAAGAACCCTCCTCCGCCGTAGTACTGGTCGATGGTCCAGCCGATGGCGAGCACGAGCGCGGAAAAGACCGCGATGAGGATCACGGTCTTCCTCTTGTTGGCGGCGATGAAGTCGTATGTCGTCATCGAGCTTCGAGCTTCGAGCTGAGAGCTTCGAGCTGCTTTTCAGCCCCTCGGAACTCGGCGCTTGAAGCTTGGGGCTAGAATTTCACCTGCACGTTCTGCCGCTCCGCGTTGTCGATCTCAAAGAACTCGTACTTCTTGAAGCTCAGCCGCTCGGCGATGAGGTTGTTCGGGAACACCTGGATCTTGGTGTTGAAGTCGCGGACGTTGGCGTTGTAGAAGCGGCGCGCGGCCTGGATCTTGTCCTCCGCGTCCTTGAGGTCGTCCTGCAGCTGGAGGAAGTTCTGCGAGGCCTTCAGGTCGGGGTAGTTCTCGGCGATGGCGAACAGCGATTTGAGGGTCTGGGAGAGCTGGTTCTCCGCTTCGGCCTTGGCGGCGGTGGTCTGCGCGCCCATGGCGGCCGCCCGGGCCTGGATGACCTTCTCCATGGTCTCGGATTCGTGCTTGGCGTAGCCCTTCACCGTCTCGACGAGGTTGGGGATGAGGTCGTAACGACGCTTGAGCTGGACGTCGATGTCGGACCAGGCTTCGTCGGTGCGGTTTCGCAGCGTAATAAGGCCGTTGTAGACGGCGATGAGCCAGGCGACCACGACCACCACGAGCAGGCCGAGGACGATCATGATGGCGTTAAGAGTTCCCATAGGGACGTTGCGAGCGAAGGAATTAATCTCTACACTATTATAGCCTGAATTATACGGAAAAAAGCGCGGTCAGGCAAAAAGGCCGCGGTGCATAACTCGAACGCCCGCCAGGGTGGAAAATGCGGCGCAACCTAGCCGCGTTTCTCGTCTATGATGGACCCAAAACTCTTCAAGGCTTACGACATCCGCGGGCTGGCCCCCGAACAGATCGACGAGGATTTCGCTTATCGGGTCGGTCAAGCGGTCGTGAAGTTCACGAAAGCCAAGACCGTGGTGGTCGGAAAGGACATGCGCGACACTACCCCGAAGCTCTTCGCCGCCCTCGCCAAGGGCGTCATGTCCCAGGGTGCGGACGTCATCGACGTCGGCATGGTCACGACCCCGATGTTCTACTACGCGGTCGCCGACTACGAGCTCCATGACGCCGGCGTGATGGTCACGGCCTCGCACAACCCCAGCGAATACAACGGCTTCAAGATGGTCTTCGGCGACGCCATGCCCATCGGCGGCGAGACCGGGATGATGGACATCCGCGACCTGGCCGTCGCCGGCCCTTATCCGGCGGTCAAAGAGGGGACCATGGTCACGACGAGCATCCAGGAGGCGTACGTGGCGAAGCTGCTGTCGCTCGTCGACACGGCGAAGCTCCGGAACCTGAAGGTCGTCGCCGACACCGCCAACGGCATGGAAGGCATCGTCATCGCGGACATCCTGGACCGCATCGTGAGCATGTCCTGGGAAGGATTGTTCCTCGACCTCGACGGCCGGTTCCCGAACCATGAAGCGAACCCGCTGAAGGAAGAGACGCTCGACGCGCTGAAGGCCAGGATCCGCGAGACCGGCGCCGACCTCGGCGTGGCCTTCGACGGCGACGCCGACCGCGTCGGTCTCGTCGACGAGAACGGCGGCAACGTCCGCGGCGACATCATCCTCGCGTTGCTCGCGCCGATCGTCCTCGCCAAGGACCCGGGCAAGCCCGTGCTCTACACGGTGAACTGCAGCATGGTCGCGAAGGAGGAGATCGAGAAGGCGGGCGGACGCGCCATCATGGGCCGCGTCGGCCACGGCCTCATCAAGCCGCAGATGCGCAAGGACGGCGCCATCTTCGCCGGCGAGCTCTCCAGTCATTTCTTCTTCCGCGACCTGGCCAACGCCGAGTGCCCCGACCTCGTGATGCTCATGGTCTTCGAACTGATGACCGTGACCGGCAAGAAATTGTCGGAACTTGTCGGGCCGCTCCAGCGCTACCATCACTCCGGCGAGATCAATTCGAAGGTGGCGGACAAGGACGCGGTCATGGCCCGGCTGCAGGAAGCGTTCGCTCCCAAGGCGTCCGCGGTCATCACCATCGACGGCCTGCGCATGGATTTCTTCGACCCCGCGCATCCCGAAGAAGACTGGTGGTGGAGCGTGCGCGCCTCCAACACCGAACCGCTGCTGCGGCTGAACCTGGAAGCGAAGAAGAAGGAGAAGATGGAAGCGATGCGGGACGAACTCTTGAAGATCATCCGCGGATGAAGTCGAAAGTCCGAAGTCGAAAGTCGAAAGCATTGACCGGCCGACGCGTCAGCTTTACACTCTCGACTCTCGACTCTCGACTCTCGACTTTCCTATGATCGGCGTCTTCGACTCCGGCCTCGGCGGCCTCACCGTCGTGAAAGAACTTTTCCGGCAGTTGCCCGGCCGCGGCATCGTCTACTTCGGCGACACCGCGCGCACGCCCTACGGACCGAAGGGCAAGGACGTCATCGCGCGCTTCGCCGTGCAGGACGCCAGGTTCCTGATGTCGCAGGGCGCGGACGCCATCATCGTCGCCTGCAACACCGTCTCTGCGCTGGCCATCGACGACGTGCGCATGGCGGTCGACGTCCCCGTGTTCGAGGTCGTGTCGCCCGCGGTCGCCAGGGCCGCCGCGGTCACGAAAGGCAAGGTCGGCGTCATCGGCACGCGCGGCACGGTCGGGAGCGGCGTCTACGCCGCGATGATGGCCGCGCAGGCGCCCGAGGCCAAGGTCTACGCGCAGGCCTGTCCGCTGTTCGTGCCCCTCGTCGAGGAGGGCTGGCTCCGGCGCCCCGAGGCCGCGTCGATTGCCAGGGAGTACCTGCGTCCGCTACGCTCACGACACATCGACACCCTCATCCTGGGCTGCACCCACTACCCCTTCCTCAAGGCCCAGATCGCGGCGGCCGCCGGCCCCAAGGTCCGCCTGGTGGACCCCGCCCGTGAGACCGTCGCCGATTTCGCCCGTTTCCTTGAAGAACAGCCGCTGCTCGACCGGAAGCTCAGGTCTTCCAAGACGCACCGCTTCTTCGCCAGCGACGCCACGCCGCACGCGGAGCGCATCGCCTCCCGATGGCTCGGCCGCGGCATCACCCTCGAAAAGGCCACCCTCGAATGATCTCCACCATACTCATCTTCACCGCCGTCCTCTCGCTGCTCGTCTTCGTGCACGAGTTCGGGCATTTCATCACGGCGAAGAAGGCCGGCATCCGCGTCGACGAGTTCGGCTTCGGCTTCCCGCCGCGCGCTTTCGGCGTGAAGAGGGGACAGACGATCTACTCCATCAACTGGATCCCGCTCGGCGGCTTCGTGAAGATCAAGGGCGAGGCCGGCGAGTTCAGCCGCGACAAGGACAGCTTCGCGAACAAGGGCGCGCTGACGCGCGGGCTGGTGCTCACCGCCGG
>Ga0310810_10004070_pt1 | contig 16103 bp, 14 predicted proteins | sample NCmetagenome_FD_207641 | JGI IMG/M metagenome (GOLD analysis project Ga0310810, IMG submission 207641) | Soil microbial communities from experimental microcosm in Duke University, North Carolina, United States - NC | ecosystem: Engineered > Artificial ecosystem > Soil microcosm > Unclassified ... | reverse complement strand
GGTCGCCGTCGCCATCAGAGGAGCGCCTTCTCCCACGCGTAGACGACCGACGGTTCGGGCTCCCACATCTGCGCGTCCGCCGCGCCCGGAAGCACTGCGATCGCCCGCCACTCCGAGGCCATCGCGACCCACTCGTCCGTCTCGGCGAGCACAGCCGGCTTGCAGGCGATCGGGTCGCGGAGGACCGCGAAGCCGTCTGCGGTGCCGACGAGGAACGTGTAGAAGCCGTCGAGGTCGTCCAGGCAGCCCTCCAGCGCCTGCTCGAGTGACGCGCCTTCCCGCAGGCGCCACGTGAGGTACGCGGCCGCGACCTCGGTGTCGTTCTCGGTCTGGAACTCCATTCCCTCCCGCTCCAGCTCGCGCCGCAGGCGGTTGTGATTGGAGAGCGAGCCGTTGTGCACGAGGCAGAGGTCGTGCCCGGTCGAGAAGGGATGCGAGCCGGCCGTCGTGACGCGGCTCTCGGTCGCCATGCGCGTGTGGCCGAGCCCGTGGGAGCCGGCGAAGTCGGCCAGCCGGAACTGCTCCGCGAACGCCCGGGGCAGCCCGACCTCCTTGTAGATCTCGATCACGCGCCCGGCGCTCATGACGCGCAGCTCGGGGTGCTCGCTCCGGAGCAGCGCCTCGTCCTCGGCGAGGACGACCGCGTGCCGCGCGCGAACCTCCTCGGGCTCGAGCGCCGACCAGTCGTAGGTCTCGTCGGCCGAGTAGAGCGTCAGCTTCGTGAGCCCGGGCGGTGCGGGGTTCCGGTAGACGGCGACGCCGGCGCTGTCCGGCCCGCGGTCGTTCATCTGGACGAGCATCGCCGAGAGGAGCTCACCGAGCCTCGGCTCGAGCTCCGACGACTTGCAGAAGAGACCCACGATCCCGCACATGCGAACGCTCCTATGGAGACTTCCTCCACACGGTATGTCGGGCATCCTGCGCAGGCGCCCAGTTTTCGGCGCCTGCGCATGGAGATTCCCTACATATGGACAGTTAGAAGCGGGTCAGATACTCGGTGATCTCCCAGGGGGTCACCTGCTCGTGGTAGCGGCTCCACTCGTCGCGCTTCACGTTGATGAAGTAGTCGACGTAGTCCTCGCCCCGTCCCTTGCCGAGCGCCTCGCGAAGGACGTCGTCGCGCTCGAGCTCCGTCGTCGCCTCGAGCAGGTTCGTCGGCAGCGTCTCGAGCCCGCGCTTCCGGAGCTCGTCGTAGGAGATCGTGTAGAGGTTCTCGCTGTTCGGCTCGCCGGCGTCCAGGCCCTTCTCGATCCCGTCGAGCCCGGCGGCCAGGATCGCAGCCGCGGCCAGATACGGATTCGCCGAGCCGTCGATCGTCCGATCCTCGATCCGCCCAGGTCCGGGGATGCGCAGCATCTGCGTTCGGTTGTTGTACCCGTACGAGATCCAGACCGGCGACCAGGTCGCACCGCTCGTCGTCGACCCGAGCTTCAACCGCTTGTACGAGTTGACGGTCGGCGCCGTCAGCGCGCTGTACGCGCGGGCGTGCTTCTTGAGGCCGCCCACGAAGTGGTACGCGGTCCCGGAGAGGCCGAGGCCTCGCGGGTCGTCCTCGTCGAGGAACAGGTTCGTCTCGCCGTCCCAGAGCGACATGTGGAAGTGGCAGCCGTTGCCGGTCAGATTCGTGAACGGCTTCGGCATGAACGTCGCGACCATCCCGTGCTGCTCGGCGAGCGTGTGCACCATGTAGCGGAAGAAGATCGCGCGGTCGCAGCTGACGAGCGCGTCGTCGAAGAGGAAGTTCTGCTCGAACTGCCCGTTCGCGTCCTCGTGGTCGTTCGCGTAGTTCCCCCAGCCGAGCTCGTTGCAGTACTTCGAGACGGTGGTGAGGAAGTCGTAGCGCCGTGTCAGCCCCGCCATGTCGTAGCAGGGCTTGTCGAGCGTGTCCTGGGCGTCGGCGATCTCGATCGAGCCGTCGTCGCGCCGACGGATCAGGAAATACTCGAGCTCGAGACCGATCTTGTAGTCGTAGCCGAGCTCCTTCGCGCGGGCGAGCTGATTGCGCAGGATCGTCCGCGGGCAGTACGGCCACGGCTCGCCCTCGACCGTGATGTCGCAGGCGAAGCGCGCGAGATTCTGCTGCCAGGGCACGAGCGTCAGGCTGTCCAGATCCGGGATCGCCGCGATGTCCGGATCGCTCGGCATCTGACCGATCTCGCCGGCCGCGAAGCCGGCGAACCCGGCGCCGTCGGTCGCGAGGTCGTCGAGGTTCGCGGCGGGGACGAGCTTCGCGCTCGGCCGGCCGTACATGTCGACGAACTGCGCGAAGAAGAACTCGACGCCGCGCCCCTTGGCGATCTTCCTGACCTCTTCGAGCCTCGGGTCGGTCGCGACAGCCATGTGCTCCTCCTTGTCGGTGGCCGCCCGGTTGTATCACCCGCTACAGAACGGGCGTCAGGGTGGAATCCTCCACACCTCCCGCCGGTTCATGTGTGCGGCTCGGCAGCCCCGAGGGCGCTCCGGAGCCGGACGAGCTTGACGGCGATCTCGACCATCAGCCAGTCGTCACGCCGGAGGTCGATGCCGGTCAGGTCGGCGATCCGGCGGAGCCGCTGGCGAAGCGTGTTCGGGTGGACGAAGAGCGCATCGGAGGTGGCGCTGATGTTGCCCCGCCGGCCCAGGAACTCCTCGAGAGTCATCAGGAGCGCGGCGCCCCGCTCGCGGTCGTAGTCGGCGAGCTTCGCGACGGCGTCGATCGTCGAGTCGCGCGCGCCGGCCTCCATCGCGATGCGCAGGAGGTACTTGTACGCGCCGAGCTCGTCATAGGCGAGCACACCACGGTCCCGCCGCATCAGCGCTGCCCCCGCCAGGGCGTGACGAGCCTCCTCGAAGCCGTCGCCGAGCGCCTTTGCGTCGGTGCAGACGCTCGAGACGCCGATCGCCGCGTCGCTGCCGAAGTCGGCGTGGATGCGGCGGAGGTCGTCCAGCAATCGCGCGGCGCCGGCGGTGCCGACGGGGACGAGGGCGCGCAGCGACTCGTCGCGACGGTCGACGATCGTGCCGCGGGCGAGCGAAGCGACGCCCCGCTCGAGCGAGTCGTCGACGCGCACAGCCGCGACGACGAGGTGCGCTGCCTCGAGATCGCAGCCGAGCCGCTTCGCGCGGCTCTCGATCCCGTCGCCGGGCCGGTGCTCGGCGAGCTCCTCGAAGAAGTCCTTGATCAGGTTCTTCTCGGTCAGGCGCTCGAGCACCTGGATCTTCTTGATCGCGACGGCCGCCTGGTTCGCGACCGTGCGCGCGAGGTCGAGCTCGCGCGTCCCCTCGGCGACGAGCGCCCCCAGCAGCTCCTCGCCGGCGATGAGCGACACCGCGACCCGCGCGGCCCGATTCCCGCGACCCACCTCGGGCCCGAGCTCGGCGAGCCCGATCGAGAACGGCTCGACGCTCCCGGGCGGCTCCGCGAAGCGGCAGACGAGCCGGTCGCCCTCGGAGTCGCGCAGATAGAGGCGCACGGCTTCCGCACCGAGCAGCTCCCGCGCGCGCCTCGCGATCTCGGGCCCGAGCACGTCGAGCGTCTCCGCGGAGGCGATCGCCTCGGCGAGCTCGGTGAGCTGCTCGAGCTCGCCGACGCGCTGCCGCGTCTCGTCGTAGAGCGTCGCGTTCTCGATCGCGCCGGCCACGAGCGAGGCGCTCGCCACGAGGAACTCCACCTCCGAGTCGGTGAACTCGCGCGGTGCCTCCGTGTCGAGGGTGATCGCGCCGATCGGGTCACCGCGCCGCCCGTGCAGCGGCACTGCGACGAGCGACTGGAAGCGCTCCTCCTCGAGCTCCGGGACGTACTTGACGCGCGGGTCGTCGAGCGCGTGGTCGCGGATGAAGGCGGCCGTCCGCTTCGCGAGCGCCCACCACGCGAGACCCTCGCCGCGCTTCAGCTCGATGCGGCCCGCGAGGTGGGCGTACGGAGCCGATGCCGCCCGCAGCACGAGCCGCTTGCCCTCCCGGTCGAGGAGGTAGACGAAGCAGGCGTGGACGGCGCTCGCGTCGGAGAGCAGGCGGACGACTCCCGCCAGGACCTCTTCGAGGTCGAGCGTCGACCCGACCGCCGTGACGATCTCCTGGAGGAAGCGCTCGTCGACTCCTGCCGTCTGCCGCGCGATCTCCACATATTGCTGCCTGGCACGCGCGAATGGAAGCGAGCCGCGACGGGCGGCCGGTGGCCCGGGGTCAGCCGGGGGAGCAGGCGGGGCAGCGGCCGTAGAACGTCAGCTCGGCGTCGCCGAGCTCGTAGCCCGACTCCGACGCGACCTTCGCGAGCGCGCCGCGCAAGGCGTCGTCGTGGACGTGAACGACTGCGCCGCAGGTCGTGCAGACGACGTGGTGGTGCCGGTGCTCGGCGGCGAGCTCGAAGAGCGCCGGACCGTCGCCGAGCTCGCTGCGGCGCACGAGCCCCTCCTCGACGAACACGTCGAGGGCCCGGTAGATCGTCGCCTGGTGCAGGTCGGGTGCCGCGGCCCGGACCGACCGGGCAATCTCACGGGCCGAGAGATGCCGGCCCTCCGCGTGAAGAAGCGCGTCCCAGATCAGCGCGCGCTGCCGCGTGACGCGCCGGCCGCTCGCGCGAATCGACGCGATGTCGACGAGCGACCGCGAGTCGTGGGTGTGCGGCTTCACGACGACTCGAGCCTCGCGCTCCAGCGTCGCTCGATGCCGCGAACCTTCCAGACGAGCGCCGAGACGAGCCAGGTCGCGCCGAAGAGGCCGACGACGAGGTAGCCGAGCCGTGACAGATCGGGGCTGCGCGAGGCGAGCACCTGGCCGAGCTCGGCGCCGCCGATCACGAGCGCGACGAGCACCGAGAGGCTCGTCACGGTCAGGTTGTAGTAGACCTTCCGCACCGGGCTCGAGAACGCCCACCCGTAGGCGCGGCTCATGAACGCCCCGTCGATCGTGTCCATCAGCGACATGCCGGCCGCGAACAGGAGCGGCAGCGAGAGCACGGCGAGGAACGGCACGTGGTACGTCGCGACGCCGGCCGCCACGGCGAGCAGGGCGACCTCCGACGCGGTGTCGAAGCCGAGCCCGAAGAGCACGCCCAGCGGATACATCTTCCAGCTGCGGTCGATCCGGTCGCCGAGGCGGCGGAGGAACACGCGGCTCATCAGACCCTGGTCGAGCAGCCGCCGCTCGAGCGCCTGCTCGTCGTAGCGGCCGCGCTTCATGGCGCGGAAGACGCCGTGGATGTCGAGCAGCACCGCGAGGTTGAGCAGCCCGATCAGCAGCAGGAAGACGCCCGACACCGACGCGCCGACGACTCCTCCGTACGTGCGGAACGCAGGGAGCTCCGCGTTCACCGTCTTGGTCGCGAAGGCGAGGCCCGCGGTCAGCCCGAGCACGATCGTCGAATGGCCGAGAGAGAAGAAGAAGCCGACGCCCATCGACCGGCGGCCGCCCTGCAGCAGCTTGCGCGCCGTGTTGTCGATCGCCGCGATGTGGTCGGCGTCGAACGCATGCCGGAGCCCGAACGTGTAGGCGAGGGTGCCGAGCCCTGCGAGCGCCGGGTTCGTGCGGGCGTAGTAGACGAAGAGGCCGGAGCCAGCGAGATGGAGCGCACCCACTGCGCCGCCGAGGGCGCCGAGCCGGCGCCGCTCCGCGGCGGTGAACCCGTTATCGCGAGCCGTTCGCAAGAGTAAAAAGGTTATACCAAATTGCTAGGCTCGTCTCGTGGGCGCCGAGCTCGGCTCGTGGAAGTCGTCGGAGTACGTCGGCCAGTGGCTCGGCGAGGACCTCGTCGCGTCGCTGCTCGAGCTGCCGCGGCGCCTGTCGCTCGCGCTCGTGCAGGACTCGGGCGCAAGCGTGGGGCACGTGGTCGACCTCGGGTCGGGGCACGGGCCCTACCTCGAGCTCTTCCTCGACGCGTTTCCGGCGGCGCGCGGCACGTGGGTGGACTTCTCGGCGCCGATGGAGGAGCAGGCGCGCGAGAGGCTCCGCCGCTTCGACGGGCGCATCAGGTACGTCCTCGCCGACGTGCAGGCACTGCCGGCCCTCGACCCGGCGTCCGTGGTCGTCAGCTCGCGGGCCCTCCATCACCTGTCGCACGCGGCGCTCGCGACGCTCTACCGCGACGTCGGCTCGCTCCTCGAGCCGGCGGGATGGGTCTTCAACCTCGACCACGTCGGTGCGCCCGGCGACCTCGAGCCGGCCTACCGACGCATCAGGAAGCTCCTGACCGGCGAGCGGCAGACGGCGTTGCGGCCGCACCGGCACGACTATCCGCTGGCTCGGGCCGACGAGCACGTGGCGTGGATGACGGCGGCCGGCTGCGTCGACGCCGACGTCCCGTGGCGGACGCTCTACACGGCGCTCATCGCGGCGCGGAAGCCGGCGTAGCGCCGGCGCGCCGCGCGGGCAACGCGAGCGCGAGATACAGAAGGAGCAGCGCGAGCGGCAGCACGCGCAGCATCGTCGCGATTCCCCAGGCGTGCGCGACCACGCCTCCGACGACCGGCAACACGATCTTGCCGAGGTCGAGCCCGCCGTAGAGGAGCGCCGACGTGAGGCCGTGGCCTCGATCGTCCGCGCCCACCGCGTCGAACGCGTCGGCCGAGCCCGTCACGCGCAGGAGGCCGCGCGAGAGCCCGGCGACGAGGAAGAGCGGAATCTGCAACACGAACGAGCCGATCACCGACGGGATCGCCGCGGTTGCGATCGTGCCGACGACGACGAGCGGCAGCGTCAGGCCGGCCGGGTCGATGCGCTGGAAGAGCGCGCCGGATCCGAAGCGCGACGACGAGGACGCCCACGACCGCAGGCTCGAAAGCGCGCCGATCTGCGTCAGCGACAGGCCGGCCGCGAGCGCGAGCACAGGCTGGAACGTGTTGGTGAGCGCGTTCAGGCCGTTGATGAAGAACATCACGAGCACTCCGACCCACACCGCGAGCGGCATCGAGACGAGCGCGCGCCGGAGCGGCACGCGAGGGTGGGACGCGGGCCGGGCAGCCGCGATCGCATTCGAGCCGGCGACGTTCCGCACCATCAGAAGCGCGCCGAGCAGCGGCGTCGCCGCCAGCAGGAAGAAGGTCGCCCGGAGCCCGAGCAGGTCGGCGGTGACGCCGCCGAGCACGCCGGCGGCCATGTTGCCGAGGCCCGTCGCCCCGGAGAACCAGCCCATCGCGGCGGCGGTGCCGACGCCGCCCGGCGGACGCGCCACGAGCAGCGCGAGCTGCGCCGTCGTCGCGATCGACCAGCCGAGCCCGTTCAACGCCATCAGGACGCCGAAGGCGACCGCCCCGTGGGCGACGGGCACGAGCGCGAAGGCGGCAGCGGAGAGCGCGCCACCGGCGAGCAGGAAGGCATTGCCCCGCGCGGCGGAGTAGGCGAGCCCGACCGGGAGCCGCGCGGCGAGCGACGAGAGCCCGAACACGCCGACGACCGCCCCGATCTCCACCGCGCCCAGATGCGCGCGACGCGAGAGGTAGACCGGTATCAGCACGGAGAGCGCACCGTTGCCGGTGACGAAGAGGAAGACGGAGAGGTAGACCGGCGCCAGCGCGCCGAAGAGCTGACGCCTAGTCACCAGCGGGGATGAGCGAGAACGCCTCCTGGTGGAACCGCACGGTCACGTCGGTCTGCGGGGGGATCGAGACCTTCGAGTTACAGCGGGCGCGGACCTCCCGGGAGCCGACGGAGACGACGTGGTCGACGACCTCGCCGAGGAACGAGCGCACCTCGATCCGTCCCAGCCAGACGTTGGGCCCGCTGCCGTTCACGCCCGGCGCAAGCTCGATGTGCTCGGGCCTCGCCGCGACGACGACCGCTGCGCCGACGGCGAAGTCGGCGTCGGACGGCACATCGAGGACGCCGTGCTCGGTCGAGATCCGGTACGAGGCGCCTTCCCTCGCCTCGACGACGCCGTCGATGAAGTTGGACGTGCCGATGAAGTCGGCGACGAACTTCGAGCCCGGCCGCTCGTATACCTCGCGAGGGGCGCCGACCTGCTCGATCTTCCCGTCCCGCATCACGGCGACGCGATTCGACATCGCGAGGGCCTCCACCTGGTCGTGCGTCACGTAGACGCCGGTGATGCCGAGCTCCCGCTGCAGCCGCTTCAGCTCGAAGCGCATGTCGTCGCGCAACTTCGCGTCGAGGTTCGACAGGGGCTCGTCGAGCAGCATCAGCGGCGGCTCCATCACGAGCGCGCGCGCGAGTGCGAGCCGCTGCTGCTGGCCGCCCGAGAGATCGGTCGCCTGCCGCTGCGCCAGCTGGTCGAGCTTCACGACGGCGAGCGCACGCTCCACACGATCCCTCGTCTCCTTCCGTGACGGACGCTGCTTTCTCCCGAGCACCTCGAGCGGAAACGCGACGTTCTTGTAGACGTTCATGTGTGGCCAGATTGCGTACGACTGGAACACCATCCCGAGCCCGCGCTCGTTCGGCGGCACGCGTACGCCGCCTTCGGAGTCGAAGAGCGTGCGTCCTGCGACGTCGATCCGGCCGCGGTCGGGCGTCTCGAGGCCGGCGATGCAGCGCAGGGTCGTGGTCTTGCCGCACCCGGAGGGCCCGAGCAGCGTGAAGAGCTCTCCTTCGGCCACCTCGATCGAGAGGTCGTCGACGGCGAGGACGCGCCCCCGGCTCATGCCCTTCGCCTCGCTGAAGGACTTGACGAGATTCGTGACCTGGAGCATCGCTCAATGCCCCTCTCTGACGCCGATCCGCGCGCCCAGCCTGTAGGCGATCGCGACGAGCACGACGAGGAACCCGACGAGCATCACGCCGAGCGCCGAGAGCTGCGGCAGCAGCCCGTCGTTCCACTCCTGCCAGATCGCGATCGACAGCACCTCCCGGCCCGGCGAGTACAGCAGCACGGAGCTTCCGAGCTCCCTGAACGAGACCACGAAGATGTAGATCCAGCCGGCGACGAAGCCCGGCACGAGCAGCGGCAGCACGATCCGCCGGAAGCTCTGGAACCAGCCTGCGCCGCTCATCTGCGCCGACTCCTCGAGCTCGCGTCCGATCTGGAACATCGACGTCGAGGCGTACCGCATGCCGTACGGCATGTAACGCGTCAGGTACGCGATGAAGAGGATCCAGAGGGTCCCGTAGATCGGCAGGAACTTGATCCGCAGATACACCGTGAGGAGAGCGACGCCCAGCACGAGGCCCGGCACGACGAGCGGCATGAAGGCGAGGTTGTCGACGATCCAGCGCCCCGGCAGCTGCGTCCGGACGACGAGCCACGCGGCGACGGCGGCCATCAGCATCACCGCCGTGGCCGATGCGACGCCGAGGATCAGCGAGTTCTTCACTGCGTGCTTGAACAGGTCGTCGTGGAAGACGGCTGGATAGTTCGCGCCGGTCAGGTGCGTGAGGGTGTAGTGCGTCGGCGGCGAGTAGAAGCCCTGCGTCGAGGCGTAGCCGAGGGTGAGCAGCGGCAGCACGATCGCGACGACGAAATACAGCAGGATGAGCGCGGTCGCGGGCCACTTCCAGCGGCCGAGCGGCATCGTGCGCGGCCGGAATCCCTTGCCGGTCACCGTCTGGAAGGCGCGGGCGCGCCGCGCGAGCCGCGAATGCCACCAGACGCCGAGCGAGGTCAGCACGAGCAGCGACATGGCAAGCGCTCCCGCCCCGGCGTAGTCGGGGTTCAGCGCGTGGAGCGCATCGTAGATGCGCGAGGTGAAGACCCAGACGTGGTTTCGCAACCCGATCACGGCCGGTACCTCGAACGACTCGAGCCCGCGGACGACCATGATCAGGATCGCCGCGTAGAGGGCCGGACGTGCGAGCGGCAGCGTGACTCGCAGGAACACCTTGCGCATCGGAGCGCCGCTCATCACCGCCGACTCCTCGAGCGAGGGGTCCATCGAGCGGAAGGACGCGACCATCAGGAGGAACACGAGCGGGGAGAGATGGAGACCCTCGACGAGGATCATCCCCGGGATGCTGTAGACGTTGAACGCGGGCAGCCCGAGCTTCTCGATCACGTTCAGGTTGAGGATGCCGTTCCTCGGGTCGAGCAGGAACGTCCAGGCGATCGTGTGCAGGATCCCCGGGATGATCAGCGGCACGACCGACGCCGCGTACATCAACGGCTTGCCCGGGACGTCGCTCCGCACGATCAGATGCGCGAGCAACGTGCCGATCACGATCGCGAGCGCGGACGAGCCGAACGAGAACGCGAACGAGTTCACGACCATCGTGCCGAGGCCGACGGCGCCGTACGCGTCCCGGAACGCGGCGACCGACAGATGCCCGTCCCGCACGAACGTCTGCCAGACCAGGAACCCGATCGGGACGAGCGCGAGATACGCGATCACCACCGAGACCCCGAGCACGATCAGGTTGCGCGCCGAGAGCAGGCGGCGCAGCGCCTGCGCCCGGGGCTGGAGTGACGGCTCGGCTACCGCGACCATCGGGTGCGGAGTGTGACTCGCCGGGCTACTGCTCGCCGACCGGTGCGTCCGTGCGGGCAGGCACCGCGTCGACGAGATAGTCCGTGCCTTCGCCGATCTTCAGCTGCGTCGGATGGCGCTCGATCTGGTGGAAGCGCATGTGACGCACGAGGCCTGTGTCCTGCACCGCGAGATACCGGGCGGGCTCGTCGGGGTCGGCGTTGAAGTGCTGGTGCCACGCCCAGACCGGCGGCGAGAAGAGCGAGCCCTCCTGCCAGTCGATGCGCTGCTCCTCCTCGCCGTCGTAGTTGACGATCGAGTAGCCGCGGCCCTTCACGATGTAGATCACCGCCTCCGTCGTGTGACGGTGCCGGACGGAGTTGCCGCCCGGGGCGAGCTCGGCGAGATGCGAGGACAGAACGCGGTTCTCCGCCAGCTCGAACCACAGCCCCTTGTTGTTCCGCCAGGGTCGCTTGACGAGCTCGATCGTCCGCAGGTCGCCGGGGACGGCGAGTCCGCGGATCGGCGGGTTGTTCCGGTTGAACTCGTCGCGCGCGGCGATCTCGGATGCGTCGGCGTTGTCGTGCACGAACACCTGCTCCGGCATGTCGAAATCCTCGGGCCACTCGCCCATCAGATCCTCCTCGTCGAACGGCTTGGCCGGCCAAGGCTAGCAGATTGGACTAACCATTACACCTCAGCACGACGTGGCTCAATCGGGCTGGCAGACGACGTCGACGAGTGCGGGCCTCCCCTCGCGGAGCACGAGCTCGGCGGCGCGGCGCACGGCGGCCTGCACACGGTCGGGGTCGTCGATCGGGCCCTCGCCGTGCCAGCCGAGGGCACGCGCCACGGCGGCGAAGTCGGGTGCCGGCTTGTCGATCTCCATGCCGATGTACGCACGCGCGACGTCGGTGCCGCGCGCGCGGGCGATGCGCTCCTGATGCTCCCAGTCGTTGTAGTAGGCGCGGTTGTTGAACATGACGGCGAGCATCGGGATGCGGTGGTACGCGGCGATCCAGAGCGCGCCCAGGTCGAACATCAGGTCGCCGTCGGGCTGGAGGTCGACGACGAGCCGGCCCGACCCTTTGTGGGCGAGCGCGACGCCGAGCGAGATCCCGATCTGCGTCGCCGTGCCGAGACTGCGACCGGGGTGCCGGTACGGACGGTCGAAGTCCCAGACCCTCGGCGCCCAGTCGCTCGCCGTGCCGGCCGTCAGCACCCAGTCGTGCTCGCGGATCGCCTCCCACACCTCGCCGGCGAGGCGCGAGGTCGAGACGGGCGAGAGCCCCGCGTCGCGCTCGGCTTGAGATCGCCAGCCGGTCCAGGTCTGCTCGTGCAGCTCGCGCAGCCTGCCGCGCCACGCGTCGCGGCCCTCCCTGTTCAGCTCGCCGCAGAGCTCCAGCAGAAGCGGCAGCGCGACGGACGTGTCGGCCGTCACCTGCAGGTCGGTCTCGTGCAGCTGCGCGAAGTCGTGTGACCATGCCGAGATCCCGAGCTCGTTGAAGCCGAGGTCGAGCACCGTGGCGCCGGGCCGGATCCGGCTCGCGATGCGACGCGTCGTGCGGTCGAGCTTCTGCGTCCACTTTCCCATGTCCTTGACGTCGACGAAGAGCACGCAGTCCGCCTCCTCGACCGCGTCCGACCCGGTGACGTTGTGGGCGTGACGGTTCGGGAAGTTGAGACGCCAGCCGGTGTCGACGACCCCCGCGCCGAGGAGCTCGGAGAGCTCCACGAGCAGGCCGAAGGCCGCCGGGTCGCGGCCTGCGTAGCCGGCGACGACCACCGGGCGCTCGGCTGCGCAGAGCCGCTCCGCGAGCCGCCGGAGCGCCGCCGGGTCGGGCCCGATCCTGGTCGGTGTCCGCAGGCGGTCCCAGTTCGGCAGGGTCGGGGCCTCGGCGAGCTCGTCCTCCTGCAGGCCCGCGTCGAGCGCGATGTACACCGGCCCCTGCGGCGCGGCCGTCGCGATCCGGTAGCCGCGCATGACGCTCTCCGGCACGGAGGCGACCGAGGCCGGCTGGTCGTCCCACTTCGTGTAGTCGCGGACGGCGTTGCCCTGCACGTTCGCGGTGTGGATCCAGTCGATGTTCGGCCGACGCCGGTCGTACGCCATCGGGCCGGCCCCGCCGAACACGACGACGGGCGCCCGGTCGATGTAGGCGTAGTAGATGCCCATCGCCCCCTGCAGCAACCCGACGATGTCGTGGAGGATCACCGCCATCGGCTTTCCGGACGCCTTCGCGTAGCCGTGCGCGATCGCCACCGCGAGCTTCTCGTGGTTGCAGGTGATGATCTGCGGCTCGTTGCCGCCGTAGTTGACGAGCGAGTCGTGCAGGCCGCGGTACGAGGAGCCCGGGTTGAGCGCCACGTACTCGAACCCGCACGCCTTGATCGCGTCGACCATCACGTCGGAGCCGTAGCGCGCCCGCACTAGGGCCGCTCCTGCTGGGTGAACCACTCGGTCGGGAGCTCGCGGCCGACGCCCGCCGAGCATGCCTGCTCGTAGACGAGGTGCGCGACCGCGCAGAACTGGATGCCGAGGCCCGACGACGCCCCGGTGCCGCCGCCGGCGAAGAGCGTGATCGCGTCGCCGGAGCGGCGCCCCGCCGCCCCGGTCAGGACGTCGCCGAGCTCGACGACCGAGGCCGATACGACGCGGTCGAGCCGCTTTCGCTCGGACGCCGCTGCAGGAGCGTGACCCGGTGCATAGTGGAACGTCGCCTCCTCGCGCGACCGGACGACGACGAGATCGGCGCGCTCGAGCGTCCGTCCGTCGAGCTCGTGCCCCTGAACCGAGCCGACGTGCTGCCCGGGCTCGAGCCAGTCGCCGTCGAGCACCGGCTCGTAGGAGTTCGTCGCCACGGCGACGACGTCGGCGCCGGCGAGGGCCTCTCGGGCCGAGCCCGCGGGCGTCGCGCCGTGCGACTCGCAGAACGCCTCGAGGCGCGCGCGCGTCGGAGCGTAGACGCGGACCTCGTCGAGCTCGAAGACCTCGCGCAGGCCGTCGACCTGGGCGCCCGCCTGCCAGCCGGCGCCGATCACGCCCGCGGTGCGCGTGCCCGAGCGGGCGAGCCGGCTCGCCGCGAGAGCGCTCGTCGCGCCGACACGGACCCGCTGGAGAAAGCCGTCGTGCACGAGTGCGAGCGGCACGAGCGTCGTGATGTCGAAGAGGAGGACGAAGCCGACGTAGCGCTCCCCGGGCGCGGCGGCGATCTTGTCGCGTCGGCGGCGCCCGCGGCGGGTGTGCTCGTGCGTCAGGTCCGAGGTCACCCGCAGCGCGTGGACGCCGTGGCGCGGCAGGCTTCCGTCCATCGTCTTCAGGAGGTAGTGCCGCCCCCCGCCGAGGTCGGTGTAGGTGTGCGAGCGCGGCCGGTTGACCGCGTCGCCGGCCGCGTAATCCCTGAAGGCGGCGTCGAGCGCCTCGATCGCTTCGTCCATCCGCAGGACGCGCCGGACGTCGTCGTTGTCGAGGAGCAGCGTCACGAGCGCGCCTAGTCTATGGTCTTACCATTGATCCGCGAGCCTGAACGGGTGGCGCTGCTCGGGTGCGGCCGGATGGGCGCAGCGATGGGCGGCCACCTGCTGGACCACGGAACGCCGCTCGCCGTGTACGACCCGGTCGCGGCGGCGCGCGCCCCGCTCGTCGCGCGCGGCGCGGTGGACTGCGGGTCGCCGGCGGAGGCGGCGGCGCAGGCCGACGTCGTGCTCGCGGTCGTCGTCGACGACGCTCAGGTGCGCGAGGCGATCACGGGCGCGTTCGACGGCGCGCGCGAGGGGACGGTGCTCGCGGTCTGCTCGTCGGTCCGGCCCGACACGTGCCGCGAGCTCGAGGCGGCGGGGCGCAGGCGCGGCGTGCACGTCGTCGACGCGGCGCTCGTCCGCGGCGAGCGCGGCGCCGAGCAGGGCAGGCTGGTCCTCTTCTGCGGCGGCGACGCCGGGGCGATCGGCGCGGTCGAGGCCGCCTGCGCCCCGTTCACCGAGGCGGTCGTCCGCGTCGGCGAGATCGGCGCGGGCCAGGTCGCGAAGACGGCCAACAACATCCTGCTCTGGGCGTGCATCCGGGCAGACGTCGAGGCGCTGCGGCTCGGGCGGGCGCTCGGCGTCGAGCCGGCGGCGCTGCGCAAGGCGCTCGCCCTCGGCAGCGGCGCGAACCGCCCGCTCGCCGAGTGGGGCAAGCACCGGCTTCGCTGGCCGCACAAGGATCTCGAGGTGGCGCTCGCGGTGGCCGAGGAGGCCGGCGTCGAGCTGCCGCTCGTCGCCGAGCTGCCGGCGCTGCTCCGGCAGCTGACGGTCGCCGACCTGCAGGAGCTCCTCTGAACGGTTGGTAGTATGGTCAGACCTTCGCGACGGAAAGGGCGCACCAGATGCTCAAAGCCGAGGTCAACGAGCTCCTGACGCAGACCGGGCCCGGCACGCCGACGGGCGACCTCTTCCGCCGGTACTGGCTTCCGGCGCTCCTCGCGGAGGAGCTCCCCGAGAACGACTGCCCGCCCGTCCGCGTCAAGATCCTCTCCGAGCGGCTGATCGCCTTCCGCGACAGCGACGGGCGGTACGGGTTGCTCGACGAGTTCTGCGCCCACCGCGGCGCGTCGCTCTGGTTCGGCCGCGTCGAGGAGGGCGGGCTTCGCTGCGCGTACCACGGGTGGAAGTACGACGTGAGCGGCCGGTGCCTCGAGGTCCCCTCCGAGCCCGAGAACAGCAACTTCTGCAGCAAGGTCAAGCTGACGGCCTACCCGCTCGTACAGGTCGGCGACATCCTGTGGACGCATCTCGGCGACCCGGCCGCGCGACCGCCGCTGCCGGAGTTCGAGTTCGCGCACGTGCCGCCGAAGCAGACGTACACCTCGAAGCGCTGGCAGGAGAGCAACTGGCTGCAGGCGCTCGAGGGCGGCATCGACTCGAGCCACGTCTCGTGGCTGCACTCGGGCGGCCTCAAGAGCGACCCGCTGTTCAAGGGCGCGAAGGGCAACGAGTACAACCTGAACGACCTGCGGCCGTTCTTCGAGGTCGCCGAGGCGGACGGCGGCCTCTTCGTCGGCGCACGCCGGAACGCCGAGGACGGGATGTACTACTGGCGCATCACGCCGTGGGTGATGCCGAGCTTCACGATGGTGCCGCCGCGCGGAGATCACCCGGTGCACGGCCATTTCTGGGTGCCGATCGACGACTACAACTGCTTCGTCTACACGTTCGACTACCACCCGGTACGCGCGCTCACCGAGGCGGAGGTGCAGGCGATGAAGGACGGTCACGGCGTCCACAGCCGCAACATCCCGGGCACGTACCGGCCGGAGGAGAACAAGGACGTCGACTACCTGATGGACCGCGACGCACAGCGGCGCGGCGAGACGTTCTCGGGCATCAGGGGCATCGCCCAGCAGGATGCGTCACTGCAGGAGAGCATGGGCCCGATCGTCGACCGGACGAAGGAACGGCTCGTCTCCTCGGACACCGGCATCATCAAGGCGCGCCAGAAGCTCCGCAAGGCGGTGGAGGCGCTGCGCGACGACGGCGCCGTGCCGCCGGGAGTCGACACGGCGCACCAGCGTGTGCGCTCGGCGGCGGTCGTCCTGCCGAAGGAGGAGTCGTTCATCGACGCCTGCCGCGACGCCCTGGAAGCGCGCCCCGGCGTGGCCCACGTTTCGGTCTAATACGTCGATGCGGCCGATCCTCGCCTCCAGCTGCGCCCGGGCGGCGACGGCCGAGGAGGCGCGCTTTCGGATCGATCGGCCGATCGGCGGACGGTCGGCGCGCGTCGTGGCGCGCGACCACGAG
>Ga0310810_10004069_pt1 | contig 16103 bp, 14 predicted proteins | sample NCmetagenome_FD_207641 | JGI IMG/M metagenome (GOLD analysis project Ga0310810, IMG submission 207641) | Soil microbial communities from experimental microcosm in Duke University, North Carolina, United States - NC | ecosystem: Engineered > Artificial ecosystem > Soil microcosm > Unclassified ... | reverse complement strand
AAATACCCCAATTTTTAATCCTGTATCCATTACCCATTAATTACAATACAATATAATATTACGACGCAACCCGAACAAGTGATTTATTTTTCGGCATCCCTCTTGCCACTTTTTTCCGGTCAATAAAATTGGCAAACACCCGGCACTCGCCGAAGGGCCGTTTATCCACAAACCGGGTGATAATTTTATTCAGCTAAAGGCAGCTAATTCATTAAATTATACGATTGGAAACCAGAACAACGGTAGTGAATCCTGTTAATTAAGAGATGAAAATAGCCTTTATTACAAGATCAACTCTTTATTCGGTTCCGGGGGGCGATACAGAACAAATTGTACAGACTGCCAGGTTCCTCAAGGAAATGGGAGTTATCGTTGAACTTTTCCTGGCAACAGATAAAATAGATTATTCCAAATACGACCTGGTGCATGTGTTCAACATCACCCGGCCGGCAGATATTCTCTTTCATATTGCCAATACAACAAAACCCGTAGTGGTTTCCACCATACTCGTCGACTATACCGAATATGACCTGCATCATCGCAAAGGTTTGCCCGGTCTCGTGCTGCGGCTTTTCCCGGCCGGGGCCAATGAATATGTAAAGACAATTGCGCGGTGGCTCTTAAGAAAAGACAGCCTGCGAAGCAAGTCCTACCTCTGGAAAGGTCAGCGTAAAAGCATCCGCGAGATCCTTCAAAAAAGTTCACTGCTGCTGCCGAATTCGGAAGCAGAATACCACGCACTGGAAGAGATGTATGGTGTTAAGAAAGATTACTATGTGATCCACAATGGAATTGACCATTCTCTCTTTTCTTTCCTGCCCGAAATTCAAAAGGACGATAAGCTTGTTCTTTCTGCTGCAAGAATCGAAGGAAGGAAAAACCAGATAAACCTTATCAAAGCCCTCAACGATACACCTTACACTCTTTTATTGACTGGCCAACCCGCGCCAAATCAGAGAAAATATTATGATGAGTGTCGGAGGATTGCTTCCAGGAACATAATTTTTTGTGGAAGGGTGCCTGTACGAACCTTGCTGGAATATTACGGTAAGGCCAAAGTGCATGTTTTGCCCAGCTGGCATGAAACCTGTGGGCTTTCCTCTCTTGAAGCCGCTGCCATGGGTTGCAATATTGTCATTACAGATAAAGGTTTTACACGGGAATATTTTGGTGATGACGCTTTCTATTGTGATCCGGGAGACCCCGCCTCTATATTGGAGGCCGTGGAAAAAGCCGCACAAAGCAGGTGTCAAAATAAATTGCAGCAAAATGTTTTCAGACAATATACATGGCAACATGCAGCGTCGGACACACTGGACGCTTACAAAAAAATTATATCCATATGCGAAAACTGAATATTGGAATAATGGGCACGAGAGGTATTCCTAATCACTATGGAGGCTTTGAGCAGTTTGCCGAATACCTTTCCGCCGGATTAGTACAAAGGGGACATGATGTCGCCGTATACAGCTCGAACCGGCACCCCTACGGGTTCAATGAATGGAATGGGGTTCAGATCATTCACTGCCCTGACCCGGAATACCGCATCGGCACCGCCGGCCAGTTTTTTTACGATCTCAATTGCATCAACGATTCCCGCAAGCGCGACTTTGACATATTACTGCATCTTGGATACACTAGTGACTCCATTTGGTACTGGCGATGGCCAAAAAACACCGTTAATATGATGAATATTGATGGCATGGAATGGATGCGCAGCAAATACAATAAGCCAACCCGCATATTCCTGAAGTGGGCAGAAGCGCTGGCAGCTAAACATTCAAGGGTCCTTATTGCAGACTCGCCGCAGATGCAAAATCATTTTTGGTCGCGCTACAATAAAAAACCGGTTTATATACCGTATGGAGCAGAAGTGTTCACCCAATTAGATACAAGTATTCCCGCTCATTACGAGCTGGAGGCGAACAAATATTTTTTGCTTATCGCCAGGATGGAACCGGAAAACAATATTGAAATGATCATCAGGGGATACCTGGACGCCGGGCATAAACACCCGCTTTTGATAGTGGGACATATGGAAAACAAATTCGGAAAATATTTAACGACAGCCTATAAACATAACTCGATCCAGTATGCAGGATCGGTTTATGACCAGCATGTCGTGAATAATCTTCGCTATTATTCCGCCCGCTACTTCCATGGTCATTCAGTGGGTGGTACCAACCCGTCATTACTTGAAGCAATGGCCTGTTGTTGCAATATTGCCGCGCATAACAATGTTTTCAACAAAACAGTATTGCAAAACGAAGCCGACTATTTTTCCACCGTGAGGGAAGTGTCTACTATAATTGACACTCCGGGCAACACCTTCGTGGTAAATAAAAGGAAACAATCCAACCTGGAGAGAATAAAAACAACTTACAATATTGAAAAAAACATAGACGACTACGAGAAGCTCATGTTGCAAGTCTGCCAGACAAAGACCGTCGTAATAAAATCATCTCCTGTCAGGTCAGTAAAGTGACTGAAGTTTCTTTTCCCTTCTTATATCAAATTGCGGAAAAACATTCGTAAAGGCTAAGATCCAGATCACATATTCGGCAATATTGGTGATAAAGCTGCCCGTGAACTGGTAGATAAAAATGAAAGTAAAAAGAGCCAGCCGATAATAATTTGTCCAAACCCTGGTGTGAATAAACAGGAAAAGCTCCAGGCTAATCCGGAAAACAAAACCTGTCCATCCAAAAATGGCCAAAGTTTCGGCAGCCGCGTTGGGGATTGTAGCCGTTATATCAAAATCATAGAAGTAGTAACTCCGGATAATATCGCCTCCGGCAATCTTTATTTGGCCAAGACCAATACCGAAATACTCATTTTTCTCCTGCAGGATCTTATGGGCCAGCACGAACGCATCAACCGTTCTGCCTTTTCCTGACGTGTCCCTTCCACTAATTACGTTCGACAACCTCAGGAAAAGCTGGTTATTCCTGAAAAAAAAGAACACCACAAGGATGATTAGCCCAACAATCGCGCTGCTTGTGAGCACAGAGTTGGCAATTCTTCTCCTGCGGGTCAATCTTTTAAAGTAAAACAGCCATGTCAGCAAGGTGGCGATAAAAATGGTACTTATCACGCCTATGGAAAATGAGAGAAAATACGGAAGAAATAACATTGGCAATAACAGGGCTCCCCGAATATTATTTTGCTTAAAAAGATATTGCAACAGAAAATAAAAAAACAATGGGGTAAACAGCAAGGCGTAATAAGACGGTTCATAAGTGAACATTTTGAATCGTGTCACTCGCCCGACATTCTCTGTTAATATTTGTTCATCCCACATCAAGTAATTCCATGCAGTAAAGTATAAAGGGACTGCAAGCAGGCATAATATGAAATTGCAGATGAGAATACTTCTGAATATTTTTTCAACATCTTGGCACACGATGAGGAAAGTGTATACAGCCTGACAAAAAATATAAACAAGAACCGCATTCAAAAGCGATATCGCGTAGATGTCCGTATCGGCGTCCACAATAGTTAAATGAACGATAATATAAGGAAGTAGCAACACAATAAATGGTAAGAGCACCTCGCGTTTCCTCACAAACAGTATCCATACATAGAATAAAGGTGCAAGCAGTGCTGTATAGGTCAACCCAAACGGTAGCGCGACCGTGTTCAGAAAAAAATAAACGAATGCGAATGGCAAATATTTATTTATTGTCATAGGGTTGCATTTTAAAAAAATCAACGGTTCCGCGGTATATTCCCTTTGCCCTTTCCCAGCGACCCGCCAGGAGTCTTTTAACACATCTTAGTCCCAGAAAAAATAAAACAAATGGTATATTATTTGGTCGGAATTTTGAAATAAACAGCAAGCCGTTCCTGGCATAATAATAGTCGGCCACGAAGCTTTTACCAATTGACGTACTGCCCTTGTCGAAACACGTTGCAGAAATGCAAACGTTTAAACGATATCCTTTTTGTTTAGCTCTAAAACACCAGTCAGTTTCTTCCCAATACAAAAAATATTCTTCCGGCAAGAGTCCCAACTCTTCCAGGCATGATGTGTGCGCGAATAAACAACCACCCGATATATAATCAAGGCGCTGAATAGCGTTTCGCTTATGGATCCAGCTTACGGTTGCGGTTAAAAAATTGACTTTTGCTCCTCCGTAGATAACCCGGTGATGTTTGCCTTGAAAGGGAAGGATCACAGATCCCACAATTGAATTGGCGGGCAGTTGCGCCGAATACTGAACGAATTCCCCAAGCGCATTTCTTTGAATCACCATATCAGGATTCACTAACCAAAAATAGGCATCCTTATCACGAAGTAGATTTAGGACCACGTTATTTCCTGCCGCGAAACCCGCATTTTGATCATTCTGTATAAAGACAACTTTTGGAACAATTGACAGTTCCAGGCATTCACGCAGTTGCGCCCTGTTTAAGAAAACATGTGCATTCCCTTGTACCGCGATTTGAGACCCGACGGCGATTTCCTTTTCATACCATTTGATCAAATACCCCAGAGAATTATTTCCTGAATTATTGTCTACTACAAAAACTGTGTAATTAGTATATGTCGATTCCAGGACAGATTGCAGGCAGTCCCTGCAATCTTCCCATTTCCTATAATTAACTAAGACAATATATACCTTGGGCGATTGCATTATTCTTGAGTAATAACAATGAACACCATAATCAAAGTCACAACTTGTAAAGTAATATCAACGATGCAAACGAAGATAATGCCGTCTGGACATCCAATATAAAATAACACAATGTTTTATGCGGCACTGAGGCAACTTTTAAAAAAGAAACTGCGTTAGAGTTAAGGATGGTCTCCAACAGGGAATCGTGTGCCCGCCGGTAAGGCCAACGCCATATCATTTACCGGAATTACTATAAATTAGACATTGGAATAACAGAGTATGAGCGATGATCCAAAAAACTGGCAGACACGATCCGATGATATAGATCTGCTTGCTTTGCTTGAACGAAGCATAATATTTTTCAGGAAAAACAGATGGATTTTTCTTACCGGCATTGTCGTTGGCTTGTTGCTCGGCTTCCTGCGGTATTCTTCGCTTCCCACCATTTATAAGTCGAGGATGATATTAGGCTCATCTCTTTTGAGCAATCAAAATTACATCCAGATAGCGGGAACCTGGAATGCTTTGCTGAAAAGTGGCGAACATGAAACGCTGGCTGTTTTGTTTAATATGCCCGATAACGAATTGCAAAAGGTAAAGCAAATAAAAGCTGAAGAAATACAAAAAATTTTTACCTCGAATAATCCTAATGGATTTATTGTTACCGCCTGGGTGACAGATAATGCTGTTCTTGATAACCTGCAGAAAGGAATTGTGACCGCGTTTGATAATTGCGATCATGCAAAAGACCGGCTGATTGCTAAAAGAAAAAAGCTACAGGAACTTATTGAAAAAACAAGCTCAGAAATAAATCGCCTTGACTCGACCAAGAAGGCAATGGAAAATATCCTAATAGGTAAAGGCAATCCTTCTTCTTCGATCATCGTTGACGGCAGTACTATCAGCCGCCAACTTGTTGATATGGATGAAAAATTGTTGAGTTTCCGGGAGGAATTGCAATTTACAAATGCGGTACAGGTATTACAGGGATTTGTCAAATTCAGATATCCCGCAGGACCTAGTTTATATAAATGGCTTTTGCTAGGCTTGGTTTCGGGGCTTGTCATAGCGTATCTTGTTGCAACTATACGATCGATAGATAAAAAATTAAAATCGAGGTTATCATCGCAGGCACGGACATAATGATCTGCGGCAATTATTGATTAACCAGCCGGCAAATGAATACTACGCCAGTAAAACAAACTACAGTCCATTTAATAACGTATTCGCTATATCTCCTTTTCCTGGTTAGCCTGATATTCTCTTTCAGAGCTGTGAGTAGCATGAGCATTGCGGCTATACTTTTGACGGGAGTTATTACAATTTTTCTTAAGGGCCCTTCTTCCAAAAAAAATAAATACAGGCTTTATTTTGTCATTGGCTGTGCAGTAATGCTGCTGCTAAGTGTCGTTGCGATTCTTTACACAACAGATGTCCATGAAGGTTGGAATAACGCCCGCATTAAAACTGGATTGCTGATCGTTTCACTGGCAGTCTTCGTTGCTCCGATCCCGGATGAAAACTTATTGAGAAAGTTGCTGTTTCACTACTGCCTCCTGCTAACCCTCGCTTCGCTTTATTGCCTTGCTCACGCCTTTGCGAGGTACCAACAATCTGGAAGTGCCTCAGTGTTTTTCTACCATTCCCTCGTAAATCCAATTGCGCAGCACGCCATCTATTTCTCATTGATGATACTATTTGGCCTGATCTTTCTTTTGGAAGCTATAAAAAGAAATTTCCGGTACCTCCCACGTTCTCTTCACCTGTCCCTCGTTGGTCTGCTTTCGCCTTTTCTCATTATGCTTTCTTCCAAACTGATAATATCAATCTACCTCGTGTACCTCTTTTTGTGGTTACTGCAGATATTGAAAAGTAATAGCTCGTCACGTCTAATTAGCCCAGTTTTCATTGGGCTTGTGATTCTATCCGTTTTACTTGTATTCAGCATTCCCAATCCCGTGAGCAGGAGGTTTTACGATATCGTAAGAGGAAATATTAGTATTGTAAGGCAGGATAGTTTTAAGCCGGGCGATTATTTTAACGGTCTTCAATTCAGGCTGCTCCAATGGAGGTTTGTTCCGGAAATACTTACCGAAAACGGCCGTTGGTGGATAGGTGTCAGTCCCGGGGATGCCCAATCCTATCTTAATCAAAAATACCTTTCAAAAAACATGTATTCCGGTGATTCCGCTAAGGGTACCCGTGGTTATCTTGTCTACAACACCCACAATCAATTTTTGCAAACCCTTTTACAAACTGGAATTATTGGACTGGTTGTTTTATTTGCAACTTGTCTTTGCATGTTGAAAATGGCAATTGAGCAAAAGAGCCGCCTTACCATTTTTATCACAATCGCCCTACTGGCATGGTTATTTACCGAATCGCCTTTTGAAACCCAATATGGCATCATGATATTTACATTTTTTCCAATGCTTTTTACTTCAATGACAGATTCAGGAGTTCTTTTGAAAAACCAACTTCCGGATAGAAGTTTGGATCGACACTAATCAAAGCAAATTCATCTAAATTTAGGAGTTGTCAATATGAGTTGGTTACATGAATAAACTTTTCAGAAATACCTGGGCAGTCTTAACTAAGAAGGAAAAGCAGCACTTTAGCGTCCTTTTGGTGTGTGATATTGTTATAAGTATTTTGGATATCCTGGCGCTTGCTGCCTTACTCTGGATCATACAGTTTTATATTCAACCGGGCAAAAACGATGCACGATCAGTATTGCCGGCATGGCTTAGCGATAATACGGTTCTTTTTATTGCCATATTTTTTTTCCTGTTTGCGATAAAGAATATGATCGGCTATCTCATCGCCCGTTCACATTACCAGTTTAGCAGCAAGGTTGCCATCCGCATCTCCCGGAATAACCTGGCCTCCTACCAGGCGGCAAATTATGAACACTTCGTGCATACGGATTCATCTGTCCATATCAGGCAAATTGCACTACAGCCATTTGAATTTTGTCAATACATGGTGGCAGGAATACAACAAATGGTTACGCAGCTTTGCCTTGTATTAATTGCATTGGTTGCGATCCTGATATTCAACGCCAAATTGTTTTTATTGTTACTGCTCGTCCTGCTCCCACCAGTCATGGCGGTGTTTTTCTACATTAAGAATCGCATGAACAGGGCAAGGCAACATATCCGGACAACTAATGAAAAATCTTTCCAATACTTATTGGATGCACTGAAGGGATACGTGGAAAGCAATATTTATAATAGAAATCTCTTTTTTCGTGACAGGTTTATTAATATCCGGAAACAATTCAGCACTCACCTTTTTGATTCGATAAGTCTTCAAAACCTGCCCAGCCGGATGATCGAAATTTTCGCCATCCTTGGATTATTTATCCTGGTTGCAATAGTGCAATGGACGGGCAAACATGACGACGATATGCTACTCATCATTGGTGCGTTTATGGCCGCTGCTTATAAGATTATACCAGGGGTTGTAAAAATTATCAATACGGCAGGACAGCTAAAAGCATATGAGCTTGCGCTTGACGACCTCATTCGGGATTCCGAAAAGATTAAACAACCTGCTGACCGGTCAACACACCGCGGAATTGATTGCGTTGAGTTAAAAAATATTTCTTTTGAATTTCCGGGCAGACCTGTTCTGAATAATTTTTCGCTTTCGCTGAAGAAAGGTGATTTTATAGGTATAACAGGTGCATCAGGCAAAGGAAAGACAACGCTGCTTAATATTTTATTGGGCCTGTTGCCGGCCAAGAAAGGCGATATTATTATTAATCACAACCGGGTCAACCAGGATGATTTAAGGAGATACTGGCCCTCGATTTCTTACGTGAGGCAACAATCATTTTTCATATATGATACCATCAGGCGCAATATCACTTTTGAAGAAGAACCCGTCGAAAGCTGCGAGCTGGAGAAGTCACTCCGGGTCTCGGGACTGGAAGACTTGATTGAGACCTTTCCCGAAAAACTGGACAAAATAATTACCGAAAACGGAAAAAATATCAGTGGTGGCCAGCAGCAACGTGTTGCCATTGCAAGAGCCGTTTACAAAAATGCCGATCTCATCATATTGGACGAACCTTTTAATGAGCTGGACGAAGTTTCCGAGACCAGCGTACTTGGGCATTTTGCCGACATGGCGAAACAGGGAAAAATCTTCGTGCTGGTAACCCACAATCAGAAGAGCCTGTCATTTTGTTCAAAAATCATTTCGCTTGATGGACAATCCTGAAAAAACACTCATCATACTTTCACCCGGTTTTCCCCGAAATGAAGCGGACACTACCTGTCTGCCGCTGCAGCAAAATTTGGTTCATTCTATAAAAGAGAATTATCCTCAAACAAATATCATCGTTCTAGCTTTTCAATATCCCTATTTTAAAAGGTGTTATACATGGTTTGATACGACGGTAATAAGCTTTAATGGGCGAAACAAAGGTGGCATACCGCGACTATTACTTCGCCATCAAATATTTCTAGCATTAAAAAAGATAAATAACTCTAACGAAATTATCGGGCTTTTGAGTTTTTGGTGCGGTGAGTGTGCCGCGATCGGCCAGGCATTCGCAAATAAACACGGGTTGAAACATTTTTGCTGGATACTGGGCCAGGATGCAAAAAAAAATAATAAATACCCCCGGCAAATTGCTATCCGGCCAGCCAACCTGCTGGCGCTATCTGATTTTTTACAGGACGAGTTTGAAAAAAATCATAAAGTCAGACCCCGATGTGTAGTAACCCCGGGCATTGAGCCGCGGCAGTTTCGTGCCATACCCGTACACAAGGACATTGATATTATAGCCGTTGGTTCTCTTATTCCATTAAAACAATATGATATATTCATTGAAGTAGTTGCTGAGTTGCAGGCTAAATTTCCTCACTTAAAAGCCGCATTGATTGGCGAGGGGCCGGAAAAAGAAAGACTGTCAGCACTTATTTCAAAATTCCAATTGGAAAATAATATATTGATTACGGGAGAATTTCCTCATACCGATGTCTTACTATGGATGCAACGGGCAAAAGTCTTTCTCCATCCGTCATCATACGAAGGCTTCGGAGTGGTCATGATCGAAGCGCTTTATGCAGGTTGTCATGTATTGAGTTTTTGCAAGCCCAACACGAAAGAAATTGATCACTGGCATATTGTAGCATCGGCAAAACAAATGACAGAAAAAGCTGCTGCCTTACTGTTGGACCCGGGCATCAAATATGATAGTGTAACCTTCCGCAATATCAACCAGGCTGCCGACGAGATGATGGAACTATTTACAGCGAACAGCGATGGGATTTGATGCTTATCGAAACGTATAAAGGATGGCCTTCATGCTTTTCTTGAATGGGGCAAGACTAAAGATTTTGTAGCGCCAGGCTTTTAAAAAATGGCTTATGGCATTCAAAGGTTCCTTACGAACGATGTATTTCTCCCCAAAATTTATATGAGACTTAAATAATGCATCGTTTGCCAGCACAGCAGGCAACATTTTATTATTCTTATATTTTTCTATAATATTTATTCCTTGTTGATGGCAGGGTATCCAATTCACGGTGGAATAACTCTCCTGATGTTGCCGGTGAAACACGAGTGGTTCGTACCATACAACGGCTTTGAAATGGCTCGCGAGATTAATGATGAATTCCGGATCGACAAAAAGACCCGTCTCATTGAACCTTCCAGCCTGCAGGCATTCCCTCCTCATGAGCAAAGTTTGCGTCCACGCAGAAAGACGTGATTGAAAGAATGAAAGAAATACATTATCAACTTTTACTCCATCCTGTTGCTGGTAAAAAAAACTGACCGGCTTGCCTTTTTCTTTAAAATTATATCCGTTTACAAGGCAAAAACCTGCTTCGGGATATTGTTGCAACGCCCTCACCTGTACTTCTAATTTGTTGGAAGCCCAGAGATCATCATGATCAATAAATGCAATCATGTCGCCAGAAGCATTATCGAGCCCGATATTTTTAATCCTGCCGTTCCGCCCAATTCTTCCGGCCCTGATTAATCGCACACGTTCGTTATGAAAAGATGCAACTACTTGTTCCGTTTCATCAGTTGAGCCGTCATCAACTATTAACAGCTCCCAATTGTCATAGGTTTGGTTAATAACACTTTCAATCGTTTCACCGATATAAGGCGCGCCATTATAACTAGAAATTATAATACTTACCTTATGATGCATGATTTAGTTGCATTTTCGTTTTTAAATCTTCTTTTGTAGTTTAATAATGCGATCAATTTTTTCCGCAACGGCCTCAAACGACAATTCATTTTTGAATTGTGCTAACACCCTGGCTTTTTCTGCCTCAAGGTCTATTTCTTTTGTTTCCATTAACAATTTCAGCAGTTGTCCCTGATCACCGGGTTTATAAAGGAAGCCACATTTGCCGCGACCCATCATGTTTCTAAAAGATGGAATATCGGTAACAATCGGAATACATCCGCATGACATCGCCTCAGTGACTGCAACTCCGCTGCCTTCATAGTGAGAGCCCGAAATAATAAAATCGGCACTGCTATACCAGCTTTGCATTTGCTGATTTGCAATTTTTCCGATCAGGATAATTGCACCAACCTTCCACTTGCCTGCATTGATGATGCTTTTTATTTGCGGCAAAAGTTTATCCTCCTGGAATATCATGTACAGCTTAGCCAATGGCTGGGTATCCAAATATTGAAGAAAGGAATGTATCACGGTCAGTGGATCCTTGTTCTCGTCCAGCCTGCCGACCCACAGAAATACCGGCTCGCCGGTAACACCTGTCATTCTTTTTGCGTCTGGCTTATTGATCGGCTCAAATCCTGAAGAAGCCTGGATCACCTCGAAAATTTTCCGCGTGTCAATATTGTTTTTCCATAAAGGGCTAAAATCAAAAGATGTAAAAAGGTAAGCATGGATATACCTGTCAGCCAGCTTTTGCAAATACTTTTTAATCCCCGTGAAAGGCCGTTCTGCGCGATGCAAAACAATGATTTTAGCTTTTCTCCCCACAGCGAAATGCAATTGAATTACCTGCATGGGAAAAATCAGCCCATTTATCAAAACAACGTCTGGCCGCAGGTCTTTGATTAACCGGTGCATCTTAAAAGGAAACCGGACTACAGTTTTGTTTAGTTTTATAAAATGGTAACAAACACCATCTTGCTCATGTGTCCCTTCATAATTGATCCTTTCGATACCTGTCACTTCATGTTGCCTGCCAAGTTCCCGGAGAATTCCACTATAAAAACTGATTCGCTTTAACCATTCCGCCGGGTTGTCAAAATCTTCTGTTTTACTGTAGCTTGTGCTTACTATCCGCATTGTTGATTTATTCTAATCGGCCCGATACTTTTTTTTCTTAGTTTTAAATATGAAGTTGCCGCAAAAGTTGCTCAACAAACTTAACGGTCTCCATTACCCGCAGGAATATCTTTGTCTCGCCAAAGAAACTTTCGAAAACTCACTACGCGTTTACCTTGCTGCAGACGGCAACATTATTAAAGATATCACAAACGAGCATGTTTTTTGCGGCTATAACCCGCTGATCTTTACATTGTATGTCCCTGTTTCCAGTGCATCGCCTCCATTGTCTAATCAAGCTATACTTCCACCCTCTATTGAGATTTTTTTCTGCCATTCACCGTCATCTCAAAACGGAATATTGAAAAAAAAGGATGCTATTGCGCACCTATCAATGCGTTTGATACGGAAACAAACAGCCGGCCAGATGGCTATTTTTCACTATGAAGGGAAAAATGGGTCACATCGCTTTCTTTTCCCGTTTCAGCAAGCCGTGCTTGGATTAAGCAACCGCCTTTACAATAAACGGGAAGGCAATGTGTACCTTCATAAAAATTTATATACGCAGGTGCAGATCGCATATGCCGTTCCGCGCATCATTTCACTGATCACAGTAGGCGATGGCAAGCTTTATAACTTGTTCCCTACTGATCTTCATGGTCCTCTCAATCAGCAGTTTTATGTTGGTTCACTTCGCCACGCGGGCAAGGCCTGTAAACAAGTGGAATCAGCCGGTAAAATGGTCATTTCACAAATACATTACAGTGCTTATAAGAGTGCTTATGCCTTAGGAAAAAATCATATGCAGGAGTTGCGGCCTAAGGAAACTTTTCCTTTCGGAGCGGGTGTCTCGCGTGTTTACAGGCTGGCCCTGCCTAAATCGGTGCTTCGTTACCGCGAATTGGAGTTGTTGGAATCTTTTGAACACGGGATACACAAGATCATGCTATTTAAGATCGTTTCAGAACAAGCCGTCGGCAACGAACCCGCTACCCTTGCCCATGTGCATAATTGCTATGCAACCTGGCGATATAAACAAGGGATAGTAAGCAACTTCCTCTTAAGATAATCCGATTAAAATTAGACCTTTATCACATAACTGATGAGCAAAGTTTTATTTTTTAATCCAAGGGCGGCTAAGTCAAAGGCCCGGGTGCCCAATTCAATTCTTTCAATTGCGGCGTCTATTGAGGGAAAATATGAATATGTCATCGTTGACGGAAATCTCGAAAAGAATCCGCTGAAAGTTTTAGAGGGTAATCTCGACAGCGGAGACTTCATGGTTTTTGCCTGCACCGTAATGCCCGGCCCACAGCTAAAACAAGCAATACCCTTCACCAAAGAAATAAGGCAAAAATATCCGAAGGTGAAAATTGTATGGGGAGGTTACTTTCCATCAAATCATAGCCAGGTGTCCATTAGCTCGGGCTACATAGACTATATCATTTACGGTCCGGGTGATTATGCTTTTCCAATGCTCATGGACGCCATTGTAACAAATGCAGGCGTTGGTCACATCCCGAATTTAATCTTCAAAGAAAATAATTCAATTGTCAAAACAAAGAAGGATGAGCTTTACGACCAGGATTTGTTGCCGCCACTGCCCTATGAAAAATTGAATGCATTTTACCCAATGAGAAAATACATCGGCAAATCCGTGCTGGGAGCAAAAACTTTTGCATATCACAGCAGTGTAGGTTGCCCGTTCACCTGTGCGTTTTGTGGCGTCGTCCCCATTTATAATGCGCGTTGGCGCGGCCGGTCCGCCCAAAAGATGTACGATGACATAAAGGAAGTGAAAGACAAATACCGTATCGACGCAGTTGAATTTTATGATAGTAATTTTTTCGTGTCGGAAAAAAGGATTGTGGAGTTTTCAAACCTTATAAAAAAAGAAAACCTTGTTTGGTGGGGTGAAGGCAGAATCGATACTATTGATAAGTATGCCGATGAAAGTTTAGCGCTTATGCGTGAAGCAGGCTGCAAGATGATCTTTCACGGTGCCGAAAGTGGCAATGACGAAATGCTGAAAAAAATGGACAAAGGGGGAACGCAAACCGGTGAGCAAATAAAAAAATTCGCTGCCCGCATGGCCAAGTTTGATATCATCCCGGAGTATTCATTTGTAGTGGGCACGCCGGCCGATACAGAGGAACAGGTAAATGCTCAAATTGACTTCGATATCCGGTTTATTCGGGAAATAAAAGAAATAAACCCCAAAACTGAGATCATCATTTATGTGTACAGCCCAGTACCCACAGAAGGATCCCAAATGTCGCAAGACGTCATTAAATCCGGCTTTCACTTTCCAAAGTCCCTTGATGAGTGGACGTCACCCCAATGGGAAAACTTTGATTTGCACCGAAACCCGCTTACACCCTGGCTGAAACCATATATGATCGATAAAATAAAAAATTTTGAAACAGTGCTTAATGGCTACTACCCCACCGTCACCGACACAAAGCTAACTCCCTTACGCATTAAATTATTAAAGTTGTCTTCCGCAATACGCTATAAATACAACTGGAATAAATTTCCCTATGAAATCAAGTTAATGCATAAACTATTTAAATATCGCCAACCCGAGTTTGAAGGGTTTTAAAAATGAGAACTATATTGAAACATATTGTCGCACGCACGTACAAACCATTACTGGAAAAATATCTTTCCAAAACAAGGACCTATCAATATAAGGATATCCGGCTTGAGGTGGCGCCGGAAGTTTTTCATCCGGGCTTTTTTTTCAGTACGCACGTGTTGTTAAAGTATCTTAAGAAATTGCCTTTGCAGAACCAGCATTTTTTAGAGCTTGGATGTGGTAGCGGTTTGATCTCCATTTATGCAGCCAAAAAAGGAGCTACAGTTACTGCGACTGACATTAATAAAATTGCCCTTCAATTTCTTGCAAGAAACAGCCGGGTTAATAACACAGCCTTAAGAATTATTGAATCAGATCTTTTTCGTGACATTCCCGAACAGCCATTCGACATCATTGCCATCAACCCCCCATATTATAAAAAACAACCCCGTAGCGACCGGGATTATGCATGGCATTGCGGCGAAAACGGCGAATTCTTCGGGTCAATGTTCCGGGACCTGGGCAGGTATGTCCATTCTCAAACAGAGGTATGCATGGTACTGTTTGAGGGGTGTGATATGGAGATGATCGGCAACCAGGCGTCGAAATATGGATTTGAACTTCAATGCATACATGCGCACGAAAATCTTTTGGAAAAAAATTTTGTTTTTAAAATCATTCCTACAGCAAGCTAAAATAAAATGGTAAACCTGGTTCACCATAGTGCGGCCGTAGATTTTGAGACTCTTTACATTAAATTGAGAGAAAAAGAAGGGCGTCTTTATTCTGACGACCAGGTGGCACGGTTGCCGGATATATCCAACACTCATGTTCATTCTAAGGAATGGATCATACGAAAGGAATCATCGCAAAAGTTGGTACGCTGGCTGAAGAAAAAAAAGAAAGCCGTCGACATATTGGAAATTGGTTGTGGAAATGGATGGCTTGCCCATCGGCTCGCCACAATTCCATCCAGCATGGTAATTGGAACTGATATAAATTTTTTCGAAATCCAGCAGGCCGCAAGGGTTTTCCAAAACAATTCAAACCTCCACTTCATCTATACGAGTGGAAATCCGGATGTGTTTAAAGAAAATAGATTTGATGTTGTGATTTTCGCTGCGTCGATCCAGTACTTTGAATCGTTTCCTGATATTATCCAAACGACGCTGACCTGGTTGCGAAACGATGGAGAGATACATATTCTCGATTCACCGTTTTATTCGGGAATGGAATTACTGGCAGCCAAACAGCGCTCCCGCGATTATTATAAATCAAATGGATTCCCGGGAATGGCGGATTATTATTTCCATCACAGTTTTGATGATTTAAAAAAGTTTAATTGCAGAATTATGTATCAGCCCGGAAAGCTTATGACGCGATTGACGGGCAATAAAAATCCCTTCCCCTGGATTGTTATCCGCCAGGGCGTAAATGTTTAAACAACCAATATATCAAACCTATAAGCGTTACCGTACGCTGCAAACCGGTGTAATATCTACACTGCCTATTGTAATTTTAATGCCGCATAGCGCCTGTAACTGCCGGTGTGTGATGTGCGATATTTGGAAGGACAATAAAAACCTGAAGCAGCTTAACGAGAACGATATTTCAGGATTGCTGGCTTCTC
>Ga0310810_10004068_pt1 | contig 16106 bp, 12 predicted proteins | sample NCmetagenome_FD_207641 | JGI IMG/M metagenome (GOLD analysis project Ga0310810, IMG submission 207641) | Soil microbial communities from experimental microcosm in Duke University, North Carolina, United States - NC | ecosystem: Engineered > Artificial ecosystem > Soil microcosm > Unclassified ... | reverse complement strand
GAACCTTGCGCCACGCGGAGGATTCACCTGGTCGCCATTCAAGAACGGGCGGATCACCGTCAGGGGCGGCGGTGGACTGTTCAATGACTGGCTCGACGTCGATACATTCGAGCAGACCCTCCGCGTCGATGGCGTACGCCAGCAGGACCTGGTCGTTCGCAATCCCGGTTACCCGGATCCGTATGCGGGCGACGCTTCGCTGCAGGTGCTGCCCGCCAGTAAGTACGCGCTCGCCGGAGATGTGGTCATGCCGGCCCGCGTGATGATGACCTTCGGGGTCAGCCAGCAGCTGTCACGGCTGCTCGCCGCGAACGTGAGCGTCACGCGTTCGAATGCCACCGATCGTTTCCGCGGTCGAAACGTCAACGCGCCTCACGAGGACGGCACGCGGCCGGATCCGTCGCTGGGCAACGTCACGGAAGTCGAATCGACAGCGCGCATGCGCGGCACGTCGATCAATACCGGCCTGAATCTGAATCTTCCGACCCGCCGGACTTTCCTGCTGGCGAACTACTCATGGATCCGCCAGGAGAACGACGCCGACGGCCCGTTCAGCCTCCCGGCCGACAGTTACAACCTTTCGGGAGAGTGGGCGCCCGCGGCCGGCGTTCCGCACCACATCTTCAGCGGCATCGTGAACACGACGGTCTTCAAAAACATTCGCCTCGGGGTGTCGGCCGCGGCACGGACCGGCTCGCCGTACAACGTCACCACCGGCCGCGACGAGAACGGCGACACGGTGTTCAACGACCGGCCTGACGGCATTCGCCGAAACAGCGCCACCACGGCAGGCATGTGGGACGTGGCGACGCGCGTCAGTTACGCATTCGGCTTCGGCGAACGCTCTCCGTCGACCGCCGGTCCGGGCGGCCCGACGATGGTCATCCAGCGGATCGGGGGGCCTGGCGGCGCCGGGGACATGCTGGGCGCGATGGGCGGGGGAGGCGCGGAGAACAAGCGGCTGCGATTCGAAATCTTCGCAGCGGTCCAGAACGTGCTCAATCACGTCAACCCGATCGGCTACTCGGGTGTGCTGACGTCACCCTTCTTTGGTCAGCCGACGGCGGCAATGCCGGCGAGACGAATCGACATTGGGCTCAGAGTGGGATTCTGAAAAAGCTGAATCGCTAATCCCTAATCCAGGAATCCGCGAATCTGGAATCCGGGAATCCGCTGATCGGCCTAATCGTTGAATCGCCGATGCCGATCTTGCGGTCAGAGCGCCTGGTTACGTGTCGCGCGTGGTTGGGCGATCCGCTCGATTGTGGGTACGCAGCATCGCCACTCCCGCCGCGATGACTAGCACCGGCACGCTCGCTTCGAGTAACGCGCCGGCGCCCATCAGCGCCGCGTACGGCAGAATTCCGGCAAGGCCAAGCGCGCCGGACACGAGAAGTAGAACACCGGCGTTGCGCCGGCCTTTCCAACCGAGATTGGCCTTTCTCAAATGAGGAGGGATTCTTCCGCCGAGGTAATACCCGGGATCGTACCGGTGCTGTGTCCATTCGATGTAATCAGCGAACGGGTCGCGCCATTCTTTGCGCTTTGCCATGGATAACAAGAATTATCCCACCGGCCCGAGCGACGGTCACGCTGTGCCGAAGCCGCACACGATCATTTCACGGACTGAACGGAGGACTAGAGAGGGCGATGAGGGATCAGAGTCCCAACGTCTAACGAACAGCCTCAGTTCCCCGGAGAGCGTCAGTTCCCAACGTCTAACGAACAGCGTCAGTTCCCAACGAAGAGCGTCAGTTCCCAACGGGATTCGATCGGTTTAGCCTGCGATCAACCGCGAGAAAGTACGGCAGCGCGAGCGCCGAAATGGCGGCGGCCATCGCGAACGCAAACTGGAATCCGTATCGTTGAATGACCCATCCCATGCTGGTGGACCCGGTGCCGATGCCGGTATCGAACGCGGCGAGGATGGCGCCGAATGCGGCCCCGCGCCTCGCCGGACTGACGTCACGCATGACGTAACCGACATAAACGGGGTACGCAGTGCCAAACCCGAGCCCGAACACGGCGGCGGACACGATCATCGAGGTGCGTGTTCCCCCGGCGGCGAGGAGACCCAGCCCCAGGCTGATGAGGAGAAGGCACGGCAGGAACACGCGCCGGTGGCCGAGCCGATCGCCGAGGCGTCCTGCCACCGGCCTGGTGACCAGGATCACGAGCGCGAGCGTGGTCAGGTAAATCCCTTTGGGGGTGACGCGGTTCGCGTCGGCGTACATCGCGGCAAAGCTGGTGATCCCGCCATATGCGTACGAGTACAGGAACAGGGTCCCTGACAACGCGAGCACTCGCCACTCGAGCAGCCCCTGCGTGGGGGCGTGAGGTGCGGGTGCGGGTTCGTGCTCCTTCAACGCGATCGCGATGCCGCACATCAGCAGGTTGAGCGCGGCCCCCTCCGCGCACAGCCAGCCCCAGCCGTGACGGTAGATCCAGAAGCCGATGGTCGGCGCCACCGCGATCGCGGCGACCGATGAGAGCCCCCAGTAGGCGATGCCCTCGGCGCGGCGCCGCTCCGGAAGCAGGTTCGTCATGTAGGCGGCTGACGCAGACAGAAGTCCCGACCAGAACACGCCGTGCACGATGACGAGCGCCAGCAGCAGCCGGTAGTCCGTGATCAGGGCGTACGCGATCGAGAAGAGCGCCAGCGCGACGCTCGAGGTGATCAGGATACGGCGCTGCCCGAGACGGTCCGCGACCGCCCCGGTCAACGGTGCGGAGAAGGCGGACGCGAACGTCAGAAACCCGAGGAACAACCCTGACGCAAAGGTCGATCCGCCCAGATCGACGACGTGGAATGGGGCGGTCGGAAGAAGCTGAAATGCAGAAACGAAAACCGTGAAGCTGAAGCCGCACATCACGAAGAATCGCGGCGTAAACAGGCGCTCGTGCAACGTGCTCAGATCGTACACCGATACAAGCTAAGATGCAGGGATGACCGACTTGAGTGAGTTCAGGCCGTCGCGCCTGTGGAAAAAGTTGTCGCCGGAGAGGCGGATTACCGCCGCTGAGCTGTTCTGGGCCGACGAGCAGTCGACCGAGCAGCAGATCGAAGCGGTGACCGCACTCGCCTCACATATGAAGTTCCGCGCGAAGAGCGTCGTCGCCTTGCCGATCGAGAAGAAGGCGAAGTACCTCGCGACGCTTCCGTCCGTGTCCGACAGCGTCGCGGCGCGTGCGCTGGTGAACTACCACCTCGAGCGGCAGCGCCCGATGATGGGCACGTTTCTCGACAGTCTGGGCATCGCTCACGAGGACGGCCTGATCAGCGAGGAGAACGTCGCAAAGCCGGATGCGGAAAAGCTGAAAGCCGCCGCCGGCGAGCTGACCGCGAAATACCCCGCGGAAGACGTGTCGCTCTACCTCAGCACGCTCGTGTCGCAGGATCCGGACACCTGGGGCGCGCTCGCCGAACTTGAACCGCGGTGATTGCGCTGGTGTTCGTCGCGTCGCTCGTCGCGCAGGCCGCCACACCCCCCTCGACGCTCGAAACCCGCGTCCGCGAGGTCATCGCCGGCAGCGGCGCGGACGTAGCCGTCGCCTTCAGGACGCTCGACGGGCGGAGCGAGTTACTGATCGGTTCCGACAAGCCGTTTCATGCCGCCAGCACGATGAAGGTGCCGGTCATGATCGAGCTGTTCAGGCAGGCGCACGCGCGCATGCTGACGCTCGACGAACCGCTGGCCATACGCAACGAGTTCCACAGCATCGTCGACGGCAGCACCTTCGCGCTCAGCGAAGGTGACGACTCGGACAAGGAAATCTATGCTGCGGCCGGTAAGACGCTGACGCTGCGGCAACTGTGCGAGGCGATGATCACGGTGAGCAGCAACTTCGCGGCGAACCTGCTGATCGAGCGGCTCGGTGTCGACAATATCCGCCGCACCGTGAAGACACTCGGCGCGGACGGCATGCAGGTTCTGCGCGGCGTGGAGGATCAGAAGGCATACGAGAAGGGCATGAACAACACCACCACCGCGCGTGGGTTGCTGATCCTGTTCGATCGGCTTGCGCACGGGACGGCGGTGGATGCGCAATCAGACGCCGAGATGGTCGCGATCCTCAAACGGCAGCGGTTCAATACGGCGATTCCCGCGGGGGTGCCGGCCGAAGCAGCGGTCGCGCACAAAACCGGCAACATCACTCGTATTCACCACGACGCGGGAATCGTTTACGGCCCCTCGCCATACGTCCTTGTCGTCCTCGTCCGTGGTATCGACGACCTGAAGCAGAGCGCCGCGCTGATGGCGGCTATTTCAAAAACGATCTACGGGTACACCGTCGATCAGCAGCGTCTTGATGCGCGGCTGCCCTGACGATGCGATGGCGACTTGCATCTGCACGTTGCGCCGCTGGCGGATAGCGTCTTCGACGCGCCGGCCCTTCCCCTCCTGCATGTAGAAGGCATCGAGGCCGTAGTCCACGTTCAGCTGCGTACCGCCGAGATACTTCGTTCGGCCGCGCAGGTTGAGCGACCCTGGCTGCGGTTTCAAACTCACCGAGACCGGAACGTAATCCCCGGACGCCGACGGCGCCAGTTGTACGTAGAGAATCGAGCCCTGGCGCGATTCCTCAAAGACTCGATCGAGCGGCTGCACGGATGACCAGGATGGGTTCGGCGGTATCGCGGCTCCCTGACGATACAACCGGGTCGCGGCGGTCTCCAGGTGCACGTACTCGCCGCGGAACAGGTCGCGCGGATCCATCGGCACCACCTTCATCGTGACGACGCGGCCGGTCCACAGCGGCCATGCATGACCTACGATCATGCCGGCGAGAATCAGGAGGCACGTCGCACCGGCTACCACCGCGCGCCTCGGGATCGATGTGGTGAACGTCATGACACCCTCTCCACGAGCAGCGATTGATCGCGCCGCAGCCACTGCCGCGCGATGAATAGAAGTCCGCCGCCGGTGACGAGCAGCAGCAGGCCGGACCACAACAGGTTCTCGATGACGCTCGCCCAGCGGACGATCAGAAACGCAAGTCCGAACAGCACGCCGAACACCAGGTCCGAGTGGCGGTTGGATCGAAAGGCCGATCGAATCAAGGCGACGCACAGCACCAGCGAGGTCGCGCTGAATGCGACCGTGGAGGCGGTCGAGAGCCACCATGAATGTGACAGCAGGCCGGATCCGACGGCGAGCGCCCAGGCCGAGGAGATGAACGCGGCCACCAGCACCGCCCAGTCCGCCGGGATGCGAATCGGCCGCGCAATTGCGGACGCTGCCGTGAGGACCGCGACTAATGTGATCACCACGGTGGAGATCGGCGAAGTCTGCTGTATCTCGCGATAGAAGCCACTATTCATCAGCGGAATGACGACGAGCAGCAGGGTGCCAAGGGCACTCACCCGCCAGGCGTGACCCATCTCGTCGTCCTCGTCATGCCATCGTCCGACCGCGTACAGTGCGCAGCCGCAGAGCATCACGGCGGCGGGCGCGATGTTCAGATGAGATTCGGGTACCGTCGCAATGCCGACCCACAGAGCAGTCGCGAGGCCAAGCAGGTACACCATCCCGGTGGACCCTATCCGATACGCAGCCCACACCGCGCACGGGCACAGCACCAGGAATGGATAAATGATGTGCGAGTAGAACGTCGCCTCTGAAAAGATCCAGACGCCTGTGAGGACGGCGGCGCCGACGCCGATCGCGACGGACTGCACCAGGAATGCGGCAGCGAGCGCGCCGATCGCAAACCAGAGGAACGCATCCGGGAAATGCCCCTGGATGTGCAGCACCTGCGCAATGAGCCAGATGCCGTTGCCGAAGAGCAGCGTGCCGGCAAACGCCAGGACTTCGCCGAGCGTGTGCTTCTTCCGTGCGTACGCGACAGCCGCCCCGACGAACGCCGCCCCGACCGAAACCATAATCATGGCGACCTTCACGGCCGCCGGAATGCGCTGCCAGTTGTAGCCAATCACCAGCAACACACCTATGGCGCACATCAGGACGGCAATCAGCGTGAGCGCCATCGTGCCGCGATGTGGCAACGATTCGGTGTGGTACAGCGACAGAATTCGCGCACGCGACGGCTCGTCGAGCAGGCCGGCCTCGACCCACTGGCCGCTTTCCGCCTGCAGCCACTCGAGCGTGCGGGGCCTAAGCTTCTGTGACGAAGGCTGTTCGCTCATCGGTCCTCAGAACTTGTAGACGAAGTTGATGACGGGAAACCCAAACATCTCACCCAAACCAATCGGGACGCCAAGTCCAACGTCGGCCGACAACCTGTCGCCGTAGAATCGCACGCCGCCCGTAACAAGCCCTTGTCCGTCTTTCCAGACGTAGTTTTCGGTGATGAACCTGAGCCCGGGGCGCATCTGGCGTTCGCCGCCGACCATGAACACGGGCGCGCGCCCGCCATCGGAGTCATAGGCAACCCCGGCTCCGGCGGTAAATGATCCCGCGTCGCCGCCGTGCGTCATGACCAGATAGCCGACGCCTCCACCGCCCCCGTCGAGGTTGGCCACATGTATCGCGCCGGCCGCGACGTCGGTCCCCTCGTGGTGCACGATCTGCACCTTCGGTGTGATCCAGAAGGGCCGGTGGGACTCGTCGAAGCCGAAGAACAGCGGCGTGCCGCCCCCCAGCGAAAACCGATCGGTCACCCCGACCTGTACGAAGGGCATGAGGAATTCGTAGACGCCGAAGTACACCTGTCCTTTCGGCAGCGCCCGGGCGGTCGGCCCGAACATCAGCCGTGTGCCGTCCGGAGGCGCGGACGGAGCCTCCTGCGCGGCCGCCACCGGTACCACCGACAACAGAGAGAGAACGGCGACGACGGCGTGCGTCTTTCTCATACTGCTTCTCCTTGGCTACGCATCGAGCAGATGCGTGTGATGGTCGTACCAGTCACTCCAGAACACACCGGCCGGGTCGTGCTGACGCTTGAGTTGCAGAAACTGGCGCATACGTGGATGGCAGCGTTCAACCTGCTCCGCCGTTGCCCAACGGTGATAGGTCAGGTAGTAGCTGCCGCCGAATTCCGCCGCGCGGTCGATGAGCCGGCAGAAATCGCACTGGGCCTTTCGCAATCCGGCGGCAGAGTGATCGACGTGCAGGTTGAACACGATGCACGCCCAGGGTTCCCTCGCCCATGCCAGCACTGTCTCGTCGTCCCTCTCGATGACGCGGACGGTGCCGTAGATGACATTGAAGTCGTTCGCGCGCGCGTCCTGCCGCACACGGGCCATGAAGGCCGGCAGGTCCGATCGCCGCACGAAGAGCTCGGAAATCATTTCGCTGCCCTTTACGCGCGCATCGAGGCGTTCATCGAGCACGGTGTGATAGCCGTCGAGGTAGCTCGACATCTGATGGGTGTCGGACCAGTACAGCTGGCCGTCGGTGGACATGTAGTGGTGCGCATATTCAGCGAAGGCGCGGGACTTGTCGCGGTGCGCCAGCAGCAGCAGCCGTTGCCAGTCCGACGGCGTCAGCGCATGTTGATCGCCGCGGATCGCGCGGCCATCGTCAACCGGCCGGTAACACGAGAACACGCCGGACTGCAGGAACTCCCACGACTCCGGATCGATGCCGAACTGGCAGTCGCCGAACTCATAGCCGTTGGCCACACGATCCTCGAACAGCCACGGCAGGTCGTCGACTCGACCAATCGTGACGCGGCGTTCGAGCTTGCGGCGCCGTGACAGCCGAAGCGTCACCCGCGCGATCACCCCGAACAGCCCGTAGCCGCCGATCGCGAGCGAGAACAGCTGCGGGTTCTGTGATCGGCTGCACGTGATCAGGGACCCCCCCGCGTCGACCAGGTCGAACGACTCGATGTCGGCGACGAATGGCCGCAGCCTCAAGCCGCGGCCGTGGATGTTTGCGGACAAGGCGCCGCCGATCGTGAGGTGATCCGCCCCCGTCTGCTTCTGAATGATTCCCCAGTGGTTCGCCTGCCCCGCGTTCGCCCACAGCAGGTGATTCACCAGGCGGGGCCAGTCGATCCCCGCCTCGACCGTGATGAGGCCGCACTCGCGATCGAAATCGATGACCCGCGACAGCGACGTCATGTCGAGCAATACGGCGTCCGCGCCGAACTGCTGCCCGCCCATCGCATGACGTCCGCCGGCAATGCTGATTCGGCCTCCTTCGGTCGCGACCTGGCGCACCACGCGCTGCAGCGCAGCCACCGAGTCCACGGCCACCACCCGCCGAACTCTCGTGCGATTGAGCTGCGAGTGCACGTCGTTGACAATCGCTGTGGAGTCCGGACTGACCGAGCTCGATTCGGCCGTCGCGAATTGAACCGTCATACAGACACGATAGAAGCGTGCCTGCTGAGAAGTCCTGAAGGGGAGCTGAAGAAGGGTGAAATCAGCGCGCGTGCTGCGCGAGGGTGGCTAGAAGCCCTTGAAAATCAGCGCTTTGTCGCATCGGGGCGAACAGCGGCTCGATCGGGAGCGTCCAGGCCGTGAATGGCAGCTCGGGGCGTTCGACCAGCCGCTTCAGCAGCGAAACCGCCTCCGCGCGCTGACCTTTGACGGCATGAAGGGAGGCTTCGGCGAGGCACGCTTCAGAGGTACGGCCGCCGCGCCGCAGCCCTTCGATGGCGGTCGTGGTTCGGGCGAACGCGGCATCCGCGCCTTTGCGATCGCCTGACATCAGCAGCGCGGCCCCGAGCCCGACCAGCGAACGGGCGTGTTCGGGAAACGGCTTGAGCGCCCGGTTGAAGCCCTCGGCGGCGGCGCGCGCGTCCTTGAGATCGAGCGCGACGAAACCGAGGCCGTCACACGCGTTCATGGCAAATTCGGCGGCGTAGAGCTGGCCCGACCCGTCCGAGATTTCCCGCTCGAATTCCGTGCGTGCCTCCAGGTGGTCGCGCTGTGCCAGGCGAACCAGCCCGAGCAGCCAGTGCAGACCTTTGGCCGGGTATCGCTGCCGCAGGTTGGCCTGGCGATCCTGCACGATGGTGCCTTCGCGCAGCACCGACTCCGCGCGGTCGAGGGCTCCACGGGCGATGTGGACCATGGCGGCTTCGAAGTGCGCGAACGGAAAATCCGGGTACTGCTCGAGGGCGCGGGCCAGCGTGCGCAGCCGATCCTCTCCCCACTCGGCGTGCGCCAGGCGGAAGTGATGCCCCCAATACCCGGGTTCCAGCGCCACGGCGCGCCGCGCCGAACCGCGCGCCTCGTCGAACCGCCCCGCGCTGACGAGGAGAAACGCGAGGGTCGCGTGCGCTTCGGCGAGCTCGCGCTCGAGCTCGATGGCGCGGCGCACATGATCGATCGCCCGGGCGAGCAGCGCCCCTTCCGGCTGGTTGCGCGCTCTCGACATCTCGTACTGGAAGAAGCGCGCGTTCCCGAGGCCGACGTGCGCCAGCGCATACCTGGGATCGAGGGTCGCCGCCCGCTCGAAGTCCGCGATCGCCGCTGGAACGAGCGACGCGTCGAGTGATTCCAGCCGTACCCGTCCTTCGGTGAACGCTTTGTAGGCTTCGAGACTGCTGGTTTCGTGGTGTGGTTGCCGCAACCCGCCGGGGCTCACTCCGCTCGTGGTTCCAAGCTTCTCTCCGAACTGTGCGACGATCCGGTCCTGCAGCTCGAATACCTCTTCGAGCGCGCCATCCGCCTTCGCTTCCGCGACCGCTTCGCCGCTTGCCGCATCCACGACGCGCGCCGTGATGCGCAGCCGCTCGCCCGCACGCTGGAAGCTTCCCACGACGGCGAGGTCCAGGTTCAATTCCCTGCGGAGCGCCGGCAGGTCGCCTCCCATGCGGCGCACCGCTTCGACGACGCGCACACGATCGATGACGCGCACGGCGCCCGCGGCCCGCAGATCGTTGGTAACCGTTTCGGCGATCCCCGACGAGAGCCAGCCAAATTCGCGGTCCGTGCTCACGTTCGAGAAGTCCAGCACCGCAATGGCGGGCGCGTGCGTATCCACCGTCCTCGGGACCGAAAGCACGGTTGCGCTATCCGTAGGTGGGGAAACAGCTTCGACTGTTGCGATGAAGCGGTAGCCGCGCCGGGCGACGGTCTGGATATACGTCGGCTGTGCGGGATCGTCGCCGAGCGCCTGGCGCAGCTCCGAAACCGCCTGCGTCAGCGCGTTGTCGGTGACCGCGACGTCAGGCCAGAGCGCGGCGAAGAGCTCGTCCTTCGAGACGAGCGTTGACTGCCGGGCGACGAGGTAGAGAAGGAGATCGATGATCTTCGGAGAGAGGGGAACGACCTCGTTCGCTCGCAGCAGTCGGTACGACGCCGCGTCAACGGTGAAGGGACCGAATCGATAGGAAGCCGCCATCGTTCCGCGTCAGCATAGCCCACAACCGGCTCATCGTTCTTGATCGCATCGTCATCCTTGTCGAACGTGATACTCGCAATCGTGTCCCCTTCGAGGATTTCGTCGATGACATCGAGTGGGCCGGCGGTTCCGAACACCGTATATTCGAAGTCGAGCCGCGGATTGTCGACGAGGTTGATGAAGAACTGCGCGTCGCCGGTATCGCGCCCTCGCGTCGAGAGCCCGACGGTGCCGCGAAGATTCGACACGTTGCTGATCTCGTCGCGCATATAAAGGCTGTCGCCGGAGTATTCGTTGGCGCCAGGACTGCCACCCTGCACGACGAAGTTGGGGACGACGCGATGGAGCGTTAACCCGTTGTAATAACCGGCCGTGGCGAGCCGCACGAATCGCGCGATGGTCAAGGGCGCGGCGTCCTGCGGGAAGGTGATTGAGAAGATCTTTCCGCTTCGCAGCTTCACCCGGGCCGGAGGCGGGGCAATGGCCGCGGCGGCGGGGCGCGGCAGCAACTGTGGATCCATCTCCTGCGGCTTCGCGGTCCATTGCTGAATCAACCCGGCGGCGAGTCGCGCGATCTGGATGTCGTAATCGCGCAGCAGCGGCACGAGGGCGCCGGCCTGGTCGGGATCGCCCAGCTCGCGCAGCCGCTCGAGCAGGGCGATCCGCGTGTCATGCGAGGTCTCTTTCTTTTCCGCGGTGACACGAAGCAGCGCCTCGAGGAGCGCGGTCGCGAGCTGCGGCGTCGGCTTGGCACCCTTCAGCTCGTTCGCGGCGGTGCGCAGCAGCTGGTAGTCGTTGCGGCCGAGCGCCAGGACGAAATACGGCTCCGCTTCGTCTCCCTTCAGCCGGCGAAGCGGGGCAAGCGTCGCCTCGCGCACGTTATCCTCGCGGTCGTCGGCGAGGCGCTCCAGCGCGGGCACCTCGTCGGTCATCGCCGCGGCGCGCGCGGCATACATCCGAACCTGCCACGTCTGGTGCTGGATGTGGCTGCCGAGCAGCGGAATGAAGACGCGCCGCGGGCCGATCCGTGCGAGCGCGACCAGCGCGTGTGACGCCACATGCCACTCGTTCTCCGGCGGCGTGCGCGCCTCGATGGTCACCCGGTCGACCGCATTGACGTCGTCTTTGCACTGCTCCGCGAGCACGTCGATCGCAGCGAGGACGACCGGCATACTCGGATCCTTCAACGCATCAAGAATGCGCTGGCACCCGTTGACCGGCACTTCCTGTCGCGCCCAGGCACGCACCGCGTCGAGGCGAACGATCGTCGTCCGGTCGGCCAGCAACGCCGTCAGCAGCTCGGTACGCTCGGTCGCGACCACAGGCGCCCCTGCGCCACCGAGCGCGACGGCTGCCAGGCGGCGGAGCTGCACCAGAATGGAATCCGACATCGTCGTCGCCGTATCGGCCGCGACGCGAAGCGTCTCGGCGTCGAGCCCGCGTGCGGCCATCAGCGCGATCATCGCGGTGACCCGCGCCTGGGGCGGATATTCGCGGCGCCGGTTGATGACGATGCCGCGCAGCTGCTCGACCGTGTCGGGGCGTGGTGCGGCAAGCCGAGTCTGCTGGCGAATCAACACCTCGACGCCGCGCGTAATGGCCGGCAGCGCCGGACGCATCAGCACATCGGTATCCGCGACGTGCATCATCGACAGCAAGTACCCTTCGGCGGCCCGCACCTGGTCGGCACGCACGTAAGGCAGTCGGCCTATCGCAATCGAGACTGGACCGACCGCGCCCGGACGGTCCTCGGGGCGCGCGGGAATCTGGCCCGATCGGATCAGCAGGTCCAGCGCCGTATCGATTTGCGCCCCGGACGTGTCACCCGGCATCGGATCTCCACGGAAAGCCTGCGCAATCGCGAAGGACGCGTCATTCGTGAAAACCGGGGTCGGCAGATACAACATCAGTTCGGGAATCAAGTCACGCCGCTCCAGCCGGCCGAGCGCGCGAATCGCGTGCATCGCCGTCGGAAGGTCATTCGACCTGGCCAGCTCGAGAAGGATTCGGAGATCTTCGACCTGCTTCGCGCGGAAGGTGTCGATCGCTGGCGTGTGCAGATCGTCGGGGAGAACGAGACGCGAATCCTCGGCCGCCAGGATCGCCTGTTGTGCCGCCGCGGGCGGCATGCCGGTTCCGGACTGCGCCGGCGTCCCCGGCGGCCGACGCGAGCGCGGCGCCTGCGCGCCTGCTGCCGCGATCGAGATGACGACCAGCGCCGCCGCCGCAGCCGCCGCTTTCATGGGCGCTTTCCGGAGTACTCCAGCATCTGCGCGGTGAGATCGAGCGGGTAGGAAATCTTCACGTCCGTGATGCGGCCGTCATCGTCGAGCACCGGCTCGAGGCGCGGCTGGACGAAGCCGGTATACGACGGCATGTTGAGATGCTCGACCCGCACGACCACCTCGTCGCGCAACGCCGGATCGAAGTGGACGCCGTACTTCTCGAACAGCGCCTTGGCCGCGTCGTAGTCTCCCTCCGCCTTGATCCGCTGCACCTCGGCGAGCAGGCGGCCGGCGGCTTCCTGAAATGCTGTGGCGTCCACCATCACGTAATAAGTCTTGCCGTCGCGGACGCGCTTCTCGATCGCCTGCGAATTCTCGAGCAGCCAGCAGACGATCATCTGCCGGTTGCGCATGTGGTCTTCCTCGATCTGCGTGCCTTCGCGCACACGCCGCAGCTGCACGAGCGCGTTGCGCGCATATCCTTCGTACTCGGCGAGGACAATCTCCTGGTGATCGCGCTCCGCGACGAGCCCGAGCTCCACCAGTTTCGGATTCGGAAGAAAGTAGAGCGCGACGAGGTCCGCGCGCGACTCTTCGAGCGCCGAGTACTGCTCCTTCAGGTAGGTCTGAGGGCTGCCGTTCAACCGTTCGGACACTCGGCCCGACCCGTGACCGATGACCTCGTGCAGGTCTGTGGTCAGTTCGCCGGCGAGGCTGCTCCACTTTTCCGCCCGCTCGGCTTCCTCGACCGACCAGGCGAACTCCTTCCGAAACTCCGCCGAGGTCGACTTGTCGTACGCCTCGTTGACGTTGGTCAGGGACACCGACTTGCTGCCGTATTTCTCGCGGATGTCCTGATCGTTCGGCAGGTTGATCCCGACGGGCGTGACCGGCGCCGAGTCGCCCGATTCGACGACGACGTCGATCGCGTTGGCGGTGATGCCGCGGACACCCTGTTTCCGATATTCAGGCGCCCAGGGCATCCGGTCCTCGAACCATTGCGCCGCGGCGGCAAGCCGGCGGATTCCCGCGGTCTTCTCGCGATTCACGTAGAAGACCAGGGCTTCCCACGCTCCCTTGTGCCCGCGCGCATCCATGTAGACTTCGACGAAGCCGTTGATGGTGTCGACCGGGGAGACCTTGTCCTGCACCCACGCGACGTCGTAGGCGATCCGATCCGCGTCTTCCCCCGTCCGATAGAACGTGATCAACGCGCGAAGCGCCGTGGCCATGGCATCGGGCGCAAACGGAATGGCGTTTTCCAGGTGACGGACGATCTCGCGGATCGCCGTGTCGTACAGCCCGCCGACGCGATAGACCTCCTCGACGATCCGGCCGTCCCGCTTCACCACCCGCGAGTTCAGCGGGTAGCGCTCGTCGAAGTGCTCCAGGTCGTCCATCGAGACGCCGACGTAGAGATTGTTCGCACTCGACGAGAGGATGTCGCGACCCGGACCCGGCGATTTGTTCGTCACAATCGGATCGACTGAAGGATCGAAGAAGAGCGGCTGCATGCGGGTGAGCATCGCGTCGAGCGTTTCGCCGCGGCGGATCGGAAACTGCGCTCCCTCGCGGCCGGCGGCATGGGCGGCCGCCGCAAGCGCCTCGGGCGTGCACTTGAGGACGAACTTCCGCGCGGTGAGATTGTTGTGCGGCCCGGTGTTGAGCCAGAACAACTTCGTATAACGCTGGATCTCGGCGAGCGCAGCCGTATCGACCGCGGCAGCGTGCGTGACAATCTCCTCGAGGACCTCCCGCATCTCGAGATTGGGTGCATATCGCTGGTCGTAGTAGATATCGCGTCCGGCGAGCGCCGCCTGGTAGAGATGCCAGATCAGCGTCTTCTGATCGAGCGGCAGCGATTTGAATCCATCCGCGTACAGCTGCACGACCGCCGCATCGTCCACGCGCTCGAGCAGGTATTGGCGAGCGGTGCCCGCCGGCGCTGCTTCCGCGGGCGCGGCGCGTGTGGTGTCTGGCACCGGTGTGTTGCCGTCGTCGTCTGTTGCCATGCCTGTCCGTAATCTACTGCAGGTCGACTTTCTCGAGATGGCGAGGCATGTATGTCTCCCAGCCGAGCTTTGCGCGAATGGATTGGGACAGCGCCTCCATCGCCGGCACCTCGCCGTGGACGATGAAGGTGCGCCGGGGAGCGCGGGTGAATCCCCCGAGCCATCGGAGAATCTCGCTGGAATCAGCATGGGCCGACATGGATTCGACGAGCTCGATTCGGGCCTGGACGGGAATCATTTCGCCATGAATCTTGACGGTCTTTGCGCCATCGACGAGGAGGCGTCCGCGGGTCCCGACCGCTTGGTAGCCGACGAACAGCACCGTGTTGCGGGCGTCGGGTAGTGCGGCCTTGAGATGGTGCAGCACACGTCCGCCTGTCGCCATGCCGCTCGCGGAGATGACGATCGCCGGCATCTTCGACTGCGTCAGCTGCTTCGACTCCTGCGGCGACGAGATGGTGCGGAAGCGCTCCGTGCAGAACACGCAGAGCTGACGTTCGCGAGCGGCGTGCCGCTGCCGCTCGTCGCGGCTTTCCTCGTGATCGGCTGGTCCGTGGGGCGCCTTCTCGTCTGACGATTCGGGCTGCAGGTCCGGGTCAAGCTCGTGGAGCCGCTGCGTGTAACGTGCGAGCGCGTCGATCGCCATCGGGCTATCGAGATACACAGGTACCACGGAGATGCGCTTTTCGTCCTCGAGCCGCTTCAACCAGTAGATCAGTTCTTCGACCCGGCCGATGGCGAAGGCGGGAATGATGACCCGGCCGCCTCGCTGCGCGGTCGCCGAGACCACGCCGGCCAGCCGCGTCCCGCCGTCGTCCTGCTCGTGGAGGCGATTCCCGTACGTCGATTCGACGAGCAGGTAGTCGGCGTCGGTCACGACTGATGGATCGGGAAGAACCGGCCGGTCGTAGCGGCCGAGATCGCCGCCGAAGAGAATCGTCCGGCCGCCCGTGCGGACTCGCGCGTACGCCGAGCCGAGGAGGTGTCCGGCATTGACGAACTCCGCCTCGATGTCGGGCGTCACCGGCATCGCGCGGTCGTAGCCGACCGGCTGCAGCTGAGAGATCGCGCGAAACGCGTCCGTCTCGGTGTAAAGCGGCAGCGCGGGCGCATGTTTCGAGTAGCCGTGGCGGTTCGCGTTCGCGGCATCCTCTTCCTGAATCCGCCCCGCATCCGGCAGGACGATTCGACAAAGATCCAGGGTGCCCGCCGTGCAGAAGATCCTTCCACGAAATCCCTGTGCGACGAGCCGAGGCAGATAGCCGCAGTGATCGAGGTGGGCATGCGTCAGCACGATCGCGTCGATATCGGTCGCGCGAACCGGCAGACCCTGCCAGTTGCGCTCGCGCAGCTCCTTCAATCCCTGGAACAGGCCGCAATCGACCAGGACCTTCGACTGGCCGGTGTCGAGCAGATATTTCGATCCGGTGACCGTCTGCGCGGCTCCGAGGAACGTGATCGACGTCATACGAAAAGTCCCACCTGTCCTCCCGTATGCCAGAACAGCACCGTGGTTCCCTTGGAGAACTCGCCGGCTCGCCCGCGGGCAATGAGTCCCGCCATCGCCTTCGCGGTGTAGGTTGGATCGAGAAAGAGCGCCTCGCTCC